>Ga0208507_1000427_pt1 | contig 27537 bp, 14 predicted proteins | sample CryBogCBH12Aug01_FD_184626 | JGI IMG/M metagenome (GOLD analysis project Ga0208507, IMG submission 184626) | Freshwater microbial communities from Crystal Bog, Wisconsin, USA - CBH12Aug09.1 (SPAdes) (version 2) | ecosystem: Environmental > Aquatic > Freshwater > Lake | place: Crystal Bog... | reverse complement strand
CCAACACGGAGGTTTCAATTTGGCTTTTATTGATGGTGGGGCCGCTATCGGCGCCTTGGGTGCCTGCGGCAACACTGGACACCTCTTGTTTTAATTTTAACTTGACCGCGTTGCCTTCGTTGATTTGCGGTTTGACGGTCAGCTTGGTGCCGACATCTTGGCGCTGGTAAGTGGTGGCCGCCGCCGCTGTGCCGCTGTTGTTGTTGGCGATGCTACCGGTTTTGACCCCGATATTTTGCCCGACAATCATACTGGCTTCTTCGTTGTCCATGGTGACCACCGAGGGGGTGGACAACACATTGACATTATTGTCTTGGGCAAAGGCGGTTAGCAAGGCGTTAAGGTTGCCACCATGCATATAACCAATGCTAAGCGTTTCGTTGGCGCTGCTGATGAAATTGCCCAGATTGTTGGTGAATGCATTGGCGCCAAAGCCATTTTGCATTTGCTTGGTGTGCCATTCGACCCCTACTTCTTGGCCTTTGATAAAGTTGATATTGGCGATGATCGCCTCAATATGAATCTGGGTGCGGCGTATGTCGAGCTGTTTAATGACCATTTTAATGGACTGCATTTGCTCTTCAGGGGCGGTGATAATCAGCGCGTTGGTGGCTTCATCGGCTTTTATGTCCATGCTTTTTTCGGTGGCAGCCTCAGTCTTGGCTTGACCGTTGATGTCCGCTTTACCGTCTTTGGAGGCACTGACACCGGTCAGGGTTGCCAATAAATCCTTGGCGACGGCATAGTGCAAATAAATCACTTCGGTGTTGCCGTGGGTTTTTTCAATGGGGTTGTCCAAATGGTCGATCAGTGCGCGGACTTCCAAACGGCCATTGGCATTGCCGCTGAGCAAGACGCTGTTGCTACGTTCATCGGCGGCCAAAACGGGGGTATGGGTATTGGCCCGTCCCGCGCTGCGCGTGGCAAACAAGCCAGTGATGGCACTGACCACGTCAGGTGCCTTGGCGTGGTGCAAGCTGATGACCTCAATATTTTGCTGGCCGTTTTTGTCGATGCGCCCGATCATGTCCACCAAGCGGTTGACATTGCCGACGGTGTCGGAAATGATAATGACATTGCTGCCGGGGAAAGCCGAAACATAGGCATGTTGGGGCACCAAGGGCATGATGATCTGCACCAGTTCGGCGGCATCGACAAAATGCAGTTCAATGATTTTGGTCATCAGGTCATCTTCGCCGCCATTGGGCAAGCTATCGGTGCTTTCTTGCTTGGCTGAGACATTAGGGACGATTTTAACAACATTACCATTGCTGATGGCGGAGTACCCATGCACTTTGAGTATGGACAAAAAAATCTGGTAGATTTGGTTGGCGGGCATGGGCTTGGTGGTCACCATGCTGACTTTGCCGACCACATGGGGGTCTACTATAAAATTTTTGCCGGTGATGTCCGCCACGGTGTCGACCATCACTTTAATTTCGACATCGTTAAGGTTGAGCGAAAATTCGTTTTTTTCGGCAAACGGGGAGGTGCTGGCTAACAGCAGGAAAAGTCCGATCAGCAAACGGAATGGCATGGCTATTGGCTTGGTATTGATGGGTTTTGGCCCGTAGGTTGAAGTTCGGCGTTAAATTTACGCAATGATAACGATTCGTAGCGGTTATCCACCCGCAACAAGGCTTTGCTGGTTTCTATGCGTTCCAGGATGGCCCCGCCCGGCAGGGTTTCTTTGGTACGGTAAGTTTTCTGGGTTTGGTCGGCGGCGGCAATGATGGCGTGGGTGCCGGCCGGATTGTCGGAAAACTTTAGGATACCCAGTAATTGTAACTGCAATTGGGTTTCTGGTGCAGTGTCGGCTGAAGTGGTTGCGGGTGCGCTGGCTTCGCCCAATAAATGCCATTGGCTGATTTGTTGGAAATCAGTGGGGTTTTCTTGGGGCTGGCTGGCGGTGTCCGGGGCGGGCGGTGCGTCGGCGCTGACCAATAGGCTGTCCGGTGCGGGGCTAGTCAGGATGCTGGCGGCACTGGCGATCAGGCAGGCACATGCAAGCAACCCGGCAAGGGCGGGGAGACGATGGTGCGGGGCAAGCCGGAAAGATGCAAAGGGTTTCAAGTTGGTCAACAGAAAAGTTGGGTTATGGTTTTGGGTGCGCGGCTGTTAGGTTTACCCTCTAGGGCATAAAAGCGGTAGCGTAACCCAACACCCGCGCCTAGTTGCCTTACATAAGCTCGGGACGTTCGTGGCTTGCCAAGGACAGGTCTTCGGGGCGGCTTGGCAGGGTGGTGTTGTCCAAGTTATATTTGTCGGTCAGGTAAGCCTTAAGCCAAGCTTCGGCATCAAGATGTCCCCTAAAGGTGTTGTCCAGCTTGCTTAGCCGCTGTTTGAGCAAGTGGGCGGGCACCAGCAACAGTTCAATATCGCACATGGCAACATATTTTTCAGGATTAATGTTGCTGCCATTGATGATTTTTTCAAGCTGGTTGCGCTTCATACCCAAGCTATGGTTAATTTCGGCCCTGATTTCCAGCAGTGCTGGCAATAGGTCGCTGCCGGTGCAGCTGTCATCGAACAGGCATTGGAAACGGTTGAGCATGAAGTTGATGCTGAACCGGTAAACATCGGACTCCCTGACGAACAAACGGCTGGCGATGGCTTGCACGGCGGCGCGGTCGCTATTGATAATGCGTAGCGAAACAATGTGTTTGATGTCGTTCAACGTAGTTTACCTTTGCCGCATGTCTTTAACTGATGTTATCCAGCAAAGCCGCTTGGATGGGGCGAAGCGGAATCCAGCGCTTTGTGGCACAGTTGCCCCGTATGCCGCTTGGCTTTATACGGGCCACATGACTATGGCTTGGATGCGTAACATCAGATGGTTGAGTTTAAGGGATGCCAACCACTGTGGGAATGAATGCCCAGTGCAAAACACATTGATGGATGTCAGCCAAAAACCTTAAACAAAGATAAAGGAAAAATATTACAGCAATACGACAAACAAGCAGGGGTTTCCCCTTAAACGTAATACATTTGTATTACGTTTAAGCAAACTTTAACCAAGATGTAAAACTTAACGGACACCCGTCATGGGATAATAGCCCTAGTTAAAAGCAGTGCGCTGCCATTTAGGGCTTATACAAGGTTTGCCTTGTATGGCGGGCGCATGGCTTATACCAATCTTAATGGTTAGTGTAGCCCAAGCTGCTTTGACAGGGAAGGCAAAATGCCAGCGTTTTAGGAATTTGATTGGTTAGGGTTTGCGTCCCACAGACACGCGCAAGTCTTATCTGCAATGTTTATTTGTTCATCACCTCTCTCAGGAAACAACATGAAAAAATTATTATTAGGAGCTGCTGTATCAGCAGCTTTGTTCGGCGCAGAAGTTTATGCCGCTGCTGCCCCATCACCAGTAAACGATCCAGTAAGTAACCTGCCATTTTTTGCCAGCAACAACGCACCTGGCCTGACTCTGGCTGGCAACACCACTGCCGTGCTTTATTTGGCTGGTTCTTCAGCTTTAAACACTGTTATTGAAACCGCTTTAAACGACAACACTGCCAACTCAGTTTGTGTATCTGGCACAGTGGTAAAATATCAAGATGCTGCAACTAGCGGTTCAGACCAAGCTGCTTACTTCTGTAAGCTGAACACTGCCAATACTGCTGTTAAAAACTATGCCAGCGCTAACGGCAACGTAAGCAACTTGTTGCTTTACAAACGCAGCAATGGCGGTTCTTTGTACGGTGTGACCGGTGTGATCAAAGGTTCTAAATTTGAGTTTTTGAACCTGACCACCACCAATACCACTGCAGTTACCGTTAATGGTGCCAGTGCAACCGGTTGTGGTTTGCTTTCAACCACCACTTCTATCGTGGCTGGCAAATTCTACAGAACTTATAACTGTGCTTACTCAGCAAACACTGCTTCTCCAGCCATCAACGTAAACGTTGCGCCTTCTTTCGGCGTGGCTGACGTGTCCACCAACTTGTTCACTGCCGTTTCTGAAAACGCACCCCATGGCACTGCCGTGTTCTCGCAAACTGGCATTTCTGTAGTTCCTGGCACTGCGCAAACTTTTGGTATTGCTGTCACCACTTCATTGCGTAACGCATTGCAAGAAGCTCAATTCGGTCATGGTTCAGCTTGTATCGGTGCAGAAACTGCTGCTTGTATGCCTAGCTTGACCAAAGGCCAATTGGCACAAATTTTTGCCGGTTATGTCCCAACATCTACAGGCGGCACTCAGCTGGCTGCTGCTGGTGCAGGCAAAATTGCTGATTGGACTCAATTTAAAGTGGGTTCTAGCGATTTGTACAGCTATGCCTCCAGCAAACCAACCCATTCAAACTTGCACATCTGTGGCCGTACCATCGGTTCAGGCACTAAAGCTGTTGCAGGCGCAGTGTTGTTGGGCAATGCTTGTAAAACTGCGACCACTGCTGGCGTAGTACAAACAGAAACGTTGGCTACTGCAGTAACGCCTTTGGCAGAAAACAACATCATCGCACGCAATTATGACTATCGTGGTGTGAGTGAAGTGGGCCAGTTGGATTATAACCCAGCCGCACAAGCTGAAAGTGTTGCCAGAGCCACTGTCCATGCTATGGCAGCCACTGGTGATGAAGTTGAATGTTTGGATGAGTTGGGTTCAGGCGACCAAACACTTTTGAGTGCTGGTGCATTTGCTCCTGGCACTTTCTATGGTTCGACTCCTGTCGACGCGCAACGTTGGGCAATTGGTTACATCTCACTTGACCGCGCTGCAAAAGACGCTTCTAAAAACTATCGCATCATCAAAATCGATGGCTTTGAACCAACTTTGCAAAATGTTGCCAACGGTGCATACCCATTGTGGGCTGAAGCGATTTATTTGTACAAAACTGCAAACGGCTTAGTGAGTGAAATGATCAATTCATTCACCAAACCAGCTGTTATCGGTGCGGTTAATGCTAAAGTATCAAGCTTCCCATGGGGTTTGAGTGGCGGTATGAGTATTCCTAACGACACTACTCCAAACTATGCCAACACTGATGGCACTGTAAACACTGCAGCTCCTGTCAACCCATTGAGCTACTCAATCTATCCAGGCACTGGCACCAGTGCTACAGATGATTGCCGTAACCCATTGGTATTTACAAACTCCAATGAAGCTCCTTCAAAAGAAGCTATCTCTTTAGTTCCAAACCCAGTTAACTAAGTTAACGTTACCCTGCTTGCTTAGGTAAGCAGGGTAAGGGTTGTACGCTAAGCTTTGGATAAAGCCGGGCTAGCCAAATTGGCTAGCCCGGTTTTTTTTTGGCAAAATAGCCCGTCAGGGAAATGGCTGTGCGTTTCATTAAAATTTAACATGATGCCCTTATAATGTAAGCCACTATGGTTATTTGTCTGGCTTGCCAAACAATTTGCCGATAGCCAGTGTAGCCTTTGGGGTGGTTTTGGCATCGCTTTGCCAGCTACAATGCAACTGAAAATAGGCGGTCGGGCAGGGCTGGTTGACCAACGGTTTTCATTGGATTACATGCCCAACCATAAATTCTCACGCACCGTTTGTAAAAAAGCAGCAAGTTATTTGTTAGCCATGCTGGCTACTGTTTTTTAACGTCGATATAAAATGCCAGATGGTATACGGATAAGCCAATTATTATGCGAACAAACCTATTTAAGCGTAATGCTGCCCAAAAACTTTTGATATGTTTTCTGATGCTGTTGTGTGCAGATGCCGTGTATGCAGACCAGCCAGAAACCAATGCGACCGATGCTTTTGATATTTATGAGCTGCGGGTCAAAGGCAACACTTTACTCGAGCGGAAAGAACTGGAGCGCACGGTGTATCCGTTTTTGGGGCCTAAAAAAACTATGGCCACCATTGAAGATGCCCGTGCAAGCTTGGAAAAGTTATATCGGGGCAAAGGCTACCAGACCGTTTCTGTCGATATTCCGGAGCAATATGTCAACAAAGGTGTGGCGTATTTGCAGGTGGTCGAAGGCAAAATAGCGCGGTTAAGGGTCAAGGACGCCAATTATTTCTCCTTGGAACAGATCAAGGCCGGTGTGCCTGAGTTGGCGGAAGGCAATGTGCCTAACCTGCCGGTTATGCAGAAGCAGCTGAACGCATTGGCCGGCCAAAGTCCGGACCGGAAAATAACCCCGGTGTTGCGGGCAGGGGAAACGCCGGGCACTTTAGAGGTTGACCTAAAAGTAAAGGACAATTTGCCCTTGCATGGCAAGGTGGAGTTGAATGGTCGTAACACCGCTTCCACCAGTTTGTTGCGCTTGGTTTCTTCTGTCCATTACGATAACCTTTGGCAGAAAATGCACAGTGCCTCGCTGATGTATCAGGTGGCGCCGGAAAATAGCCAGCAGGTTGATGTTTGGGCCGGCACTTATGCCATGCCTTTATTCAATACCTCCACTCGCTTGGCATTGTATGCGGTCAGTTCGTCATCGAACACCGCCGCCAATGCCGGGTCGATTTTGGTGTTGGGTGCCGGTGACATCTATGGGGTGCGCTTGGTCAAGCCGTTGCCGGGCTTGGATGCCTATACACACAGCTTGACGGTGGGTGCAGACCATAAGTTTTTTAGGGAAAACCTTTCGGCTGCCAATTCCCTCAGCCAAGGTATTGTCACGCCTATCAGCTATACGCCGTTTATGGCGCAATATGGTGGTTCGGTTAAACAAAAAAACACCTTGACCGCATTTAATGTGGGGGTCAGTTTCTCGGTGCGTGGCGTGGGCAACAGCCAATCGGAGTTTGAAAACAAACGATATAATGCCCGCGCCAATTATAGTATTTTCAAGGCCGACCTTAACCACACCCACGAATTGCCTTTAGGGATGCAATTTTTTGGCCGTATGAACGGTCAGGTGGCCGATTCGCCGATCATCAGCAACGAGCAATTGTCCATTGGTGGGATGCAAAGCGTGCGTGGTTATTACGAAACCCAGACTTTAGTTGACCGTGGCGTGATTGCTTCGATGGAGTTGCGCTCGCCGCATCTTGCCCCGTTGAGTGTGGAGTCATTGGACAAACTGCAGGCACTGGCATTTTTAGATGGTGGTTCAGGTTGGATTTTGGATCCCATCCCAGGACATAACACCAAGACCAGCTACAATTTGGCGAGTGCCGGTGTGGGCATGCGTTTCCGGATGCTCAAATATTTGTCGGGTGCTTTGGATGTGGGTTTCCCTATGCTGTCTTTACAAACTATCCAAAGCGGTGACCCTAAATTCCATTTTAATGTCGCCACTGAGTTTTGATTTAGGGGGCTGATGTCATGCGGTCTGCCTAGCACGGGCGGTCGCGGGCATGGTCTGTAGCTAACCGCTGTAATGGTTTACACCCCGCTAAGTTTAAGTAGGCGGGTATTTTTATTTGAGCTTGTTGTTTTGCCAAGGCAGTGACACAGGTTGATATTTTTTGTTTTCCGGTTGTATAACAAATAGGCATAAAGGCATTGGTTATGGTCATTAAATCCAGCATCACCCATTCACCCTTGGACGAAGTGTTCAGGTTGTCACCTTTGGCGGCTTGTGTCCGTGTTGCCATTGCGGGTGGCCTGTTGATGTCCCCGTTACATGTAGCCTATGCGCACGGTGAAGCCGATATGGCGGCAGCTTTGGCAACCGCCACTGGATTGCCCGCTATTGACCCTAGCCAAGACCCAAACACGAATATTAACCATCAAGCCATTATTACCCATCAGGGCACTACCGAAACGGTTGACACCAGCAGCCAGACTGGCCCGACTACGCTGCAATGGGAGAACTTTAATATTGCTGCGGGTTACCAAGTCATTTTTAAGGAACATGACAGTTCTTCTGTGGTATTGAACCGTGTTTCTGGTGGTGGTGCCAGTCAAATTATGGGCAGCATCACGGCTAATGGGCAAGTCTACCTTTATAACCAGGACGGTTTTGTGTTCGGCCAACATTCCGTGGTTGACACACATTCTTTGATTGCTTCCAATCTTGCCATAACTGATGATGCATTGCTGACAGGCATCACCCAGCAAGGCAGCGCCAATCCTCCACAGCCAAGTTTAGGTAATGACAACAGCAGCGCGGCTACTGCAGCGCATAAAAACAGTGCCATTATTGTCCAAAAGGGTGCCAACATCCATGCCAGCGGCAACGATGGTTTGGTGGTGTTGGCTGGCCCCACGGTTGAAAATGATGGGTCCATCAGCACGGATAATTTTGGTCAGGTGATCATGGTCGCTAGCCAGGACAAGGTGTACTTGCAAGCTGCGGATGCCAAAAGCCCGTTTCATGGCATGGTGGTGGAGGTTGACACCGGTGGCAAAGTGTCCAATATCGGCGATGTGTTGGCCAAACAAGGCAATATCACTTTGCAAGGTTTTGTGGTCAACCAAGAAGGTCGTTTGACTGCCACCACTTCGGTTAATGAGAATGGTTCCATCCGTTTGCTGGCTGAAGAAAACCATGCTTACCAAGGCAGCAATTTAGTGGCCAACCAGACGGTGCGCAGCACCGATGCGGGTGATGGTCTGGGCACTCAGTCAGCCGTTAATATGGGGGCGGCCAGCCTGACACAAATTTTGCCGGATACCAGCAATAGCCAGCTACTGGCACAAAACGAGACCGCCACCAAAGTTAATGAAATCATTGCTGATTACAGCGGTCCCACCGCTTACGATGCCCAAACGCAGGTGCATTCGTTGATTCAAGTGGTGGCGGATAAGGTGGATATGCAAGGGGCTAACGGGACAGATGCGGGGGCGGCTATTGTTGCGCCGGGTGCCCAGGTCAACATTATTGCCACCACCACACCCGCTAACATTGATCCGGTCACTGGCCTGTTAACCGTCCATACCATGGATAGTTCCGCCAATGCAGGCAAGGTGCTGTTGGAAAAAGGCTCATCGATTGATGTGTCGGGCATACAAAACATCCAAGTGGCTATGGCACGCAATGATGCGGCCATTTCTGTGCAGAGTTATGACTTGCGTGATTCGCCGTTGCAAAAAAATGGCCCGTTATTGGGTACGACGGTTTTTGTGGATTTAAGGCAAGCCAATACTATTCTTGATGTCAGTGGTTCGATAGGCAGGATTGCCAGAACCGTGGAAGAACGCTTGGCCAATGGCGGCACGGTCAATATTGCGTCTGACGGTGCGGTGTCAGTGGACAGCGGCGCGAAAATCAATGTGTCGGGTGGTTCGGTTGCTTATCAGGACGGTTATATTTTGTCCAGCCAATTGGTTGACCAATTTGGCCGATTGGTCAATATTGGCCAAGCTGACCCTAATCAGGTTTACACCGCTGTGGCGGGGGTGTTTGTTGAATCCCATCCTAAATGGATCACCGATCCAAGCCAATATATCAGGTATTACGCACCGGCTTATTCGATGGGTCACTTTGAGCAAGGCTATGTGCAGGGCTTGAATGCCGGGGCACTGAATATCTTTGCACCCAAGCTGGCTTGGAGCGGCGATTTGCAGGCAGGTGCAGTGAGCGGGCCTTACCAGCGCAGTGCCAGCACGGCGCCGACAGGCGGCACGTTTAGCTTCAATAATTTGTCAAGCACCGACAGCGCGACTTTTTATTCCGCTCAGGTGATTGATTTTGCAGCCACCCAGACGGCTTTGCAGTTGGGTGTCAATGATGTGTTCCCTAGCGTGGGCGGCAATCCTAGCCCGCTGGTGTTTTCCCAAGATTTTGTCAATAAGTCGGGTTTGCAAAATATCAGTGTGCAGACGGTGGGCAATGTCATTATTGACAGTGGCGTGACTTTGTCGCCCCATGCTAATTTGGCATCGGCGGGATCATTAGCCATACAGGGCAAAACTATTGATGTGGAAGGCAATATTTATTTGCCGGGCGGTAAGGTCAATCTGACGGCTGATGCAGGCATTTTCAATGATGGCAAGGAAACCGTCACGGTTTCCAAGCACAGCAGTATTGATGTGTCCGGTCGTTGGGTCAATGATTATGCGCAAGTGAGTGGCGCGGCTATGCCAACCACACCTTTATTGATTAATGGCGGCAGTGTCAATATCAGTGCCCAAGGCGATGTGTTCCTTAATGCCGGTTCGGTCATCAAGGCCAACGGCGGTGCTGCCAATTCGGTGGCGAATGTGCTGACCGCTGGCACGGGCGGCAGCATTAGCCTGACTTCCAATACGATTTTGTCGGGTACGGCCAGGTTGCATTTGGATGGTCAGTTATCGGCTTATGCTTTGTCGCAAGGCGGCACTTTGACGCTTAACAGCAGCAATATCTTGGTTTCGGGCGCAACTGTGCCGGTTAATGACAACGTGTTGTTGTTGACGGTTGAAAACGGCAATCTGAAAATTGCCGAAAATGGCGGGTTTGGCTCGATCAATTTGGTGGGCAATGGCAATGGCGAAAACAGTTCGGCCTTGACGGTGACGGGTGATGTCCATTTGCACCTGACCCAACAACACCGGATTTTACAAGGCGGTTATGTTAATCAAGGTAATGCCGCATCGATGGATAGTTTCAGCCAGTTACAGGGCTTGGCTCAGGCATGGCAACAGGCGGATACAGTTAGGCAAGCTGTTAACCTGTCACTGACCGGGGCGTTGGGGGTGAGCATGGAAACGGGCAGCTCCATTGTGGCGGATAATAATGCTAACGTTAGCCTAACGTCTTCGTCAAAGGGCGGCGTGTTTGTTGATGGCTTGATTAATACCCCGGATGGTTCGATCAAGCTTTTGTTGGTCGGAGATGGCAACAATACCCAGTACGAATCGAACAAAGCCATTTGGGTGGGCAGTAATGCGCAATTATTGGCGAAAGGGGCGGTTGCTTATAATGTCCCCAATTCCCCCGGAATAGTTACCGGTAGTGTGTTGAATGGCGGCACAGTGGCGTTGGAGGCTGACCGTGGTTATGTGGTGATACAGAACCGCTTGGATAAGCAAGCGTCGATTGATGTGTCCGGCACCAGCGCACGATTGGATTTGCCGGTGGTCAGTTCAAACGGTGCTTTGGTCGCGGGGTTTGCGGCTAAAAATGTCGGTTCTGATGCCGGTAAAATTAGTTTGACGGCAGATGCGGGGATGGTGTTGGATGGCAGTTTGTCCGGTTTTGCCGGTTCCGCCAGCAATAAAAATGGCCAGCTGGACGTTACCCTGACCAATGCCCATGATAACGTAGACCACAGCCCGGGCGGCAGTGGCGCGGCTTTTCCGCCGATTGAGCCTTATGTGATCAATATCAACCAAAACCAAGCGGTGCAGTTGGATAGTAAGCTCCGCTATGGTGACAATTTAGACAATTATGCAAATGATCAGAACACCACTAATCTTTTTGCAGCGGATAGTTTATATGGCAAGGCAACGGTCACTAGCCAGATGATTAGCCAAGGGGGCTTTGATGATGTCCGGTTTAATGCTGATGTGGTCAATTTTGAAGGCAATGTGAGTTTGACTGCTCGGTCAAACATTGACATCACCGCCAGCATCATTGGCTGGAGCGCCGATGCCAGTGCCAGCTCCGGCAACGTCAGTTTAAACACGGCTTATCTGGATGTTACCTCCCCAGCGTGGACGACTTCCACCACTGCAAGCACCCCTTATAGCGGCAACGGCAATTTTACTAGCCAAGCCCAGTGGACAGATTTGACAGGTGCCACGGTTTGGGGTGGTTTTGCCAACATCACGTTAAAAAACACCCATGATCTGCGCGTGAATGGCCAGCTTAATACCAAGCAAGAAACCGTGAATAACAATGTGCTTGATGTTTATGCCGGTTATATTGGTTCTATGACCACCATGGCCAATATTAATTTGCAGGCTAGCCAGATTTATCCAAGCACCTTGTCGCAGTTTAGTTTTAATGTTGTCGATGCTGCTGCAAATCCGCAAGGGGTTATCACCATCAGCGGTACTAACACCGACCCCTCACCGCTTTCTGCCAATGGTTCACTGACGTTTAGTGCGGCGACCATCAATCAGGATGGTGTCTTGAAAGCGCCGTTCGGTTCTATCAATTTGTTGGCAACCAGTGACCTGACATTAGGCAGTGGTAGTTTGACATCCGTTTCCGGTGCCGATGTCAGCACGGTGATACCGTTTGGCACTACCTTAGGTGGCTCTAGTTGGGTATACCCTTATAGTGAATACAGCATTGTCTTTAATAGCAAACCTGAAAACAATCCCATCCAGAGCAAGCAGGTGACGTTGGCTGCACCGAATATTAATATGGCTCAGGGCAGCGTGGTCGATATTAGGGGTGGCGGTGATCTGATGGCTTATGAATTCAGGTCGGGGATTGGCGGTAGTAATGATTATTTGGCGCCGGGCAGCCTTTCTTATAATGGCGGGTTTGCTGTGGTGCCGGTGTTGGCGTCTACTTTGTCACCGTTCGATCCGCTGCAAAGTTCGGCTTTATCGCTGCTTAGCGCCAGCCAACAAGCCCTTTATCAGGCCGGTAGCAGTGTCTATTTAAGCGGCGGCAACGGTTTGCCAGCAGGCACTTATACTATTATGCCATCGAGTTATGCCTTGCTGCCGGGCGCTTATCTGATCACCCCGCTTAGCAATAGCCAAGGCTTTGTGGTCAACAGCCAACGGACGGATGGTGTGCCTATTGTTTCTGGCTATTACACAAATACCGCAACTGGCACCCGCGATTCACTCAATTCTGCTTTCATGATCGAGAATAGCCAGCAAATCAGCACGCATTCTGCTTATGTCGTGCAGACGGCGAATAATTTCTTTACGTTGCAAGCACTGGCCAATGCCGCCGCCAGCATCCCGTTGTTGCCTAAAGACAGTGGTCAGTTGTTTTTAGAGGCACAGGACTCTTTATTGTTGCAAGGCACTATCAAGTCTTCGGCCCCGACCGGGGGCAGGGGCGGGAAGGTTGATATAACGGCTGCAGCTATTGATGTGGTGAATACCTTAAGCGTCCAGCCGGTGGCTAACCAGTTACAAGTTTTGGCCAGTAATTTAAATGCACTGGGTTTGGACAGCTTGTTTTTGGGCGGAACAAGCCAGTTTAATAATGTGACCGGACAAACTGACATTACTGTTAATAGTGATACGGTCACTTTTGAAAAAGGTGTCAATTTACAAACCAAGGATTTGTTGGTGGCGGCAAATACGCTGATTGACGTGCAAAAAGGGGCCGTATTGACTGCCAGTGCGCCGGTCAATACCGGTGACACGGTGCTGAATGTGACAGGTAATGGCGCATTATTGCGGGTGTCGGCTGATAATCAGGTGACGGTGACCAGGACTCCCTCAAGCACTGACCCTAATGGTAATTTGAACATAGCTGCAGACAGCACTATTAATGGTTTGCCCATCAACGGTTCAGGCAGTGCATTAAAATCAGTGTTGCTGGATGCCCCGGGTCAGGCCAGTGTGCTGGGCAGTATCGATATGAAGGGTGGTTCGTTAAGCTTGAACACCAATGGCATTGATTTGGGTGAGGTCAGCGGCCTGTCAGATAATGCGTTAAAGTTGAGCAACGCTCAGTTGGCTTTGTTAAATGTCGATGAGTTGTTGATCAATAGCAGCAGCGGCATTAATTTTTATGGCAATGTCGGGGTTGTTGGTAACAACGGCAGCGTGTCCGCTTTACATTTTGGTAAGTTGGAGTTAAATGCGGCGGCCATTTCCGGATTTAATAATGCGGGCAAGGTGGTTAAAATCCAAGCGGACAGCATTTCTGTACAGAATTCATCAAATGCGGCATCAACCACTGCGGGTACGGGTAGTGGCCAGCTTGATATATCGACAAATAGTTACACGCAAGGGGCGGGGAATTTTGCCATTAATGGCTTTGCTGCCACTAATATTAATGTTGCCCATCAGGATGGTGCTGGCAATGCCTTTGTTGCCGACGGAAAAAGCCGCCTGACGGTTGCAGGGGATTTTAATGTGACCGCCGATTATTTGACGGGGGTGGGTGGTGCCAATATGGTGATTGATGCAACTGGGCATCAGGCCACTTTTAGTAGTGCCGGTAAGGCTGTGTCACCGGTCACCCCTTATTATGGCGGGCAAATCAGTGTGCTGGCGGATGGTATTAATTTTAATACCCAAGTCACTATGCCTTCTGGCAAGCTGAGCCTTGAATCTGTAAAGAACGATTTGGTGGTGGGGGCAAACGCGCAAATTGATTTGGCGGGCCGTGCCGATGTTTTTGCCAATTCTGTGCAATATACCCCCGGCGGGAGTTTTAGTGCCATTGCCGATGTCGGTTCGGTGCATTTGCAGGCGGGTTCCAGCATTAATTTGAATGCTGGTGGCGGCAGTGCCAGCGCAGGCACTTTGATTTTAAAGGCGCCTGGTCAAGCGGTCGATATGTCAGGAAAAATATTGGCGCACGGTGGCAGTGCCCAAATCGACCAAGCGAGCTATTTTGGCGCGGGTAATTTCGATACCGTTATGGCGGCGCTATCGGCAGCAGGGATTAGCAACAGCATTGCATTCCGTTCCCGGGATGCGGATATTGTGCAGGCAGCCGGGCAGCAGGTGGTGGCCAATAGCATCACATTGGTCGCCGATAAAGGCAATATCAACTTGAGCGGCACATTGGACGCCAACGGTGGACAAGGCGGCACGATCAACCTTTATGCAGGCAACTCGGTTGCTCTGGCTAATGGCGGGCAGTTGTTGGCGAAAGGATCAACCGGCAATGGTGGCACGGTGTTGCTGTCTAGCTTGGGTGCAGGCACAAGTTCCCATGCTGCGGTGAGTGTGCAGCAGGGTTCGGTTATTGATGTCAGTGGTGCGGCTAACCACAAAGGTGGCTCGGTGACGTTGCGGGCACTAAGGAATGGTACCGGTGTCAATATTGACCCTGTGTTGGGTGCGGTCAGTGGTTACAGCCAGTATTATGCTGAGGCGGTGAAACAGTATAGCAATGCAGATATAGATAATATAGACAATATAGATATGCTGCCCACTGGCAACATTACTACGGACTTTATTAACTTAGTGCAGTCCGATACGGCCAGCTATATGGAAACCGCCCAAGTTAGCTTGGGTTCTGGCATCGTGTTGCGACCAGGTGTTGAAGTGGATTACAACGGCACTTTGACGTTAGGGTTAGGGACGACATGGGATTTTTATGGATGGCAGAATTATACCGATGCGTCCGGTAATGCCCATTCCATATTACCTGGGGATTTGGTCATAAGGACATCAGAGGGCTTGCTTATGCAAGGCTCTTTAACCGATGGTTTTGGCCTTAACCCGCAAGGTAATTTGTCAATCATGCCCGTGGATTCATGGTCTTACCAATTGGTTTCTGGGGCTGATATGAATTCAGCCAATACTCTGGCAACGGTAGCCGCCAATGCCGCTGATTTGGCGGCTGGCAGTAAAGATTTGGCGATCGGTTCCTCGGATGGCAGCCAGACTTATATCAGGACGGGCACAGGCAATATAACGCTGGCCTCCGGTGGAAATATTGTCCTAGAAAATCAGAATGCCACGGTTTATATCGGTGGTAGGGTGTCGGCTACAGACCCTTACGGCACAACTGCACAGCTGGCTAATAGTGGTGTTTTCCCATTTGTGGATTACCCGACGGATGGGGGTAGCCTAAATGTTTATACTGATAATAATATAGTGGGTGTCAGCACTGACCAAATCATCAATAACGCTTTAACCAATACAACGTGGTTGTATTTCTCGCAACCACCACAAAATAAAGTTGCCGGTGATGTTTACCCCACCACATGGGGCATTGGCTTCGCCAGCAACGGTTACTCAGCCAATTTTGCGGAGAATTTTGGCTCATTTGGTGGCGGTAACGTGACTATTAATGCCCAAGGCAGCATTAGTGATTTGTCGGTCATTATGCCCACCAGTGGCAAAGAGGTTGGGCAGCCCAAACTGGATGCCAACGGTAATCCGGCGGTGGATGCCAATGGCAACCCCATTTTTACCACTAATGTGATTGAGGTGAACGGCGGCGGCAATTTGGCAGTCAGTGCGGGAGGTGATATTAGTGGTGGGGTTTATTATTTAGGGCAGGGTACTGGCACTATCACCGCGGGTGGTCAAATTACCGGCAGCAGCAATAGCACGGGCAACAATCTTCCATTGACTGCTGGCCCGCAATTGTTTTTGGGCAACAGCAATATAACGTTGATGGCGAGTGATGGGCTCAGTTTGTCAGCGGTCAGTGATCCTATGATTGGCACCGCCAAGTTCTTTAGTTACACCGGCACGAGTGGCATTAGCGCCAGTTCTTTGTCGGGGGATGTGGTGCTAGGTACGGACAATTCAGTTGCCGCGGCGGCTAATGGATTTAATGATACGCTTACCGGCTTAGCCAGCATTTATCCGGCATCGCTGCAGGCGGTTGCTTATGGCGGGAGCACGCTGCTGGGGAATATTGACCTTTTCCCTTCCAACCAGTCTTCTTTGGTGGTTTTGGCAAGGGATAATATCACCGGCATTTCTTCTGCCACACCCGGTTTGATCACCATGTTGGATATTCCAATTGCCAATTTGCCGACTGCTTATGTGCCCGGCATGACTGACCCTAGCATTACTTACGGCTATTTTTCCTTCCCAGTGAAGAACTCCAGCACTAAGGCCTTATATACGACCAATGCGCCTATCTTACATGCGAATGATAACCAGCCTGCTTATCTGGTGACCCAACAAGGGGATATCAACCAAGTCAATTTGTATGTCGGCAAGTCGGGCATCATCCAAGCGGGCAGGGATATTGTCAATCTCAATGCAACTTTACAAAACAATGATGCATCGATGGTGTCAGTGGTATCAGCAGGCAGGGACATTACCAATCCGGTGGCGCTGAATGTTATCGGTTCGCTGGATTCGAGTAATTTGAATGACAAGATTGCGGTTAACGGGCCAGGGGCGCTGTTGGTTAAAAGTGGTCGGAATATTGATTTGGGTTTGTCCGATGGGATTATATCCACAGGTAATATCTCACAAACCAACTTGCCCACGGGCGGGGCTAGTCTGTCGGTAATTGCCGGTCTTAATAATAATAAAACTCCGGATTATGCCAATTTTATTGCTTATTTGAGCGACCCGGCCAATAGCTATAAAAAATCCATGCCACAAAGCTTGATTGACCTTTTAAAAGCTGAGGCAACTAAGGGGTTGCCATTTGCGCCAAATATCCAAGAATTGCCGGATGGCAGTATTAAATTGACCTATGATAGTGTGCTGTCTTCAGTGACAAAAACAATAGGCGATTTTGTCAGGACTTTGCCGGGTGATGCTTCAGTGACTGATGCACAGGCTTTGGTCATATTTGGTGGATTAAGCCCTGACACTTATTTGTCAATACAGCCGCAATTAAATGTGGCTTTGGACGCAGTGCTGTATAACGAACTGATTATTGCTGGTAGTGCATCTGCTGCAGATAAAAGTGTCGGTAATGCCAGTGGTTTTGCGGCTATTAATAATTTATTCCCAGGAACGACTTGGAGCGGAAATTTAAGTTTGATCTTCAGCACCATTCAAACCAAGCAGGGTGGGGATATTAATTTGACGGTGCCAGGCGGCTCTATTAATGCCGGTTTGCCTTTTGTTTTCCCTGGGTTGGTCAAAGATTCCACTGATTTGGGTATTATCACCCAAGCGGCGGGCAACATTAATGCCTTCTCCAGTGGCGATTTTGAGGTGAACCAGTCAAGGGTATTTACACAAGGTGGTGGTGATGTATTGATTTGGTCTTCATCCGGCAACATCGATGCGGGGCGCGGTGCCAAATCGGCATTGTCGGTGCCGACTGTCACGGTGAGCTACCAAAATGATCTCAAGCAGACCCTTATCGCTCCGGCTGTGTCGGGCAGTGGTATCAGGGCGGTGGCCAATTATGGCTTGCCCAGTGGCAATGCTTATTTGTTTGCCCCGGGCGGCGTGGTTAATGCCGGTGAGGCAGGCATTGGTGCAAACAACGTGACCATTTCCGCAACGGCGGTCATTGGTGCCAATAACATTCAGGTTGGCGGTGTGGGCACCGGTGTGCCGGCAGCTTCGGCGAGTGTCGCGGCAGGTTTGACGGGGGTCAGCAATGTGGCGGCCAACGTCACCCAAGTGGCCCAAGCGTCTATTGATTCGGCTGATGACGGAAAATCAAAAAGCAAACAAGCTGCGTTAGGGGTGTTAAGCGTTGAAGTGTTGGGCAGCAACAAGTGTAAGGATGAACATGGTTGTAAAAACTGACCTTAATGGCTTTTTATAATAGACAATTTGATGTGTATTTAATCAGTTGACCAATGTTATCGCTTGGTTAATTAATACTTTTGTAACTAATTTAAGTGATAATTCAATTATCAAATTAAATGGGAAATAATGATGAAACGGTTTTGGCTTTTACTGATGTGTTTGATTTTGTTGCCTAATATGGCGACCGCTTGGTGGAATGATGATTGGGGGTACAAGAAAAAAATCACCTTGGACAAACAAAAACTTCAGCAATCAGGCGAAACCATTCCGGGAGATGCTTTTGCTTTGGTGCGTTTGCATACCGGCAATTTTGCGTATTTTGCTGAACTGGCTGAGCAGGGCAAAGATTTTCGGGTATTGGCGGGTGATGAGAAAACTCCCCTAAAGTACTTTATCGAAAAGCTCGACACCGTAAACGAAATGGCCTTGATTTGGGTCAAGTTGCCTGCCGACATTGCCACCCAACCGGAACCGGCTTTCTGGTTGTATTACGCCAATGCCGAAGCGGTTGACGCACAGGATGCCCCAGGTTCGTTTGCCGTCAATGAGGTGCTGGATTATTCGTTCACCGGCACAGCCATTAAAGATTTGACCGCTAATGCCAATAATCCTTCCGAAGCCACCGCGACACTGGTGGATAGTGGTTTGATAGGCTCGGCTGCGCAATTTCAGGGCGGTCAGGTGGTCAGGATACCGGCTGCACCTTCCCTGCAAATGGCCCCTGCCAACGGCTGGACTTTTTCGACTTGGATAAAATTTGACCAACCACAAACCAATGCGGTGGTGTTGCAGCGTGTTGCCCCTGCAGCGGGTTTCACGTTAGCCATTAAAGATCAGACACCCGTGCTTGAAGTGACTGGTGGTGCTGGTAAACAGGAATTTGCCGGGACTGCCACGTTGGCCCCTGGTGCTTGGCATAACGTGGCAGTGGTTGCCAATGCCAGCGAATTGCTGCTGTATGTGGATGGTGTGGCTGCCGGTAATTTTGCTTATGCGTTGCCCGAGTTGTCCGGTGAAATCACGTTGGGTGCCGATACGATTGCCGCACGGGGCTTTAATGGTTTGTTGGACCAATTGACCTTGTATAAAGTGGCCCGTGATGCCAACGCCATAAAGTTTGATGTGGATATGCAAGGGGCCAGTTCGGCTATCCTGACTTATGATGAAGATGCCGGCCCGGACAGTGAGGAAGGTGGCGAGTCTTATGTGGTGGCCACCCTGAAGAACGTGACCATTGACGGTTGGGTGATCATCGGTATTTTGATGGTGATGTTTGTTATCAGTACCTTGGTGATGATCACTAAAGGCATTGTGTTAAATAGTGTGGCTAAATATAACAAACGTTTTGAAGAAGCTTTCGCCGAGTTGGGGTCCCGTGATTTCAGCACCTTGGATAAGCAGGATGTAAGCGGACAAGAAGCGTTTGATGAATCGCCTTTGCTGTTTTCTTTGACCGCACAACATGACGATTTTTCTGGTTCCCCACTGTACCGCATTTATCATGTCGGTGTGCAAGAAATGAACAAGCGCTTGTCAAAGCCCACTGGTACTTCAGGACAGTCGGGTAACTTATTGAGTGCTTCGGCAATGGCGGCTGTCAAGGCTTCTATGGATGCTGTGGTGGTGCGCGAACTGCAAAAATTAAATTCACAAATGGTGTTGTTGACCATAGCCATTTCCGGTGGTCCGTTTTTGGGTCTGCTGGGTACGGTGGTTGGGGTAATGATCACTTTCGCGGCGATTGCAGTGAGCGGTGAAGTTAACGTAAACGCGATTGCGCCAGGTATTGCTGCGGCTTTGACGGCAACGGTGGTCGGTTTGGCGGTGGCGATTCCGGCACTGTTTGGCTATAACTATCTGGGTAGCCAAATTAAAGTGGTGACAGCGGATTTGCATGTTTTCGTGGATGAATTCGTTGCCAAGTTGGCCGAAGAACATACTTAAGGGCAGCGGGTAACAGGTCATGAAAGTACAAGAAGAAAACGCAGCGTACGATGAGATTAACGTTACGCCCATGCTGGATTTGGCTTATGTGTTGCTGGTGGTGTTCATCCTTATGACCACAGCAGCAGTGCAAGGTATTACCGTCAACTTGCCTAAAGCGAGTGATGCCCCCAGCTTGTCCAAGCCACAAACCAAGGCGATCACGATCACTGCTGATGGCACAATATTTCTGGACACTTATCCGGTGACTATGGAGCAACTGGAGTCATCCTTACAGCAATACAAAGCGGTCAACCCTGCCTTGCCGGTGGTCATCAAAGGCGATGCCGCTGTGCAATATGTGAATATTGTCAATGTACTGGCTCTGCTAGGTAAGTTGGACATCACGCAAATCGGTCTTGTCACCCAAAATTTAGTCAAATAAGACCATCGGCATGACAACACATAAAAAGAGTTTTAAGGCCTATATACCCACTTTAATAGGTGTTGTGGTTTTGCTGGTGTCAATATTTTTGATTGTTAAATTTATTGGCAACATGGAAGACAAGCCTGAGAAAAAGGAGAAGAAAATCCAGCCTATCACGGTGCTTAAGCCACCGCCACCGCCACCACCGCCCCCTAAAGTGGAGCAGCCACCACCGCCAGAAGAAAAAATGGAGCAGGTGGAGCCTGAGGCGGAACCGGAGCCGGAACCGTTGCCGGATGTGGCAGAGCCACCACCGGGTGATTTGGGCTTGGATGCTGAAGGAGGCGCCGGTTCGGACAGTTTTGGTTTGGTCGGCCGTAAAGGCGGCAAGGGTCTGTTGGGCGGCGGTGAGGGCGGCAATCCATTTGCTTGGTATCACGGCATTATCAAAAATGAAGTGCAAGAGCTGTTGTCCGAAAAAGACGAATTACGTAAAAAAGGTTTTACAGCGATTGTTGATATTTGGATAGAACCTGATGGCACGGTAAAGCGCATTGAAGTGGCCAAAGGCAGCAATGACCCCGAGATTGATGCCTTGTTGACCAAGGTGTTGGGCAAATTGAAAAAGTTTAATGAGCAGCCTCCCGCTGGCATGGAACAACCCGTCAAATTACGGATTAAAGACACAATTTAACAGCTATTTAAACAGGTATAGATATGGACAATAAACAGCAGTTGCTGGCTTTTGCGCTTTGTGGTTTGGTGAGTCTGGCCCAAGCGGGTGAAAAAGAGGAGCTTCTAAAACTGCGTAACACCACAACTAATCTGATTAAAGAATTAGTCAAACAAGGCGTGTTAACTGAAAAAGTGGCTGATGAGATGATTAAGCGGGCGGAAGCCGATGCCGAAAAGCAAGCAGCCAATCAAGCTAAAGCTGGCGGGGCGACCGATGCCACACCTGCCGAGCCGGGTGAGGTGCGAGTACCTTATGTGCCAGATTTTGTAAAAGACGAAATACGCCAGCAAGTGCGTTCGGAGCTGCGTGCTGATGTGACCCAAGATGTCATTAAAGAAGCCAAAACCCAACAATGGGGCGTGCCCAGTGCTTTGCCGGATTGGATAAACCGCTTTAAGTTGTCTGGGGATTTGCGTTTGCGTTCGCAAGGCGATTATATGGCCCCGGGCAATATTGGCCCTGTGTATGGTGTTGGCTATTATAACTACCAAGCCATCAATAACGGTGCATCAGCTATTAATGATCTTTCCAATGACGCTTTTTATAATACCACTACAGGCAGGCAGTGGTTTAGGGAGCGGTTGCGCTTGGCGATTGATGCCAAAATTAACGATAGTTTAAAAACCGGCATCCGTTTGGCTACCGGTAATATCCCTAACCCTGTTTCCACCAACCAAACCTTGGGCAATTACGGCGGACAGTATCAGTTCAACTTGGATCGTGCTTTCTTGAAATACGAAGCGGTTGACACGGATGGCTACAAATGGTTGACTGTAGCAGGTGGGCGTACCCAAAACCCTTGGTTTGTCGGCGGTGGTGAATTCACTGGCGGCAGTGAGTTGGTGTGGGATGCTGACTTGTCGTTTGAAGGTTTGTATAGCACAGCACGGCACAATTTGTCCTCTAGTGACGGTATTGCCGAAAAATCCGACAGTTCACGTTCGGTATTTATGACGGTAGGTGCGTTCCCGTTACAAGACTCAATCAATAACCGCGCCACGGCAGGCGGGGCGTTCTCGCAATCGCAATCATCACATAACAAATGGATGTTTGGCGGTCAAACAGGCTTGGAATGGGGCTTCGATAACCAAGATGTGTTCAGTATGGCTGCTGCGTATTATGATTATCAGAATATTAAGGCTTCGGTTAACAATAGCCAAAACTTGGTCAATATTGGTACTAGCCAAAACCCTTCTTATGTTAATTCTAACTGTGGTATTAATACGGCTAATAGTAACCAATCTGTACCGCAATTTATGCAAGGCGGCAATAGCTTGACCTCTATTTGTGAAACGAATGGTTTTGTGGGTCTGGCTGGCTTGGCTTCTGACTTTAAGATTGTCAATGTTAACGGCAGTTACAATATGGCGATGTTTGCCCCTTACCATGTGGTGTTAGCGGGTGATTTTGCAAAAAATATTGGCAATGTCATGCGCAATACGGCTTTATTGAACCCCTACAACAGCGGCACTACTGCTTGGCAAGTACGCATGGATGCTGGTTGGCCTAAGGTTGACCGTAATGGCCAATGGAACGTGTTCGCGCAATACCGTTATATAGAATCCAACGCGGTTTTAGATGCTTATACCGACTCCGATTTCCATTTGGGCGGCACCAATGCTAAAGGTTGGTCGATGGGCGGTAACTACGGCATCATGAAAAACACTTGGCTGACCGGCAGATGGTTAAGCACAGATGTGATCACTGGGCCTAAATGGGGCATAGACACCCTGCAACTTGACATCAATACGAGATTCTAATGATGCTCATCCTTACAAGACGTTCACTGGCGGCAATGTTGTTTGTCTGTGCCTTTTCCGCTGATCTGTATGCCGCGCCGGAAAAAGGCGGCAATGCCAAAATCGTCAATAAGTTGCAGGCGATGGTGCAGGATATGACCGCGCAGCGTGACAAATTGAAGGCAGAAAATGATAAGACGCTGGCTGATTTGGACAAGTTGAAAAAAGAATCCGAAAAGGAAAAAGCCGATGCATTGTCTGCCAAGACCGGTTTGGAAAATGACTTGGTGGCGGAAAAAACCACTAACGCCGATCTGCAAGCCAAATTGGATGCCACCACCGATAGGTTGAAGGAAGTCATTGGCAAGTATAATGCCTTGAACAAAGCTAAAAATGATCTGACTGTTGAGCATGGCAATTTGTTGAATGTGCAAAAATCTACCAGTGAGGAGCTTAAAACCTGTGAAAGCAAGAATGTAAAGCTTTTTGAAGTGAGCAAGCAAATTATCACTGGCTATAAGGCTTGTCAGACGCGTGGTTTTTTTGATACGTTGGTCGATTCCGAGCCTCTTCTGCAAATCAATAATGTGGAGTTTGAAACTTTGATGCAGGAATTTGAAGATAAGTTGCATAAGCAGAAATATCACCCACAGAAAACGTCTGCCAGCAAATAGTAGGTGGCCCGATTTTGTGCGCACGCGGAAACAAAGCATCGTAGGTTGGGGTGAGGGAACGAACCCCAACACACTACTTAATGCTTAAATTGCCCGCTCATTTTTAACTACTGCGTTGGCTAACAGAGTAGGGTGGATTCGCCGTTAGGCAATCCACCACCAACAGCGTTTGTGTGCTGCGGGCGTTTGCCAGATTGTTGCAAAAGGTGTTTTGCTATCGCTAAACCACCCAACAAGATTTACCCTTCCAGATTTATCCCCTCTATTCTTAATATCAATTTAGTTTGATAAAAATAACCATTTTTTCCTTCTGTCCATTGCTGTCCAGCCATAGCATGTTAGCAGTTTATGGTCTGTGCTAACCCTTTTCCTATTTTATTGTCCTTTGTGATGTCAATGAACCAATCAATTAAATCTTCTCTCGTGTTAATTTGTGCCATGGGCCTTTGGGCTTGTAATGGCGGCCAGCAGCAATTGGCGGATTATTTACAGCAAGGTAAGGAATATTATCAGTCCGGCGATGTAAACAATGCCCAACTTGCTTTTAATAAGGCTTTGCAGCTTGCACCGGACGATGTCAGTAACCTTTATAAAATTGCTGATGCGTTGGCTGGCATCGGTGATTTGAACAGTGCCGCGCTGCAATATCAGGCTATCCTTAAAAAAGATGACAAACAAATCCCGGCTCGTTTAAAGCTGGGGCAGCTTTTGTTGCAGGCTGATAAGGCGGATATGACCCAACAGTTGGCGCAGCAGGTATTGGCAATGGATGCTGATAATGGCGAGGCTAGGGTGTTATTGGGCAAGGCTTATGCTTCGCAAAACAATACTGATGCGGCTTTTGTGGAAGTGCAGACGGCATTGCAAAAACATCCTGATGATGAAAATGCAACGGTGTTGCTGGCTTCTTTAATGATTAAGTCGGGGCAATACGAGCAAGCGTCGCGTACCTTAAAGCAAGCCATTGAGAAATTCCCTAAGGCCACTGCCCCTAGGCTGTTGTTGGCAGAATTGCAAATGAACAGCCATTTGTCAAAAGAAGCGGAACAAACCTTGGAAGCTATTGTTCAGTTGGCACCCAACGAGTTTGAACATCGTAAACATCTGGCGGTTTTTTTAATGACGGAAAAGCGTCTTGATGATGCTGAAAAAGTGTTGCGTCTGGCGGTCAATGAGTTGCCGGAAAATGATCAGGCGGAGTTGGTGCTGGTCAATTTCTTGGCTACCCAGCGACAGCCCGAGGTGGCCATCGCTGAACTGATTCCGATGGTGGAACACCACCCCAAGCAGTGGAATTTGCGCTTTAAATTGGCAGACTTGCAAATGACCGTGAAGCAGACCGATAAGGTGGAAGAGACCTTAAAGGAAATGCTGGCGTTAAAGCCGTCTGATGAAGTCACAAAAAATGCCGAAGGTAGTTTGGCCCGCTTGTATCTGGCAACTCAGCGGATGAGTGATGCCAAGGCGCTAGTCAAGCCATTGCTGGCAAAATATCCCGAAGATGCGGATGTTTTGTTGTTGCAGGGTGAGATTAATTTGGCTGAGCGTCAAGTCAATGATGCCATCACCTTGTTTAGAAAAGTTTTGGCTATGCAGCCACAAAATGTCAAGGCATTAAAATTGCTGGGTAATGCCCATGCTATGACCCGTGATTGGGTGCTGGCTAAAGAAAATAGGGAAAAAATTGTTGCATTGTTGCCTAAAGATGAATCGGCGAGGGTCGATTTGGTTAATATTTTGTTGCAGGCAGGCGATACCCAAGCGGCCTTGCAGCAATTGGCGGCATTGTTTAAGTTGAATCCTGACAATAAGCAGGGGCTGGAAGCGCTGTTTAAGTTATATGTGCAGCAAAAGCAGTGGGATAAGGCGCAGCAAGTGGCGCAACAATTCCAGTTGACCGATAAGGAGGGGGTGACAGGTTATTTCTTGTCGGGCTTGGGTTATCAGGCAGAAGGCAAGTTGGATAAAAGTATTGGGCGTTTTATTCAGGTTTTGGATAAGCAGCCGTTGGCGGTTGAGCCGTTGACCCAATTGGTCAAGGATTATTTGGCTTTAAAGCAAGCGGATAAGGCGATAGCCAAATTAAATGAGCTGATTAAGCAACATCCGGAAAATTTTGTTGCTTACAGTTTGTTGGGTGGGGTGTATAGCGAAAGCAAAAAATTGCCGGAGGCCATTAAAGCATATCAGAAAGCAATTGAAATTAAACCGCAATGGCCTGGCTTATACCGCAATTTGGCCTTGCTTTATCATGTCCAAAATAATGATGATGAGGCCATTAAGCTTATCCAGGCAGGTATAGCCAAGGCGGGTGAACAGCCTGAGTTGGTTGCCGATTTGGCGGCGCTGTATCAGAAACGTGGTGACCACGACAAGCTGTTGGCACTGTATGAAAGTGTCTATCAGCATCAGCCGGATTCATTGCTGGCCATCAATAATTTGGCGCGTTATTTGGCGGACTTTGGTAAAGATAAGGCTGCTTATGAGCGTGCAGCAAAATTGGCTGGGCCTTTGGAGCAGGGCAGTGATCCGTATGGCTTGGATACGGTTGCTTGGATTGCTTATAAAAACGGCGATATGGTCAAGGCCGAGGCGTTACTGCTGAAGGTCAATGAGCTGATACCGTCCGATCCGGTCAGCAATTATCATCTGGGTATGTTGTATTTCCAAAAAAGTGATAAGGATAACGCCCGCAAGTTTTTGGAAAAAGCGGTTGGCCCCAAGGCTGAGTTTATCGGTTGGGGCGAGGCGATGAAAACCTTAAAGGCGGTTAATGGTAATTAAAGGCGATTAGCTGCTAGCTATTGCTAGCCGTTGGGCGGTTTCGGCAAATTGCCCCGATACACCCGCAGCAACATGAAAAAGGCCAGAAAATCATAGAGGCTATGAATGATGACGGGTGTCAACAGGTTGCGTTCTACGCCATAATCCATAGATAGTCCTAGGTAGATGCCGACCAATATTGCCAATACGGCATACAGCGGTGTGACGGCATGAACGAGGCCAAACACTAGGTTGCTGAGGATTAGCCCGGCGGTGACACCCCATGAGGCTTCCAGCCACGGTTGCAGCAGGCCACGGAACAGCAGTTCTTCGGATAGCCCGGCAACAGTGGCTAACAGCAATAAATCTGTCCAGTGGTAACGGTGCAGTTCCGGGCCCAGACTTTTCAGCAATAAGTCGCGGATGGCACCGACCGAAGTGGCTTGCAGTTTTTGTAAGCCAATAAACATCATGAACAGGGGCAGCGTGCCAAAAAAGCCATACAACAGGGCTGGTTCTGAGAAAATAATGTGTTGGAACGGATTGATACCGGCAAACCAGCCCAGCAGTTGTGCCAATAAGGCCAGTGATCCTTCAAAGATCAGGGCTTTTTTGTAAAAATCATTGTAAGTGGATGGATGCATTGCAAACTCGGAATGAATGGGTAATGCTCATATTCTATACAAATTCACCGGTTTCGCGTGGTAATTTCCGTCAACTTGACCTAGGACTGTTTTATGCACTGTTTTATCTATAAAAGCCTCAATAAAGACTATTTATACTTGTACATCAAAAATCAAGATGACTTTTCCCAAGTACCGGAGGCTTTGCTGGTCATGATGGGCAAACTAGAGTTTGTGATGGAACTGGAATTGTCCAGTGCCCGCAAATTGGCCAGCGAGGATGTTGGTAAGGTGATGGAATGCCTTGAAGATAAAGGCTATTTTGTGCAGATGCCGAGAACTGATGCGGTTTTGAATTGAGCGGTTTTGGCTGCGGTGTGGTTTGATTGCTGCACGGGACACCGTTCGGTTTGTGTCCCGCGCATGGTCAGCCTATATAGGGCTTACATCAAATGCACCGGCGTGTTGCCGATGCCCAACAAATGCAGCTGTATTTCCGTGTCCTGGGTGAAGTACAGGTGGCCCAGCGC
>Ga0208507_1000426_pt1 | contig 27576 bp, 20 predicted proteins | sample CryBogCBH12Aug01_FD_184626 | JGI IMG/M metagenome (GOLD analysis project Ga0208507, IMG submission 184626) | Freshwater microbial communities from Crystal Bog, Wisconsin, USA - CBH12Aug09.1 (SPAdes) (version 2) | ecosystem: Environmental > Aquatic > Freshwater > Lake | place: Crystal Bog... | reverse complement strand
GAAATACGGCGTTTTAGAAGGATTTCCACCATGAATGGCGGCTTAAACTATTTCAAAATAAAATGGCGGAAGCGTTTCCAAGCCGCGCCCGGTGAAACGCTTCAAGACACATTTGCCGGCATTGTCTTGAAAGAATACAGATGCTTGGCAACGTCCAGATACGGTTAGCCGACAGCCTGCCGGCGCAAAACTCGGTTCAATTAGCTTGTGTTTTCAGCCCATTGCGGGATAAATGTCCTAAATGTGACCTAGTCGGGCTAGAACACAGCTCGACTTTCAGGTCGGTTCGGTTTTTAATGTGAGACCTTGAAGCCAAGGCTGGAAATGAAGTTGTTTAGATTAAGGAATAAAAGGTGTTTTACACGCGGGAATATTGCCAGCCGTGCAAATTAGGCAGCCATTCATCAAACCAAATTAAACCAGCGCTGTTGATTGAATAATCAAGACCATCTGTCGTTGCGGCTGGCGCGTCTGCAAGCCTCCGAAGAACTGGATCTGCGGGGGGAATCCTTGAATTTTGTTTTTGCCAAAAGCGGCACGGGCAAATTCACCTCGGTCAAGGCCACCCACCGCCTGTTGCCGAAGGATATTTTGGTTTTCAACGGTGCCGCCGGCGGCAAGCTCGGAGTATTTGAACCCAAGGGCGAATTTCATTTTTCGATTTTTTCGGTGTGCTTTGAACATCTGCTGCCGTTGTTTGCCAGCAATGAAATCAGCCTGTTGCACCAGCTCACCGAGCGCCTGAAGACCACGAAGATTTACCCGGCCAACAACCCGCTCACGCTGGAATGTCAGCGGCTGCTGGAGTTGGTTCCGGCGCAGTTCAACCTCGATCATCGCGGGCAGTTGATTCGGATTGCCGCCAGCATTTTGGCGGTGGAATTTCAGGCGGTTCAGGCCCAGCGCGGCAGCGTGACCGGCGTGGAAGATCACATGACGCAGGTGTTTGAAAAACTTTCCGCGTCCGACCTGATCAATCTTTCCGTCGGCGAACTGGCCGAGCGTTTCAGTTGCAGCCGCCGGCATCTCAACCGGCTGTTTCACCAGCATTTCGGCGTCTCCGTGGCGGCGTTGCGGATGGAAATGCGTTTGCTCAAGGCGGTGTCTTTGCTGCGGGATGCCAACGCCAAAATCATCAACGTGGCGGAAGAATGTGGCTTCAATCATCTGGGCCTTTTCAACACCTGCTTCAAACGGCGGTTTGGCTCCAGTCCGGGCCAATGGCGCAAATCGTCGATGCCGGTGGCAAGTTCGTCGCTGCGCCAGGCGGGCAAACCGCCCGGCGGCCCATTGAAAAAAGTTGGCTTGTGTCCGCAGCCTCCCGATAAATCCGCTGCGGCCGCGCCGGCGGTCATGAGCGCGGTCGCCAGCAAAATAGCTGACGGTGCCAACATTTTGCAGGAATTGAAGCAGCGGAATCTGGGCTTTGGCAGCCAGTTCCCGGCGGGCGGGCAACGCAATTTGCCTTCAGCGAGGATGGACGAATGAGCGCCAACTTGGAAACCTACGGGGTCGCCCGGAAAAAAGCCGGGGTTTTGCCGCCAACAGGCAAGGATTCTGCTTTAGCTGGAGCGGGATTCAGAAAAAATCTTATACAATTTATGTTATTAGCTGTTGATGACTTGCCCACTCGTAGGCCATTGGCTGGTTGCCAATGGGTTTTGCCGTGGCTGCTGCTGACCGCGCTTTCGACCTCGGCGCAAGAGGCTTTGCGCAATGCCCAAGCCGGCGACACGGCGTCCGCCGCGCGCACCCAACAAATGCAATCCCCGCAGTCGCAGGACTACACCTTCAAGAACGGTGATTTCCGGCTGCTGGTGCTGCCCTCGCTGGGGCTGGATTGGAATGACAATGTGAACCTCTCCAAGACCAACGCCCTGAATGATTTTATTTTGAAGCCGGCGGTCGGTCTCACCGCCACCTATCCGTTCACCCAGCGCAACTTGCTGTATATTGATGTCACGCTCGACTACGACCGTTATTTTAATCACCCAAACTTGAGTTCGTTCCAGTTGAATTCCGCTTCCGGCACGGGCCTTTCTTTCGACCTCGGCATCAAGGATGTGACGCTCAATTTTCACGATTGGATCAACTACGTCAAAGATTCGGCACAAAGCGCGACGGCGGCCAACACTTCAGACTACGGCACTTTTCAAAACACCATCGGTCTTTCCGGCCTTTGGGATTTGAATCAAGCCAGCTTGTCGCTCGGTTACGATCACCAGAATGTCCTCGCCACCAGCAGCCAATTCGACAGCATCAATCACGCGGCGGAAATGCTCGTCGCCCGCGCCAGCCTACGCGTGCATCCGCAAGTGAGCGTCGGCTTGGAATCCACCGCCGCCTTCACCACCTACGAACAGGCGATTTTGAATGACAATGACGCCTACACCGCCGGCCTCTACACCAAGGTGACCCCCGGCAAGGCCATTAGTCTCACGGCGCGCGGCGGCTTCAGCACTTATCAATTTCAGCAAACCAGTTCGTTGCTCCAAACTTCCAGTGCCAATTCTTGGTATGCCGGCCTAATTCTGACGCATCAACCGAGGGAATCCTTGAACTATTCGCTGGAGGCCGGGCACGAAGTCCAGCTGGGCGTCCAGTCGGATTTGGTGGAAGACTGGTATCTCCGGCCCAGCATCACTTGGAAATTCATTAAGGACATGAGCTTCGTCACCGCGCTGTTTTACAAACACGGCCAGCAGGGCGTCGGCAACGTGACCGGCAACCTGCGCGAAAATTTTGACTGGTATGGCGGCCAGTTGAGCCTCGAGAAACAACTGACCCGCCGCTTTTCGTTGAGTTTGATTTATCGCCTGACCCTGCGCACCTCCACCACGCCGGATCAGGCCTACAACCAAAATCTCATCGGCCTGCAACTGACTTATCATCCCCAATGAACCCACGCTTCCGCCATTACTGCCGACGGCCCGCAGCCCATCTGAATCTGCCGCTGATGATTTTCGTCGCGTTGCTCGCATTTTTTTCGCCGGTAAAATCACCGGCGGCGGACGACACCACCAACAATCTCGCGCCGGAAAATGTCAATGCGCTGGATGACAAATACCGGCTGACCATCGGCGACCAGTTGAGTTTCCAGATTCTCGAAGATGAGGACGATCCGAAGCTGCTGCCCGTCACCGATTCCGGCGATTTGCAAGTGCCTTACATCGGTCGTTTCCCGGCCTCGGGCAAAACGTGCAAAGAGCTGGCCGCCGCGCTGAAGATTGAGCTGGAGAAAAAGTATTATTACCACGCCACGGTCGTCGTCGCGGTAGATTCCAAGCCGCGCAGCCGGGGCAAAATTTACATCGTTGGCGCCATCCGCACGCCGGGGCCGCAGGAAATCGCCAGCGACGAGACGTTGACCGTGAGCCGCGCCATCCTCCGCGCCGGCAGCTTCGCGGAATTTGCCGACGAGAAAAACGTCCGCATCACGCGCAGCCCTGCCCCGGGCGGCAACGATGAAAAGAAAATTTTCACGGTGAACGTCGCCCAGATTTTTGAGAAGGGCAAAACCGAGGACGACTTGGTGCTGCAGCCCGGCGATTTAATTTTTGTCCCCGAACGCATGGTCCGGTTTTGAGCCAAATGAAAGATTTAATTCCCATGTCGTCGGCGGATTCAGGCTTGCAACTGCTGGAGCCAATGCAGTCGGGCCACGCGCCGGCCGCGCCCAAATTCCGCCTCCATAAGCTCTGGCATTTCCTGCGCCAATACTGGTGGATTCCGGTGATCACGCTGACGTTGAGCGTGAGCGTGGCGGCGGTGATTTTTCTCCGCACCCCGCCGATTTTTTATTCCGTCGGCAGTATGTGGGAGACGGAAAAATTACGGCTGCCGGACGGCGCGGCGTTCACCGAGGATCGGGAAAATTATCTCGGCACGCAGAACGAATTGCTCCAGAGCAAAATGCTGCGCGACCTCACCTTGAACCAGATGCGGGCGACCGACACCAACAGCATCATCCTCGACGAGCGCGGCGATCCGCTGACGGTCTCCATCGAGGTCGGTTCCACGCCCAAAAGCTCGGTCTATATGATTCAGGCATCCAGCGCCAACCCCGCGTTCACGCCGCATTATCTCAACGCGCTCATGGAGCAATACCTGGAATACCGCAAAAACATCCGCAGCCGCGTTTCCTCCGGCACGCTGGCCTCGATTTCCGAACAGGTTCAACGGCTGGAGCGCGACATGAAAGTCGGCCAGGAGGCGCTCAACGAATACCAGCGCAGCAACAACCTGACGGTGTTGCAGGAAGAAAGCGCGCAGGAAGCCGCCTACCTCGCGAAATTGAAAACCGAGCTGTCCGATTACCAGCTCGAATACAAGCTGCTCGCCGCGAAGGAACTCGAAGCGGATTCCGGCGACGCGGCGGCGGCCCGTTCCAAGGACACCATTTTTGATTCGCTGAACAATTCCAGCGCTGCCCGCAGTGCCGCCGCCGACCGGCAGAGCGCGGACAAGGAAATTCAGTTGCTCAAACTGGAACGCGAGCGGCTCGCAAAAAACCTTCGCCCCAATCATCCGAAAATCATCAAGCTGGATCAGGACATCACCCGCTCACAACGGCTGATTCAAGTTTATCACCAGCAAAACCAGGAGCAAATCGCCGCCGCGCGCGCGGCGCTCCAGATTAAAATTGACAGTCTCACGCAAGCCGTCAAGGACTGGGAAGCCAAAATCGGCGGCGTCAACGAACGCATTGCCATCGCCGACGGCCTCAAGCAAAACGTCCTGCGCAACCAAGGCTTGTATGACCGCCTGTCTTCGCTGCTGCAAAACGTGGATATCAGCCGCAACATTGACCAGGAAACGCTTTCCATTTTGGAACCCGCCACGCCAGCGAAGCGTTCCTATTCGCACGGGAAAACGATGTTGACGCAAGCATTCATCTTCGGCCTCGGCTTGGGCTTGGGCATTATTTTTCTCATCACCCTCCGCGACGACCGATTCAACACGCTGGTCGAAGTCACCGAAAGATTTGGCGACACCGTCGTCGGCCAGGTGCCGGATATGCCGGAGCTGGCCGAGATGGGTCCGCTGGTGCTGCTGCGCGACAACGACGAGCGGCATATGTTTGCCGAGTCATGCCGGAATCTCCGCTCGGCGCTGCTCTACCTCACTGTGGACGGCAAGCGTCCGCGCGTCCTGCTCATCACCAGTGCCGTGCCGAACGAGGGCAAGTCCACCATCGCCACCAACCTCGCCCGCGCGATGGCGCTCGGCGGTTCCAAAGTGCTGCTGGTGGACGGCGACCTGCGCAAAGGCCATATCCACGAACGGCTAAACCTGAAGTTGAAACCTGGTCTGCACGAGTTGCTGCGCCAGACGGAAGGCTGCGAGTCGGCCATCCAAACCACCGACTTGGCGAATTTCTTTTTCATGGCTCGTGGCAGCGTTTCCCGCAATCCCGGCGACTTGTTTTTGAGTCCGGCTTTTGATGTGATCCTTGCCCAACTCCGCACGCAATTCGATTACGTCCTGATTGACAGCAGCCCGGTGTTCGCGGCGGACGATTCCTCCACGCTCGCGCCCAAAGTGGACGGCACCTTGTTTGTGGTGCGCAGCCGGTTCACCCACGCGCGGGCAGTGCGCGAGGCGTTGGAACTGCTCTTCCAGCGGCAGGCGAAAGTCCTGGGCTTGATTTTGAACCGTTCGGACGCGACGTCCCGCGCGTATTACGCCTACAAATACGCGGAGTATTACGCGGTCAACACCGAGGACGCGGACAAGAAATCCTGAACGCCGGCGGGCCGCGCAGGGCGTTCGTGAAAGCCAGCGGCCGACCGTGGCCGGGAGAGGCGGCATTCTTCCGGAAAGAAGACAATGAATGTGGCGATGATTAGACCCGTAGATTGCAGATGCAAAACGCCTCTGCGAATTGACCGGGACGAAGTCTGCCGACGAATAATTCAGTTCTGACCAATGTCCATGTTGCGTTCATTTTTCCGACTACTGGTCCGCTGCTACCGCATGGCACTGCCGTATGGCCGGATGAAGCTGTTGGTCGTGCTGGGGCTGATTTTGTTCAACGGCCTGCTCCAGTTGGTCGGGGTCACCTCGGTGTTTCCATTCTTTGCCCTGGCGGCCGATCCTGAACGCATCCGCAAATCAAATATCGGGAGCTGGCTGTTGCATTTCCTGCCGCCGCTGTCCACGAATCAACTGCTCGTCGGGGCCGGCTGTTTTGCCATCGCCATGCTGGTGTTTGCCAGCGTGGGGAGCATGGCCAGCGAGGTATTAAGGATTCGCTATGCCTACGGTTTCTCCCATTGGCTCCGGGGGCGGCTGTTTGAATCCTATGCCCGCCAGCCCTATGCCTTTTTTCTCCGTCGCAATTCTGCCGAGCTGAATCAACGGATCTGGGATATTAACGCCTTTATCAATAGTGTGCTGCTGCCAGTCGGCGAAATCCTCTCCCGGCTGGTGCTGGTGGTGCTGCTGGTTGGCGCAGTTTTCTTCGTCCAACCATGGGCGGCGTTAGGCGCGACGTTGATCTTCGGTGGGTTTTACTTTTTGGTTTTCGTATGGCTTCGCCCGCGAACCCGGGCGGTTGGCGCCGGCTTGGAGTGCCACAACTTGGGCTTTGGGAAAAACACTATCCAATTTCTTCAAGGCATCAAGACGGTGCTGGTTCACGGGAAAAGCCGCTACTTCATGGACCGGGCTTTGGAACATTCGGCCCGGATCGGAGAATTCCAAAGCAAAGTCCAGATTTACAGCAACGGCCCGCGCTACTTAATCGAGCCGGTGGCTTTTGGCGGACTCATGGCCATCGTGGTGGTGCTGGCCCTCCGGGGCCGTTCTTTTACCGACATCCTGCCCAATCTCACCGTGATGGCCTTCGCGGGATACCGTTTGTTGCCGGCGCTCCAGCTGCTCTATGGCCAGTTGGTATCCGTGGCAGCCAATCACTACACGCTGACCCAATTGGAAAAGGAGATTCTGATCATTGAGGAAGAGACAACGGACATTCCGCCCGTCGCGACTCCGTCCACCAAGGCGCTTGTTTTTCAGCGGGAACTGCGGCTGGAGGACATCACCTTTCATTATCCGGGGGCCGCCGCGCCGTTGCTGGAGAATTTCAATCTTACCATCACCAGAAACGAATCCGTGGGCATTGCCGGGCCATCGGGTTCGGGCAAGTCCACGCTTGTGGATCTGATGCTAGGTTTGCACACATCGCAGTCCGGCGCGATCCGCGTGGATGGCGAGCCGCTCACGCCCCAAAACCTGACAGCTTGGCGACAGATGATTGGCTATGTGCCGCAGGACATTTATCTACTGGATGACACCATCGCGGCGAACATTGCCTTTGGCGTGGATCCGAAGGACGTGGACACTGCTGCGGTGCGCGCGGCGGCACTCGGCGCGCAGATTCTGGATTTCATCGAAACGGAATTGCCGCAAGGAATGCAAACCACGGTTGGCGAGCGAGGGGTGCGACTTTCGGGCGGCCAACGTCAACGAATTGGCCTAGCTCGTGCCCTGTATCATCGGCCCCAAGTTTTGATTCTAGACGAAGCCACCAGCGCACTGGATCATCAGACGGAACTCGCCGTCATGGAAACCATCCACCGGCTACAGGGCACGCTGACCATCATCACCATCGCCCATCGCTTGAGCACGTTGGAACGCTGCGACCGGATTGTCCGGTTGAAATCTGGAAGAATCGCCGGCCCAACCAATGCGGAATAAATAGCAGTAGCCCGGCCCAATTTTCCACAATTTCGCCTCCCCCCCATGCCAAAAATACTGGCCTATTTCGCCCCATGGCACATTGGGAAAAGTGCAGCTGCCCAGGATGTTTTTGTTGAGCCGTTGCGTTCGCGGATGGAGCTGGAGATTCGAGTTTGGGATGACACCCAAAAACTTCCTGCTCCGCACGTGGCTTCGGATATTGATGGCATTGTTTTTTTTCAAGTTGAACCCCCTCGGGAATGGTTGGAAAAATTATCCGGACGCATTGTGTGGGTGCCGATGTGGGATGCGGTCAGCGGCTGGCCGCCGGCCCGGTGGCAGAAATTTCCAAACGATTTGCGAATCATATCTTTTTCAAAACATATCGCCGCCCGCGCCGAAGCCGCCGCCTTGCGCACATTCCAATGCCAGTATTTTATGGATCCATCCGCATGTCCGGCCACCCGGTGGGAAGGCGAGCGGGTGGCTTTTTATTGGAATCGCAGGGGGTTGGTCGGAACGGAATTTCTTCGGAAATTTTGCGCGGTGGCCAAGGTGGATCGCCTGTTGTATCGGGATGACGTGGATCCGATATTAGGAGCGGAACACTGCCGCAGCACTTTGCCCGACCGGCTGGGACGAACGATTATCGAACCCATTCCGTGGCTAGAGTCACGCGCTGATTATAATAAACAATTGAACCGCGCTCAGATATTTATCGCGCCACGCGACAGCGAGGGGGTGGGGATCGCCTTTCTCGAAATGATGGCGCGCGGTTGCGCCGTCGTGGCGTTCGATGCGCCAACCATGAACGAATACATTACTTCGGGAATCAACGGGGTGTTGCTTCCCAACTTCGGCGGCCATTGGCTGGGCAGAATGAATGCCCGGCTATCGAGAAAGGCGATGACGGTGCTGGCGACTCTGGGTAAACAGCCAGCCCCGCGCTGGACGCTGATTTCCGAAACGCAGGATTGGCGGCAATTGGCCAGGCTGGACTTTCCGAAGATGGGGCAGCGCGCGCGCAATGATCACGTCACCGGTTTTGCCCGGTGGCAGGATTCAGTCGAATGCTTGGCGAAGTTTGTCGTTGGCGGTTAAGCTGGCAAGGCAGAGATAATTACAATGCGAGTATCCGTGATTCCATTTTACCGGCAGGGTTTAGGCAACCGGATGTTTGCCCCGGATTTCAATATCAACAGCCATTTGATGGAACCAAACGTCGAGTGGTTTAATCAGTGTTTGGCGGCTGGCATCGAACTGGGAACCTATGATTTGATGCCGGTTGAGAAAGCCGATCTCGTCATCTTTATGGATCTGCCCGCCCAGCGATCAGAAGTGTTGGCGGTCAAGCGGCGCGCCCCCCAGGCTAAATTTCTGCTGGCGTTATATGAGTCGCCTTTTGAACGTCCGCATTGGTTTAATCCTAAAAACCACGAGGAATTTGATGCGGTTCTCACCTTCAATCCACAGCTCTGGCAGCGGGGCGGAAAATATTTTCAGTTTTATCTCCCGGTCGGTTTGCCGCCCGCCTACATTCCCGCGACTTCCTTTGCACAACGCCTTCCGAGCGTAATGGTGAACTCGAATTTTTACTATGGAATCGGCACCGGGAATCGTCCCTGGCATTGGGCTACCGGCTATCGTTCGATTCAGCGGGCCGGCTGGCAATTCGGGCTGCAGGATTTTATCCAGGCCAAACGCAGTCTTTATTATCATGGCCGGCAAAAGCTGGCCCGGGCTGCCGAGGCGTTTTCGGAGAATGTTCTCGACGTTTATGGGGCCAACTGGAATGGCTGGAATCAGGGGTGGTATTATCGTTTCTTCCCGGATTCGCCCTACCAGGCCGCCCGGGGGAAATTCGACGCAGACAAGCTGACATTGCTGGGTCGCTACCGGTTCGTCATCGCCTATGAAAATTATGTTTCGGATGTAGGCTACATCTCCGAAAAGATTTTTGATGCGTTTTACGCCGGGTGCGTGCCGGTTTATTTGGGAGATCAAAATGTTTCAAACTGGATTGATCCGGATTGTTTTGTGGATGCCCGAAAATTCAAATCGCCGCGCGCGGTGTTGCAGTTTGTCCGGGATTGTGACCAGTCAACTTGGGAGGGAATGATTGCCGCCGGGCAACGCTACCTGAAATCAGAGCAAATCCGTCTGTTTCAGCCCAAACATTTTGCGGAAACCATGGTTCGCGCCATTCAATTCGCGGTGCCAAGGGAGAAAAAACCGGTTTTATACTGACCATTATCACCGTGAAATCATCGGGTCTGAAAGTTCTTTACTTAAGCTTCACTCCGCCCACCCCGACCTGGGGTGGGGCGATGGCGTTTTACCGGCATTTCGTCGAGCGGCCGGATTTTGAAATCAAAGTCATTACCAATTGCGGAACCTTTCCGGCCCAGTCGGTTCCCTACCAGCCGACGATTTTTGGCCCTTCCAGATTGACGAACCGGTTGTTTCGCACCCGGCTGATGCCTTGGTTATACGGGCTACATTCTTTGACGGCCTGGGGACGAGTGCCGACGGCGGTGTGGCAGGCCGCCCGATCTTTCAATCCGGATTTGGTTTTCACCATCGCCGGCAGTTGGGACTACAGCGCGTTGGTGGCCGAGCAGGTTGCTCGCCGGTTGAAAGTGCCGTTGGCGGCCAGTTTTAACGACTGGTTCAGCTATGGCTGGTTTCCGGCGCACACCCTTTATCATCAGATGATTGAAAACCGCTTCCGCCGGTTTTATCAGGAGGCGGATCTGGCGCTTTGCACCTGCGAAGGAATGCAGGAAGCACTCGGCCCGCATCCCAATGCCCACATCCTGTATCCACTGGGGTCGCCCATGGCGGATGCGCCGGCTCCGTTCCGCCCCTCCACCACGACCAACCGTCGTTTCGTGGTGGTATTTGCCGGCAGTCTGGCCGATTGGTATGGGCCGATGCTGGAACGTTTGGTCATGGCCACGCAGTCACAATCCGCGACCGTGGAGTTCCGGTTTTATGGCAGCAATCCAAGCTGGAGCCGACAGTTTGCCGAAGATGCCAAGGCGCAAAACATTTATCGCGGGCATCTGCCGTTTGAACAGTTGCGCCAGGAAATGGCCGGGGCGGATGCGTTGATTCTGCCCATGGGCTTTGACGAGCGGTGTGCGCAGGTGGAACGAACCAGTTTCAAAACCAAGTTTCTGGATTATCTCTCCTATCAAAAACCCATCCTCGTCTGGGGGCCGGAATACTGCTCTGCCGTGCGGGTGGCGCGGGAATTTGATTCGGCTGAAATCTGCGCTCAGCCGGAGGCGGCGGGGATGCTGGAAAAAATTCTGGCCGTGCGCAACGCACCGAACCGGCAGGTAGCTTTGGTGGAGAATGCTCGAAAGATGTATGAGGCCCGGTTTCACCCCGATAAAATACACGCGGGCTTGGTAAAGAAAATTCAACACACCGTCGAAAGCAGAAAGCAGAAATAAATTTCAGCTTTTATTTTGCAGCCCGATCTCCGCCCCAATGCTTTATAAAATTCCCCAATACCTCTACGCCAAGTATCGCGCGTTTGCGCCGGTCTCGTGCTTTGACACGCCGCGTTCCGATGTGCTGCACGGTTGGCGACGCTGGCGTTGGCTGGTTCGTCAGCGCCAGTCTGGCCGCCTACTTGAACCCTCCATTCGCGTGCAGGGAGAACTTTCAGAACTCGATGACCGGTTGATTTTAGGTAAGGGCGTCCATCTCGATCAAGGCGTCATCGTCTGGCTGGGCGAGACCCAAGGCTCAATCTGTCTTGGGGAACGGGTTTATGTGGGGCCGTATGCCTATCTCGGCACGTCGGGCCACAAACTAGAGATTGGCGCGGACACGATGATCGGTGCGCACAGCTATGTCATCACGGAAAACCACGGCACGCAACAAAAGGGCATCCCGTATGCCCGGCAAGGCTACGTCGGGGCGGATTTAGTCATCGGAAAAAATGTGTGGATTGGCTGCCATGTGACCATCTTGCCGGGCGTGACGATTGGCAATGACGCCATCATCGGTGCGGGGGCCGTCGTCACCAAAAATATTCCCAGTGGCGAAACGTGGGGCGGCGTGCCGGCCAAGAAGCTGAACCAGCAATGAAAATTGGCGTCGTTTCAACCACCGGCAACCTCTACTCGTGGGCGGGGAGCGAGGAAACTTGGAGGATATTTGCTGCTTACGCCTTGGCCCAAGGGCACCGACTTAACCTGCTGTTGCCGGAAAAGGTTTCAAAGTCAGAACAAGTCGGCGCTCTCCGCCAAGCTGGTGCGGTCGTGTCTGCGCGTGGGGATCTGACGCCATTAACGCGACGGTTGGCCGTGCGCGGGTGGCATTCCCGGTTTAAGCGGTTCTTTGCAGAACGCTACGACGCCATCTTTATTTCCACTGGAGGAATTGCCGATTGCGCGTGGCTGCCCGATTTGTTGCCAGAGATTGAACACTCCTCGTCGCCCCTCATTTTTTTCATCCAGTCCAATGCCGAAGGCGTGATTCAAGCGCAGCCTATCCGCGATACCCTGCGGGCGGTTTACCAGCGCGCCGCCCTAGTGATTTTCCTGTCTCAACACAACTATCAACTCGCGGAACGCCAACTGGCCTGGCGGTTTCCGAAAGCGCGGATACTCATGAATCCCGTCCGCACCCCGATGCCGCAGCCCTTGCCCTGGCCAGAGACAGCCGATTGTTTGCTGCGTCTGGCCGAAGTGGCCAGATTTGAAGTGGGCGACAAACGTCAGGATCAACTTCTGGAAGCGTTGGCCACCGATGATTGGAAAAAACGGAACTGGTCTTTGACATTTTTTGGTTCGGGGCCGGATGAAAATCATATCCGACAACTCATAGACTTTTACGGGTTGCAGCATAAGGCAAACATTGGCGGCCAGGTTGCTGATTTCAGGGAAATCTGGAAGAACCACCACCTGCATATTCTGCCATCTTCACGTGAAGGTATGCCGTTGGCCTTGATTGAATCCATGGCTTGCGGCCGGCCGGCGTTGGTAACGCGGGCTGGTGGCAATGCAGAATTGGTCCGGGATGGTGTGGATGGTTTTGTGTCTCCGGGAATGCATCCGGAAGTCATCCGTGAAACATTGGAACAAGCCTGGGCCGAACGCAGCCGCTGGCAGGAAATGGGCCGCGCGGCGTTCGCCCGTGCCGATCAGCTCGTGCCCAAGGATTGGGCGGCACAAATGCTCGCGCTGGTGGAATCCGTTGCCGCGAAGCGAAGTTAATTTCCCCCCAAAGAAAAATGAGCCGGGTTTCTGTCATCATCCCCAATTACAACCGCGAGGTGTTGATTGCTGCCACCATCAGAAACCTGCTGGCCCAGACCCAGCCGCCACAAGAAATCATCGTGGTTGATGACGGTTCCACGGATGGCTCCATCGCGGTCATCCGTTCATTTGGAACCAAGGTCAAGTTGATCCAGCAGGCAAATCAAGGTCCCGGGGCAGCGCGCAATTCCGGGCTGGCGCTGGCGACCGGTGACTACATCCAGTTTCAAGACAGCGATGACTTGTTATCCCTCAACAAACTGGAAACACAGGCCAAACGCCTGGATGAAACCGGGGCGGACATAGTGTTTAGTCCGTGGGCACATGTATTCATCCGCAACCAGCAAGTGACCTTCCAAACGTGCGTTTTGCAGCAAGCGTTGCCGCCGGCAAAAGTGAGCCTGACCGGCTGGTTGTTGCGCGGCTGGTTCACGGTGTTTCAAAGTTTGTTGTTTCGCCGCTCGTTTCTTCTTGATGCCGCCCGTTATGAAACGGACGTCCGTTATGGCGAAGACATGGAGTTTCTTTTTCGGTTGTTGGGATGTTCTCCTCGGGTGACTTTTACCGCAGACACCCTGACGCTTTACCGGGTGAACTCCGACAACAATTTAAGCCAAGACGGCGGCGCTTCACAAAACCGCCGGGTATTGGATTGGGCGCGTTGTGTGCAGCGGATTGGCCGGCAGACGCAAAGCCGGGGGCAAAATGCCGATGGATTAAGCCGGGCCATTTTCTTGGCCAATATGCGAAAGCATTTGCGCTATTTGCGGGCGGTGCCAACCGCCCCGCCGGATTTGATTCGTGAACTGGACGGCCTGATTGCACAATTGCCCGGCGGTTTGCTGGTGGCCCTGGAATATTGGCTGCGGATTTCCGAGCGGTTGCGGCTATGGCGTTGCGGTCAACGGTGGATGGCTGGCTTACAAGCCGGACCGCCGACCCCACAGCAATTTAAGCTGATGAATGATTTGGGGTTTGAGGTCGAACCAGCCGTTGCCAACCCGTAGCCGTCGGGACACAAAAATCAAACTTCGGTAAGGAATCTCCTCGCGCTGTCTTCAGCCATCTAAAAATTAATGAACATAGTTTTTTGCGCTGACCGTGGTGTGCTGCCGGGACTTCATGTCGCGGCGTATTCATTGCTGGCGCGCATCAGTCCGATGGTGGCGCAAACCCGCTTCGTGATTTTCAGCGACGCCTTGGATGAAGCTGACATGGCGTTGCTGCGCCAGACCCTGACCGCGTTGGCCAAGCCGTTCACTTTGGACTTGCGGCGGGTGGATGCCTCGGCCTTCGCTGGATTTCCATCGTTGAACGGCAGTTGGGCCACTTACTACCGGCTGGCCGTGCCCCAGATTTTGGAGGTGGAGCGTTTCCTTTATGTGGATGCCGACACCTTATGCGACGTGGATGTGAGCGAATTAAACACGCTCGATATGGGAACGGCACCGGCTGGCTTGGTGCCGGAAGCCTCGCTGGCCGGAGCGACCGATCGTGTGGTGGCGGAGCAATTGGGCAACAGTCCGGAGGAACCCTACTACAACGCCGGGGTCATTTTGGTGAATGTGAAAGAATGGCGTCGGCAGAAAATCACTGAACGGGCGATGGAATATATCGCCACGCACCATCCCCCGTTTCACGACCAGTCAGCGCTGAACGTGGTGTTGCACAACAACGCCGTGACGCTGGCCGAGCGCTACAACAGCATCGCCAATATGCGCAAACACTGGCCAGCACTCAAACAGCCTTGTGAAAAAATCGGGCGGCTGGTGCATTTTTTGGATTATCCCAAGCCGTGGGACTTTTTGGGCGAGTTCATTAGTCCGCAATACCAGCTCTGGCACTCCGTTCTCGATCGGACGGCCATGAAATATTTTCACTCCTGGCACGCGACCCCAGCCCGCAAATTCCCCAAGACCCGCAAGGCTTGGATTGGCTACAAAAAAGCTGTCAAAGACCGGCTCCTGTTTGCCGGCTATTCCAAGGGATGGATCAAACATATAAAAGGACTGCCATAAATGAAGTATTATTGCAGGGTTGTTTCGGAGCAGTTCCATGCCTTGGAGTGGCCTGACTGGGAGCGCGGCAACGTGGTTTTTTCACCACGGGTGCCCTTAAAAGAAGCCGCCGGTCTTTTGGCGATTTATGATCCGACGGAAGAACTGTTGCAATTCAAAGGTCCCAAATTATGGCACACCATGGAACCGATGTGGCACAGCCATTATCGCCGACACCCGGTGGGGAAAAAACTCGTAAGCGCGTTGCGCGAAGATGAGTGGGTGTATTATGCCAACCCCGTCGAACGCTACCGGGTGCCCGTCGTCACCGCGCGCAGCTTCAGCAAAACCCGGCAGGCGAATTTCAAAGAGCGGGCGGTGGCGACCGTCAATTATTCTGGCGGGTGCTTTTGGTGGATGAAAAGACATACTTGGCTACGCAACCGCATGATCACCTGCCCGCTGGTTGATTTATACGGCAGTGAACCAGGCTGGCGTCAGTTTTCGCGGTTCCCGTATGTCTGGAAAAAAGGTCTGCCGTCAAATTTTTGCGGGGGCAAGGCTCCCGGCGCGGATTTGCACGATCCGTTGTTCCTTGAATTTCTTTCCAGATTCAAGGTTTATGTGTGTTTGGAAAACAGTTATGAACCCTACTGGTTCACGGAGAAGCTGGTGAATGCCGTGCGGTGCGGTTGTATTCCGGTTTACCATGCCCATCCGACGGTGAGGGAAACCTTTCTCCAGGGCGCGGTCTGGATTGATCCCAAAGATTTTGCCTTCAATCCCCGCCGGACGATTGAATATGCCCTGGCCCAAGACATCCACCGCATCCGCAGTATCAATGACGCTTGGCTGGATTCCGGAATACTGGAGAACACCAGGCAAGATCGGGTCAACGAAAAGGTTTTGAGTTTGATGGTGGAAAATATCAATCTTTCAAAAGGGATTCCCCTCAACGCGGCGAGCATCCCCCAATGACCGTTTCTGTCATGATCACCACGCGGAACCGCGCGGCAGATTTGCAGCGCTCCGCCCGGGTGCTGCGCGGGTTAAATCCGGCCCCGCTGGAAATTATCATTACCGCCGATGGCTGCACGGATGCCACCGTCCAAATGGTGAAAGCTGAAATGGGCAATGCGAAATTGATTGTGAATGAAGTGGGACAGGGATCGGTGGCGTCGCGCGACCGGATGATGCGGGAGGCACGCGGCGATCTGGTGCTGGCCTTGGATGATGACAGTTATCCTGAACAGGCGGACTGCCTCGCGCGCATCACGCCGCTGTTCGAGCAAAATCCAAAGCTGGCGATCGCACATTTCCCGCAGCGCACGGACGAATATCCGGCGACGCTCACGCAGACGGAGTTTGGCCCGGAACGACTGACCCGCTCGTTTGCCAATTCCGGGGCGGTGTTGCGGCGAGCCGCTTATTTAGAATTGCCGGGGTTTGAGCCGAAGTTTTTCCACATGTATGAGGAGCCGGATTATGCGCTGCAATGCGTGGCGGCGGGCTATGAAGTGTTGTTCACAACATTGATCACCATCCGGCATCATTATTCGGGGGCGGCCCGCAGCGAGCTGCGGAATCATCATCGCCATTCGCGCAATGAGTTCTGGGGCGTGTTGCTGCGCTGTCCCTTTCCGCAGTGTCTCGGGCTGGCGGCTTACCGGATTTTCTCGCAGTTCCACTATGCCTGCAAACGGGGCGGATCGTGGGTGATCCGCGAGCCGGTCTGGTGGTGGCTGGCCGCCGGCGGAATTCCCTACTGTCTGCGCAAGCGCCAAGCCATTCCTTGGCGGCGTTACAAGCGATGGCTGCAACTTGAGAATTGAATGCGGAGGTGAAAGGTCGAACTTCCGCCGCCTTTGGCCCGATGTTTGCTTTTCAGTGAATGTGAATGTAAAATTTAAAGTTATGGCTGTGCTAGAACTAATCAAGAACAGGTGCCGGTTTGGCGCAGAGCAGAAGGCGGGTGGTTGGTGTTTTCTGTTGATTTATATGCCGTTGGCTGCTTTTCGCATATCAAGCCAGGCTCACACCGGTTTGAATGCTACAAAGAATGGCACCGTTGGCGCTGCTGTCCAGATATGGTGCGACCGTGCCAGCGTTTGTCTCAAGCGCGTTTTCGCGAATGTCTTACGGTCGCAGACAACGGTGAGCCGGTCAGGCTTTTTGGCGTCGGTGACATCATTCGATTAATATGAAATCTCAATTTTCCACAATCTGTGCGCTTTTGCTCTTGACTGGTTTCTCGGCCAAGGCGGATACCATCACGCTGGCAACTAATGTTTATAATGCGTCCCAGATGACCAACCCGACCTATTACGCGGCAACCAACAGCGCGTTCACATACTATGGTTTTCCCACTACGGTAGCCGCCACCGATAATGCCCTGTATACCGCTGGAACAATTTCCAGTATCGGGATGACCAATCTATCCGCCGCACCACCCGTTCAAGTAGCCTTTGATTTCACCGGCACTAATTTTGAACTGGTTACTGAAGCTTGGAACCTGACGATTGAGGACGGGATTACCATTACTTCCGTTACTAACTGTCCGCAGCTATACTTGACTCCCAACCGGGAGTATTTCTCGGTCAGCTTCTCTAGCAACATCACGCACCACCTCCAGTTGAATATCCAAGGCGGGTTCGTCGGCATCAACCTGACCAATGGAAGCCTCACCAGCCGCACGCTTCCCAAGCAAAATCTGCTGATTGTCGAGGGCGATTCCTACACGGAAGGCTACCATCAATATCTTACAACGAGCTATAAGTGGTTTGACGGCTGGGTGTGGCAATTGGCCCGGCTGGTTCCGAACACGGTTTGCATTCCCAGCGGCATTGGCGGAACCGGGTTTTTGAACACAAACAACAGCGGAGGCGGCAATTATGCCTCGCGGGTTGTAACTGACGTTTGCGCCATCTACACCAATGCCATTGCATCCGGCAAATATGATCAGATTTTCATCACCGCCTCTGGCACGGTCAATGATAGCGGGCAAAACACCAATGCGCTTTATACTGCGGCTACCAATCTTTACACAACCATTAAAACGGCCTGTCCTTCAGCCAATGTCTTCTTTGTCGGCAACTGGCGTGTGGCACTGGGCCAGTCCGCACCCAGCGCAAATGAAATAAATGAGGATAGCCAATATGCCGCTGCCGCTTCTAGTTTAGGGATTCCCTATTTTAGCCCGCTTCAGGACGTTGTTTTGAATGGTGGCGCGGGTGGGTATGGGGCGATGGGAGTTGGAAATTACGATTTATTTTTTCCTGCAAACGAGAACAGCGACAACATTCATCCCGGACGGTATGGCTACGGCGTGATGGCCGCCTGGATCAACACGAAACTGGCAAATACTTATGGCTCCCTGTGGAGTGGCACCACGAACACAGTTGTTGCCGCGAACACCGTCAGCACCACGAATTTATTACCCAACGTTACCAACTACGGGGCCGTTGGCGATGCGGTTCAGTTTCATGTCAACACCGTCAGTAATTCCTTGATGGTGACAACGACCAACCAGCTTTCGAGTGCGGACATTGGCAAGGTGATCGAGGTTTTTCGCGTGGGAACCTGGCGCTACGGGCCAAATGAAAACGGGGTATGGACGAATGATTGCGAGGATCTCATCACCACGATTTCCAATGTGGTGAATGGAACCAATATCTATCTGGCCCGACCCTGTCTGCGGTCTTGGACCAACACCTTCGCCACTTACGGCACCGATAACACTCCAGCCTTTGAATCAGCCATCGCCGCCGCCAGCGGACACAGAAACTTCACAGTGAACATTCCATCCGGGAAATTCTTAATGATGCCGAAGTTCCGGACGTTTCCGGGGCCAAATGGTACTATTCAGGACATCACCTATTCCAGCATCTACTTGGGTGGCGGTGGTATTCATTTCGTGGGCGCAGGGGAGACTAACACAACGCTTTTGGGTAAGGGGGCTTGGACTTTGATGACCAACGCGTTGGGTGGCATAGGGGTGGCTAGAGGGGTGCTGGTTGAGGTGGCTTCTCTATTCGCCAACCCCTTTACAAACGACTACCCGATTTCATTTTCCGACATGACCATGGATGGCGGGCTTGAGCAGGGCATGACCACGGTTACTGGTTATCCGGCTAATACTATTACAGGTAATGGCTGGGGCGGGAGCCATAATGCCTATCAACTAGTGGGAGCGGATAATCCTTCTGGCCGCGCGAGCGATCAGACACTATCAAATGTTTGTTTTGCCCATTGGCGAGCAGAGATGGTCATATCAACGGATACCTATAAAAATGGCAAGATGCTGATTAAAAACTGCACTTTTTATGATGGCAACGCCACCGCCCTCAACATCTATCCCACCTTGGATGTTGATGGCTGCACGTTTTCAAACATGAACCAGATTGCCGAGCTTTACCAGTATTGGACATCTGGCACCACCAACTATTTCCGTAATAATTACATCACCAATCTGACGGGCAACGGATTCGCGTGGAACGGCGGCACCGGAACCAACAGCCCGTATTATTTCCAGAACAACACGGCTTATTTCAACAATGCGGGGAGTTTCCTGCTGACGACTCCGGGCGACAACATTTACATTTTAAATAACCAAGTCGTAATGCAGTCGGGTAACTCAACATTTTTGGATGTTGGGTCAGCCGGCTATCAGGGCTATTTTTGCAACAGCAACATCGTCGTATCTGGAAACACCCTGACGGCACTGGGCGGTAATACCACGTTTGTGAAGATTGGTAGCAAACCGCCTAATAATGCGGATACCGTAACGATTTGCAGCAACACATTGTCAGGATTCAATTACGCCCTTGATATCTATGACTACTGCACCAACATTCAGTTTTATGCAAACAGCCTGAACGTGATCGGCTTCACCAGTGGTCATGCCAGCGTCAGCCAGTTCGCGCTAATTCAAGCCAACAATGTTTTCAGTGCCATACCACAGAATGACGAATCAGTGACCACCAACGTCATCTCTTATGGCGACTGGCCAAAATACAAGCCGTATTATATGCGCTTCGGCCACGCTCTGTGCCTACAGGACTAGACCGCCGCCCGCATCCCCAGCAGTGCGGTGATGCAGATTGACAACACGCAAAATCAGTTTGGTGAAAATATCAAGGTGCTGATGTCCGAATCGTCTTTGAATTGCGTTATCGTAACAAATGGAACGACCGCCTCGTTTTATTGGAATGGGAGCTATTGGATGACAACAGCGAAAGCACTTGCTCCGCCAACAAACTTGCGCCTGCTTAATTGAACGCAGGTGGTGCGCCCGCATCAAGACCGGCGAATGAACCCTTTGTTGGCCATTCATCTCGAAGTTTAAACCCGCCGGGTGTTCTTGGCCCAAACCTTGACCAGCCGGTTCGGGGGGGGGATTCCTCGGTTTGTTCTCGTTTGAAATTTATCTCGGCCATCATGGCTTCTCGTTCACCTAAATCTCCCGCCTGGATTTGCAGTCAAATCGGCGCGCGCGAGCATTTCGCCATTCCCCGCGCCCTGCACCAAAGCGGACGGCTGGCGGTGCTTTACACCGATTTCTGGGCCGACCCGGCGACGCGCCAATTTGCTGTCGGCAAGCTGCGTTCGCTCGCGGCGCGGTTTCATCCCGATTTGGCAGGGCAAGCGGGACTTGTCCATTCGTGGAATCTGCGCTCGCTCGGCTGGGAATTCCTGCTGCGCCGGAAATTCGCCGGCAAACCGTATCTCGGTTTCATCGAGGTCGGAAAAAGATTTGCCACTGGTGTGCGCGAACAGTTGCAACGCCGGACGGACTTGAACGACCGTTCCATTTTCTTCGCCTACGACACCGGCGCGCTGGAATCGCTCGCGTGGTGCCGCGACCAAAAAATCAAATGCGTCCTGAACCAGATGGATCCGAACCGCGTGGAAGTGGAACTGGTGCGCGCGGAAGAAAAAAACTGGCCCGGCTGGTCACTGCGTCCGCTCGAAGTTCCCGAAGCATATTTTGCCCGCCGCGAGCAGGAATGGGCGCTCACCGACCGCGTGGTTGTGAACTCGGAATTCTCCCGCAAGGCTCTGCGGCAACAAGGCGTGCCGGCGGAAAAATTAATCGTTATTCCGTTGTGCTTTGAAACTGGCGAAGCAAATTGGAAATTAGAAATTAGAAGCTGGAAATCCCCCGCGCCGCTGCGCGTGCTGTTTCTCGGTCAGGTGATTTTACGCAAAGGCATCCAATATCTGCTCGCCGCCGCGCGACAACTGGAAAAGGAAAACATCCATTTTGATGTCGTCGGCCCGCTCGGCATTTCCCAAATCGCACTGAAAACCGCGCCCGGCAACGTGACGTTTCATGGCCGCACCAGCCGCGATCAGACGGCGAATTGGTATCGGCAATCCGATGTGTTTGTGCTGCCGACGCTCTCGGATGGTTTCGCGCTCACGCAGCTCGAAGCGATGGCGCACGGTCTGCCGGTCGTCGCCACGCCGAATTGCGGCGCGGTCGTCACTGACGGCGCGGACGGCTTCATCGTTCCGCCGCGCGATGCGAACGCGCTCGCGCAGACGCTCCAACGCTATCTTGCCGAACCAGAATTATTGCCGGCGCAAGCGGCGGCGGCGCGAGAAAAATCCCATCAGTTCACCCTCGCCCGGCTCGCAGAAAATCTGCTGCGGCTGGAAGCGAGTTTACAACCATGAAGTTTTTCGCCGCGATTCGTAGATTGTCTTTAGCCATTCATCACCGATAGTCTTCCCGTCCGGTAACCTGTGCTACATCTGTTATCCATCTTGCCCGTTTCGTTTTGGGTGGTGATTATTTTGCTGATTGGCGGCGGGGTCGCGGCGTTCCGGCGCATCCACGACGCCACCAGCATCCCGCTGCTGGCGGTGCTGGCCACCACCGCCGCGTGGTATGTCGGCGACGCTTTTTACAATGACTACGCGAACAACCACGTCAAAATCTTCACGCCGGAAACGCTGTCCGGCGCGTGGTGGCAGGTGGCGTGGTTCATCCTCGTGATCCTGCTGACGGTGCGGCCGCTGCACGAAAAGCTCAACAGCGCAATAACGCAGCGAAAAAGCGGCGTGATGCAGTTGTTCAAGCACGGCGTCGGTTTTTCGGAAATCCAAAAGCAGTTGAACATCCTGTTCACCGGCTGCGCGGTGGTGTGGCTCATCCTGTTCGTGATCGCGCTGGTCATCCTGAAGTCCGAGATCCCCTATTACCTTTTTCCGTTTCTGGATCACAAGGCCAACCCGTGGTCACATGGCCGCATCGGCACCGGCTTCGACGCTTTTTCCATCATCGCCGTCTATCTGCAACTGCTGACGACCTCAATGTTCGGCGTAGTCGCGGCGCTGGCGACCAATCCACGCACGCGCAACCTGGCGCTTCTGTTTTGTCTGCTTTCCTGGCCCGCATTTATTTTTGACCGCACGCGCAACACGATGCTCGCGATGGCCGTGCCCGCCGTGTTGAGCTGGGTGTTCCTGCGGCTGCGCGGCGGGATGTTCAAAAAAATCTTCGTGCTGCTCGCGTGCTTCGTCGTGGTCAACACCTGGATGAAATTCGTCATCGCCAACCGTTCCTCGATGAGCATCACCGCCGCGTTCCACAATAAAGGTTTGAACCTCGCCGCGCAGGACAAAGTTCACAACGAGGGTTTGAATATGTTCGAGGAACTGTGCTGGGTCAGCACGTTCATTGACAACGGCCAGTATAAAATCAACTGGGGCCAGCGCTATTTTGCCGAGCTGGTTAACCCCATCCCACGCGGGCTGTGGCACGGCAAGCCGCTCATCGGCCTCGACTACGCCATCGCGCGCGGCCACGGCGACGCCAATGACACGCAGGGCGGCGGCGTCAACACCACCATCTCCACCGGTTTCATCGGCCAGGGCGTCGTGAATTTCGGGCGTGTGCTCGGCCCGGCGGCGGCGGCAATTTTGATGAGCCTGTGGATTGCGTGGCTCGCGCGGCTGGACTTGACGGTCCATCAGCTTGGCCGGCTCCCGCTTTACAGCCTCGGCCTCATCCTGACGTTTAATCTGGGCCGCGACATCACGCTCATCACCCTGTATCCATTTGTTTTTGGCGCGCTGACCATCTGGCTGCTGGAACATTATCAGATCATAAAAACGGCACCGGACGACAATCCAGCTTCACCCACCCGACCGCAAAAAAATCCCCGCCCAGCCGCCGCCAAAATGCCGTTTGTCCGGCGCGCAACTGGCGGCTTTGTTCGGCGCGATAATTTCCAACGCCCGTCAAATTGAACCGAAAGCCTCCGAACGTGCAAAATTTTCCCGACAATTTTCCGCCAAAAGAAACGCGCGTCGCCGTTTTGTTCCAACGCTTCGGCCCGTATCACCACGCGCGGCTCAACGCCGCCGGCCAGTTGATGACCGTCAGCGGCGTCGAGGCGTGCGGCATGGAAAGCACCTACGCGTGGGACAAGGTCGAGGGCGCGGCGGCGTTCACACGCGTCACGCTCACCGAGCGCGAAACCGACACGCGCGAGTGGCGGCAGGAGCTGCGCCAAAAAATGTGGCGCGCGCTGGACGACCTCAAACCGCACGTCGTCGCCGTGCCGGGCTGGTCATTCATTGACGCCTTGAGCGCGCTCGAATGGTGCGCCGCCACCCACACGCCAGCGGTGGTCATGTCCGAAAGCACCGCGTGGGACGAGCGCCGCATATTTTGGAAGGAATGGATAAAAAAACGGCTGGTGAAAATGAATTCCGCCGGATTGGCCGGCGGCACGCCGCATAAAAAATATCTAGTCCAGCTTGGCCTCACGGCAGACCGCATCTTTCTCGGCTACGATGTCGTGGACAACAACTATTTTCAAAAACACGCTGACACTGCCCGCGCCACCGCGCAAAATTTGCGGCAGAAATTTGGTTTGCCGGAAAAATATTTTCTGGCGAGCGCGCGGTTCATCGAGAAAAAAAATCTGTTCCGTCTGCTGCAAGCCTACGCACGCTACCGCGAATTGGCGGAAGACAAAAACAATCTCTGGTCATTGGTTTTGCTCGGTGACGGCCCGCTCAAACCGGAGTTAAAAAATCTGATCGCCGATTTGAAATTAGAAGGCTGCGTGCAGATGCCCGGTTTCAAACAATATCACGAGCTGCCCGTTTATTTCGGCCTCGCCGGCGCGTTTGTCCACGCCAGCACAACGGAACAATGGGGCCTCGTCGTCAACGAAGCGATGGCTTCCGGTCTGCCGGTGCTTGTCTCCGACCGCTGCGGCTGTGCGGCGGATCTGGTTTCGCCGGGCGTAAACGGATTTCAATTTGATCCAAACAACGCGGACGAATTGACGCAACTGCTGCAAAAGATTTCCGCGCCGGATTTTCCGCTCGTGAATTTTGGCGCGGCCAGCTGCAAGATGGTTTCCGCGTGGGGGCCGGAACGGTTCGCCACCGGCCTGCGCGACGCCGTGGCCGTCGCCCTGAAAAATCCGCGCCCAAAAATCAACCCGCTCGACCGCGCGCTGCTGCAAACGCTTTTGCACCGCTGAACCGCATTTCGTTTTTTTGAAATGATCAAATCCGCCCATCTTACCGCGTCGGTTTCGCGCAAGGCCGGCGGACTGTTTGATGCGGTGATGCGGCTGGCACAGTCGGAGCAGCAGCTCGGCGCGGCGGTGAAAGCCTTCGGCTTGCGCGATGAAAACACCGATGCGGATTTGCCGGCATGGAGTCCGGTGCCGGTCGCGGCGTTTTCACCGGGCTGGCCGAGCGGCATTGGCAGCGCGCCCGGATTTTTTACGGCGCTGGAAAACTTTACGCCGGACATCTGCCACACGCACGGCCTCTGGCTTTATCCGAGCGTCGCCGCAAAAAATTATGGACGCAAAACCAAACGGCCTTACGTCATCTCGCCGCACGGAATGTTGGATCCGTGGGCGCTGAAAAATTCGCGCTGGAAAAAACAAATCGCGTGGCACTTGTTCGAGGCGGCACATTTGCGCGGTGCGAGTTGCTTCCGCGCGCTCTGCCAATCCGAAGGGGATTCCATCCGGCTGCTCGGTTTGAAAAACAAAATCGCGGTCATCCCGAACGGAATTGATTTGCCGTCCGGTTCCCTGCCCGCCACGCCGCCGTGGAAAGATTTTGTCGCGCCGGGAAAAAAAGTTTTACTCTTCTTGAGCCGGATTCATCCGAAGAAAGGTTTGGTGAATCTGCTGAAGGCGTGGTCGCAAATTAGAAATTCCAACTGGGTTCTCGCCATCGCCGGCTGGGAGCAAGGCGGACACGAGGCGGAATTAAAGCAGATTTGCGCGGAACGAAAAATTTCTTTCGCCGACATTCACGAGCCATCCTCCATTCTCCATTCTCCATCCTCCGTGATTTTCCTCGGCCCGCAATTTAACACCGCCAAAGCTGCGTGTTATCATCACTGCGACGCGTTCGTGCTGCCGTCGTTCAGCGAAGGTTTGCCGATGGTCGTGCTCGAAGCGTGGGCGAACGTGAAGCCGGTTTTGATGACGCCGGAATGTAATTTGCCAGAAGGCTTGCAAGCGCAGGCGGCGCTGAAAATTGAAACGAGCGAATCCAGCATCGCCACCGGCCTACAACATCTTTTTGCCATGAGCGACGCAGATCGCACCGCGATGGGCGAGCGAGCGCGGGCGCTGGTGGAAGCGCGGTTCACTTGGACGCAGGTCGGCAAGCAAATGTGCGCCGTTCACGAATGGATTTTGGGCGGCGGCACCAAGCCGAATTGCATCTTGGAAACTTGAAGCGGCGCGCAGAAAACCTTTACCCTTTGACCATGAGCGAAACTTCATCCCAATCCGGCGGCGGCCAGCCGACGGTGAATTTGTCGCGCTACACGCCGGGAAATTTTGACCGAGGCGCGGGCGTTTTGAAGGAGGCGCTTTGGATTGTTGTCAGCCTAATTTTATTCCGGCTGTGCCCGTTCAGTTTTTCCGCGCTGAAATGTTTTGTCCTCCGTGCATTCGGCGCGCGCGTTGGAAAAAATGTCACCATCAAGCCGCAGGTAAAAATTACTTTTCCGTGGAAGCTCACCGTCGGCGGCCACGTCTGGCTCGGCGAGGAATGTTGGCTGCTGAACCTCGAACGCATCAACCTCGGCAGCCACGTCTGCATTTCGCAGCGCGCGTTTCTTTGCACCGGCAGCCACGATTACAAGCGCACGAGTTTTAATTTGATTGTGAAGCCAATCACGCTCGAAAATGGCGCGTGGCTTGGCGCGGGTTGCTGGGTCGGGCCGGGCGTCACCGTCGGCGCGCACGCCGTTTTGACCGCTGGTTCCGTGGCGGCGAAAAATCTGGAGGCAAATGGAATTTATCGCGGTAACCCCGCCGCGTTGGTGAAGCAGCGCATCATTTCCTGAAAATTTTCATGGCCGTGTCTGAAAATAATTTCGTCCGCAAATGGGCGCTGCTCGTGTTGCCACTCGGCTACCTGTGGTTTCGGCTGATTGACAATTTGCGCCTCGAATGGTCGTCGAATCCGCAATACAGCTACGGCCTCGTCGTGCCGATTTTGGTTGCCGGCCTATTGTTGCGCCGCTGGCACCACGCGAAACAAATTCCGCACGAAGACTCCTGTGGGGAAAAATGTTGGTTGCCGATTTTGTTTTGCGCCACGCTCGCGTTTCTTTATTTGCCAACGCGGCTTGTCGAGGAAGCCACGCCGGAATGGCGGCCAATCCAGTGGCTGCTCGGTTTTGAAACCATCGGTCTGACACTTTTTGCCATCCGTCTCGCTGGCGGAAAATTCTGGCTGCGCCAACTCGCGTTTCCCATTGTGTTTTTTTTGGTGGCGATTCCGTGGCCGACATTGATTGAAGCGCCAATCATCCAAGGTTTGAGCCGGATGAACGCCGGCATGGTCGTGGATGTCCTCGGCATCCTCGACGTGCCAGCCATCCAGCACGGCAACACCATCGAGGTCAGCACCGGCATCGTCGGCGTCAGCGACGCGTGCAGCGGCATCCGCTCGTTTCAGTCCAGCCTGATGATTTCGCTGTTTCTCGGCGAATTTTATCTATTCAACTGGCAACGCCGCGTGCTGCTCGTGCCCGTCAGCTTTGCGCTGGCAATGTTGCTGAACCTTTTCCGCGCGTCGCTGCTCACTTGGATCGCGGCGAAAAAAGGCGTTGGTGCCATTGCCGAATATCACGACGAGGCCGGCTTGACCATTTTGCTCGTCTGCACCGCGCTGCTCTGGGGCGCGGCGTGGCTGCTGAATCTGCGGAGAAAATCTGCCGCTGAAAATTTTGTTGCCAAAAATAATTTCGCGCCGCCAGCCGGCGAAAATATTTTCCGACGTGTCAATCGCTTCGGTTTGGTTTTAATTGTCTGGATTGCGGTTGTGGAATGTGGCGTGGAACTTTGGTATCGCGTCCGCGAAGCGCATTTGCAGCCGACGGCGAACTGGACAGTGAATTTTCCGCGTGAAAATTTCAGTTATCAGGACGTGCCCATCACGACCGACGACCGCACGTTGCTGCGGTTCGACGAAGGCCAGAAAGGCCACTGGCGCGACGCCGACGGCACGGACTGGCAGGCATTTTATTTCGCGTGGAATCCGGGTCGCGTCGCTGGCTACCTCGCCAAGCGCCACACACCGGACGTTTGCATCACGGCGACCGGCCTGAAACA
>Ga0208507_1000425_pt1 | contig 27642 bp, 20 predicted proteins | sample CryBogCBH12Aug01_FD_184626 | JGI IMG/M metagenome (GOLD analysis project Ga0208507, IMG submission 184626) | Freshwater microbial communities from Crystal Bog, Wisconsin, USA - CBH12Aug09.1 (SPAdes) (version 2) | ecosystem: Environmental > Aquatic > Freshwater > Lake | place: Crystal Bog... | reverse complement strand
GGAACAAGTTAAGAAGCCACGTAAGACCACTCGTCGTCGTAATGGGGATGGAACTACTTATCGTCACAAGAATGGCTGGCGTACAAAAATCACTCGTGGAAGTCAATCCGTCACAGCTATGGGGCGCTCAGAACAGGAATCCCGCCGTAATGCCAAAGAGAAGCTTGCAAAGCTCCCTCTTCCAGACGATTCACTAGTAGTAGATAGTGAGAACTTATTATTTGGTGAATTCATGATTGCTTGGCTAACCAAGAAACACGTCAAAAACATTACTGACACAACCTATCGCCGCTATGAATCTCTGACCCGCCACCATATTTTACCCGCTCTTGGACATATGAAGTTGCGAGGTATCACCAAGAACCACATAAATGCATTTATCGAAAAAATGGATGAATCTGGTCAAAGCGCTCGCTCGTGCCAACAAACACGTGCCTTGTTATCAGCCGCATTTAAACGTGCCGTGCAGGATGACCTAGTTGCAGTGAATCCAGTAACTCACTCTCGACCAGTAAAAGTGGATACTCCCCAAATTCACCCGCTGACATGTGAAGAAGTGAAACACTTGTTAACGGTTACAAAAGATACATACATGCAAGCTCGTACTCGCATCGCCGTACTTTATGGAATGCGTCAAGGAGAAGCCTTGGGGCTTAAATGGGAGGATGTCGACCTGGATAAAGGTGAAATCTTCGTTTGGCAACAGGTACAGAAGGTCAATGGCGTATACGTATTCGTAAAGCTGAAGAGTAAATACTCTGTCCGCACATTGGAACTGGACGCCGCCACAATCGTCGCATTGCGTGCGCACAAGGTTGCTCAGAATGCTCTACGTCTTGCAATTGGCGAAGAGTGGCAGGATTTTGACTTGGTCTTTCCTGGGTTGAAAGGTCAACCTCAGAACAGTCATACAGACTTTGCACATTGGCAAAAAGCGCTCGCTACAGCCGGTTTACCACAGAAGCGCCTACATGATGCACGACATACTGCCGCAACGATGCTTTACGACCAAGGCTTAGACATCGAAACTATCCGTCGCTTCCTAGGTCACGCTTCCGTACTTCTGACATCTCGCACATACGTTCATCATTCTTCACGTCAGATGAAAGGGACCGCGGAAGCAATCAAGGCAATGGGTTTTTAGGCGACGAGCTAACGCCTCCCGTTGGCTAGCTACCAGCTGGGGGCGTTTCGTCTTTCCATTCAGGATAGAAACGCAAAAAATATGGTCGCGCATAGGGCGCGATAAATCTTGGTCCCGCATTTTCAAGAAACTCGATTCCCCCATCGCCAGGATTCTTTTCTATATATTCCAAGAAACTCTCAGATGGAAAATACTGATATCCGTACGCACTCAATCGTTTTCTGAACTCGACGTGCGCTCTAAAAGGAAGAAATGTGAAGTTAGGTAATTGACTCATTCCCATATCCTTAGTGATTGTTGGGTACCCATCATCAAACCAGGTTAAAACCCATTCTCCTCGGCGACTTTTGTCTTCTTGGCGAATACGAACACTCATGCGACCATCTTTAAGGCTCGCTGAAAAATCATCTTGAGTTAGCTGACGAACACGAGCTAGCCGGGCTACCACTTCTTGAATATCTTTTTCATTCAGGTGTTCTAGATACTTGCCATGACCAATGGTTGCTTGCAATTGTTCAGTGATGCGAACGAGCTCTTCTGTTTCCCTTTGGCTGCGCATTGATTTGTGCCTCTCTTCTGAAAGAAAAACTGCTATTAAATCTTCTCCTGCAACCATTCTTCGGTCAAGGATTCCGCTTGGCGCATTACTGTTTCAACTGCTAGCCGTGAGAAATCAGGTGGGTAGCCGTACTTATCCAGCAAGTCTCGAACCATAATTCGGAGAGCCGCTTGAGTGGATTCACGTACCGACCAATCTACTTTAATGTTTTCCTTAACTTTCTTGGTGAGCTCTTGAGCCAACTGGACTAGCGTCGCGTGTTCCATTTCTCTGACAGCAGCTTGGTTAATTTCTAAGGCATCATAAAATGCTACTTCATACTCAGTCAGCCCATCAGAATTTCCTGCTTTAATCTGGTCATTGAGTTTCTTTGCCATATCGATTAACTCTTCAATTAATTGGGCAGTTTCGATGCTTCTGTTGCGATACCTAGCGAGCGCGCTATCTAGCAAATCTGAATAGAGGGAATGCTGGACTACGTTGGTCTTAAAACGTGCGCCAATCTCACCTTTTAGCAGTCGACTAAGCGCCTCAAAAGCAAGATTCTTCTCTTTCATGGCTCGAATTTCTTTCAGGAACTCTTCGGAAAGGAGACCGATATCTGGTCTAGCTAGCCCTGCTGCGCTAAATACATCAATAATTCCCTCAGGGACAATGCCCTTGGAAAGTGCTTGGCGGATAATCAAATCGCGTTCGGCATCGTTCATTGTTTTAGTAGTCACTTCGGTCTTTGTAAGCATCACTCGAATTGCCTGGTAGAGAGCGACTTCCTCTCGATACTTGATTGCAGTCGGATGGCTATTAACTAAAGCATGAGCCTTAGATAATCCAGCTGACGCATCGGCAAATCGCTTTTTACCATCTTGAATACCTAGAATGAAGTTAGCGACAACAGGAATGACAGCATGAGGTTTATCCATAAATCCTTCTATCGAACAGCCATGCAAAATATCGTGAATAATCGTTAGCTTTTCAAAGAAGACTCCGAGCGCTTCATCAATAATCTCAACTGGAGCTTTTGTCTTGCTACTTGCTGTGTAATCTTTCAGCGCCTCTTTGAGTTCTGTAGCGATGCCAATGTAATCAACAACAAGTCCACCAGGTTTGTCTTTAAATACACGATTTACTCGCGCAATTGCCTGCATCAACCTGATCAGCAACATCGGGAGCGATGCGGTGGCGCCGTCGTGACCATGAAGATCCATCTGTGCGAAGGAAGTCTTCCCGTTCCTCGGCGGTAAATCCCCGCCACATTGCCTCGGTAATTGGGCGCAACCCATCGATAGCTTCACGCCAGGACTCTCCTGCCGACGCTAGATAGTTTCGCAGCTTTGCTAGCGTCGAAACCTCTTCAACTGTTGGAGTAAAAGGCGTGATGGGCGACTGTACGTGCCGCTCCGGAAGGTTGCCTGACCCTGAAATTGCGATGACGCTGTTCCGGCTATCTTGGGAGAGGTGGGTCATTGCTACATCAATAAAACTTAAACCAGTCCCGAAACAGATGAGAGTGCGAGATTCTGGGAGAGCCTGTCCATCCCAAACGTCACGAATGATTCGAGGGGATTCGGGAACAGTTGCAAGGAAATCAGGGACTCTGGCTTTGCCGTGCCCCATCGCCAAAACGACGGCGGCATAACTCTTCACCTGGCCTGAAGCGAATGTTGCCGAAACTGCACCGCCAGGGGAGGTGGCGAGGTCAATAATAAATTCGCGAATGTGGCAGACGCCGCTTCCCAGACGGTCACGGAGATAACTGCCGTAGTTCCTACGTTCCATGAACGAGTACGACGGAGAGTTCGACCATTCGGTGAAGTCCGCAGGAAGTTCTTCAATCGCGCTCATACGGCCAGTTGGCACATTGAGGCGATGGTGGGGATCCTGAGTCTGGTAAGCCAAGCCAGTGCCTAACAATTGGCGGGGCTCCGCGATCTCTATCGATTCAGCACTGACTCCAGCTTGGAGTAGCGCGATCGCGGTGATGGCGCCAGAGGCTCCGCCGCCAACTATCAAGATCCTTCCCAAGGGCGCCATAATGCGCTGATCGTGCCATCTCTTACTCGGAACCTCCAACTAGTAAAGTGAGGCGCATGGCACAGGTAGAGGGAGTTGGGAGTTTCGCTCCCCTAGCGGTCAGGCTCCGCCCCTCAACGGTTGAGGAACTCTTAGGCCAGCAGCACCTGCTTCAACCAGGGTCCCCCCTCGTCCGCCTGATTGCAGGCGAGGCAAAACACATCACCAGCCTTCTGCTCTATGGACCACCTGGCAGCGGCAAGACAACACTGGCCAAGATGATCGCCCACTCAGATTCTCGGGAGTTCGTCGAACTTTCTGCAGTGAGCTCCGGGGTTGCGCAGGTACGCGATGTACTCCTAGAAGCCGAACGTCGATTAAATGCCGAAGACCGAGAGACAGTCCTCTTTATTGATGAAGTTCACCGCTTCTCCAAAGCGCAACAAGATGCCTTGCTACCAGGAGTTGAAAATCGCTGGGTGACTCTGGTTGCCGGGACAACCGAGAACCCTTCATTCTCTATCAATACTCCGTTGCTCTCTAGATCGATCGTACTGACATTGCGAGCGATCCCTGATTCAGAAGTTGCAACGCTGATCAATCGCGCTATCTCTGACCCACGCGGTTTACATGGTGAGGTCACTATCGAGCCACAGGCTTTGGATGCGCTAGTCAGACTGGCTGCAGGTGATGCCCGACGAGCACTTACGTATCTAGAGGCTGCAGCGGGAGCAAGCACTGGAGAGATCACGACGGCTACCTTGAACCGTGCCGTAGATCGCGTCATAGAGAACTACGACCGTGGTGGAGACAACCACTACGACGTGGCTAGTGCCTTTATCAAGAGTATTCGCGGCTCTGACGTTGACGCAGCTTTGCATTACCTAGCCCGGATGCTCGAATCTGGCGAGGATCCGCGTTTTATTGCTCGCCGCGTCATGATCAGCGCAAGTGAAGATATTGGTCTGGCAGATCCCGGTGCGCTTGGGTTAGCAGTCGCTGCCGCTCAGGCGGTTGCGCTGGTGGGAATGCCGGAGGCCAGAATCATCTTGGGCGAGGCGGTGGCTTACCTTGCTACTGCTCCAAAATCCAACGCTGCTTACCTGGCCATTAACGCTGCGTTAGAAGATGTGCGAAGTTCGAAGTCGGGGCCAATTCCAGCACACTTGCGGGACGGAAATTCAGGAGCTTTGCGAGATCGTGACGAGAAAGCACTCCGCGAGAAAAATGCGTATATCTATCCGCATGACATCCCTCTAGGGGTCGCTCAGCAACAGTATCTTCCAGATGCCCTTGTTGGCACGGAGTACTACAACCCAACAACTCACGGATATGAGTCACGGATCAAAACAGCATTGGAATCAATCCGGAAGATGTTACGAGGTAAGTAACTTCGCGAGAAAGTTCTCGCTACTCGACCTTTGATCGCCACGAGGAGAAACTTCTTACCGTCCCTGCATGGGGTTGGCGTAACCAGGGGTATGGATGGAGTTCAGCAACGTCCTTAAACTTTTTAAAGGAAGGAACGGGGGCAAAGGTGACGGCTACCGGATTCTCTGCAGCGAATTGATACGGATCGCCAAGAAAGACTTGGACCTCGCGGCGTTGACTTAAATCTTGGAGCGTTTGTAAATAGAAACCGATTCGACGAGAACTCAATTGCAATTTGCGAAGCGCTTCTTCATGAAATACAAACACCACAGGTAGGTCGGGATTGGCTGCCAATGCAGGGTCGTTATCCCCCATTGAATCAATCGTGAGTAATACGTATTTCGGGGTGGTATTTTGAACAACCCCTCGTGGTCCAGCAGTCCTCTCTGGATCCAAATCGAGATCTAGAATCGGATCCTTTTCAAGTTGATGAGGGGCGATTTCATCGGGGAACTCTTGAATTGGGCAGGACTTTTTGAGGGGGCATTTAATGCATAGACCCGGGGCTCGCTTCTCCACCTGCCAACGCGCAAAGCCATATGGCTTTCCCGTCCCAGCTCCGACCGTCCACTGCCATCCCAGGAGATTGGCGGCGCGTGAGCCATCGATCAATTCGCGGTACATCCGTTCCTGGCCGTGCAACCAGCCCTTATCGGAGCGGACCGTCCACTGCGATGCCATCCACATCCGAGTCTGGTTTACCAACCACCCATCACTCTCTAGTTCAGAGACCACGGCGTCAATACAGTGCATTTCACGGTCCCAGCCGTCGCCTTCACGATCCCAATTGGCCTCATAGCGCAGGTTCTGGAAAAGTCGGGTCCCTACTCGGGCATAAAGGTGGCGGGCATACTCTTGCCAGAAGAGTTCATCACGAAACTTCTCTCGGTCTTTAAAAGGGGCACTTTTGACCGCGCGATACACCTGGTCAAGGGTGAGAATGTTGTGACGGAAATATGGGGAGAGCACGGTGGCGCCTCGCTTGGACAAGGGCAGTACCTCTGAACGCTGCTCGGCATATCTAGTGACATCTAGGTCCTCTAAGGCCAGGTTAGCGGCGCTCTGCCCGCCCATAATTGAACTGAGTCCCAGTTCTCCAGAATAGAGTCCGTTAAATTTGTCGCGGATTAAATCGAGAACATCTTTATCAAGGTCAATAGAAGTGAAAGCCATTAGGCCCAAAGAATACTGGAGAGGCTCCTGCGGTGAGAGATAGTGGCTATCAAACCGCCTCGCGATTTTAGAGATTATTGGGAAGAAGGATTCCAGTTGAAACAATAAACCCAAGAGCGAGCAGTGTCACGCCCCCCCGCTGTCTCATAAAGTGTAGCAACGCTGGGATCTAACGAGCCAGGATAGATACCTGATGCAGAACAAATCCATGAAATGAACCTTCCATCTCTATTGGTGGTGGCGCTACCCGCGAGGAGGAAATACGTTCCAGCGCGCGAAGGGCCATCTCATCGACGAGTACGGCGCTTATGAAGGATTCAAATCCGAAGAAGCTAGAGAAAGAGATCGCAAGCATCGTAGAAATGATTCACATCTTTGTCGACTTCATCCTTGGCTCATCAGCCACATAGAACTGAACCGCTTCCAAGAAAGTGGAACCTCGGTCTTGGCCACCTTGTTGACAACGGAATCTGCAGCCTATTTCATAGAATTAGTCATGTTAACTATTAGTTCCTTAGTGGCATCTGATGGCTACCGAGGTTCTCACCAACATTCCTCATTTTGATCCAATTTCATCCTCCTGAATCCACTACAAGAATTATTTTCCGAGCACTTTGCTGGATTGCCATAGTCGACCTGTAGCTTGTACAACAGTTACGTCCGTTCTCAAATATCCACCATGTTTAGGCGATTGACAACTTCGACGAATTTTATCGTCAATTTAAGTGAATCTTGGGAAGATTTGAGAACGTTTCGTAAGACTCTGCATATCTTCCAAAAAATCAAGCCGCAGAATTTCGCTTTGAAACCCGCATAACTCGCATGGGCCTGCTGTCGTCACCTTCGCAGACAAATGGAAAATCTCCTGCTGAATAGACAAGGAACCAGAGAAAAGATGAGGAAATTTCACCTGATCCATTCTTGACTAACACCTAAATCGGTTTTGGTAGCACGCGAGTTAATCTTTCATCTAGAAAGCAGGAATTATGTTCGAGGAAAGAACCTAAGACGTTGACTCAGCGGTTTCCCAAAGGATCAACTTTCTAGGGCGTACATGTGAAATATTCCGTCCTAGAACATCTCGCATAACACTTGTACAAAGTGAGAATGACGACACGGTCAAAATTTCTTTTATTCGACCCAAGTATCTGCAACCACAAAAAACTCGAAATCAGATTCATTAGACATTAGATAAGATTGCGAACTTCTTCTTGCCCCAGATATTTATAGGTGCTTCAAAGAACCTGATGCAGAATTCCGTTACAATTATTACTAAAATCACCGAACAAACCACACGAAAAAACGGCGCACCAAATCCAGGGATTTTGAAAGGTGAGTGCTTGATCAAAAAATCAGGAATCGCTAATTTAGCGAGAATTTCATGCCAAACGTAAACTCCATAGGAAATCTTACCCAAATACGAAGACAGTCTAATGACCGCAATCGGAAGTCGTGTTTCGTCAAATCTAACTACCTGATTTAACAATAGATAGAAGATGGGAGCAGAAAAGACTACAAAATAGTTCGAAAATTGAAGTAGATAAAATTCCAATCCACAAAGCATGAGAGCTAGGAGAAATTTGGTAGCAGAACTTTTCTTATTTTTCTTCGTGGTGCTAATTCTTAAATAGATCCCAGCATAAAAACCGAGTACCGCACGACCAATAGCGACTAAATATTTGATTAATCCCCATCCCAGTTGGTATTTATTGTCTAGATATAAGCCAATTAACTCCAGTCCGAATCCGAAAACTAAAATAACAACAAGATTTTTTCCTCTTGGTGAGAAATTAACAGAAAGTAGATTTACAAACCATTCAGCAGAGAGACTCCACAAAGGGGTCAAAATTGGAATTAGGGTGCCAGAAAAAATTTGAAGTAATAGAAATGCACAAACGTACTGAAGGGGAGCATGGGAGGTGGCGTGAAGGGATTTGTGAATCACTGGCACCATTTCGGTAGCAACTAGAATAATAAATGCCGGAATGAGCATGGGCCAAAGGCGAAGTACCCTTTTAACAATAAACTCCTTACTGGAACCCTTGGACCTTAAGAGAAGTTGCGGCGCAAGAACAAATCCAGAAAGGACAAAAAATAGATCAACGAAGATATTCGATCCAAAAAAAAATTTCCCGTGTAACCATAAGTGATAAGCCATAATCTCAAAGGCTGCAACTCCTCGTATGCCATCGAGAAGAACATAGCGGCGGCGGATGGACCTTTCCATATTTTAATTTTCGCATGCTTTTGAATAGACCCGAAGATATCCTAGGACTTTGGGGGGGGTTGTCCCTCAATACACCAAAAGTACACGTGCCTAAAGCCATCTGAGGGCATAAGTTAGGTTTTCTGCACCCTCGACAAGAAAAACGCAATAATGCATGCGACTATCTCTGCTAGGGTGAATAAGTTCTATCATGTCTTCAAAACATGCGATCATGATTCCGGCAGGCACATCGCAACGTAGGAACATCCTTAAATCTCTTAGGAAGCAAATTTAAATTATTTCGTGCATTAGAAGAAAACGCAACGGTAGCTTTGATGCGCCACGGATAATCTAACCAGTGGCGATTATCAACTAGATTTCGGGTATCATTCACCAACCGCGCATTTTGTGATCCGTTTCAACAGTCCACTAAGGAGAACTTCGTGTCAGCATCTCTCCTTTCCAAACTCAAGGCGCATTCACTCGAAGAGCACATCCAATATTGGCTACCAGTTCTACATCGGCTTGTGAAAAGGGTTCGCGTATTTAGGCACACAGAGCAGAAGAAGTACTATTTTCAATGGCTCAGATGGATTTTGACCAACCACCATTTGGAGAAAGATGGTTTCAGCCTTAGTAACTATGGTGTGTGGCTCGCTATCAGACCTAATGATGCGACATATCAATTCGCTCTAGACGCTAGTTACAACAACACCTTAGAGGGTATTTTGGCACGAATTTCCAAAGAAACGACGTTCTTAGATATTGGATCTAACATCGGAATATTTTCACTAGTGGCCGAAAATAATAAAAATATTAAAGTTATTCACTGCTTCGAGCCAGATCCGGTCTCCTTCAATTTTCTTAAAAGAAATATAAAAAGGAATGAAGCTCAGAAAATAATTGCACATAACGTGGCGATTGGGCTCAGAGCGGGTACTGCTTCGCTCAGCGTTACGGAAGGCCACTCAGGGGTGTCCCACATAATTAATAACTCAAATGAGCGCGATCACAATTTAAGCAGGAGCATTCAAATGATCGATCAGATCGAATTAGATAAAATGCTCCAATCATCGCCAGCAGAGTATTTCATCAAAATCGATGTTGAAGGTTATGAATTACAAGTTCTGCAGGTTCTCGCTCGGTCACATTTTTTTTACGAGGTTAACAAAATTTTTCTTGAGTTTGATTCAAATTTTGACAAAGTCCAAGAAGTTGAAAGATTTCTCATAGAAAATGATTTCCGCGAGGCCGGACGATGGGGTAGCGCTACCCACTGGGATGCTCTTTGGGAAAAACCTAAAGCCTAAGCCTTTAGCGAATTGATACGAATCTCCGAGAAAGACTTGGACCTCGCGGCGTTGACTTAAATCTTGGAGCGTTTGTAAATAAAAACCGATTCGACGAGAACTCAATTGCAATTTGCGAAGAGCCTCTTCATTAAATACAAATACAACAGGTAGGTCGGGATTGGCTGCCAATGAAGGGTCGTTATCCCCCATCGAATCGATGATGAGTAAAACCAGTTCTGAGGGGCTAACCCACATCTGGCCTGACCGCGATTTACACATCGGGTGACACCAATTTTGCACGATATTCACGGCGTAAAAGTTGGATCTTGTACCATTACCGCGCATCAGGCTGGTAGCAGTTCATATGCGGCTGCTAGCGATCTTTACAAAATCTGGACAGTTACTCCGTAGGCTTGGGAGTTGCTTACCGATATTACTTAAGTTGCTCCAGCATTTGCGCTGGTGTCATCGCGGGTATGGTCTTCTTGCTAATTTGACCGTACCCATTGAGCTGCCAATCGCGAACCCAGTCAACGGACATTGTTGACTGTTGCCACCCATCCCAGGTGCCCCCAAAAATTGTATTTGGTTGCGGACCTACTCCACCATTGAGGATCTACCAGTCCGAGGCGACGCCAGGTGGTAAGAGCATCACCCTCATTCGCGTAACCTCCATGGTTAGAACCGTCCTCACATTTTTGGGAGCCTAGCGCACTTCCCACATCAAAATTGTTTTTCTTATTATCGAATAGCTCCTAGATGAGAACTCATGGATTCCTCTCGACAAACTAACCGATATCACCTAACTTGGGAATCACATAAATCCATGGATTACAGAAGAAGTTTCGTTGGCCAAAATCTGGCTTCCTACAGCGCTCGTATGATCACTATCAAAAACAAACGGTTCACTTGTCCCTGCAATTGTTGAAACCGCAATACATAATGTACCCCGACACAATTGCGGCAAGAAGGAAACGAAGTGTGACCCCGTATTTTTGGCTACTTGTTCCAATTGAGAATCAGACCGCTTTAGAAGAGGGAGTTCCGGATCATAAATTCGCTTCTCGCCAACTAGTGAAACGCCATCTCTCACCAAAACTATTGGGAGGTTCGGTAACCACTGTGGGGAATTGCCTAATATGAGAATCTGACTAGACGGAGAAACTCTCTTAATTGATCGCAAAACAAATTCGAATTTCTTTACAAATGACTCTGTCAGAGTGCCGTTTAGACCCTCGCCCAACCAATTATTTGCAATTACAATTACCCTTGGGTGAAGTTGAGCTATCTGATGTAACACGAAGACATTTTCTTCATGACAGCCACGAGTAACCCCTTCCTTCGAGAGTACGGGAGCGCACCCAGCCATCGAATACCGAATCAAGCTAGGCAAATCCCTTGCCAAAGTACTGGCAATCATTGCGGAATGACTATCCCCGTACATTAAGACTCGTGAACTCCTTTCCGTTCCTTTGCATATTTGAGAGAAGAGAGCAGGCGAATCGTTTGAGGCTAGAAAGCATTTTTTCCACTCCAGTCGCTGACTGTTGTCTCCAGTTGTATAGGCCAGAACGGTATTTTGCTGAGCTGTCAATTTGTGAGCAGACACATTCGCACCGATACACAGTAAATAGCCCCCAACCATTACCAGTGAGATGCAAGACCAAGTAATCAAAATCGTCCATGATTTCTGATCCGACTGATATCGTCTCTGTATGGGTTGTTCGATGAATCGATGCAGGAGCCATGCACCTACAAACGCTCCAACTATCGCGGATATCAGTTGCAGCGTTGTCGGAACGGATTTCGATGAATATGATAGGAGGGAAATGATTGGTTGGTGTAGTAAATAGGCACCATAACTGATCACCCCGAGATACGCAAATAACGGTTTTGCCAGTAAAGCCCTATTGTTGAAATCTTGCTGACAGACGTAGAGAAGAAATCCAGTTACAACAGCAACGACAACTTGACTGATGATCAAATTTTTACCACTTGGACTGAAGAATGTGCCAGCTAATACGTAACAAACAACACAACCCAACTGGAATAAATTGAGAGTCAGCAATTTTGTTAATTTCTTTCTTTTGATGATGCGGCAAAGAGAGTAAACAACTATTCCTGTGCCGAATTCCCAAACGCGAAATGGAAGTAAGTAAAAAACCGCATTGGGATATTGAGGGGCAAGCCAAATTGTCAATAGCAAAAAAGATATCGAGGATATGGAAAAAATTATTAGGCGTGATTTATTGCGACACCTGTTAAGAAGAAGTAAAGCTCCTGGAAAAACTAAGTAGAACTGCTCTTCCACGGCTAGGGACCAAGTGTGGATCATCGGAGAATAAATAGAACTTGGATTAAATTAATCTGCAGTTGCTCTCCAAAACCAAAAATTAGCACCCAAAGTATTAACGCTAATCAGACTTTTAAAATAATCCTTCAAATCAAAGGGGAAAAGTACGAACACACAAGCAATTGTCGTTAATACTATGGTCGCCAAAAAAGCTGGAAATAGTCGTATTACACGCCTCGCGTAAAACCCTCGAAAAGAAAAGTTTTATTATCAAGGCCTTCTTGGAGGCTTTTGCAGACGACATAACCACTAACAACATAGAATATGTCGACCCCAACGAAGCCGCCTGCCATGGGTAATTGTGAAATCTTTGCATGGTAGAAAATGACAAGTAGCACTGCCACTCCCCGAACTCCATCAATGCTCTTGATCCGAGTTGTCTTCCCTGGCTCTGCAACTTTTATCTGGGGCACACCCGTACTTTAGCCTAATATGTGAATCGGTTGCCCTCGTCTGTCCATGAGAGCTGGCGTCTAAAATTTGATTTTTTGACCAGTCATACTTCTCGAATCCTGAAGAAAGTGATCCAAAAAGGTACCGAGACAGGAAAAATATTGCACTTAGGTTTTGTGAGCCCTATAGGCAAGCCCATTGGGCTTCGCCAAATAATGAACTTTGCGAATCCCATGAACTAGCAACAACTCTTCCGAATATAGCAAGCCTCACAACGGAATTAAACTTTGATCAGTCGTTCCGACTTTCAGTCGAGAACAGAACACATACGCAGAGTGCACGACAAGAATGTCGAGCACTCTCTGAAGTAATTAATTAATCAATTTGTGCTCCCTTATCCACACTTTGGCCTTTTGCTGCAAAGGGCCCTCTAGGAATCTCGCGCTTATGAAAGCCATTAGAATGGTAAAAAGAATGGTTATGAGAATGAATAAACTGATATTTTGACGAATATGAGGGAAGTGCGCGAGCGTTTGTTCGATCGGGTAGTGATAAAGATAGACACCGTAAGATATGTCAATCGATAAAGGCAATCTAGCAAAAAGAGAAGATTCTCCGATGGAGATTAAAGATAAAGACAAGAAAAAGGCCCCGAAAAGAGCAAAATATAAAGGTTTCTCTGAAGATAACAAGAAAAGAAGCGCCATAAGAATTGATGACGAATGTCCTAATAGCCTATCTTTCGGGATGTAGCTCAAAAGCGAACCTAGCGAGAAGCAAAGCAAATATGGCCATTTTAAAGCTACAGCCTCAACGATTGTAGGCGAGCTCAAATTAAATGTGGGAATGCATATTGATAGTGCCGTAGATAAGATCATCAGAGAAACGACAATAAACACTATTACCTTAATAAATGAAATCTTGCATTGTCGGCCTACTAAAACGAGAAAGAGGATCATTATGTAGAGGCAAGATTCCAAGGTTAAAGACCAGAGCGAGCCGTTGGGTACACCTGGGTCCACCTTTGACACAGGTAATCCGGATAAGAAACTTATGTTTTTATATTCCTGGGTGAAGATTCCAGGAGGGGGTAGCAGGTTAAAAACTACATATCGTATTGGATCGAGAACTGAGAACCCTTTCACGTGGAAAAATCGTTGCCAAAGAAACGAAAGCCCGAACCCCGTAAAAGCCAGCACCCCAAAATATGCTGGGTAGATCCTAATAGTTCGTCTGATTAAATAATCTCTAACTCTGCCATTAATCAAGCCTGGCGTAACTAAGTAACCACTCAAAATGAAGAAGCAATAGACTGCTAAAAAAGTCAGTGGAATTTTCCCAATATGAAAAGGGAAATTATTACCAGAGAGCGCCCCTGCGTGACCTATCAGAACAAGCATTGATAATATCAATCGAATGAAGTCAAACGAATTTGCATGGGCATTCTTAACGATTTTATTTACCTCCTTCTATTTATTGATGAATCTTTTGACTGGTAAATGGGAATGGTACAGGAGGGAGCGGGTCACATTAATTTGATAATGTCATCTCAAACCTGACTTAATTATCTCCGCCTTCCTAGGTCTTTCTGAAGAACTGACGTCACACCGTGGCCTTGGAGAAGAAAGGAAGTCCTTCTCTTCTGGAAGTAAGGCTGCTGTGGGTAAGAAACTGGAGACTTTTAACGCCAAGACTGAATCCGAATTCTAAGATTCTGAATTACCTCACCAGATTCCGGTGAAAAATATTGCCAACGCTGCCCGTTACTCCAGATTGTAGCAGATTTGACGTTTAGGACTTCGAATGGCCTCACTAAGTAACTAATGATCATGGCAGGCCCTAAGTGCAACCAGACTCTAAACTCCCTCCTATAGGAGATCATGCCTCGAAATAGAATCGCACACAGTGTTAAACGGTTAGAACTGTCCGTTCTCAAAGAAGTTGAACCTCTAAAATAGTTAAACAGTCTCACGGACGCTATCCACCTGCGGCCCTTACTGAAGTGATACAAAGGCACCAGATATATCGGAACTTGTAACAGTAGAGATATCTCCTGGGCTATTATCGAAACCGCATCGTGATCCTTGTGAGAATTTTCGATTTGGGGTGCAACGATCTGATCAAATTCTTGCGAAGCAACTAATTCGACTATGTTTCGAAAGCGGCTTTCATCCAGACTCAAATGAATCTTGCCATCATCAAATTCAAATTTAGAATCTAACACTTGCCGAAGTTGAGGGAATCTACTACTAAAAAATGAGTAACTTTCTTTAGCTCTAGAAAAATTCGTAAAGAAATAGACTTCGCCTCTAGGTATTTGCAACATTAGCGAAATGATAAAGAGTTCATCATCTGGGTGCGCTAACAAAACTAGCGTTTTTCCAGTGAGTATCATTGATTCACAACGACTATTTCTCAACATAATACTATCGTCATTTCAAACACACTCAATATTCAGAGCTGGTGGATTAAAAGGAAGAGCGGGGCACATTTAAATAAAACTTCCTACTATCAAAGTTAACGGTGATGGCGAAGGTTTCACTTTTGAAGATCTTCCCCATAGACCTTACGTGCCGACCAAAGTGCCGGATAATTATTGCCACCTTGGATACCTGATTCACCTCCAAGGAATGCACCCCCACGCTTATGACGGGCCGCCACTTGTCCTCCCGGTAAGACAAATTTATTCTTACGGTATTTGAACCACCAGTATTGTCCTATCAACAAATCTACTTCTAAGCCATATTTGGCAACTGCTCGACCAAAAACACTTGGTCCGCCAATGAAGTGAGCATCATGTCCATAATAGCGATTATGGACATTCGAAACGATCTGTTCGATAGATTCTTGCAATATCGGGTTATTGGGTTTTGAGAAGAAGAAACTATTAGCCACCTTCCAACTCGTACGATCGCTGTTGGGATCTCTAAATATGACCATGTCGCGGCCTTGCAACGAAAAGGACTTCACCTGACTGATACTCACATCAGCATAGATTCCACCCATTGTGTTGAGAACGCAGTATCTAAAAATATTCGCTTTATGTGCAAACGCCTGGAGCGTATCAAATGCCTTGACCACATCGTGAGAATAATGAGCAGAGATAAAAGAATGAGCCATATCTAGGTTCCAGAGACGGTAATTTTGCTCCCCACCCTGCGCCTTTAAGGCCAGGCTGTAGCTACTGGGCGAATACAGGTGTGGTTGAGTCGAAAAAGCAATCTGATGAATAAGAGGGTACTCAGTAGAAATTTGGAGACTCATGATTAACACTCTCCATTAATTTGGCATGTTCGCCCGACTTTCACACTCGAAAACTATCATTCTTTCTACGGTCTATTTCATCGCAATTTATATGCGTAGGGTTAGCCCCTCTCAGGGGATCATTTGTGAGCAAGCCCTGGCAGGGAAAGACTTGATCGAGATTAGCGACTAAGGTGACGTTGTTTCTACTCTTCAAATTGGTCGAATAATTAATTTGGATTGCTTAACTCCACATGAACTACATCTTGACGGCAAGAGTGGGGAACCAAAGTCCAGACAAATCCTACGTTATGAAACAACTCAATTACAATTCTAAATACAGGATCCAGAACAATCGAGGTGACCGAGACGCCGGATCTCCTTACATGCGGAATATTTAAGAACACAAAGGCACCTAGTATTACTAACATAGAAGTTTTCCAGGACAAGAAAACATACGCAATGGCACTAACCATCAAAAAAATTATCGGAATTGGAAGATAAGTTGGGACTCCCCCGCTTAATCTCCAGTCAATAGCTGAGGTCCTTCCATATTTAAAACTTCTCGCCAGTACAGAGCGCCATGTATTCACTGATGCATGGTCAACTCTCAATTCAGAATCAAACCAAATACACTCTCTGCCAAACCTCTCTCGTAGGCGCTTACATACATCCTCGTCTTCATTCCCCAAATTCATATTAACTTGGTATCCACCAATTTTCTCCAGGTCAACCCTCCTAAAAGACAAATTGCCATTTCCTGCAGATTCAACAAAGCCAGAACTCATATCATATTTAGGCCAAAGGTAGCGCGTGATGCGTTGAAAGAGAATCTTTGAAGCATGGTTAAAACTCCTGACCGGAGTGAAAGGGTTATTACGACTTAAAAATGCTGACGCGAGGCCATCATTTAGTAATAAAATAGGGCCTGCTAATGACACGACTCCCGGACCCATGTTAGACCAATCTAGAAGTAATGTTTGAAACCAATCGTTTGCTATTACACACTCGTCATCGATAAACGCAAGAATATCAGTATGGCAATTTTCCAGAGCAGTTTGTCGAGCGTGGCCATACCCCAAATTCCTCTCATGTCGAACAGTTCGTGCTCCAAATGATTTGGCGACATCGCATGTCGAATCCGTAGATCCATCATCGACCACCAACACATCCGTCTCTGGAGATATTTGGCTATACAGCGCTCTGAGGGTTTCCGGCAAGCGTCTAGCTCCGTTTAATGAGCAGATTGCGACAGTAATTGAGGGGGTCATCACCGTAATTCCAAACTATCTACTTTGGAACTATATAGTTCAGTTTTCTCCGAAAATACAGTCTTGGGAACAGATAAAATCTGAGTGATCATTTCTTTATTCATCGATATCGCTTGGCAATTAAGTGCATAATAGAAATTTTCAGACGCAGCATTAAATCAAGAGGCATTACTGTATTAAACTTCAGTTTTACACACTTCTCCGCTACTTGCAGGTTCGATTTTCGCAAGAAGTCAATAAGTTCGTCCTCAACCTGCCAATACATAGGATAGTGCGTGAAAGCGTCGGATGACTGCGTGATCCAATCCTTAGGTGAAAAATATTTAACTCCTTGTATTCCAAGAAGAGATTCTTTCCCCGACTGGTCAAGTTTCCATGGTTTTGGAGACCCTGCGTAATGTTTAATGTATATCCTTTCTTGAAAGGAAACCTCATCCCCCACAATGAAATTGAACCCGGCGGGTAATATCGAAACATGATCGGCGCACAGGTAATTTAAAACGTCTTGATCTGGCAAATTAATTTGATATTTTTCGAGATTTAGGGCCATCTCCTGCCAGTCCTCTTCTTTTTCAAATTCCTGCCACTTCTTGGCAAATATTTTTATTACACCTGAATTGACATATCGACCCTTACTTTTGATAAAAGCTCGATTGCCTTCTCTGGCAAATTTTTGAAGAGATAACTGGCTATCATTGACTCCACACAGGATCACGTCATTTCCTGGGTTATCCCCAAGTTCTGAGAAGATTTGATCCCATCCTGGTAGCAACAAAAGGTCGGCGTCCAGCCAAAGAAAATCATTCTCTAATACGTCCATGAGAAAAAGTCGGGCATACACTGTTAGGTTAAATTGATGTTGAAATTTCGGATTCAGAGTTGTGTCGATCTCCACAATCTCAATTCCCAGTTTAAGCGTAGCTGTAAATTCCTTAGCAAGAAGTATCGATTTCTCAGAGAGCATTCCATTTATATTGGCTAAGATGATGTGGAAATTTTTCTCCTCACAATTTACCACTGCCGAGTAGACCATTACCATCCACGGCCAGAGATAGGCATCATCAATACTGGTGCAAATTAACTTTTCTCTAGTCATTTTTGTCCACTACCTTGAGGCATCATAATAACCTTGTCATAAACTTCGTCGGGTACCACCCTGTGACTTACGAGCAAGATCGTAAATTGGCCTTTGAGGTCGGTTAATGTCTCCCAAATTTGCCTTTCAGACTCAGCATCAAGATTTGCAGTTGGTTCGTCAAGAATAAGCAGGGTCGGGCTGGAAAATAAACTCCGTGCGATCCCAAGTCGCTGTCTCTCTCCTGCTGAAAGCAATGAACCATTTTCGCCAATTTTGGTGTCAAACCCCATCGGGCTTTTCAAGATGCGTGGCAGAAGCCCAGCGTCTTGGGCGACTTGATGCACGCGAGTCAAATCATTCTCCGATGGTTCAGCGAGGCAAATGTTGTAAACGAAGGATTCGTCAAGAAGCGGAACATCCTGGCTCAAGAAGCTGATGCCAGTCACTTTCTCATCTAAAACTAGATCTTGACCACTACTTCGGGCGACGACTTGCCCAATCCGGGGAGCCAAAGAACCGGTGGCGAGTCCTATCAAGGTTGTTTTACCTGAGCCGCTTGGCCCTTTAATCAGCACCGTCTGTCCAGATTTAACGACGAGGTTGAAGTCAGCAAGAACGTCCCGATCGGAATTAGGGTACCTGTAGTGGACATTCTCTAGTAATAAATCGCCCGTAAAAGGTCTTTGCTCCCGAGCTCCTCTGGTTTGATCAAATTCTAAATCTGAATACCTGACGTTGTATCGCTTTCCTAGGGAATCTATTCGCTGGAGCAATGCGATTGAACTTCTAAAGCTCCCAATTCCAAGAGTTACGGCATTGAGCGATGGCAATATACGGTAACCAGCAGCAACAAGGAGGGCTATGGTCGGCAATATTGGCCTGTCGTGTTGAAAATGGCGTAGAAAAGGAACCAGTAGCCCAATTCCGCTTATAAGGATGAGTTCGAGCAGGTATCTTGGAATCGCAGTAATAAACGTGCCAGATGCCTGCAATCGTGTGATTCCCAAGCGATAGCTATTCATAATCTCTAGGGCTTTTTGATCCTTGTGGCTCAAGCGCAACTCTCGACCCATGAGTCTCACCTCGGTGAAATTTCGAAGAGACGCTTGTCCAGCTACTAAAGAATCTTTACCAATTTGCTGCTGACGTCGTCCGATATATCTGATCATTAGGTAGCCACAAAGTGCAAAATAGGTAATTGCCATGATAGCTACTTGCAAATTGAGAAACACTAAACCGCAGACTATTGCGAATAACGTGGACAAATCACCAATGAACCCGATTAATGGCTTATAAAGATTGGTGAATAAGTTTGAAATGACTGAGGTGAACGTTTGCAAAAGTTCAGAAGAGTGTCCTGACTTACGCGAGTCAACTCGCTCAAAGAGAGATGCCTGAACCAAAGCGGTACCTACTTCGGCTTCGCGAGTAGCAAAAGCTCTAAGAATCAATTTCTGAAGTGACAGCCCAAAGATATTCTTCACTAGAACAGTTACTACAATCAAAATAAAAGTACTTTTGGCGGAGATCGAAAATAGCCCTAAGATGCTAAAACGATTCGAAGATGAGACCTTTTCTGAAAACGAAGCAACAAAAGGGCTAATTAGTGCTAGGAATACGATGTCTAGTGAAGCAATCAAAACCTGGACGATTGAAGCAATTAGTAAAATTAAGAAGTGATGTTTTCCGAGAACCCAAGACGCTGTTGAAAACAAATAACGGAAGGAAATGGGGTTGGAAGACGGCGGTTGCTTATGCCACATTCAATTACTTCCCTCTACCTAAGAAACGTGAAGGTAGCCGCACTTGACACCACTGAGGCATATTGGGAGTCACCTTGCTTGGTGGCAACCACGGTTAAAGTTCCTGCGGAGGAGGCTGTCAAAGTACTGCCAGTGATAGTTCCAACTCCTGTTCCTCCGGTGATGACATAGCTGACGGCACCAGTACTGCTGCCACCCAGGGTGGAGAGCGCAATGCTTTGCCCGAGCGCTGCGGAAGCATTAACTGCCGTAACGCTCAGAGGAGCCTGGGCGGTCGAACCGTAGAAGGTGAAGTTGATGTTCTGTGAGTTAATCGCAGAATATGTTCCATCAGATGCTTTGGTAGCTCGGACCAGACAGTTTCCGAAGGTAGATCGCGTCAACTGATTTCCAACAACAACGCACGTTGGGTTGTAATCAATTTCGGTGAAGGTATAGGAGGTGCCGTTAGTCAATCCAGAGACGGTACAACTTGTCAATGATTCATTATTGGTTGTACATGTTCTTCCACCAGGGAAAGCTGTAACCGTATAACCGGTAATCGTGTATCCATTGTTACCGCCGTTTGTCCAAGAGACTGATGCGTTCGTATTACCTGGAGTAGCAGTGACTGAAGTAGGGGCTAACGGTGTAAAGACCCAAGAAATAGTCAAATACGCATTTGCTGATGCACTTGGGGAGTAACTTCCAAGTGTAAGTGATGCGCCAGTGAGGCCAGAAAAGTTAGATGTGCTTGTGCCAGCTGCTCCACCATAACCAAGAGTTTCACCGCAGTTGTACAGGGAATATCCACCGCCGGCACCACCAACTAAACCTCCACCGTTTCCTCCACCACCACCGCCATCACCAGTTGCATTCCAAGCAGCAGCGCCAGACGTTCCTCCTGCGCCACCGCTGGTGATGTTATCTCCAGCATTTCTTGCTCGCTGACAATTATCGCCGCCGCCGCCCGCTCCGCCGCCGCCAACCACGATCGTGCCGAATGCACCATTGAGAACGCTACCCGCACCGCCACCACCGCCACCGCCGGAACATCCAGAAGGTCCTGCATTACCGCCGTTGCTTCCTGAATAGTTCCCTAAACTTAAACTTGAATAATTTCCGTTACCTCCGGCGCCGCCACCAGAGTTCGTTACGCAACCAGAGCCACCAGAGCCACCTCCGCCGATTCCAACTTTAAGCGTTGCTCCCGGTGTGACATTGATCGTTCCAGTTATTTTCGCCACTGTTGACGATGGTGTTCCACCGGCATACCCATCATTGCCGCCGTTACCACCTTGAGCGCCGTAAAACGCAATAGTGACCGAGCTTACATTTGAGGGTACAGTCCAAGTAGATGCGCCAACAGAACTGATCATCACTGAGTTAGCCGATACAGCACTAGCCGCTGACGGGGCGATGACTTGAATCAAAGGAGCTATGAGCAACAAGGCGAAATAACTAGTGAATCGCTTATTAAATCCGAAAAGGACGACGTCTTGTTGTTGGCACGACTCATTTATTGCTCCAAATTTCCATGTTGCGATGGCCCATACAGCCTCGAACTCTAGGGAAGCCAGCCTAAAAGAACAGAAATCGACCAAAAATAGGTGGGTCTGCCCCTCAACTTCTAAACACCTTTCAATGCAAAAAACTTCATTTATCTGACGTGAATCTGGAGGCCAGAAAGGTTAAAAAACCTACTAACCGACCTGTTAAATACGAGAGCATTAATAGTGAATTGGGCAGCCAGGCTGCTAGCGCCCAAAAAACCTTCGAAGTCAGGTGAAATTTGGAATAGAGATGTCCGGCGCCCACAATCAGTATGAAGGACGGCAATAGCAAGATCCACAGATACTCATGAAAGTAAGTTTCACAAGGTAGGGCCAACACAAGGGCAAGAAAAAGTCCGCTCAAAACATCTGGCAACCTGGTCTTCTTAAATTCAAACCAAAGAGAAGTAGCATCTTTTCCGCTACTAAATAGCCATTTCATAGATTGCAGGTAACTCTTATTCTCAATGTGCTGAACCACCAATGTGCTCACACTTCGCATTGGATAATTGTGAGCTTCGAAGAGCTTGTGAAGCCTAAAGTCCTCCCCCAATCGCGTTACCCAAGAATCGCCAACACTTAACAAGGCGCTCCGATTAAATAGAGAATTGCTTCCCATAGTCGGAATTGAACCTGAGCGAACTTTTGGATCAAATTTAAAGATTCTGGCAATTGTTGAGCAGTCGCCATCAGGCACTGCGATTCCGCCAATTGCCATACTGTCACTCAAATGCTCCCAACATGTTTGAAGCCAGTTGCGAGGTAACCGAATATCAGAATCAACCATTGCTACATATGGTGTTGAAGAGAAGGAAATACCTTTGATTCTAGCCGCTCCACGCCCTAGATTATCCTGCTTGATTACGGACACCTGGGTGCCGAAGCGCCGCAAAACTACATCACCAGTCCCGTCTGTTGATCCGTCATCGACAACTACTACACGGAAATTCAACTCCGACCTCTGAGCGAGGATCGACTCCAAACAACCTACTATTCCTCGAGACTCATTGAAGGCAATAATCACGAAGGTTACATCGTATGTATGTCCAACTTCCAAATTGTTGCTATTCATCAGTATCTAGTTCCCGCGTGTGATCAATTGGATCAATCAAAGATTTGTAGAGATCAATATGCAACTTCGCGACGAGTGACCAATCGCGTTGGGATACGAAAACGCCTGCGGCCTCTCTCAGGCTACTTAAATCATCTTTGCTTATGCCAATGGTCGAATTGATCGCTTCAGTTAATGTAGGTATCCGTTCGGTCTCTGAATTGAATCTAATCGCAGATCGCTCAGGAACCCAACTTAACGATTTCAGATCAGGAATTATCACAGGCAATCTTGATGTTATCGCGGCATTAATGGATCCAGAATTAGTTATATGGGTGAAGGGTCCAACGTAAAAATCTGCTGCATTCAAGTACGCGCCATAGATGTTATCAGACAACTTTCCAAAATCGATCTGAATATCTGCCCCCATCTCGAGAGCAATCTGCTGTAACTCTTCTAATTTCGCTAAATACTCTGAGGAACACCAACCGGCAATTCTCAATGCAATCTGTGGATTGAAGTCAACAGATGCGCGTAGCAAATCCTCTATCCCTTTGTATTGCGCAAGTTGACCAAGGGTAGTGATCAATAATTGCTCGCTTTTCACCCCTAAAAGCTTGCGAAACTCCTTACGTGAGTAAGTTGTTGGATGAGATATTGCCCCTTCTGGGATTACAAGAATGTTCTTTGATCCAAAGTTGGAAGTCAATTCGCATTTAGATTCTTCGGATAATGCAATAACCACAGCACAACGTTCTATTAAATATCTACGCATCGCAAGGTCATCTTTGAAGATGCTCTCATGAGGCATCAAATTATGCGCAGTCCAGATGATTTTGATACCTGAAATCTGAAGACTTCTAATCCAGACTCTAAACCAGAGTTGAACTAAAGATCTAGCAACTTTCGTACCAGGAATCCAAGCCAGCTGAAATTTATATAACCAATGAATATGAATAATTCGAAGGCCACGGAGGCGTAGGACAAAAGAACCGAGTGGTAAAAGAAATAAGTTGATAGAAGCGCTGGGGGTAAATTCTGGAAAATTGACTGGTGCTTCAAATCGATCGCGTTGTCGAAAAAAAGCCTTATCGAGTTCAACAAAATATCGAGAATTACCAGAAGGATACATTGCAACTTTCGGAAACCTCAAAGTGGGCAACCTTCTCGCTAAAGTCTGATAGATCAATCCGAATTCATAAATATAGTGATTCAAAATTACCGAAATAGGATTCCTGGCACCTCCGTTCTTAATAAGCAATGCCAAATTTAAAAAAAACCAGATCGCTACGTCGAAAATGTAGAATGATGTTGGCAGGAAGAAGAAAAAGGGCATCAAAATGAGAATGAAATAAACTAGGAGTTCTGGACTATGCCGCAACTTCGACTTACGTTGAGCTGGATGAAGCCAAAGCAAATCCGAGAGAGCCTTACCGTATCGCCACGCGCGCTTACGCTCACGCTGGGATGTGCCGCCATCTAGTCCCATTACGGCGCTGAGAACGCAAACTTGTTTAATTCCTTGAGCATTTAACCGCCAGACCAAATCAGCATCGGACCCATATTCAAGTGATTCGTTAAACCCGCTAATTAAATCGAATGCACATCGCGTTAAGGCCAAATTTGCAGTGCTCGGATACCTTATTTCCTCTCCATCTCGTTGCAGGTTTATCCAATCAAAACTCGCAGACTGGTTAGTGGCCCTAATCGGTCCCCCAACTAGTTGAGACTCTCCCGAAATTAAAGGCCCGACAAGATTTTTCAACCAATCTGCCTCCGGGGTCCCACCAGCATCGCAGAAAACTACGATCTCTCCTGTGCTGGCAATCACTCCAGCATTTCGCTGCTCCGCAATAGTAATTTTGCGACCAGGTTCTTTCGATGAAAAATTTATCCAACGAACCCATGGATATTCGAATGACATAGTATTAAAAGCAGGGGTACTACCGTCCACCACGATGCACTCGGCTCCCAGTTCAAGTACTTGGGGATGCAAAAGGGCGAGTGTCTCTTTGATGTTAGGCTCATTCTTCACGATAAGCACTACTGAAATTGCGCTGGTTGGCATCAGTGATAAATTCGTACTTGACTCGACGAATAAATGGTCTGAAAATGATTATTTATGAACGGCGTAGGAAACTTGTAAATTAACCCTGATCTGACTATCCCACCTTCTACATTCGAGTTTGAAGCATAAACGTAGGAACCATGAATAAGTGAATATGGGTCAATTGATGTGGAGCGTGGATGTCGTCCCACCTGATCCAGTACTAGAAATCCTCTTGAGTCAGTTTGTACTAACGCATAGGGGTTCAATGTGGCGTTAAGCCACCTAGAAGCTTGGATTTCGCTGGCAGAAATAACAAAGGGCTGCAAGTCCACATTCAGATTAGATATTCGACTTACATCACCGCCGTCAAGATATCCATCTAATGAGGTCGCACTCACGATAATTGAAAGAAAGAAAACCACCACAGGAGTTGCCAGAAAAAGTTGCGCAACACCACGACGAAATAAGACATGTTCTAAGGCTATGGCTGTAGTCAATAACAGGACAACTTCAAGTTGAATTGCGGCTCTCTCTGGGTTATAAAAACTAGCAAGTGTTGATGACGATCGAGCGATAAACCCTAAGAGCACAGCTCCAATGCCAATCGGAAAGATATCCAAGGCGGAGACCCCAGTGCTCAAATGCAAAATCTTCCAGCGATTCTTCTTCCTTCGGAAATATTTACGTAGAATGAATGCAAGTCCGAGAACTGCGAAGGCTTGAAAGAAAAATCTTCCGAATTGAAGTGCTAGCAAGTAGGAAGAACCCAAGGATGCTCCGAAAATAGGCTTCGGACTTAATGTCGCAATTGGCTCTGGCACAAAGCTCAAGCTATCTGGAAACGGTGTTACATGATTTTTAAAGTCGATATAAAGATCATTAATTTTCAGCTGTGATGGCGAGGTGGAAGTAAGAGAATTAATTCCAGTGACCCATCTTGTAAAAAGATTTTGATTCGAGTTTGGAAGTAGACTCAAGCCATGAGTTGCTATCCTAGTGAAAATAGGCTTCGTATCTTGAAGCGAGTGAGTTATCACTCCATTCCAAACCACAGTTAAGAGAATCACTGCCAATGCAAACGCGGGAGAAAATACAATTTTCTCCCGCCGAAATCGCTTCCGATCCAGTAGCAAAAGTAGTAAGTGAACCAAAAGGCAAAAGCCGAAGAGAATACTCGCAATGTATGCAGTGGAATAATGTGAAAAAGACATACCACCGGCCATAAGCAAACCAATTGCAGTTTTTTGACGAATTGTCCAAACCTCTTCGGATATGACGAAAATTATACCTACGAAGAACGCCAAGCCAACTTCTTCTCTCGCCAGGGCTGGTAATTGGGGTATGAACGAAATGGAGCCAATTATCAAGCTACCAACTGCAATTATGCTTACAAACTTAGAAACAAATCTTGTGCATACTGAATAAGCAACAGTTGGAATCAGAGCTAAAACAAGCGGGTAGAAAAGCTTGAAAATAATCGTAAGGCTCAACTTCGAAAATAGTGAGAGAACAACGGGAAGGACCGTTATCGAAAGCATAGAGTCATATGCACTCGATGCGTGCGGCGGAAGCCATGATCCACTAATCAAAATTTTCGATGCCGAAAAGTATTCAGAGTTGATGTCGTATCCCCAAAAGCCACCAGTTCCGCGGAACGACGATCCTAGAATTACAGAAAGAGAAACGCCGTAAATGATCCATGCCTGCAAATTTCGGTCACTATTTCTGACAAAGTCAAATCCGGAAATAATCAAGAGTGCAATAAGAAAGATTAAAAAAGAGGTCGTCAGTGTTGCATCAGAATGTATATTTAACCGATTCACGCAGATTAGCGAAATACAGGGCAAAACCATTGAAAAAAGACGAGGAGAAAAAATCATCCAAGAAAATTCCTTGAATGGAGATCTAGGGCTTTTTCCCAATCGGACCAGAAGAAATAAGACCGATGCAATCAGAAAAAAATCACATAACCCAGCCACGAGCCGTGCATTTATTGGGTGGGAAATATCAAGATAATGGAGACAGACAGAAAGCGCTGCAAATATTACCATTAGAAAGGTCAACGAAAGCATCACGGCATAAAACAATTGGCTAGTTTGGTTCTCAAATTTAAACTTTAGTAATTCTAAAAAGGCGTAACCTGGAAATGTGCATATAGCTAGAAGTAGCATGAGAGAAAGAATCACGTTGTGGGCCGAAGTCACTTGGGCAATGACTAAAGAGGGCGGCACTGTTGCCATCAAACCCACTCGTCTAAACATTGAAATTCTCATTACATAGGTGTTGTTGTGACGCATTCCCCTCAACCTGGATTTCCAATGAGACTAGAATCGAACGAATAGTACTCACCGACTAGTCAACAATTTGAACTGTAATAGGTGCTGTGGTGTCCTGAATATATATACTCAATAATTGTCCGGGGATTGCGCCTGTCGACGAAAATGCTTGGTGCGAGTCTCCATTAGCCGCAACTTGAATCTGGCCTTGAGTTAAAGTTGTCGTTCCAGTTTGTGCGCTCCAATGCAAATTACGTGAATTAGTAGACCCATTATGTACTCCGAAGACAATCAAATCTCCAGCAACAATTCCACGCTGAACTACAGTTGGGTCTTCAAAATAAACCGAAGTATAAGGTTTTGGGTCGATTGGAATTCCCAGAGAACGCACGATCTGCTTACCCCAAAAACCCGCAATAATTAAGGCTATTGCTGCAACAACCAAAATTAATGGTAGTGATCGACGGCGATTAGCCTGAATTTTTATTCCTAAATGATCTTCACTTGTCGGTGATGTGGATATCTCTTCCGCTGATATATTGAAGTCAGAATGATTCCCGATGTCCTTCATTATTCTTGCAAGAACATCGTCAGCACTTTCTTCCACGTCAGGTACTTGGATGCCTTCAACTTTTTTAGCAGGTGCTTTTTTAGCAGGTGCTTTCTTAGCAGGTGCTTTCTTAGCAGGTGCTTTCTTAGCAGGTGCTTTCTTAGCAGCTGCTTTCTTAGCAGGTGCTTTCTTAGCAGGTGCTTTCTTAGCAGGTGCTTTCTTAGCAGGTGCTTTCTTAGCAGGTGCTTTCTTAGCAGGTGCTTTCTT
>Ga0208507_1000420_pt1 | contig 27869 bp, 14 predicted proteins | sample CryBogCBH12Aug01_FD_184626 | JGI IMG/M metagenome (GOLD analysis project Ga0208507, IMG submission 184626) | Freshwater microbial communities from Crystal Bog, Wisconsin, USA - CBH12Aug09.1 (SPAdes) (version 2) | ecosystem: Environmental > Aquatic > Freshwater > Lake | place: Crystal Bog... | reverse complement strand
AAACAAATTAGTCCGCAACATACACAGGCATGAGTGTTGTCTTTTGTGCGGGTCAAAAGCTAATACCGGTTATCTAAAACATGAAAATATCCCTGTTAAATGCTCTTTTGAGTATCGTCTGCGCCGGCCTCTTTTCTTTTATCGACAGGGCAATTATCTCCTTATTTCATGCGGTTTTTCAAGGGTTTTCCCACAAAAAGCGGGCCAACTGCGGGGAACTTTTGGTAACCAAAACCCACCCATTCCCCAGGTCTGCTTGCAGTTTTACTGGCAGGCAAAACACACTGAACACGCCGGCTGGCCGGACGGGACGAAAATCCGAAGGGGGAATTTTCGGATGAGCGGCCTGGTCCGGGGCGTGGGATAATCTGGCGGCATCTGGGCGCAAGTTCCTCGGAATGGGAATCTGCTTCTGGTTGGTCAGGCAATTTATGGCTTTGGCCTTTTCCTTGGCGGAACTGAACGCTAGCAACAACATGGCCGCCAAAATCGCGATGATGGCGATGACGACCAATAACTCAATCAGTGTAAAAGCCCGAATCTTGCGAAGCGCCCAAGCACGCTGAACGCTTGGAAGGAATCGCGGGCATTGCCCGGTTCGGGCGGAGCGGAGTTTTGCGGGCGTCGCTGAAGTAAACTTGTTCATCGGTTGGTGCATAGCTTACTGCACTGCGCCGTAATTTTGGCGGGCGTGCCGAACCAATCATGGCTACTGCATCTTTTCAAAGGCGGCATGGGATGCCTTTTCACGGCGGCACCTGTGACTTGTCCCGGTAGAACTTCGAGAGGTTCGCCTGTAATACTAAGTTGGAGTTCAGAGACTCCACATGACTATCGCAAAAAGCCAGCACCTCTCGTTTCCCATGGATATATTGTAAAATGCTGGTGTCCTCCTTCGCGAGGATCACTGATCCCCAGGCTCCACCCGGAACAGATACGCCACCGGCAGCATAAGCCGCTGTCTGCAAACGAATTTCTGTCAGCGCGATGGTATCGGATGGATTTTGAATTGCCGATTGCTTGATCGAAGAGCCATACAACATGACGCCGGTTTGATTTGGAGACCCATAAGCCTCGTTGCGGTCATCAACATTTGCATTCACCCAGTAATGTCGAGAACTGCCGCCTGCTTTCTGCGGCTGAGTTGGGCATTTAAGCGAATTGGTGCTTATACCATAAGGCAGGATCAATTGGTCCCACGTCAAATAGCCATTCGCATTCACTCCGGGTGCGTTAATCATGCCGGGTGGCATTTTTTGATCATTAGAGTCCACATACATGAGGGTAGCGATCCCAATTTGATGTTGGTTGTTTACACATACCGTTTTGCGCCCCTGTTCTTTTGCGCTACTCAGTGCTGGCAACAACAAGGCCGCCAATATCGCGATGATGGCGATGACGACCAATAACTCAATCAACGTGAAGGCTTGGACCGTGTGAAACGCCCAGGCGCGCTGAATACTTGTCAGAAACCTGGGTTTTGATTCGGTCAGGGTGCCATCGGAACTCGCAGACGTTATCTTTTTCATTGGCTGATGCATATCTTGGGCTATTTGTTTTGTTTGTATGCACAATTTACCATTTTTCGCCCTTCAAACAACTGAGCCATCCTCCCTCATTCGGGGGAGTGACTAATCACTTGCCGTCATCCTGCTGGCTCGTTCGTAAATCTTGTGTATTCAATTAACGGGTTTGTCGTTAATTTTAATACGGCTTGGACGCTGCCATTTCCCAGGCTTCGATTGACTTCACGATAGTTTTTCCGCCACGGCTGAAGAGCGAGACGCCGAGTGCGTCGGCCCGCATCGGCCACAGGCGTTGCGTCAGGCACTGGCGGCCATTGGCAAACACCTCCATCATCGAACGGTCGAGGAATATGCGTAACCGCAGTGGTTCGCCGGGTTTCAACACAAGGGGTGCTTCTTGATTGAGCACGCGGCGGGTGGCATCTGCGGCGTCCTCGGGCCTGAAAAGACACCAACTGCGGTAACGAATGGCCGGATCGAGGGTGGATTTACCCAGATCAACCTTCAGCACACCCGACTGCGGATTGTAACTGATCGCCGTTTCCTCCGCACCATCCGGGGTGCGGCGGACTTTGACGCCAAATTCATGCGCACCTTCCGGCTGCATTTCAATCGCAAGTTCCATGCTGTCGCCCCGAATATCGTCCATCGGAAGTTCTACCCCAGGATTGACCGTGATATTCTGATGTGCGCGCGGATTAAAACGAAGTTGTTTCAGTTCCTCCACGGGTTCGATCTGGAGAACGCCATTTGGGTCGAGAGAGAGCACGCGAGGGAGGGTCATCACACCGCTCCAGCCACTGGCGATTCGGGTCGCCTGCGGGCGTTCGTCCATGCACCAGGCCCATACAATCCGGCGGCCCTTGTCGTCGCGTAGTGTTTCCGGCGCAAACATAGCTCCCCCGGGCCAGTTCATTCGGCCATACGATTCGGCGATGAAATGCTCGTTTTCCCAGCGGCCCAGGAAATAGCGCGCACCGCGCATGTGACTGATGCAAAGCAGCATGTTCTTATTCCCGAGCCGGAAGAAGTCGGGGCAGGAGACATCTTCACCCGGTTGGCTCCAGCGATCGTTGTCGAGAAAGGGTGCTACATAGTGAAGTTGCGTCATTTCCGGGCCTTTGAAAATTGTCGGGTGAGTCCCGGTGTTGGGGTTGCCGCCGAAGATGGCATAGTAGGTGTCGCCTTCAAGCCACGCGTGGGGATCCCACGAGTCGTATTTGCCATAATCCGGCTCGCCCGGTTTCGGCATTCGCACGATTGGATTTGCCGGCGATTTTTTCCAATTGATCAACCCGTCGTCCTGCGCCAGGGCAATGCAATTGCCGGCGTCCACACCATGGTAAATGATAAGCGGCACACCCTCCTTGGTGACTAGGGCGGCACCCGAGAAAATGCCACGGTCCGGATCGTTGGGGGCGACATCCAGTGCGGTTTGATGATGTTCCCAGTGGACAAGGTCAATGCTGGACGCGTGTCCCCAACAGTGGACGATTTTTGGTTCGGTGGGCTGCTGACGTTGAAAAATGTAGCAAAGGTGATAGCGGCCCTTCCACCAGATCGCTCCATTGGGATCGCCTGGCATGATATCGCCTTCCTCAGGAGGCATGAAATGGTAGCGCGGACGGTTCGGATCGTTTTGGAACTTTTTGGTTAACTCGCGTGACTGGTTCACAAGATCCCAAGTCGAGGGCTGGCGCGGTGGCGGAGTGTATTGCGCGAAGGCGGCCTGTTGCGGCCCCACCACGGCCGGGCCGCCGCTGAGGGCGACGATCTCGCCATCGCTAAGCGCCCGATCCCAGAGCGCCGCGTGGTCAATGAGGCCGGGAAAAGCATTGTCGCCCGGTCCGCCCGCCCCGATGGCCAGCGGTTCGGTGTTGCCCTGACGAAGCCGGCCGGTGGCGGGTTTGCGGTCCAGGGCGACACCGTCAATGAAAAGCACCAGTTCACGTCCATCGTAGCGCGCGACCACATCGTGCCAGTTGGTCGCGCCAATCTGGGCGACGGGCACCATCACTTGCGCACCCAGTCCCGCTTTGCCTTCGACGCCAATTTCACATCCAAGCCGCATTTCCTGCGGGCCTTGATCGAAGTCGTAGGAAAAGAAATTGAATACGAGCCGCTCATGTCCGCCGCCTTTGCTGAAAAATCCACGCGTAGCCCAAAGACTGGCTGCCGGGCAGCGCATTCGAATTAGTGAGGTAAACTTGTCGCCAGTCAGATTCAACTCACCACCGTCGCCTTGGCCGGCATCGAGCCAGCCGCCGTCGATCTGCGCGACCTTGCCATCGCCACCCCGGGCGAGCGAGGCGTCGCGTTCAGGCCCGGCAAGTTCGATCCCAAGCTTCACCGGCTCATGAATTTTCAACGCACTGTCGCGACCAGCGGAATCTTTTGTGTCAGCCATGTGCCAGACCGCAATCGCATTGGAAAGAATTTGCTGCGGCGCTTGCGCTGCATGGACGGCTTGGGTGACGGCAAGTGCGGCGAAGGTTGTAGCGAGGAGCGTGGTCAGTTTCATATTAAGATCAGACTTTAGGATTGATTTTATTTGAGCAAATATCTTCATCAAATGGTTTTCGTAGCGAATCCCTGCGACTCGGCTCAATCGTTTTTCTCCGGCTGTCTGGCGATGACGGGCTTTTGCTTGCCCTGAATGGCCAAGATACGGTCGGCCACCCGCTTTACCTGCGCCGTGCCGATGTGGACGGCGTAGTCAATGGTGGCGGAATAACTCGCGCCCGGAGCGAGTTGCGGCACGCGGCCGTGTTTGCGCTCGATGCTGCGATTGTTCGGAAAGTTTGTGCCCGGTTCCAGGCCTGTCACATAACCCTCGCCTCCGCTCGCGGTGTTTTTCCAGAGCGTCACATAGGGAAGCTCTTTCACGGCAAACGACATGGAGACGGCGCGGTCGCGGGCCTTGTTTGCCAGGGCGATGAGGGTGCGGCCCGTCGCGTCGGCCAGCGGATGCAGGCAATAGACCTGTTCGATGAAGCCGGCCGTAGGGCCGGCGTAAGTGGTATGGTTTTTCACCGATTTCGCAGCGTGTTTGTTGAGCGGAATCACGCGAGCAACCGGCGCGAGGAACCCGGCTCCGGCCTCCAGCAGCGGCGGACCATAGTTGGCGTGATAGAGGATTTGAAACTCCTGCTCGGACGCGCCGCGATTTGTGATGACATCGGCGATGCGCAATTCATTCGAATCTGGCTCGGTGGAAATCTCCGTCCACAATTCCAGCTTCGGGCCAAACATTCCCCGCTCATCCACGCGCCCGCGCACCCGGATGCGATGTGGCGCCGACTTGTCCACCACCACCTCAACCTCGCTCGCGGGAAGGTTGGCTATCTTGCCGTGCAATGTGAGTTCCATCATCGTCTCGGCCCCGACGTTGTTGATGAACTTGTCCGTGCCCGGATGACCGTTGCTTTCCAGGCCGCAGCGCACCATCCATTCGTTAAACCCTTCAAGCCAGCCGAGTCCGCCGCGACTCTGGAGATTCAAATGGTGCGGATGAATAACCTCCTTCACGGGTGAATTCCAGCCGAGCCGCACATCACCCAACTTGGCTTCCAGCACGCTCATGCCCCGAGTCGGCACGACGGTGAACGAAAGTTTCCCATTGTCCACCAGTATGACATCAACGCCCTCCTGCTTGCCGCCGTGGAGCGTGAGTTTGCGCACCGACCACTTCGGATTCTTCGGCGTGATTTTCCGGCCGGTGATTTCCGCCGTGTCCACGCGCGTGTTCCGGCTCACGCTGATGAATGTTTTGCGGGTATGCATGGCTGCGGAAGGCAGAAACCCCTGTGCTGCTATTGGGTCGGCTTCAGGAGTTCGCCACCACCTCGTCCGGGATTAGTGAGTTTGCCCGCTTGCCGTTGGGTTGAACGCCTTTGCCGCTCATGGCTTCTTCCATGTCTTCCAGCGCAATGCCTTTGGTCTCCGGGAAAAATTTCCACACTACAAAAAACTGAAGCACCATCATCGCCGCAAAGAACACAAAGGGAATCCCCGCGCCCGGCTCCCCGGCCTTCCGAGCAAAAACCGGAAATATCCAGGAGACCACCGCCGCCATGAACCAGTGTGTAAAACTTCCCAGCGTCTGGCCTTTGCCCCGAACGGCATTCGGAAAAACCTCGCTGATATAAACCCAGATGACAGCCCCCTGGCCAAAGGAAAAAAACACCATGTAACCCAGCAGCAGCCAGATTAGCAGATCTTTGTGTGCGCCAGTATTGAAAACCGCCGCCACTCCACCCAGCGCGATGGCCATGCCCACCGAGCCTGCGAGCAGCAGTTTGCGCCGCCCGACATGGTCAATGATCAACATGCCGAACATCGTGAACACCAGCATGGTCGCGCCGACCGCGACGGATTGCATGTCGCCGGACACCTTGTTGAACCCAGCCATCGTAAAAATCGGATTCAGGTAATACAGGAGGGCATTGATGCCCGTCAGTTGATTGAACATCGCGACTCCCCAAGCCAGCAGGATCGGGGTGAGGTAGGCACGACGAAACAAGGGTTCAGCCGCCCGTCCTTGTTCGATGTGAATGGACCTCCGGATGGCTTCTAGTTGGACGTCAACTTTTTCCGTCCCAATCTTTACGAGCACGGTCCGCGCTTCCGCGTAAAGCCCCTTCATGGCCAGCCAGCGGGGGCTGCGCGGGATGAAAAAGAGGCAAAATAGGAAGGCGGCGGCCGGGAGGGCGACAATTCCAAGTTTCCAGCGCCACTCGGTTGCGCCCAATTGGAAGAGGCCAAGGACATAATTCGCCACATACGCCAGCAGGATTCCAAAAATGACGTTGAACTGGAAGAAGCCCACCAGCCGGCCACGCAGCCGCGTGGGGGCAATCTCGACCAGATAGAGCGGACCTAGAACCGATGAGGCGCCAATGGCGATTCCGCCGATTAAACGGAAGGTGACGAGTGGCCAAAAATTCCAAGCCAGCGCGCAACCCAAGGCGGACACAAAGTAAATCAGCGCGACGACCTTCAGCGAATCCCGGCGGCCAAAGGCATCGCCCGGCTTGCCCGCAATCAGCGCGCCAATGATGGTGCCGATCAAGGCCGAAGCCACCATGAAACCCTGCATAAACCCGTCGAGTTGGAAAATCTCCTTAAGCTGGGTCTGCGCACCCGAGATGATCACGGTGTCAAATCCGAACAGGAGGCCGCCGAGGGCTGCCACGACGGTGCTGCCGATGAGAGTGAAGTTGAGTTTCATGTTTTATGGTTTTCTGTGATTTTTTCCTGCCATCCGCGTGGCTTTGGTAAAGAGTGGTTTCCCTAGTTGGCGGTTTAGATTCTGTTCACGTATTATTTCTTGATGAGTTTCCCCGGCATAGTCATTTCCTTTTTCAAGGCTGTTCCGGAGTCGAAATTTCATATCCTTATTATGCCGCACCATTAAGAGGTTGCCATTCAATTACCCTCCCCCAATTGGGGGAGCGGTGGTGGAAATACCAGCCCTGCGCCGTGGTTCCTATTCAAGCGCACCCTTCTGTGCCGCTGATTGTGCTGGTGGCTGGGTAAGATCTACAGTAAGCAGTGCAAGTGTTACTTGGCTTCGAGGAGGCTGGCGGCATTCTCTTGGGTGATGAGCTTTACCGGAATCTTGATATCCTTTTCCACAGACTTGCCGGCGATATGTTCGTAGGCTTTTTCGGCTGCGATGCGTCCGATTTCTCGCGGGGATTGCGCCGAGGTTGAATGCAGTTTGCCTGCTTGAATCGCGGCGATGCCCTCGCGGGAGCCGTCCACCGTCACCACCGCGACTTGTCCCGCGCGGCCCGCCGCTTCGATCGCCGCAATGGATCCCAGCGCGCTGGGATCATTGACCGCAAACGCCGCGTCCAATTCCGGAAACCGCGCGAGCAAGTCACTCATGACTGGTCGGGCACCCTCGGTGCTCCCTTTGCCTTCCTGGGTATCAAGAATTTTCATGCCGGGATGCTTTTCCATCTCCGCCTTGAAACCTTCCACGCGGTCAATGCACGCCCGGTTCACGCTTAGGTGGAGGATGACAATTTTCGCCTCCGGCTTGATCTTCGCCAGCGACTCACAGGCCAGCCTTCCGGCCTCAAAGTTATCACTGGCGACCTGGCAGAGCACGAGGTCAGGATCGCTCACCGGCGCATCCACAATAATGACGGGCACATTCTTGCGCTTGGCCTCGATCAGTGTGCCCTTGACACCCTCCCAATTCACCGGGTTGATGAAAATGACGGTGGGCTTCTGCTGGAGCAGTTCGGTGACATCGTTCTTCTGTTTCAGGGAATTGAACTGCGCATCAAGCGTAACCAACCGGTCTCCGTGTTCCTCGATGGTGGCTTTCAAGCCGTCATTAATCTCGACGAATACCGGGTTGTTCAGGGTTTGAAAGGTGGCTCCAAAGAGGCGGCCTTTGGAAACCTCGGGCGATGGTGCTTTCGGTTTGCAGCCGACCAGCAGACAAGGTGTGATTGCGGCAAGGAGAAAGATGCGAAAGTAACGGAGGTTCATGTATTCTCTACGGGTGGTTGCCGATGGATGCCGGATGTCGAGATGTCATTAGCTGGCCCGCGCACTAGGCAGAACTCATAGCGTAGCCAAGAAAGATTGGCGGTTTTGAACGACACTTAAAAATCCTGCCCGTTTGCCTCCATCCGGTCAAGTCCACCGTCCCTCCCCCATTCGGGGGAAGGAATGCCGCTGCGTCGAGGTGGTCAAAGCTGACTGCCTTTGCTAATCTCGGCATTGTGCTGGCTACCCGGCTCCATTTTCGTTCGGGAATACATCACGGTTTGACGCTTGTCATGCTGGCGCTGGCGCTCGCGGCACGGGCGGAGTCACCACTGCACACGGCGGCGGAAGTGCTGGCGCTTACCCCCGAACAAGCGCGGACACACCGGGAGGTCGGGATCACCGGCATCATCACCTTTGCGTGGCACGCCGGCACCACGGAATTCACGGTGCAGGATGATTCAGGGGCCGTCTGGCTGCCCCCGATTCTGTTACCTCCGAATTGCGTCGTCGGCACCAAAGTCGAAATCGAGGGGCGGACCGAAATGGGCGGTTTTGGCCCGATCGTGCAAGCGGAAGTGGTGCGACCCCTCGGTCCGGGAACGCTGCCCGCGCCGCGCCCGTCCACTTACGACGAACTGCTCACCGCCCAGTTTCAAGGCCAGCGGGTGGAGTTGACCGGGATCGTGCGGGGCCAGCGGGTGAACCCGGAGTTTGGCCTCGGCTGGCTCGCGCTCGAAATTGCCACTGGCGCCGGCCGCGTGACGGTGAACGTGACGCATGAAATCACCGGACACCCTGAATTGCTGGATGCGCTCGTGCGCGTGCGTGGAGTGAATTTGCACAGTTCAGATGCCCAGCAACAGGCTTTCCTGCCCATGATCAATGCCCATACCCTTGCGGATGTGGAGGTGCTGGCTCCGGCAAACCCGCAGCCCTTTGAGCAACCGCCGGTGGCGCTCAACCAGATCATGCGCAGCGCGAACCCGGCGGGCGCAGGCCACCGCGTGCACGTGCATGGCACCGTTACGGTCGTCCGGCAGGGGGGCTCTTTTTTTCTTCAGGATGAAACGCGCGGCCTGCAAGTTTTTCCGCGCGAGTCCGCATGCTCGGAGGCGGGCGAGATTGTGGACGTGGTCGGCTTCCCCGAGCCCGGTGCCTTTTCCCCCGTGCTGCGCGATGCGGATTGGCGGCCCGCCGGAAAGACGAATTTCCCACCGCCGCTCGCCGTGAGCGGCGCGGATGCACTAAAGCACGATGGTCGGCTCATCACAGTGCGCGCGCTGCTCATGGCCCTCGCCGTAGCTGATAACGAAATCGTGATGACCCTCGACGACGGCTCCCTGCGCTTTCGCGCCCACGTCCCGGATGCTGACAGCGGGCGCTGGCGCGTGGGGAGTGAATTGCAGACGACCGGCGTGTGCAGCGTGGAAGTTGGTGATTGGGAATCACTGGTGACCCACCGCCAGCCGCAGGGCTTTTCATTGCTGGCGCGCGGCCCGGGCGACATCCGGCTCCTGCACGCTGCCCCGCTGTGGACACCGCTGCGGATCGTATGGGCTTTGTTGGCGGTCGGATTGGCGCTCGGCGTGGCGCTCGGCGTTATCTGGGCCCAAACACGCCGCCGGCTGCGCGAAGCCGCGCGCACGCGTGCGGCGGCCCACGCGCAGTTTGAAGCCGTGATTAACGAGCGCACTCGCATGGCGCGCGAAATCCACGACACCCTGGCGCAAGGCTTTGCCGGCATCTCCGTGCAACTCGAAGTGCTCAATGACCGCTGCGATGCGCTGCCGGTCGATACGCGCCAGCACCTCAATCTGGCGCGGGAGCTTGTCCGCAGCAGTCTTGACGAAGCGCGCCGCACCGTCTGGAATTTGCGCGCCCAGACGCTGGAGGAAAACGGACTCGCTGGTGCCCTTGACCGCCTCGGTCGCCAGCTCACCGATGGCAGCAGTATTGCTTTTACGCTGCATGTCGAGGGCACACCCCGAGATCTTCCCGCCGACGTGGAAAATAATCTCCTGCGCATCGGCCAGGAGGCAATCACCAATACCGTCCGTCACTCCGGTGCGCGGCATATAAAACTCTCCCTCGCTTTTCGCAGCGACGGCGTGCGCCTGGGCGTAAGTGACGACGGACATGGCTTCGACCCGGCCAGCATTCACCCTTCGCGGCACGGTGGCTTCGGCTTGGCCGGTCTTCGCGAACGGGCTAAGGCCATGCATGCTCAACTGGAAATAAACAGCGTGCCCGGCAGCGCTACGCGCATTGAAATCACCGTTCCCTATGTCTAAATCCAACCGCATCCGCATTCTCATTGTTGATGACCACATCGCCTTGCGGGTCGGCCTTACCGCCATGCTCGCCGCCCGTCCGCACTTGCTGGTCGTCGCCGAAGCCGACAAGACCGCCGGGGCCATTGCCGCCTGTGAAAAACACCACCCTGACGTCGTGCTCATGGATCTGCGGATTCCCGGCGGCGGCGTGGAGGCTACGATTGCGATCCGGCAGCGCTGGCCCGCCACCCGCGTGCTCATCGTCACCACCTACGACGGCGACGAGGATATTCACCGCGCGATTCAGGCCGGCGCGAGCGGCTATCTGCTCAAGGGCCTTACCAGTTCCGAACTCATCGCTGGCATCGAGGCCATCCATCGCGGAGAGAAAGTGATGCCGCCCAATATCGCTACCCGTCACCGCGAACGTGTCCTGCGCAAGGACCTTTCCTCGCGCGAACTCGAAGTCCTGAGCTTGATCGTCGCGGGCCGCAGCAACAAGGAAATCGCCCGCGACCTCGTCATCGGCGAAGAAAGCGTGAAGACCTATTTGAAGACCGTATTCCAAAAGCTCAGTGTCGCTGACCGCACCCAGGCCGCCATCGAAGCCATCCGCCACGGCATCGTGCATCTTGACTGATGAAAACCCGGACGCTTGATGCGCGGGCGGATCTCTGGCCGATCCTTTCTCCCCGGTTTTTAGCACGGGATCAAGTGTGCCAACTCCCGCGAGGCTTCCCCCAATTGAGGGAGGCTCACAAGGTGGACAGAAATGCACCGAACAGACTATTTTTTGAATGACCACCGAAAAATGATCACAAAAATCTAAAGCAAACCAATGTTCAGATATATGAGTCCAACATTATGAAAACCGACAAACAGTTAAAACAGACACCGTCTGTCCCGGCAATGTTCGCGGGCAGGAAAACCAACGCCTCCTGCGGGAGGAATTTAATTCGCGCCTGGCTGATGGCCGCGTTTTTGGCTGCGGGACCATCCCTCGCCTCTGCCGCGATCATCAATGTCCCTGCCGACCAGCCGACCATCGGTTCTGCCTTGGCTGTGGCAAATACCGGGGACGAAATCTTAATTCAATCGGGGACTTACGAGGAAACGGGCATCTTGTCTATCTCGACCCAATTGACGCTCCGGGCGACCAATGGCCCTGTGACGGTTCACGTTCCGTCGAGCGAAATTGCAGTTGCGGCGGTGAATTCGGCGGTCTCGGGCGTCGTCTTCGACGGCATTAAGTTCGAGCGCCTATCTGCGGATGCTGACTGGATGCAATCGGCTCAGTTGAACTGGGGTTCTTCCTCTACATTCACCAACTGCACGTTTACCGGTCCGGCGAACGGTAGCGGAGTGGATTTGTTTTACGGGGCGAGCGCGGAGTTTGACAGTTGCTCATTCTCCAACTACAACCCGGTGACTACTTGGTCGGCGGCCATCTTGCTTGAAGGGCATGACGCTACGTCTCCGTTCTCACAATTGGTTGTGCGCAACTGCACCTTTGACACCGGCTGCAATGGCTGGATCAAAACGATTGACTTTGGCAACTCCCCGCGCGTGGGTGATATGACCGTGACTGGTTGCACTTTCAAGGCCGCTCGTTACGGCCAGGCTTTGTCATTCCACGGCTTTAATGATGTGCTCAATTATGACTCCGGCAAGGCGCTTCTGTTTCAGGACTGCACATTTGAGGGGACAGTGTATGAGGAAGCGGAATTTCACTACACCACCGGCACGGCCCCGACATCGCTGAAGTTTAGCCGGTGCAACTTCAAGGCCTACAACAGCACGCGCAAGATGTTCTGGTTTGATTTGCCGGCGCCACTCGTCTTCGAGGACTGCTTGTTTGCCGGTGGCCAGCACGAGACGATCATGACCATTTGGGGCGGTCCGCCTAGCGTGAATTTATACAATTGCACCATGATCAACGATGGTATCACCAGTGCGACTTCCGCCAGCGGCACGTCACAATCATCTTTCATCAACGGATGGGACGGCGGGCGGAACTTCAACATCGTCAACTGCCTCTTCCGCTGCACGAATAACTATTCTGCGGGATTTGTGGGCGACGCCGGAAGTTCAGCGAATCGCAATTATGCAATCTCCCATTCGGTTATTGACCACCCCACACCCGTGGGCGCGTATGCCCAGATCACCCCGGGTGCCGGTTACACCAACACTTCGCTTGCTTCAGCTTTCGTGAACCCTGCGAGCCGGGATTATCATCTTGTCAACGGATCACCTTGGGTGAACGGTGGCATCGATCTTGGTTTTCTCCTTTATCCATTCGATGCGGACAAGAATGCCCGCAATCAAGGCAGTGCTCCCGACATGGGGGCCTTTGAGTTGGCCGGTGACATTCCGACGGCACCCACTGTCGTCGCCTACGAAGGATTCAACTACGCTACCGGGGATCTAAACGGTAAAGGTGCCAGCACTGCACCCGGAGATTTCGTCGCGCTCGGCTTCGGTGCCTGGAGCACTTTTGGCGAAGGGTTCAATGTGGATGGCAGCTCTGGCTCTCCAGCGGGGACGGCGTTCACCTATACGGGAAATTTGGCCAATCCAGTCGGTTCCGGTTTGGGCAGCAACCGCGGCGGTAAAGAATCAGTCAGCTTTTCCATGGCCAGTTCTACGCTGGCACAGACTTACGGAAGCTCGAATGGGACAGTTACTCTGACCTTCGACATGCAATATGGTTACGGCACCGGTTTCGCTGGTTTGGAACTCAGCACCGCTGGCGCGAACACGATGTTCTTTGGTGACGGCGGCGGGGGCACCTTCATTATCAGCGGATTCGGCGGCGCCGCTCAAGACACGGGGGCTTACGCCAAGTCAGGTGACCGGTTTATCCAATGCGTCTTTGGCTTCACTTCCACGAACAGCACGGCCACTTATTCAATCTTCGATCATAATGGAGTTCAGCAAGGTGCAACAGTCACCCGGGATGTCAGCGGCTTCAGCTTTAACACGGTTAGGTTGTATCTTGGATCGCGTGCCGAAGGGTTCGACGAAATCGCTATCAACGCGTTATATAATGTCGCCCCGGTGACACCTACGGTCAGCGTCGCCCGTAGCGCGGGCAACATCGTCGTCACATTTGCCGGTGTTCTGCAGTCGGCTGGCCAGGTGCAAGGGCCATTCACCGATGTGTCGGGGGCCACCAGTCCGCTGACGGTAGCGCCGACGGGCACCAATCTGTTCTGGCGTTCCCGCTCGCCATAGAGAAACTCACGGTTGCGGATTGTCAGCAGGGTTGATAGCGGTCTGACAATGGTTGGGATGGGGTTTGGATCCCCGCCGCCGCAAAGGCGGCGGGGATCTGTCACATAAGAGCCAGTTTGAATGTGGAGACCGTGTGCCATATTAAGACGCGGAGCATCCCAAAACAGTCTCCTTAAAATGAAAATTTGATGATGAAAACATTTATTAAATCGCTGGTGACGGGCTGCCTGTTGACACTAACGGCACTTTCCGCCGCCGCGCAAACCGATCCGCGCACTTCCGCGCTGGCGGCGTGGTATTTTGGCGACGGCATCGCCGGTGAAACCAATCCGATTACCTCCAGCGGAACCATTAGTTACAGCGTGGTGCCCACCGGCTTGGGAGCGCGGCCCGCCAACCGCACCGCTCAACTCAACTCCGCCTATTTTAATGCCGGCACGAACCTCGGCGTTTCTGGCAAGCAACTGACTGTCTTCCTGCGGGCGCGCGTGCCGGGCGGCAGTTGGAACAGCGGACTTTTTGCCAAACGCGGCAGCACCAATACGCTCAACTATAATTTATTCGGCGGCACGACCGGAACCAATATCGGATTCGAGGTGCATACCGCGAACGGCTTCGTCTCGCTCAGCTTTCCGGTAACCAACATTGATGCGACTGCCTGGCATAATCTGGTGGGCCGCTACGACGGCACCAATGTCCAGTTGTTCTGCAATGACCGGCTCATGGCCTCCGCTCCGCTCACGGGCAACCTCACCCAGAACACTGAACCGACCCTCATTGGCGCTGAAACAGACAACGGCTCCATCGTGCGTCGCTTTACCGGTTACATCGAAGAAGCCGCCCTCTGGAACACGGCGCTGAATGGCGGCCAGTTGGCTTACCTCAACAACCTGACCGCCACCAACGACGTTTATCCCACCCAGTTGCTGCACTACCGGGATCCGAATAATGATGTGGGCGATGTGCATATCCGCTACATCAACGGAAGCTGGCTTTTGACTTATTTGTATCCCATCGACACCTTGGGCAACTTGGATCAAGCGCAACTCGTCACGCTCGATTTTCTCCACTGGGTCTGGCGCAAACCGGTTCACGCGCCTGTGACTGCCCCCGATCAATTGATAAACTGGTTTGATCTGGAATACACTTGGGACCCCTTCCTGAACCAGTGGCGCTCAATTTGGGGCTTCTATGGGATGCGTTGTTCGTTGTCTGGTGACACCTTCAATTGGCAGGCTGCTAACCCGCAAATTGCGATGCCAGACCCTGGCACTTATAATACCTTCAGGGACCCCTCGATAACGCAGGTCGGCTCGAATTCCTGGCAAATGGTCATTACAATGGACAAAACCAACGTGCCTTCCGGAACCGGTGGTTCCATCGGTTACGCCACTTCCAGCAACCTCACCCAGTGGAATTTTCAAGGCGACCTATACTTCCCCGGAGGGCGGGGTGCCCCCGAAGTGCCCACCTTGTTTCAGATGGGCAGCCGATGGTATCTCCTCAGCAGTTGGTATAACAACGCAGTGGGCCGCCCCAGCTATGCCGTGGCAAATTCGCCGGCCGGGCCGTGGAGTGAGTTCACTCCCAACAGTCTCGATGGCAAGGATGTCTGCGCAGCCACTTCCGAGGCCTACGGCACCAACCGCATCCTTACCGGCTGGATTCCTCTCTACGCCTGGATCAACTCCAACCAGCACTGGGGCGGCCATCTTTGTTTCCCTCGCGAAATCTTTCAGCTCACCAATGGGGTTTTGCGCTCCCGTATGCCGGCAGATTTCGCGGGTAAAATTCTCGGACCGCAACTGTTCCCCGGCCTGGCTAGTCCCAGCACAAAATCCGGCAATTGGGCCTATCAAAACCTGGGTGCCCAGATGGACTGTTATTCAGGCAGCGGTCAAAGCCGGACCATTCTGCCCGGCTTGTTTGACCGCTTCGAGGCCGACACCACCTTCACGCCCGCCACCGGCACCAAGCGCGTGGGTTGGTTGGGCGGCTGGCAGGAGTCGGGCAGTTTTTATGAGGTTGGCCTCAATCAGACAAATCAGACGCTCTTTATCCGCATTGCCGATGGCACCATCTACGGCGACCTGAGCGTGCCGGTCGCGCTCAATGCCTCGCATCGCCTGCGGGTCATCGTTGAGCAGGATATGGTGGAGGTGGTCTATGACGAACAATTCACTCTCGCCGCGCGTATTCCCACTAAGCTGCGAACGACGTCGCTGGGGCTGTTCGCAGAGGGCGGTCCGGTTAGCTTTAGCAGCGTAGCCGTCAACCGGCTCAAGAACCTGGAAAATATTCCGGTCCCGCCCACCACAGTCACCGCCTATGAAGGTTTCAACTACGCTTACGGTGATCTAAACGGTAAGGGAGCCAGCACTGCATCCGGAGATTCCATCACGCTTGGCTTTGGACCGTGGAGTGTCTATTCCGATGGTTTTCATGTTGATGGCAGCTTCGGTTCACCAGCGGGAAAGCCGGGATCTTATGCGGGCAACCTGGCCAATCCCCGCGGCTCCGGTTTGGGCAGCAATCGTGCCGGAATGATTGCCACCAACTTGGCCATGGCCAGTTCGACGCTGACCCAGACTTACGGAACCTCGAACGGAATGGTAACGCTGACCTTCGCGATGGAATATGGCTACGGCAGCAGTTTCGCGGGTTTGGAACTCAGCACCGCTGGCGCGAACACGATGTTTTTGGGTGACGGCGGCGGGGGCACCTTCATCGTCAGCGGATTCGGCGGAGCCACTCAGGATACCGGGGCCAATGCCAAATCGGGCGTCCGTTTCATCCAATGCGTGTTTAGCTCCAACTCGGTCGTTTATACCGTCTTCGACAGCGCCGGAGTGCAGCAGGGCACAACGATCACCCGGACAATTACAGGATTTAGCTTCAATACGGTGAGACTGTATCTCGGTGCCGGACGCGCCGAAGGATTCGACGAAATCACACTGAATGTTAGTCCGCAGATGACCACAGTAACTTCTTCGGGAAACAACTCCACCTACGGGACCACGGTTAGTTTTACCGCCACGGTAACCCCGCCGGCCGGTGGCCCGCCCACTGGAAGCATGGTATTCACGATAGACGGGGTGCCGCAGGCACCTGTCCCTGTTGTCGCTTCCGGACTCAATGGCGTCGCGACGATTTCCACGGCTTCGCTTCTTGTCAATAGCGGCATCGCACACACCGTAACCGCTCAATACTCGGGTTCTGATTTTATTGATGCGAACGGTGGCCCCCTGAGTGGCGGTCAGACGGTCATTCCAAAGCTGCTGACAGTGTCGGGTCTTACAGTAAGTAACAAGGTGTATGACGGGACTACGCTGGCAACGCTGGGCGGCGCGGCAGTATTGCTGGTGCCGGAACCACTGGGGAGCGGAACCAGCAGTGACGGACGGCCCTACACGGGCGATGCCGTGATTTTGGGCGGCACGCCGACGGGGACGTTTGCCACCGTCGGTTTGGCCAGCGCCATCCCTGTGACCGTGACCGGCAGTTCAATCAGCGGTGCTCAAGCGGGCAATTACACGCTAACGCAACAGACCGGCCTGTCGGCCAGTATCAACCCCATAGCCGTCATCAATGTTCCCGCCAATCAGCCGAACATCATTGCCGGCGTGGCCGCCGCCAGTGCCGGCTATCAAATCAGCATTACGGCCGGGGTTTACACAGAAGCGGCCGAGATTATTGTCAACCAATCGAATGTGCTCATTACCGCCGTAGGTGGCCCCGTAACGATCCACGTTCCAACGAACGCAGCGGCGGCAGCGGCAGTAGCCAGCGGGGTGACCGGGGTTGTCTTCAGTGGTATCAAGTTTGAGCGGGCGACTTCACAATTTAATTATAATCAATCGGTCCAACTGAACCGGGCCGCGTCGGCAACATTCACTAATTGCACATTCACCGGCCCCGGGCATGCCACCGGGGCAATTCTCTTCTACGGTGCGAGCGCGACGTTCGACCGTTGTGCCTTCTCAAACTTTCTCTCACTTTCATGGTCGTCCGCCATCCAGCTTGAAGGGAACGATGCTACCTCGACCAATTCGGACTTGATTGTGCGCAACTGCACGTTCGACACCGGCTGCAATGGCTGGATCAGAAACTCGGATTTCGGCACCACCTATCATCCTCCCCGCATTGGCCAGATAACCGTGAGCAATTGCACATTCAAGGCGGCCCTCAATACGCAGCCGTTGCGGCTTTATGCCAGCCCCGGTGTTATTAATTTCCAAACAAACAAAGCGCTCCTTTTTCAGGATTGCTCGTTCGAAGGAACGATCGGTGGTGAAGCCGTATATTTTGGATACTCGTCCGGCATACAGCCATTGTCGCTGACGTTCAGCCGGTGCGTGTTCAAGGCCTACAACAGTAACGGCAGGATGGTCTACGATGATCTGCCTGCGTCCACGGTGTATGAAAACTGCCTGTTTGCCGGAGGGCAGCATCAGACCGTCATGCGGTTCTGGGGTGGCCCGCCCAGTGTCAATTTCTATTACTGCACGATGATCAATGAAGGTTGGGTTGGTTCCCCGTCGCAATCCACCTTTATTGATGGCTGGGATAATGGCCGCACATTCAACATCGTCAACTGCCTCTTCCGCTCCACGAATAACTACACCGCAGGCTTCGTCGGTGACGCCGGAAGCACGACGAACCGCAATTACGCGGTTTCCTATTCAGTCATTGACCACGCGACACCGGTGGGCGCGAAGGCCCAGATCACGGCTGGCACGGGTTGCTACACGAATTCCTCGCTGGCCTCGGCCTTTGTTAACACGGCCAGTCGTGATTACCATCTCGTGAACGGATCGCCCTGGGTGAACGGTGGCATTGACCTCGGTTACACCTTGGATCTCGACAAGAATTCCCGCAATCAGAACGGTGCGCCGGACATGGGCGCTTACGAGCTATACGTTGCCCCGGTGCCGCCCAATCTCAACATTGCCTACAATGCGGGCAACATCGTCCTAACCTTCACCGGTGTTCTCCAGTCTGCAGGCCAGGTGCAAGGCCCGTTCACCGATGTCCCCGGAGCCACCAACCCGTTGGCGGTAATACTATCGAGCACCAACCTGTTCTGGCGTTCCCGCTCGCCGTAGAGAAACTCAAACATGCTGTCATAGTGAAAAACTTTTAATAACTTCTTGTGGTCGAGCATCTGGTGGCTGGGGGGAAATGTTTTTCATAAAAATACTTTTCGAGGTCTTAGCGCCGTGACAGGCACGACGCATCGCGGGAAGACAAATGAAAGGATAGCATGGTATGAAGACGGTGAATTTGGATCAGTATGCGGACCCGAATGTGCTCCGGGAATTTTCACCCCGGATGCTGGTGTTGCTGGTGGATGAAAGTTTTTTGGCGGAAGGTTTCGGCGTTATGAGCGGTTGCCAATCTCCCCACGGGCGTTAAGCCGGCCAAGCTGAGGCTTTATAACTTTGGGGTGAAAAACTTTAACTGTCCCTTGCAGTTTTTGAAGGGCAGGCGGCGGGCGTGGGCGAGCGTCCAGCCGTAGGGGCCGTGAAACCATTTGGAACGATGGCGCTGCACGCAACCGGTGATCTCCGCAATGCCGACGATGCCGCCGGTCTCAAAGGTGTCCGGCAGATGGGCGACGCGGTAGCGGCGCTTGATGTATTTCAATTCCTCGGCGGTGAGGTGCACCCGGCTCTTGCCGGTGTGGATGAGGACGGGGCCGCGCAGTTTGGGTTCCCAAATCCGATTTTCAATGTCTTTGTAGCCGTTGACGATGAGCCAGGCCCACGGCTGCCGGATGGAAATTGCCTTCAGCTTTTTCAGGCCCGGCGTCCAGCGGGCGGATGGCTTTTTGTATGTGCGCTTCATGCCGGGCGCGCGATTTTCTGGCGGATTTTTTCGAGGTCTTTGCCTTCGGGCATCACGAACAGGCACTTGCCGGTGCTGCGACTTTCCCACACGGCGCCGACGGCGCGCTTTTCCTCCGCCTCGGCATACAGGTGTTCGCCTTTGTATTCAACGACCAGCGAGCGTCCGTCGTTTAGCTGGCAAATGAAGTCGGGATAAAACCAGTCGGTAGAGGTTTGCAGGCGGAACGACGTGGATTTGCGCGCCAGATTCCGCAACCAAAATTTCACTTCCGGCAGGCCATCGAGAAATTGCGCGCACTCAAATTCCTCCTTGAGTTTGCCCGCCGGGGTCTTTTCCAGCAACTCGCCCGGCTTCGGGCCGAAGTAATGTTTTTTGAACTGGAAGCCGCCTTCGTAAAGCCAGCTTGGTTCGTAACTCATGGTCTTGAAATTGATGACGCGCTCGGGGCTGACGGTCAGGGCGGAACCGTCCAGCAAATAATCCTTGAACGCCGTTTTGCGTTCGCCGTGGCGGTGTTCCTGGATGCGATTCTCAATTTCATCGCGGAGCCGGAAGCGATCCAGCGCGAGCAGGCTCACGTCGGCGATGCCATATTTCGCCATGAGGCCGCGAAGGACTTTCCGCAGAAATTCCGCCGATTCGCCGGCGGGAATGTCATGGTGATCAATCTGCCGGTCGAGCCAGCCAATCAGATTTTCCAGCGTCCATTCACTGACACCGCCCAGCGCGAACACTTGCTGGTGCAACGTGGTGATGAAATCCGAGCCGGCGGTTTCCTGTAACACGCTGGTCTGCACTTCGCCTTTGGTGCCAACGTCCAGCATACCGGCCTTGCCGGTGGGCCGCTGCAACGGATTGTAGCCGCCGGCAAGCGCGGCGTCCTTGGCGCTCAATTTCCACGGATGCTCCAACAAAAATGTGCTCTCAAATTCAAACAGCATTCCGCTCTCGGACACGCACAGCAGCGGCACGATGAAATCCATCTGCTTCTCGTAGGGCGACGGGTCGCGCGGTTTGCCGCTGCCGCCGAATGCCTTTTCGGATTCACGCACCAGCACGACCGCCGCCTGCACCTTCGTTTTGGCTTCCGGGGATTTGACGCAACTGGCCAACTTGTCGGCTTCTTCCGCGTCCAGCGGCACCAGCACGGTGATTTCGCCTTTGGCGGAGTCAATCCGCGCCTTGCCTGCCAGTGCGACCACCTGCATTTGGGCGACGGTGGCGTCAATTTCCGCTGGCGACACCGTCACGGTTTTGGGCTGCACGCCCAGCGGCAACGTGCCCTGCGGAATGGGAATGATGATGCGTTCCGCCTCGGCGGCGGTGAAGCCGTTGCTCTCCAGTGCCTCGCGCAATTCCGCCAAAACCTCCGTGATGGAATCGGAAACGGAAAAAGCGTAGGCGCAGTTCAGGTCGGGGTGCTGTTTGGCCGTCGCGTTGGGCAGGCGCAAGATGCGCCCGGCGATCTGCTCGATGGCGGTGGCGGAGCGTGTTTCCTTCAAGCTGCACAGCACATAGGCGAACGGACAATCCCAGCCCTCGCGCAATTTCTGAACCGTGATGATGAACCGCACCGCCGGTTCCTTCGGCGATCTGATTTCTTCAGCGCTGGGCAGTTCATCCTGGGCGCCGACGGATATTTTCACCTGCTCTTTGGGAATGCCAAACTCGTTCGCCAACCTGTCGCGCAACGGCTCGCAATCACTGACGCGCTCGGCCTGAAAGAGAATGATGGGGCGTAAATATTCGCCGGTCTGCTGCGCCTCGGCGATGGCAAATTTTTCCAAGTCGGCGCGCACTGAGATGGCTTCCAAAAGCAATTGATCCCGCTGGCTAGGATGCCGCGTGATGACGCGCAACGGCAATTTCACCATGTCTGCCGCCTTTAATTCCGCCGCCGAAACGCGGTGCAACACGTTGGACGGATTTTTTGTCCGGGCGGGCGTGGCGGTGAATTCCACGATGCACGACGGCAAAACATTTCCCAGCGTGGCAAAGCTCAAATCCGTCCGCGCATTGTGCGCCTCGTCCACGATCACGACGGGGCGGCGCAAGCGGAGCATGTTCACCAGCGACGGTTTCGGTTTGCCATCCGCGCCCGGCAGCAACTCCGCCAGCCGGTCAGCGGGCACGTTTAACAAATGCTCGGCAAAGGCGCCGTTCTGCTCATATACCTTGCGCCCGGTCGTGTCCTCCACGCGGAATGCCTGTATCGTCGCCACGATGACGACGGTTTGCCCTTCGACCGTCGCACGGGACAACCGCAACGCTTCTTCAATCGTCACCACCTCCACCGAGCCGCATGCCATTTCCAAGGCGCGGCGGTAGGCATGACGCGGGTCGCGGAGCGCGTCGGCGGTCTGGTCCAGAATCGTGTTGCTCGGCACGAGCCACAGAACGACGGCGCGGTCGGCGCGGAGCAATTCCGAAATGGCAAGTCCGGCGGTGTAGCAGGCCAGCAAGGTTTTTCCGCCGCCGGTCGGCACGCGCAGACAGACGTAAGGCATCCCCGGTGTAAGGCCAGTGGCCGGCACGGGAATATACGGCACCGGCGGCATGGCGTTTTTTTCCAGCACCGCGCGAAACGCCTCTTCCGGCCGGCCATCCTTGGACGATTGCCGGAAAAAATCCCGCAGCGAATCCAGCACCCGCGATTGATAGGTTTTGAGCGAGATCATGACACTTTGATTTCGTAGGGCGTCTGGCGGATGGTGATGCGCTCGGCCTGCAACCGGTCTTTGCCCAGCAGACAGCCGGCGCAATAAATCACTTTCTGGCCGGCGAACTTGGGCAACTGCGCCAGCACGGCGCGCGTCAGAATGTTGCCGCCGTTCGCGCTCTTGTCGCCCAGGATGCCGTTGAACAAAAGATAAATGCCGACGCCGCGACACTCGCCGATCAAAGGTGATTTCAGCACACGCTCGCGCGGCAACGGCTCGCCGGTCTCGGTGAAATAAACGTGCCGCGCCAAGTCCGCGAAACGCACCGTCGGTTTGATTTGGCCGTGTTCGTCAAACAACGGCTCGCCGAGTTCGCAGAAGCGGAAGCCATCGCCGAGTCCTTCGACCTTTTCGCCTTTGGCGTTAGTGTAGCCTTGGGCGACGCGCTTGACTCGCTCGGCGGTGATGTCCCGCGCGATGTTGGATTCCATTTCCACGAGGATAAATTTGCGGTTGCCGCCATCTGCCTTGTTCAAGTTCAAAACCGCGTGGCCAGTCGTGCCGCTGCCAGCAAATGAATCGAGAATCAAATCGTCGGGGTTAGTGGCGATTTGCAGGATTCGTTCAATTAAACGAGAAGGCTTTGGCGTGTCGAAAACATTTGATTCAAGAATTCTATCAATTTCTTTTTTTGCCTCATCGGTGTGGCCAGAGTCTTCGTGTGGCCACCAATTGTGCGGAGTCATACCTTGACGCACTTCTGACAGGAATAATTTCAGGGCAGGCACTTTGTTTGTCCCTTTTGCCCCCCACCACAAACGCTTTTCTTCAACGTGGCGTGCATGAACTTCGGGTTCATATTTCCAAGCTTTCTTAGTGTTTCTGATCACGTCACCCGTGTTCGGATTTACAATGTCATAACAAAGATTTGGCCGTTTGTCTGGCGATGCTTGATTAAGATAATCAACCGGCTTCCATGGCCCGCGCTTGTCATTATCTGGATTTGCGTAACGGGCCACGGATTCGTCAGTTCGTGGAAGTAAGTTGTTTTTGAATGCCTGGCTTTTTGAGTAAACGAGGATGTAGTCAATAATCGTAGCGATGCCTTTGAAGTTATTACTTACACTGTATTTGCGTTGCCATGTGATGCAGGCGCGGAAATTCTGCGCGCCAAAGATTTCATCCATCATATAGCGCAATGCCTGCACCTCGTTGTCGTCAATGCTGATAAAAATTACGCCGTCGGCGCGAAGGAATTGCCGGAGCAAAGTGAGACGAGGATACATCAAGCAGAGCCAGCGGTCATGGCGGTCGAGGGTTTCGCCTTCCTTGCCAACGGTTTTTCCGAGCCATTCGCGTATGACCGGGCTGTTGACGTTGTCATTGTAAACCCAGCCTTCGTTGCCGGTGTTGTAAGGCGGGTCAATGTAGATGCATTTTACCTGGCCGGCGTAGTGCGGCAGCAGTGCCTTGAGCGCGACGAGATTGTCACCCTGCACGATGAGATTGCCGCTGCCGGGATCGCCGCAAGCCAGCTCGGGCACGTCCTTGAGCAAATGGAACGGAACGGCGTGATGGTGATTCACGACGGCTTCTTTTCCGATCCAGTTGAGGGTGGGCATGGCTGACAGCTCGCGAGCCAGTCAGACACGGGAAATCTAAAAAAGAAGAGGCGCGGACCTAGCGCACCCTGGTCCGAGGCACCGCGAAGCGCCTTGCACAGAAGCACGCCAAGCCGCGCCCACTTGGGCGCGCTTGGTCAGTTCTGTGCAGAGGGCTTGGAAAATTCGCGGTTTTCGGACCAGCCCGTAGCCGAAGCTACGCTAAATTGTTAATCAAAAAATTATTTCGTCGTCGTTTTTATGTGTGTAATTCTAACGGGCAAAGATTAGGGCGCGGGCGCAGCGGTGACAATGTTGGAATTGCCCCTGTAGCGAATTTGCGTCCAAGCGGGCAGATGAGCAGGTATCGGTCGGTGAATAAGTTTTTAAAGAAAGTGATGGGGTGGGCCTGTATTTGTCCCACCCCATTTTGCAGATTGATGCCATGAAAACGAAACGAAAATCGAAAAAACAGAAGTCGGGAGTCCGAAGCCAGAAGTCAGAACTTGGCGGGCGGAAACGTCCGCCGCTGGAGCGGATGAAGAAAATCTTTGGGCTGCTCCAGGATGGGAAGTATCCGAACAGTTCGTCGGTGGCGAAGGAGTTCCGCGTGGCGGTCAAGACGGCGCGGCGGGATTTTGATTTCATGCGCGATCGCTGGGAACTGCCGATTGCGTATGATGAATTGAAACACGGGTTTTATTTCACCACGCCGGTGAGCCGGGTTCCCGGCGTGCCGGTGACGGAAAAAGAATTATTCGCGTTGTGCGTGGCGCACAAGGCGATTGAACAGTATCAGGGCACGGCACTCCAGCAACCGCTGGAGCTGGCGTTTCAAAAGTGCATGGGACAACTGGACGATCAGGAGCGCTTCACGCTGCAAAATCTGGATGACGTGCTGTCGTTCCGCCCGTTCGCGCCGGAGGATCCCGATTTGCGGCTGTTTGAAATCATCACCGAGGCGATCCGCGAACGGCGGGTATTGCAGTTTGAATATCGCAAGCCGGGGGCGAAAGCCGCTGAGCGGCGCCAAGTATTTCCCTATCATTTGATGCAGTTCACCAACCGCTGGTATCTGCTGGGGCATGACCGGAAGCGCGGGGCCAACCACGGTGACGGTCTCGGTGAGTGGTGCGATTGCTTTCATTCAATCAATACCTTCCGCCGACGCCATCAATTACGGTCAGACATTAGCCGCTTCTACATTGACCGGCGGTTCGGCGACCAATGCGGCAGGGCTTGCGGTTCCTGGAACATTTGCTTTTACCGTTCCCTCGACTGCCCCCGGCGCGGGCACGTCCAGTGCTAGCGTAACTTTCACTCCGAGCGACGCAGGCTACAACCCGGTCACGACCAATGTCGCCGTGGTCGTGAATAAAACCACGCCGACACTGACTCCACCCACCAGCTCGGTCGGCATCGGTTGGCCTTTGTCGAGCGGAGTCTTAAGCGGCGGCGCGGCGACGAATGCTTTCAATAACTCAAGCGTGCCTGGCAGCTTTGCCTATACCGAGCCCACTCTCGTTCCGAAAAACTTGGGGCCGACCAACGTGAACGTGACCTTCACGCCTACGGATTTGGTTAATTACAACAGCACAACGACCACGGTCACGGTGAATGTCAATTATGGTTTACTGGCCGTGTTCGGCACATCCGTTGCCAAAGGCGTCGGCAGCAGTGGTTACATCAATAACTTAACAATTGGCGGACCCTCATCAATTCCCGGCGGGTCTTACTCGAACTCATGGGCGGCTGACTTGACGACCAACTTGTGGGCACGGGGCAGATGGTCCGTCACCAATGATTCCTGGCCCGGCGATAATTCAGGGGGCACTGGCGGACAGCCGGGCGGCATCAATCGCATGATTACGACGGTGGTGCCGCAGTCTCCAAATTATGTTTTTATCGGTTACTCGCTCGGAAACGACAATTTGGGCAACACCTCCAGCAATGCCGCCACCGTGGTCGCGAACTTTACGACAAATCTAACGACCATGATTACACAAGCCCGCACCAACGGCATGTATCCAGTCACGATTCTTTGCTATGCCCGTGACGACATCCAGAACGCCAACCGGTATTCTTATCTCCAGGCAATGAATCTTGCCATCAATAGTTGGAACATTCCGAGCGTCAACTTTGACGGGGCTATTGACAATGGCATGGGTGGTTTGATTGGTTCTGGGGGCACACCGGGCGGATCGGGTGCTCCGGCTACCGGGGTCCAATACGGCGACGGCATACATCCGAACGACTACGGTCACAATGAGCTTTACTTGACCATCCCGCCGACACTGTTTGAAGCCATCGCTCTAGGTAAGACCAACAGCCCTTATCTTGCAGCCGTAACTAATTTCGCCCGGCTTACGCAAAACACCGCCGTTACCGCACCGATCACGTTTATTCCCACGAACACGGTTCATTCATTCACCATGTCCTTCCGCGTGCGCACCACCAATAACGGCACTATCGCCACCATCCGCACCGGCGGCAGCTATGCCACGCTGCAAATCACCAACGGGCAGTTTATTTACTTTGCAACCAACGGGGGACAGATTGTCGCCGGCGGCATCAACGCCAACAATGGTGACTGGCACGACGTGGCAATCTCGTTCCGCTACGCGCTGACGAACACCTGGCTTTTTGTGGACGGCGCGCAGGCCGGCAATTTGACCGAGCAATTTGTGACGGATCAATTTGTTCTCGGCGGCCCGGGCGCGTCTGGTGCTACAGCAACCCCGGCGACGGTGGATTTCCAGAATTGGTGCCTGTATCGTTCCGCCTGGAACCTCGGCGAGGCGCAGGCGCAGATGAATGGCCAGCTCCAGCAAGCCAGCATGGAAATCGGCGCAATGCTCGACGATGCCAGTTTTGCCTCGAACAGTCCGGCGGCCAACCGCGCGCAAAGCTTGTCGGTCGCACAGGTCAACACGCCGAATCTCGCCGCGATGCAAAGCGTGACTCCGCCCAGCAACCTCGCTGCCCAATCGCTTTCGAGCACATCGGTGCGGCTCACCTGGACGCGCAACAGCACAACCGAAACCGGATTTGTCATCGAACGCCGTTTGACTGGCTCGTCAAGCTGGAGTCAGGTTGCCGTTGCTGCTGCCGGTTCCACGAGTTACACGAACAGCGGTTTGGCGGCGGGTGTTTCCTACGATTACCGCGTTGCTGCGCAAGAAAATGGTTTGCCCGGCAATTACTCAAATATTTCCCCGGTGACAACGGGAGTTGGGATGCACCAGACCATCCTGGTTGACTTTGGACCCAACAACGATACCGAAGGGGTCGTTACCACCAGCCCGGACTGGTTGGGGCAATACTGGAATAATGTGGTCGGAACGGGTCTGTTCTCAACGAACAACCCCGCGTTGAGCTATCCCAATCTGATGACCACCGCCAATAGTAGCACGACGATCGGTTTGAACACCAGTGCCAGCGGCTGGACAACTGCCGGTATAACCAAGGGGGGATTGACGGCGCCGAGCTACTCATTGTTGGGCAATTTTGCCGTGAGCAGCGCCACCGTTGACTATTTCTTCACGGGAACGTCCGCGTCGCTGGCCCTCACCAATTTGAATCCCACACTTAACTACCGACTCCGCTTGTTTGGCACCCGCCTTCAGCAAGACGGATCAACCCGGGTAACCCGTTATATTACGACCGGCGGGAATGGTTCGATCACTAATGACCTAATTACCACGGGGACGGCCATTGGGGCCGGTGGTTACAATGGAAATAACAATACCATCATCAGCGTGAGCGGAATTGTTCCCGATGCAAACAATCAAATCCAAGTAGTTGTAACCACCAACAGCAGCACCGCATTTGCCTATCTTGGCATCATGGAAATCACGGCCAACCATTCGCCGGTGGCCAAGGTGATGACGGTGACGCGGACGGCGGGCCTCCCATTGATTATTTCGCTTTCTGATATTGCCACCAATTGGAGTGACGTGGATGGTGACGCAGTTACGTTGACTGGAGTGACAATGCAGAGCACCAACGGGGTCAATCTATTCCCGTTGAACTGGAGCACAAATTTGGACGGCAGTATCGTGACCGCCAACGGCTACGCCTACATCGGCTATCGGGCATTGTGGTTGAGCCGGTCGGTGATGTTGCGAATTTGCTCCAAGCTGTCGGTCTCGTGGTTCACCGGCATGATGAGGTTCAACGACGCGCCAAACTGTTTGAGCAAATTAAAGATTTGCA
>Ga0208507_1000419_pt1 | contig 27991 bp, 21 predicted proteins | sample CryBogCBH12Aug01_FD_184626 | JGI IMG/M metagenome (GOLD analysis project Ga0208507, IMG submission 184626) | Freshwater microbial communities from Crystal Bog, Wisconsin, USA - CBH12Aug09.1 (SPAdes) (version 2) | ecosystem: Environmental > Aquatic > Freshwater > Lake | place: Crystal Bog... | reverse complement strand
TAATGCGCTTAGCCAAGCGAAACATGAATCCGGTAAGTGGCCCTACGCGTGGGTAAAATCAGATGCCTACCCACTTAAGAACGAACGCTCTCAAGTACTAGGCCATATTAAAATTCAAGATCCAGCATCGCCTGGTCTAACACCACAAAACATGTATGTCGGATTAACTGCTCCAGATTGGGTTGCAACAACTCGGGGCTATCGCGCAAGAGAAATGCAAATACCAGTAACCTGGCAAAACGATGCAAAATATTATCAATACTGGGCACTCTCTGATAAGGACGGTAACTTCACCTTAAACCATGTTCGTGCAGGTCACTACACCTTACATGCTATTAGTGACGGTGTCTTAGGCGAATATGCTCAAGCTGACATAACCGTAAAAGAATCTGAAACACTTAACCTAGGTGATCTTGTTTGGACACCTGTGCGCTACGGAAAACAACTATGGGATATTGGAATTCCAAATAGGAGTGCCCGTGAATTTGCTCATGGTGATGACTACTTCCACTGGGGACTCTATCTCAAATACGCTGAATGGTTCCCCCAGGATGTTCACTACACGATAGGTAAAAGTAACTTCACGAAGGATTGGAATTTCGAACAAGTTCCTCATATCACGAAAAACGATGGTACAGGCAGAGCTCATGGAAACGCTACCCCATGGACTATTTCCTTTAATCTAAAATCAAACCCTCAAGGTAAGGCTATATTACGCTTAGCCATTGCTGGTATAGATGGGCGCTCCCTTGCTGTAGCTGTAAACGGAAAAGACGCAGGACAAGTCACTAACTTAATGCCAAATGGCGTTATTCACCGTGACGGCATTCAAGGCTATTGGGTAGAAAAAGATGTTATATTCCCAGCAAATTTGATGCACGAAGGAGACAATACGCTTACCCTTACTGTCCCTGAAGGACAGGTAACGAATGGAATTATGTATGATTATCTCCGTCTTGAGTTAAATGAATCACAAGAAAAGTAATAGCTTCTTATTTTTATTAAAACTGAGTGTATCTACACTCAGTTTTTGTGGATTATATTCTATTTCCCAAGGTGCGATTGACCGCGAAGCCTTAGTGACGCGTCACAATCCCAGTCTCACTCACGTAGATACCCGCAGTCCCTTCACATTAGGAAACGGAGCGTTTGCTTTTACTGCCGATATCACTGGTCTTCAAACACTCGGCAGTGTGTATGAAAAAGAGGGAATCCCAACGCTGACTATGGCGCGCTGGGCTTGGCACACAGATCCGAATCCAGAAAACTATGTCTTAAGTGACGCCTATGAGTTTATTGATACGCACGGCGTCAAAGTACCCTATCCTACAAAAGGCAGTTCAAAGGCAGGTGCTTGGCTACGTAAAAACCCGCATGATGTAGCGTTAAGTCAAATTACCTTTGTAGATAATCAAGGTAATCGTTTAAGCGCAGATTCAATTACAGATATTCATCAAGAGCTTAATTTATGGACGGGATTACTCCAAAGCGATTTTACCTGGCATGGCTACAAAACGCATGTTGATACTGTTGTTGATTCAAAAACTGATACCGTTTCATTTAAAATTAAATCAGAGGCTATTGCTTTAGGATTATTACGAATAGCACTGGTTTTTCCAAAAGGCTTTCCTTCAGCTATGGTTAACAACCCACCGCTTGAGTGGGATGAAACTGGTCATACAACACGGATGATTGATCAGAGTAACACTAGCTTAAGCCTAGAACGGTTGCGCGATGATACGCATTACTATGTTACGACTCACTGGAGTTCAGGCAGTGTAGTAAAAAAACAAAATGCATTGCATGAATTTATTTTTTCGTCAGCTAAATCAAACGACACGTTTGAAATATCCGTTAATTATAATCTAACTCACACGCAGTCTCCTCCAAGCTACACGGAGAGTAAGATTAACACAGAATCATTTTGGAAAAGTTATTGGAATCAGGGTGCTTCTGTAGATTTTACAGGAAGTACAGATCCTAGAGCGTTTGAATTAGAAAGACGCATTATCCTCTCTGAATACTTAACAGCAGCTCAATTTAAAGGAGAAGTTCCGCCCTGCGAGACAGGCTTAACCTGTTCCTCATGGGTCGGTAAACATAACACGGAAATGGTTTGGTGGCATGTTGCCCATTTTGCTCTCTGGGGGCATGCTGATTATACGGCTAATGCCCTTGAATGGTTTAATCATCATATTAAGGAAGCAAAAGAACTAGCTCAGTCGCGTGGCCTAAGCGGTGCTAGATGGCCCAAGATGATAGGAATTGATGACCGTGAATGCCCTGGTGGCAATCCCCTCATCATTTGGAATCAACCTCACCCTATCGCACTCGCTGAATTACTCTACCGTGATAATCCATCTGAAGAAACACTTAAACACTGGAGTACACTTGTAACTGAAACGGCGGAATGTATTTCATCGATGCTTTTCTGGGATGATGCAACCAAGCGCTATATTTTAGGACCACCTGTATGGATTGCTCAAGAGATCTACGACCAAAAGAAATCTAGTAACCCCACCTATGAGTTAAGTTACTGGGCCTATGCACTTGAAGTCGCACAGACGTGGAGACAGAGACAACACCTTGCTCGAAATCCAGACTGGGATAATAAAATAAAACACCTCTCTGAGTTACCCGTCAGCGAAGGTCGTTACGTTGCAATCGAATCCATCCCAGATACGTGGACAAATATTCAAAGTAGACACGACCACCCGTCTTTTCTCATGGCCTACGGCGTACTTCCAGGAGTTAACGTAGATAAAGCAACTATGCGAAATACTCTCGATGGAGTATTAACCCAGTGGCAATGGAATACTAAAATCTGGGGATGGGATTATCCTATGATTGCAATGACCGCTACACGACTAGGAGAAGCAGATAAAGCAATTGATATCTTACTTAAAGATAGCCCAGGCAATGCATACGAAGTAAACGGAAACTGTTGGCAAAGACAGAGCCTCCCTCTGTATTTACCAGCAAACGGATCACTGCTTTCTGCTGTCGCACTTATGGTCGGAGGTTATGACGGAAGTATTGAACAACCCGGTATTCCTAAAAATGGAAAATGGGTTGTTAAATCAGAAGGTTTAAAACGACTCCCTTAAGGAGCAGACGTTTCTAAACGCTGCATTTCTAAACAGGTCAGAATAAATGGACCTACCCCTTTAGGATCATTCTTAACAATAGGTTCTTTAATATAATAGGCATAGGTACCATCTCTGCCGTAGCCTAGACCTGCACTAAGACAAATCTGCGTTAAATCGATTGTACCATCAGCTTCTGTCTTAACTAACCGATTTATGAGAGCATTAAATCCGCGCTCTGCAACGGCTTTATAGCGCTCGCTCGGAAGATAGCCTTCATTAATCCCTTTTGCTAAGGTATAAACGAACATCGCAGACGATGAGGCTTCGAGATAATTACCCTCACGTGAACCTTGGTCTGTTACTTGGCGCCATAGCCCAGATTTAGGATCTTGGTAGCGCTCAATTGCGTCCGCTACTTTTTGAAGTATTGCATTTAAATTATGGATACGCGGATCGTTTTTAGGAATATAGTCTCTGACATCAACTAAAGCCATACCATACCAGCCTATACCGCGTGACCAAAAAGACGGAGAAGTGCCTGTTTGTTTATCAGCCCAATCCTGAACGTGTTTTTCGTCCCAACCGTGATAATATAATCCCGTTGATTCATCATACATGTGTTTATCGATAAGACTTAATTCATTGATGACTAAATCATACCCTTTAGGCGTATTATATGCCTTAGCATACATCACAGCAAATGGTCCAGACATGTATGCACTATCGAGCCAAATTTGATTCGGATAACGAAGTTTATGCCAGAATCCACCTTCACTGGTTTTTGGCTGTTCGAGTAATTGATTAAAAATAGTATCTGCAGCTTTTTTTAGGCGTGCATCCTTTGTTTGCATGTAAGACACCATCACAGCTCTTGCAGGAGCTACCATGTCTAGGCTTAAAGCTTTCACATCATAGCCTTTAATAGCTCCATCACTACCCACACAGGGAATAACTAGCTTTTCACCATAGGAAGCAATGTCTGCCTGCTGTGTGACACTACCTAATTTCATCATACCAACCGATAGTACTGTCTGCGCATATTCCCAATTCGCTTTAGGACTAGCACCACGTCGTTTCATTTCAGAACGTGCCATCCGATTAGCCCATTCAATAGGAGCTACTGAGCCAGTACTTTCAGCAGCAAATCCTGTTGAATTAACTATCACTAAACAGAGGCTAAGAAGGATGAGTATTCGATTTAGCATAAGAGAAAGTATGACCTAGGTATTAACGAATTACCACGGCAGTTTATCCATATCGACGTTTCCACCACAAAGAATAACACCTACCTTTTTACCTTCCAGGTGGAGATGAGGATTTAACAGTGAAGCAACACCCACTGCTGCCGAGGGTTCAATCACAAGCTTTAGAATTTCAAAAACAAGTTTCATCGCCGACACAATTTCTTCTTCAGTCTGTGTAGCGATTTCAACGTGGTTAGTCTTTAAAAGATCAAAGGCGATTTGTCCTAAACTCGCTCGTAGCCCATCAGCTATCGTGTTAGGACTAAGACTTGGCACCAACTTTCCATATTTAAGTGACTCATAGGTATCACTGGCACCGAGCGGTTCAGCACCAATTAAACGAAGTGATTTATTTTTACCACGCGATGCAATCACTGTCCCAGAGAAAAGCCCTCCTCCCCCTACAGGTGCTATAATAACATCTAAGTTGGGATGCGCTTCCAATAATTCGAGTGCAGCAGTGCCTTGCCCTGCTATCACACGCGGATCGTTATAAGGATGTACTAAGATTGCCCCCGTTTTTTGCCGAATTAATTCTGCCTCAGCTTCTCGTGCAGCTAACGTAGGTTCACAAAAAGTTATCTGTCCATCTAAGCGCTTAACCGATGCTATTTTTGTCTCTGGTGAACCACGAGGCATTACAATGTAGGCCGGAATTCCACGTGTTTTTGCAGCTAAAGCGAGTGCTGCGGCGTGATTTCCTGACGAATGTGTAACAACACCCTGCTTGGCCTCAGTCTCACTGAGTGAAAGGACCGCATTATGAGCACCTCTTACTTTAAAAGAACCCGTTCTTTGAAGATTTTCACACTTAAAGAAAACGAGTGCTCCGCTTAGTTGATTAAAAGCCCTACTCGTAACAACTGCCGTGTTGTGAACATGGCCTTGAATACGATCACGCGCTTCAAGTATCGATTCATAATTCACAAGACTCAGTAGCTCATCAGGCATGGTTTAAACAGTAGCTTATACGCATATATTGATCAATCCTACAAACACACTAATAAGGTTCATTAAAAATTCTCACTATAACATAGTACATTCATAAACCACTTGTTTCATCCAAAGTTCAGCTTAGAGTAAATCCAGTGTATAAATATAGAGTAACATACTTGCACATACTCCTGCTATTTTTACCTACAGTATGTTTATCTCAGGCCAGTGATTCATTCGGTAAAACAGATTTCTCGAACGATACAAGTGCTGATAAATCAATAACGGTACTACCAGAAGTATTAGTTTCCGGAAGACAAGATAGCTTAATAGGAATAACTAATTCCGCAACAAATGGTGTCATAGGTACAGATGAAATTAGCAATCGTCCCTTATTGCGCGTAGGAGAAATTATAGAAACTATACCAGGTTTAATCGTCACACAGCATGCAGGTGGTGGAAAAGCCAATCAGTATTTCACGCGAGGCTTTAATTTAGACCATGGTACTGATTTCGCTATAGATCTTGAAAATATGCCTCTAAACCTGCAAACCCATGCGCACGGACAAGGCTATGCTGATATAAATAGCATTATTCCTGAACTAATCTCCCAAATCGATTTTCAAAAAGGTCCCTATTATACGAACAATGGAGACTTTGCTACGGTAGGAGCTGCTCACCTGGAATACGCCTCATACCTACCCATCAATACAATGACATTAGATTTAGGCTCTTATGATTATAAACGTTTACTATATACTAATTCAAATTCAACCCTATCAGGTCATTTAATAGAAGGCTTAGAATATTATCACGAAAACGGTCCATGGGTAAATCCTGACGATTATAAACGTTATAACGCAGTAGTTAAATACACCCAAGGTGATAGCCAAATAGGATTTAATATTATTGCCATGTTATATCATGGCACATGGAACTCCACAGATCAAATTGCAGAGAGTGCCGTAATTAGTGGAGAAATTCCATTTTACGGTACCCAAAGTCCAACTGATGGCGGAGTATCTCAAAAATTCAGCTTACAAGCTCAATGGCATAAGTTAAGTGATAACACTGAAACACATATTTCACTCTACGCTTTTCATTATAATTTAGACCTATTCTCTAATTTTACATACTATCTAGATTCCCCTCAAGGCGATCAATTCGAACAGCAAGACAACAGAACAGTATTTGGTGCTAATATGAGTAAGAATATCCTTAGCACTGTATTTGGTTTGAAAACTGAAAATAGTTTTACCAATCAATCCCAATTATCATTAATAAATGTAGGTTTATACCAAACACTTAACAGAAAACGTTCAGCAAAAATCGACTACTTTGGAGAAAATATACCAGCAGCTACTAAAGTTGATTCTATTGACGAATCATCCAGTGCTTTTATTTATAACAACAAAATTTGGTGGACAAAAAAACTACGAAGTGAACTTGGGTTTCGTGATGATGTATATTTAGCACACGTTTCTGATAATAACGCACTAAACTCTGGAGCTAAACTGGCTAATTTATTTAGCCCAAAAGCTAACCTGATATACACGCTATCGCCATCTACAGAATTATATCTTCAAAGTGGCTATGGATTTCATAGCAATGATGTACGAGCAGTAACCGCTAAAATAAATCCCGATGACTCAAGCGTTAACACAAAGGTTCCACTGCTAATACATGCACTTGGTTCAGAAATAGGACTAAGAACTACAGCAATAGCAGGCCTTCATAGCACCGTTTCTATTTGGTATTTAACCAATAACTCTGAATTACACTTCGATAGTATCGATCAAGATTCAGGCCAAACATCTATAACGACTCAATCCACGCACAGATACGGTTTTGAATTATCAAATTATTACACTCCAATTAAAAATCTTATATTTGATTTAGACTATGCAGAGTCTTGGGCCTACTTTGATACCCCTACAACTGCAACTGAAGACATTACTCCTGGAGGCACGCTAGTACCTGAAGCAATTCATCAAAGTATAGCAACGGGAGTAGAATATAAAACTACAAGTAACTTAGAGGTATCCCTTAGGTTGAGATACTTTGGCCCTAGACCATTAACTTCTGATGGAAGTATTAGCTCGAAATCTACTTCCATCATTAATTTTGGTTCTAAGTACAAACTGAGTAACCATTGCGAAACTACGTTTGAAATATTGAATCTATTAAATCGTAAGGATCATGATATAGATTATTATTATCAGTCCAAAGTTTCGCGAAATTCGTCCGAATTAAACCAAATACACTTTCATCCTATTGAGCCTTTAGAACTTAGATTAGGTTTAACGATTACCTTATAGTTCACTCCGCACAGCATGGACACACAGCAGGAACAATAACTGTAAAAGTGGCACAATAATTTGTATATTTGTAATTTACTCCACTGCCCTTAGTGTCAATAAAGTGAGAAACAATTAAGTACAAATTCGCTTCTTTAGGTTCATAACTCACTATTCCATTTTCATCTGTAAGACGTTCGAATTTTTTATCAAAATCAGCTGTTAGTACAGAACCTCGTGGAATAAAAGAAACTTTAGTATTAGGCAGTGGTTTTCCATTATATAATAGTTTCATCTTAATGAGTACACCCGGCCCCATCGGAACTATCGGGTTTATGCAGGGAACTAATTCTAGTGAATGTCCCAAGACTCTATCAAAGCCTACACTATTAAGAGGTAATTTATCCAAGGATGAACTAGCTAAAAATAAGACTTTAGCACTACGTATAACACGTTCAGGAGCATAACTTACAACTTGTTCAGCTTTCTGAGCAGCTAAATAAATCCCACCTTTGGTTGGTATAAATACAGCACTCCAAAATCCTTCTTTGGGTGCATATCCTCTATCAACAAAAGATGGTACTAAATCTAAAGATTTACCATCCGGTTGTATAATCTCAATTGAGCTGCTTTCAATATTTGGTTTACCAGCTATTTTAAAATCACGGTGACTATTACCGTGATTACCAAGCATAAAATCAATCGTGATAGCATCATTTAGGCGTACCACACTGGAATTTGTTTGTAGCCACGTATCATGTGCGTAACACGTAGCTATTAAAAGTATGGATATGCTGGTTAATCTAAAAAATGAAGTAGTCATGACACACTGAGTTAAAATTTTGCTTTCAATTGTAGTAAAGCGGTTCGCTGAGGAAATGGATGATAAAGAAAATATTTTCGATTAAGTAAATTATCTATACCACCTAAAAGAGCCCAATGATTTGATAAAGTATAATTAAAATGTGTATCTAACACAAAGAATTCATCAAAGCCACCGTACGTATTAGGATTAGTATCAGTATTATCTACAGTGGAGTATTGTTTACCGCTAAACCTACCACCAAGACTTAAAGCAAGAAACTTACCTGCTCGATACGTAGCGACAAGAGAAGCCCTTAATCGTGGAACATAGGGTGCTTTCTTTCCAATCGTTGATGTAAATTGTCCAAATCCCGTATTTTCAAGTATTGCAGAATCAACGTAAGTTAAGCTTCCAACTAAATCTAGATTTGAAGCAAAAAGGTTATCTTTTGATGACACAAATTCAATACCCCGATTTTGTATCCTACCTACATTCATCACATATTGATAATTCGTTAAACTTCCTGGTAATAAAGGTGCATATTGCGAGATCAATGCATCAGTCGTAATTTCTTGAAAAAAAGTAATCTTTAAATCTCCGCCAGTAATCTTTTTCTCCAAGCGCAATTCCTCAGCCATTACTTTTTCTGGATTTAAGTTAGCATTAGGAACTGTATAAATTGTGCCTGTAGATACAATTTGATATAACTCTGAAGCAGTTGGGAATCGTGTAGCTGATCCTGCTGAAAAACCTACCAACAATGTAGGTGATAGTGTGTATACTAAAGTAGCCTTAGGTGATTGCCCAGTACGCGTAACCTTTGGCTGATATGCTACTGTAGAGCCACTAATATTAACTCCGTCATAGGCACGCCAACTTTCATATCTCTCACCTAGTGTTAAACGTAAATCAGGTAGTAATTGTATAATATACTGCATCCATGCAGCTTCTAAATTAGTTTTTCCGTTTCCTTCTGTACTAAGACTTGAAAAAACATTTCCAGAGCTCCAGTCAGGCGTCGTATAGGTAGGATTAACGAGTGTATAAAAATCATCATGCAGTCCGAAACTAAACTCTTGTCCATTCCCTAGTGTATGCGGATGCCATGCTGATTTAAAGTCTATCGTACTCCATCCCGTACCTCCAAGTAGTGCTACTTTACCATTTGTACTTAACGTAGTTCCCGTTGTTGATGCACTAGAAGGACTTTTTTGAGTATCTTTATTATAATTATAATCACTAACGACAACATGCCAATCGAAGTCAGAGTTGCCTGAAGATTTGACAGAAAAACTCTGCATCGAATGCTCTTCAATTAATGAGTAATAGCCACTAGCAAATCCAGATTGTCCTGCATACGTAGGATTTCCCGATGCATCTTTCAGGTAAGTCTGTACTGCCGAATTTGAGTTATTACTCCAGTAACCCAACGTATAGGTAGCGTTAATCGTGGGTGAAATCTGATAATTAATCTTTAATTTTTCATTATCAAAATTGCTATCTAATATACCTGTAGCTCCAAGTAAATCAGCTATTTGCCCGAGTTTATTATACGCAACAATACCTCCCGTCGTTCCAGCAGGTAGTGTACTTGATGTTACATAAGTAAGAGGCTGAGAGTGTGTATTTTCGTAATTAGCACTAAACCAAAATGACCATTTACCTATGCGATCACCTATATTGAGTGACGACTGATTTGTTAGATAATTTTTATGTGTTGAATATAAGCTGAAATCTTGGAGTGCTTCCGTTTGAGAAAAGGAGTACTCTAAACTTTTAGGCATACGTGTAGAAATTTCTACAACAGCACCCATAGAATTACCTGCGTATGAGGCAGCATAAGGTCCATATAATACATCAATGTGATCTATCTCAATAGGAGATACCATACCCCAACGAGGTGCACCTAGCGTGTTATTATTAGCTATTAACGCAGACAGTAGTACACCATCAGCATACACGAGACTTCGAGCACTCGAATTAACTCCCCACGTACGTGAAGCAAGTACAGGCTGTGTATCGCCGTAATTTCGTTTACGAATAAATATACTTGGACTATACTTAAGAGAATCCTCTACATCAACTGAGTTGACCGTGTCATCAATTTGTACAGCAGGAATTGATTGAACACTCTGAGGTAAGTGATACTCAGGCTGTAGCACAGCTACATCATTAACCTGATATTCAGGAAGGGACTGAATTACACTATTATTAACCTGCTCCCCTGCGCCATCTGCGGCATTTAGTAACCCAGAGCTTAGAGTGAGTGATAAGAATAAACCTAAAGATATTTTAAATTGTAATTTTGAAACTAAAGTACGTGAACGCATGCTATAAAAAATTTAATGCTAATATTAAATCTAGACGCAGTTTTTACGCTAGATACCTGTACTGCCCTATAAACTCTTAAAAGAGTTTATTTACTAAGAAGGTTAAAAGACTCTGTATTAATCAGAGATCTACTAAAACTGACCTTCAGTACTTAACAGCATTAAACCATAGTCCTTGGAGGTGGTGTTGGAGGTCCAACACGTACTTCTCCATCAATTACAAAATCACTAAGCGAAGCGCGTATTATATCATCACTTGAAATAACAAACAGAGACTTATCCTGAATGACAAAAATCATTTTAGCTGTAATTCCACCGGATGGCAAAGATTCAGCTCTTTGTTTTTGTTTCGCTTCATCTATAGCTCGGCAAATCGAGCACATTTTACCGTTAAAAGTCTTTTTTAGCGCAGCGCCAACAGACATACTTTGGGAGTAATTAGAAAACATATTTGCCCATGCAAACGTTTGAGCAATATCCCACTGCGCTCCAGTAGCAAAGAGCCAAGCTGTAAGTATACAAATTAACTGTAATTTCTTATACAAAGGATTTGTTAAAAAACAAATCTATATGAACATCGAAAAGCAAGTTTTTAATAAACCAAAGGTATTTTGTAAACCTTGAGATTCTCATAAACCAATGCTATGCATAACTCTATGAAAAAGACTTCCTTTCTCTTACTAAGTCTAATCCTTTGTCTTAGTGTTTACTCACTTAAGGCAGATGAGAGTAAAACGGTTAAGCCCTACCCACTAGATTCCTGCCTAGTTTGCGGAATGAAATTGGGTGTCATGAAACCATACACGTTTACTTATCAAGGACAGGAAATCAAAGTATGTAGTGAAGCTGAGAAAACGGCTTTTGAAGCAAATCCTGAACTTTTTCTTAAGAAATTACCGGATACAAAAAATCCCGCGAGTCGTAATAAATAACACATTTCAATACATCAGGTGGTGGACCCGATCGGGATCAAACCGACGACCTCTTCGTTGCGAACGAAGCGCTCTATCAACTGAGCTACGGGCCCGTTAATCGTGCCTATGAGTGTGATAAAACTTACGCCCTAGAGTCGAATTCAAAGACTGCCTATTTCTTGCCAAACAGAAAGAAGAGGACCAGTGGCAGCGCGACTAAAATGACCATAATAATATAAATAATTAAGGTCGCTCGCTCCGCTTTGGTCTTTTCAGAATCGTCTAAAGGCATTGGAATATACCCACGTATGAAACCACAATATTGGCTCGTTAAGCAAGAACCCGATAGCTATCACTGGGATGACTTCATGCGAGATAAACGTACCTCCTGGGAAGGTGTCCGTAATTACCAGGCACGTAATAACCTGAAGGCCATGCAACCCGGTGATCAGGTCTTATTTTATGCAAGCGGTGACTCAAAATCAGTCATGGGAATAGCCGAAGTCACCCAAGCAGCATACCCAGACAATACGACCCAAGAAGAAGGTTGGGTAGCTGTTGAATTAAAAGCACTTAAGCCACTTAACACTCCCGTTACCCTAGCCCAAATCAAGCAAGAAGCGTCACTCTCCACGATTGCACTTGTTCGAAATAGCCGTCTATCTGTATCTAGCCTAACTAAGGATCAATTTAACACGATCGTTAAGCTAGGTAAATAATTCCATGATAGAGCAGCTCACCATTCTAGCACCCGGCCTTTTGGGCGGATCCGTTGCGAAAGCAGCGTATGCCACCAAAGCTGCTAAACGTATTGTGATCTGGTCTAGACGTCCTGAAACACGCAGGGCCTTACGTAAACAGAAGTTTGTTACCGAAGTTGCAGACACTCCAGAAGCAGCTGTCCAGGGAGCTAGTCTCGTTGTCATTGCTTCTCCTGTTACAAAAATCGTTCCCTTAATAGCACAAATTAAAGCTCACTTAGCTAAGGGCTGCATTGTAACGGATGTAGGAAGCGTCAAAGAATCCATCGTTAAAAAAGGATCTAAGCTTCTTAAAGATGCTCATTTCGTAGGATCTCATCCGATGGCAGGTTCAGAAAAAACAGGTTGGGAAAATGGATCGCCAGATCTATTTAAAAACAGGACCTGCTTTATAACACCTCTCAAATCAACGAGCAAACGTGCAACAAAATCGGTGGCTCAATTTTGGAAAAAATTAGGCGCTAACATCGTTGTTTGTGATCCTAAAAAACATGACAACACCGTTGCTCAGATCAGTCACTTACCGCAAGTGATTGCTTCTACCCTTTGCTCAGCGCTACTAAGAAAAGATACGAAAGTATTAGCCTGCGCAGGCAATGGGCTTAAAGACACGACACGCATTGCTGGTAGCGATTCAGAACTGTGGCGCGAAATTCTCGAATTAAATCAAAAAGAAGTTCTGAAAGCAGTTCACGACTACCAAAAAGAATTAGCTCATTTTGAAAAAGCTCTGAAAGAAAAAAACTTCACTCTCGTCACACGTCTCTTAGCACGCGGTAAATTATGCCGTGAGCGTTTCATTTTAAGATAAGCTCCCATGGCACTGCCTGCTGTACTTCCCATAACTCCTTTTACGCGTCCTGTTAGCGGCGGTGTAATCATTCCTGGTTCTAAAAGCCTAACCAATCGAGCCATGCTTCTTGCTGCGCTATGCAAAGGACCCGTGACGCTACAAGGAGCCCTGTTTAGCGAAGATACAGCACTCATGGCAGAAGGGCTGCGTAAACTTGGCTTTAGTGTTACAGAAGATGCACAGACATGTGAAATCCATGTACAAGGACAAGGCGGTACCATTGCCTGTGAAAAAGCAGAAATCTTTGTAGGTCTAGCAGGAACAACAGCTCGTTTCATTACTGCGTTTTGTGCAGCAGCGCCGTCCGGTGTATTTCAGATCGATGGAACGCCTCAGATGCGCAAGCGTCCCATGAGTGGCTTAATTGATGCTCTGAGAGAACTTAAAGTCGATATTCGCTGCTTAGAAAATGAAGGTCACTTACCGGTAGAAATTCATGCCAAAGGATTAGAGGGTGGAACGATATCAATCGATGCCAGTGAAAGTAGTCAGATGTTATCGGCTATCATGATGGTAGCTCCTCTCGCTAAAGCGCCTATTACTGTAAAACTTAAAAAAGCAGTACGTGAACCATTCGTTGTCATGACTGCAGAACTCATGCGTCAGTTTGGGATCAAAGTAGAGAGAACTCAGGACACAACAACGGTATACCCTGGCAAATACGATACCCCGGGATCAAAAGAAACTTTTATTGTTGAACCTGATGCTACGGCATCCAGTTATTTTCTCACCCTCCCACTCCTTACGGGAGGATCTTTAAAACTTAAGCATTTAAGTAACACCTCATTACAAGGAGATATTGCATATCAAGCGGTTCTTAAAAACGTGGGTTATACGATCACCGAGGAAGCCGATGGAATTGTAACTGAATTTAAAGCCAAAGCAGGAACCGGTGTAGCTGTAAATTTTGAAGAGTTTTCTGATACCTTTTTAACACTTGCTGCTGTAACACCACTCCTCTTAGGACCAACTCGTATCTCTGGTGTCGAGCATACCCGTAGACAAGAAACAGACCGTATCGCAGGTGCTGCAAAAAACCTTATCGCTCTAGGTCAGATCGTTACCGAGACAGAAGATGGACTCACGGTTACACCAAATAAAGAGGCAATGATCGCATTAGCTAAACAAGGTCCTATTGAACTAGACACTTACGGAGATCACCGTTTTGCAATGAGTTTTGGTATCTTAGGCACCTACGATTTACTGGGAAATGGAAAGCCATGGCTTTCTATACGCAATCCGTCGTGCTGCGCTAAAACATTTCCTCACTTTTTTGAATTGCTCGATTCACTCAGATCATAACCTTTAGATCTCTTGAGTACTCTGCCTTTTATAATCGTAGCTATTGATGGAGGTGCCGCTGCAGGCAAGTCATCCACTGCGCGCGCTATAAGCGAGAAGTTTAACTTACTGCACAGTGACACGGGATCATACTTTAGAGCACTAGCCTCAGAGATGCTTAAGCGGGGCATTAGCTATAGCGATCACGAAGTCGTAATAAGCGCTTTAAAATCTCTTAATCTCTCCACACGCATTACCGGAAGACGTGCCGATATGGAACTGTCAGGTCACGTTGCTGGAGAAGAAATTAGGAGCGCAGCTGTTAATCAAGCGGTCTCTCACTTTGCTGCTATCACAGAATTAAGAGAGAAACTAAAAGCCTATGAACGTAGCCAAGCAGACGTTGCTAGAGCGCATGGTTTTAAAGGATTAATCATGGAAGGTCGCGATATTGGTTCAGCGATATTTCCTGATGCAGATTTTAGATTTTATTTACACGCAGATCCAGAGGAACGCTCAAAAAGACGCGCTAAAGAGGGACATCTCGATAAGGTTTCTGAACGCGACCGACTCGACTCATCCCGTGCTAAGGATCCACTCGCTTGCCCTCCTGGAGCAATCGCAATTGATTCTACCTTTCTTAGTCTAGAAGAAGTGGTTTCACAGGTTGCAGCCATTATTTCTAAGCAGAGTACTTAAGCTTAATAAGCGATGAATCTGCTTTATAAAGTTAGCCAAAACATCATGAAAATAGGCGTTGAAGCTTTTTTTCGAGGTGAAATATGTGGCTATGAAAATCTTCCTACGGAAGGTGGCTTTATTATCGCATGTAACCATGAGAGTTTACTCGATCCCCCAATCGTAGGATCTAACATCCCTCAAGAGATTGCTTTTTTTGCCCGAAAAACCCTATGGAAAAAAGGTTTTGCCTCGTGGTGGCTTGACGGTGTTGGAACGATTCCTGTCGACCGTGACGGTGGCTCAGATGTCACTGCAATTAAACGAGTCATTCAATCCTTACGTAGTGGTAAGGCTGTTATCTTATTTCCAGAAGGCACACGCTCTAAGGACGGTAAACTACAACAGGCAAAACCAGGTGTTGGAATGATGGCCTGCAAGATGCAAGTTCCTGTTATCCCTGCTCGCATTTTTGGATCCTTTGATGCTTTAGGTCGGGATAGTTCACTCAAACTAGGAACTTCAGTGAGTGTACGTTTTGGAGCACCCTTAAGTCCATCTGAGTTTGATCATCCAAGTGATGGTAAACTGCGCTACCCTAATGCAGCAGACCGCATCATGGCGTCCATTGCTGCACTGAGTCGTCCTAAAGAAAAAGTAATTTAAACAATGCCGCAGGCTTTGCGTGCACGTTTAATGACATCTGAGGCAACATCACGGGCCTTAGTAGCACCTTCTTTTAAAACGGCCTCTACATAATCAGGATTTGCAGCCAGTTCAGCGCGTTTAACACGAGCCTCTGCAAACGTTGACCAGTAGTACTCAAAGAGAGCTTTCTTTAAATCGCCGTATCCTAGCCCACCTTCACGCAAACGGTTTTCGTAATCGAGAGCGACCGCTTTAGGCGCAAGTAATTTTAAAAGTTGAATCGCAATATTTTTATCTGCGTCTGGTTTTGGTTCAGCGGGAAGACGGCTATCCATAACGATCCCCATAATGCGTTTGCGAAGCACTTTTTCGTCACCAAATATTTCGATCGTATTACCGTAGCTCTTACTCATCTTTTGGCCATCTAGACCAGGCACTACCGCTACATCTTCACGAATTACTGGCTCAGGAACGACAAACGTATCTCCGTAGGTTTGATTAAATTTTATTGCGATGTCTCGGGTCATCTCCAAGTGCTGTTTCTGATCCTGCCCTACAGGAACTGCATTCGTATCATACAAGAGAATATCCGCAGCCATTAATATGGGATACGAGAAGAGTCCAAAGTTAGGAGAAAGTCCTTTTGCTGTTTTATCTTTATAGCCGTGAGCACGCTCTAAAAGCCCCATGGGCGTTAAACTACCAATGAGCCAGGTAAGTTCGCACACTTCAGGAACATCACTTTGTTTCCAAAAAACACTCTTCTTAGGATCTAGACCACATGCGAGCCAATCGAGTGCGATGCCATACGTATTTTTCCTGCGCTCGACGGGATCGAACAGTGCGGTCATGGAGTGATAATCCGCAATAAAGTAAAAACAGTCTCCTTTTTCTTGGGCTTCAATTGCAGGACGCATAGCCCCAAAATAATTACCAATATGTAGAGTGCCCGAAGGCGTGATACCAGTGAGAGTCCGCATAAAAATTAATCTCGGCGAGGTAGCGTGGTTACCTTACCACTGATTCTCGCAATGGTTGCCGGTGCAAGCACACCTGAAAAGGCAATCGTTGGCATAACTAAGGAGCGCTTACCCAAAACAGTTCCTGGGTTTAACACAGCATTACACCCAACTTCTGCTTTATCGCCTAAGATAGCACCGCACTTCGTTAATTTCGTATCAAAGGTCTCTTGTGCAGTAACGATATGAATCGTCTGACGATCCAAACGAAGATTTGAGCAGATAGCACCTGCCCCTAAATGAGCCCCATTACCTAACACAGAATCACCCACATAATTATAATGGGCTGTTTCAACATCTTCTAGCAAAAGACAGTTTTTGTATTCTGAGCTATTCCCTAGCACACAGCGAGCTCCTGCGATTACGTTCCCCCTAATTAGGGCTCCTGGACGTATAACGCAGTCAGGACCAATCCAAGCAGGACCTGTAATAACACAATAAGGAGGTAATTTTACTGACGGGTGGATATAAACATCACCCTCGATATGAACCCCTGCAGGAACAACAGGCTTATCTTTAAAATTAAAAGAAGCTAACGCTTTCTGAATTTGAGAAATCCACACCCATGGCTGTACCTCTGCTTTAAAAAAGTCAGCGAATCCACTTAAGGAAGAAGGAAGTGTAAAGTAGTCGGAAGCTTTCAAGACGTTTAAAGGTAAGTATAGATGGTTTATAGCCAAAGGGAAAGGTTGGTTTTATCCAAAAATTAGCTTTTTATAGGTCTTAATGAACCTGAGATTTCATCCCTATACCTTAGAATTAAGGCATAGATTCACTCTAGCCACCTCGTCTCGTACCAGTACACCGAGTATCTTAACTGAAGTAGAACAGGACGGCATCATCGGTTATGGAGAGGCCTCCATGCCCCCTTACCTTGGTGAAAATGTTGAAAGTGCGACCCAATTTTTAAACTTAGTACAACTCCCAGATATTAAGTCCAGTGCAGACATATCAGGCATTCTAAAAACGGTTGATGCCCTCGTGGATGGCAATACTGCAGCTAAAGCATCGGTTGATATCGCACTTCATGACTGGATTGGAAAAGCTGAGAATAAACCCCTTTACAGAATGTGGGGACTAGACCCTACCAAAAATCCGGTAACTTCGTTTACTATCGGCATCGACACGCCAGAAATGGTTATCGAAAAAACGAAGCAAGCTTCCGCATTTAAAGTGCTTAAAATTAAACTGGGGCGATCAGATGATAAACAAATGATTGAAGCGATTAGGTCCGTGAGCAATCAACCGCTTTTTATAGATGCTAATCAGGGTTGGACTAAGAAAGAAGACGCTCTCCACATGATTGAGTGGCTGAGTTCAAAAAATGTTCAGCTAATCGAACAACCGATGCCTAAAAGCCAGAAGGAAGATATGGCATGGCTAAAAGAAAGAAGCCCCTTGCCTCTTATTGCAGACGAAAGTGCCCAACGACTAAGCGATGTTGAATCCGTAGTACAGCTATTTCATGGCATTAATATTAAGCTTATGAAGTGTACCGGGCTTAATGAAGCACGGGCCATTGCGGCTAAAGCGCGTAAGCTAGAGTTAAAAATTATGCTCGGCTGTATGACTGAAACTTCATGCGCTATTTCTGCAGCCGCTCAGATCGCCTCCCTCTCCGATTGGTGTGATCTCGATGGAGCTTTACTGATAAAAAATGATCCGTTTAAAGGCGCCTACCTGAGTAATGGTTCAATCATTCCTACAGACTTACCAGGACTTGGACTCACTAAAATTTAGAAATATAAAATATTACGTCTATCAGTCGTTATATCGTCAGGATCAAAATTGCTCAGAGCTTGCTCTAAGTGCGAATTGGGGTAATGCGGTAAAGAACGCTGAAGTATATCAAGCAAAACATCAAAATTGACCTTATCTATTTGTTTATAGGGCCATTTATTTTTGTCATCTGCATACGGAGCTAAAAATTGGATAGCCTTTAGTATACTACCACCCTGTGGTGATTCATAATGCCATAGATCAATACCTTGAGCTTCAGCGATCGTAGCCAAATCAACCAGTCCCTGTAAATTTTTTAAACTATAATGAAGCGATCTAGTACGTGCTAATTCGAGCGGTTGCTTCCCTTCATGTGTTATTTGTATATCGATACGCTCATGCATCACTGATCTCAGTAGATTCTTAGCGAAGTCAGATTTTCCTAGGTATAAAGCAAGTGCTACTGCCTGGGTATCATAGAGCGTTCCATGATTATTTTTAGCCTTCTTTTCGCCTAGACCCATTTTACTTGTCGTAAGCCAGGTGAAATAAGCACTCAGCCATTGTTTCATTCCATTACGATCTTCAGAAGTCCAAGATCTAGATTCTTCAAGTAAGCCTAGTGCATCTACACAATCAACAAGACATGCCACACTGATCAGCCCCTGTGGCCTACCCTCAACTTGACCCGGAATACCTTGGCCATAGTTAAGATTTGGATTCATCTGTGTAGCAGGATTTAAAAACCAAACGCGTAAAAATTGCGTAGCTTTCTGAGCGTATTTTTCATCACCCGAAATATAATATGCTAGAGCAAGCGTCTCTACCTGAGCACAAACGATCTTAAAATTATCTGCGTCAGAATTTTTAGTTGCTTCTGGATTATGTTCTCCATCCTTCCTGACATATCCTGCTTCTGGATGTTTAGGATCTATCCAGTAATAGGGAGCTTGGCTTAAATAATCATGCTTATTCCCACTAGCAGCAGAACCTGCCTTTTCCATAACTGAAGGGGTATGTGCCTTGAGTGAAACAGCTGCATCTTTAAAGAGTAATTCTAAAGAAGCTTTATGCCTATAGTTCCTATTAAGGTAACCTAGCTTTGCTTCCATTAAACTTTTGGGACTTATTTTATAAACACGAGGCCGTTCATCTAAATTAACTGAATTCCCAAACACCCACGTACTCGTAAGGCCTAAATAAAATAAAAATATGAAACTGTATCTAGTCATTTTTTATTAATGAATTTACTCAATGACTAAACTGTAGTGGAAAATACTCATCTCATGAGTTGATTTATACCAACAAGATAAGCAAGACTTCGTTGATTTAAATCATAAGTAAGGAACTTTTCTGCTTTAAGATGTAAAGCTCCTGCAACATGCATAATCTCAAAAGTACGATATCCTGCTGAAATTGTATAAATAGAAGAAAGCCGTTTTGCTTCTAATAAAAGCAGCGTTAAATTAGTTTGATCTAATACTATTCGTCCCAGTTCAAGGTCTGCTTCAAACGCAGCAACGATAGCTGCTGCCATTTCTGATGTTATGACTCTTCTAAAAATAGAGAGTCTTAAGGCATTCAAAAATTCAAACTCATTTAAAAGAGTAATAGTAATCGGTTGTCGTATTTTTTTTAAAGCATCAAGTGCATGACTTGTATTTGTATCATGACCATAAGCAGAATATATAAAACTCGTATCACAACATACGACAGCCATTTTAGTACCTTCCTTGATTATCTTTTAATAAATCCGCTACCACAGTGGCGCTTAGCTTCGGAAGTTTTGATCTATCCAATTGAAAAGCTGCACTCTTTTCCCAATCAACACGGTCAGGTTTCTTACCTTTTTCAGGTACAAGACGTGCAATCACTACCCCACGTCTACTCACTGCAATCTCTTCTCCTGCATCTATCCAAGCAAGTAGCTTTGTGTAATGATTACGCAAATCGCGCACCGTAGCATGTTTCATTGTGCTACAAATATGTAGCCGTTCCAACTTCATGTCAAATTATTGCTTTAATGTGTTTAATCTTAATGAGATAATTCAGCTAAGGCCTGTACAGGAGTCAAAATTCGTACTACTTGTAAAATCCTCTTAGGAAAATGCATAAGGTTACCTGTAATTATCGTCTTATCAGTGGTTGCTAGTGCTGCTTCTATAAAAATAATATCATCACTGTCTGGTCCAATTATCCCACTCACGCTCGGAGAAACTAATAACTGTCTATGCATACTCACCAACAGAGCTTGAATTTTCATAGGTGGTAGTTTTAACCTGGGACGGCTCAAAACATCCCTATACTCCTTTAGAATTCGTGAATCGTAGACTAGCTTAACCTGACCATTTAAAATGGCATCTATAATCTGTGCAGATGATCCGCTTGGAGTCATTAGTCCAGACACGATAACGTTCGTGTCTATAACCCACTGTTTCATTTAGAACGAGATCTGCTTTTCCTAACAGCAGCAACTTCAGCATCAATCTCAGCCATGGTAATTCCATCGGTTTTATTCACTACTGATTCGCTTCGTATTGATTCAACTGCTTGCGCTAGGGAAACGCGATCAAGCATCTCCATATCCTGAGCATACGTATCTTCTGATGTCGGAATCATGATTGCCTTAGGCTTACCATTAGCAGTCACTAACACACGTCCTGAGCGACTCACTGCAGCAAGAGCACGACCAGGGTGAGCCGAGAATTCACGCGATGCGAGCCACTTTGTTTTCATTTCTCTAAGTGTCGTGCAATTGTAGTGCATGTCAATGATTTGATTCATATTCTGTCTTCTATCCATAACCAACTAATCCCCTCTTTATTATCAACTTATAACCCTGCAATTAATAAGTAAGTTCATACGTACTTATTAAAGCACATGTAATACTAGGTCCTAGGTTTTTATGTGAGATGATATATTTATATCCAATGCTTAGAATATATGCCCAAAGCTATTAAATAATATTTTTAAATATTATTAATAGACTGGGAATTATTATTTAAACAGATAACCACACATAACTTTAGACGGACCAATAAAGAGCTAAAATTAAACGACTAACTTTAATTTCAAATTATGGACTACTTACCTCGTAAATCTCTACTAAGGCGTTACCAGTAGCTCCATTTACTCCGGATACCTGTACAGTATAAGCCCCTGCTGGAAGTGTCACAAGAACTGCCGAATCTGCTGAAGTAGTTGGTAATGTAAAAGCACCCACTTGAGTCATAGCTGATGATAACGCAGATCCACCACCCCATACGGTATTTGAAGCAACAGATACACCTGCCGCGTTATATACTGTAAGCGTTGGCTGAGCTAATACACCGGAAACTCCATAGGAAGCTAAGGTTGGTCCAACAGCACGAATCAATAAAGTCTCCGTGGTTGCACCCGTAATTACGAAACCACTCGTCATGATAGATGAACCTGTTCCAACCATACCACGTGCTGATATGTTTACTAAGCGAGAAGAAGCACCAGTTGGGTCAGCGTCATAGATTTCAACCATCGCTGCGCCTGTCGAACTATTAGCGCCTGATACTATTGCTGTATACGAACCAGTATTTAGTGACTGTAGTAAAGCCGTATCGTTGGATGCAGCTGCAAATGGGAATGCACCCACCTGGGTAAATGCACTAGAAAGAGATGAAGAACCACCCCAGGCATTATTTGATGTTAATGATGTACCAGCACTACTATAGAGAGTTAGAAGAGGATTAGCTAAGACTCCACTGACTCCATAAGTGCTAAGCCCAGGACCTACACCACGCAGTAATAAAGATTTAGCTGCAGATCCAGAAGATACAAATCCAACAGTTAAGTTTGAACTACCTACTACGGAACGTGCGGATAAGTTAACTAAGTGATCTTGAGCAATCACAGTTAAGACAGATGTCGACGTTGAAGATCCACCAGCGTTTGTAGCAATTACAACATATGTACCTGCATTAGCTGATGTCACACGACTGACGGTATACGTAGATGAAGTTGCACCCGCTATTAGCTGACCATTTAAGTACCACTGATAAGTAATTGGGCCAACTCCAGTTACATTTGCTGATAAGGTTAAACCACCTCCCACTACAACAGCTTGATTTACAAGTTGTGCAGAAAACAGAGGTGCTGCTGGTAATTGATTTACCGCGAGTGTTAACTGGTTACTGGTTGCACTGCCATAGTTGTTAGTCACTGAAACAGTATAATTGCCAGAATCGGAAAGTGCTACGGAAGGGATTGTATAAGTTGATGAAGTAGCTCCAGAAATAATTTGTCCGTTTAAGTACCACTGATAATTAAGCGTACCAGTTCCGGTTGCTACCGCTGAGAACGTGGCTGTTTGGCCTACATTTAAATTGAGGTTACTAGTAGCAACAATCGATAATTTAGGAGCAAGGCCATTGAAGGTAAGTTGAGCTGCAGCACTACTGATGGAACCAACTTGATTTGTCACAGTAACGGTGTAGCTACCAGCATCTGAAGCTGAGGTCGTATTAATCGTATATGTAGCAGAGGTAGCTCCACCTATTACATTACCATTAACATACCACTGATAACTGAGATTTCCCGTACCGTTAGCTACCACGGTGAAGCTAGCAAGAGATCCTTGTACAATCGTTAGTGACGTAGGTTGAGATGCAATTGTAGGAGATGAAACAACAGGTGTTACTGTGAGTGTAGCTTTACTACTAGTTACTGAACCTACCACGTTAGTAACAACAACCGTGTAGCTTGCAGCGTCTGTAGAACTAACCGTATTAAGCGTAAGAGATGCACTTGTAGCATTAGGAATGACTACCCCATTTTTAAGCCACTGATATGTAAGAGGAGCAGTACCGGTAGCACTAACCGTGAAAGTTGCACTTTGACCAGAAACAACGCTGATTGATGCAGGTTGCGTAGCTATACTTGGAGCTAGATTTACCGTAAGGGTTGCAACGTTACTTGTTACTACTCCAGCACTGTTTGTGACTACGACTGTGTAAGAACCTGCATTTGAAACATTGGGTGATACGATTGTATAGCTTGAATTAGTCGCTCCTGAAATTACTACATTATTAAAGTACCACTGATAGGTTGGAGAGGTTCCTGAGGCTACCACACTCAAGGTGGTAGATACTCCTGCTGTCACACTTTGAGAAGCGGGTTGAGTAGTTATGGACGGAGCTACTACAGTTACAGGTGGTGGCATATTACCACCAGAAGTAGATCCTGCACTTGCCTTGAGCGTGATTGTAGCTGAGGCAGATTTATAATCGTTAGAACCGGCCTGGGTAGCTTGAACTACGATTGGATTAGAATCTAAAGCAGTTAGGCTTGCTCCTGATAAGGAAGCATTACCACTTACTAAACTAAAGCTAACAGGTCCATTACTGGAAGCAGTTGCAGTTAGTTTAACGGGTGTACCTATCGTCAGAGAAACAGGCTGCGAAATACTTATGGTCTGAGCTGCTGGTAGAATAGTTAAGACAGTAGACTGTGAACCATAATAAGTGCTATCTACGACATTAACTAAAACATAATAAGTACCAGCTTCTGTTGGTACACTAAAACCAGGATAGTATACGACGGCTGCATTTAAATTTGATGGAGTTAGAGATACGCTTACTGGCAATGGCTGTCCGGTATAAGTTTGCGTTGTATTAGATACTACTATGCCTGCAGCTACCTTAGGGACATTAGTAACTGGTGCACTTCCCGTTACATTTTGTGTTACGTAAGTAGAATTGTTTGTCGTATAGTTTGCAGTATCTGCCGGCGTGAAACTTACATTTAAAGTCTGAGTTCCTGTTAAAGCTGTTCCCAGAGGTGGATTATAATTAAACGTTCCATTGACTGAAGAAATAGCATTAAGCTGGGTAGCAGATAACTGCGTACCCCACACAACTGCATTAGGTGTAGCCCAGGTAACAACGGGAGTTGCTTTTGAAACTACAATTTGAACTGAATTTGTAACACTTGTATAATTGTTTGTGTCTGTAGGTGTAAAAGTTGAAGTCAAAGTTTGAGTACCTACAGGAAGTACAGCTCCTAGTGTTGGTGAATAATTAATATTACCTGATATACTAGCATTGGCAGAGAGTTGAGTGTTACTTAAACCAGTACCATAATTAATTGAATTAGGCGTACTCCAGTTAACAATAGGTCTAGCCTGATTGATAGTCAGAGTTCCTGTTGTACTTACTAAATAGTCGGCATTCGATGTAGTGAAAGAAAGCGGATAAACTCCTGCTGCAGTAGGCACAGTTGTAGAACCACCATAAAGTGTAGTTAAAGTACCGTAGCCGGCAGTAGCAGATATAGAAACCGGATTTCCACTGTAAGTAAAAGTCTGACTATTACCTCCATTAATTGTAGCTACTTCCGTAGCTTTAGTAACAGTTAATGGTAAAGTGACTGAATTATTAGAAGTAAAATAAGCTGAAAAATTACCAGTTGGAACAAAAGTTTCTGTTAAAGTATAACTTCCAGCATCCAGCACATCATTAGCAGTGATTATTGTCCCTGAATTATAATATGTGAGAATTCCATCAACTGGGTATGATGAATTTGAACTTATTTGAGGTATGGCATTGAGTATAGAACTTAGATTTGAACCATAGTTTATAGAACTAGGCGCAGACCAAGATATAATTGGTGATACCAACTTATTTTGAGATACAGCCACAAACTCCATAAGTGAAGTGCTATGAGCATAAATAGCCGTACCATTAGTTATACTAGTTAACTGCGGTGTAGTTAGCTGAGGAGTAACATTAGGATCAAGACCAGTACCTAATTCACCAACACCATTGTAACCCCACGTATAGACTGATCCATCCGAACACAAAACCACCATACCATAACCGCCAGCAGAAATTGCAGTAACTGTTTTACCAACCAAACCAGTTACTAGATGTGGCGAAACGTTAGATATCGTGGTACCATCACCTAATTGACCATTATCATTATAGCCCCAGTCGTATACTGTACCATCAGACATGAGAGCGGCACTGAAATTGCCCCCTGCAGCAATTGCTGTGATTGTCTTAGCTGGTAAGCCTACAACAGGAACTGCTGAATATATCACATTTCCACTGGTTCCATTTCCTACTTGTCCACTACTGTTATGGCCCCACCCATACAATGTTCCATCGGTGCATAGCGCTAAATTGTGCCAATTTCCAGCAGCGATGGCTTTTATTGTTTTACCTGATAGACCTGAAACTACTACTGGCGTACTCCTGTCACTATTTGTACCATCACCTAATTGACCATACTCATTAAAACCCCAAGCATATACGACTCCTGATGAAGATAGAGCAAGCTCATGAAAATACCCTGCATCAATCGCAGTTATGTTGCTTAGTGATGCTACACGACAAGGAGTAGCTGAAGATGCATTTGGACTAGAAATTCCAAGTACACCAAATTGATTATTACCCCATGTATAAACTGAGCCATCATCACATAGAGCCATACCAGAACCTCCAGCACATGATACCTGAATGATTCTATGGTCTGACAAACCTGTTACTTGTGTGGGAGTCAATTCCGACACATTTGTACCATCACCTAATTGACCATTGGTATTATCACCCCAGGCATAAACACGACCATCACTGGACAATCCCAAACTATAATTATTACCTTCAGAAAAAGATACAAAATTAGTTCCATTCGGATAATTTATAGTTTTGGGAATATTACTAGATGTATTTGTTCCATCGCCATACTGACCTGATTGATTGTCACCAAAAGCATAGATCGACTGTACAGTATTAGTATTTACAGTTACTGAACACGTCTGAGCAGCTTGCCAGTTGATACCATACACACCAGCTTGAGTTGCTGTAATGACTGCAGTACCAGGCGAAACCGCTACGATGAGACCTGCCGAGGTAACAAGAGCAACCGCTGGATTTGAACTGGTGTAAATAATGGATCCATAACTACCACCAACAAGCGATGTACTAACAGGATTTAATAATGTATCACCAATATTCAAAGCACTTGGATTTGGATTAGAAAATACAAGCACAGGAGTTGGTAGACTCGTATTTATTGTGGTATAGACTGAGCTATTGCTTGTATAGTTAGCAGTGTCACTAGGATTAAAGGTTACATTTAGTGTTTGGCTATGGTTAACAAGAATAGTTCCAGTAGCTGGTGAATAAACATAAGTCCCAGGAACATTAGCAGTAGCATCTAGTTGTAAGCTATTAAGCGTTGTACCCCAAGGGACGTCACTTGGATTTGCCCAAGTAACAATAGGCATTGCTTGATTTACTTGAAGTTGAACTGAACTACTTACTGAAGCGTAATTAGTAGTATCTGTTGGAGTAAAAGTTGTATTTAGAGTCTGGCTTCCTACTCCTAATATTACTCCAGATCCTGGTGAAAAACTAAACGTACCAGGAACGTTAGAAATTGCATTTAGCTGGGTACCATCAAGTGAGGTTCCGTAAGTTATATCTGCAGGATTAGCCCATGTAACGGTTGGAGTTAATTGAGCTACTACTAAGGTACCTGTAGCACTGCCCGAAAAATTAGGATCCGTACTCACTACATTTACATTATATATACCTGCAGCTGTAGGCGGTGTAGTAGAGCCATTATAAGTTACCGTCACTGGGAGATTAGATGGACTTGTCGTAACAGTAGGCTGATTTAAATACCCTGAATAGTTATCTGTTAGATTTGATAAGGTGATTATTGCAGACTGAGGATTAACCGTAATGTTTGCTGTCGTAGTAACTGTATTATAATTGACTGTATCCGTCGGAGTAAACGTAGCAGTTACAGTTTGCGTACCCGCAGAGAGTACTGTTCCGGAGGCTGGTGAGTAAACAAATGTACCAGCTACAGGAGTTGTAGCATTTAATTGAGAAGCTCCAAGTGCAGTAGGATAAGTGAGTGCAGCTGGGCTCCAAGTAATTAAAGGATTAGCAGGATTAACCTGTAACGTAGTGTACACCGTTGTAGAAACATTATTATTATCCGTGAAGGTAACATTTAATGTTTGAAGACCTACTCCTAAAACAGCTCCAGAATCAGGTAAGTACATGTAGGTACCAGGAACATTAGCAGTAGCATTGAGCTGATTTGTTGTATCAAGGGCTGTACCGTAGGTAATAGGTACTGGGGAGTTCCATGTTATGACGGTTCCTGAGGCGTTTGCTGTAGAAATAGTTAAATTACAGGTAACCGAAACTTGAGCGTAATTGGTCGTATCACTAGGGGTAAAATTAGCCTGTACTAACTGAGTACCTGCTGCAGGCATAGATGAGGTTGTACCTGTTGGATTGAGCGAAAATACACCTGCTACATCAGCAGTACCTACAAATGAACTTAACGTGTAGTTACTCCCATAATCAATCGATGCAGGAGTGGGCACATTAAGAACGGGATTAGCTTTTTGTACGGTTAAAGCTAAGG
>Ga0208507_1000417_pt1 | contig 28025 bp, 28 predicted proteins | sample CryBogCBH12Aug01_FD_184626 | JGI IMG/M metagenome (GOLD analysis project Ga0208507, IMG submission 184626) | Freshwater microbial communities from Crystal Bog, Wisconsin, USA - CBH12Aug09.1 (SPAdes) (version 2) | ecosystem: Environmental > Aquatic > Freshwater > Lake | place: Crystal Bog... | reverse complement strand
ACCCGGCGGTGAGCGCGATTGTGCCCGTGGCCGGGCGGGAGGAGGCGGAGGTGCTGCGGCTGGCGGCGAGTGTCGAGAGCCTTTCCGAGCACCCGCTGGCCCGCGCTATTGTGGCTTCGGCCAAGGCACGGGGGCTGGAGATTCCGTCTGCCAGCGATTTTGATTCGCCCACGGGCAAGGGCGCGCTGGGCATGGTGAACGGCAAGCGCATCGTGCTGGGCAATGCGCGGTTCCTCACCGAGCTGGGGATCGATGTCGGGCCGCTGGGGGCGGAGGCGGAAAAGCTGCGCCGCGATGGGGCGACCGCGATCTATATCGGCATCGATGGGGCGGTGGCCGGGGTTGTCGCCATCGCCGATCCGGTGAAAGCCTCCACCCCCGAAGCGCTGGCCGCCTTGCGTGCCGAGGGCATCCGCGTGGTGATGCTGACCGGCGACAACCGCACCACTGCCGAGGCCGTGGCCCGCCGCCTTGGCATATCCGAGGTGGAAGCCGATATCCTGCCCGAGGGCAAAAGCGCGGTGGTGGCGCGATTGCGGCGCGAGGGGCGGATCGTGGCCATGGCCGGAGACGGGGTCAACGACGCCCCCGCGCTGGCCGCCGCCGATATCGGCATCGCCATGGGCACCGGCAGCGATGTCGCCATCGAGAGCGCGGGCGTGACCCTGCTGAAGGGTGATCTCACCGGCATCGTGCGCGCCCGCCGCCTCAGCCGGGCGACCATGCGGAATATCCGCCAGAACCTGTTCTTCGCCTTTATCTACAACGCCGCCGGTATCCCCATCGCGGCGGGGGTGCTCTATCCTTTGACCGGCTTGCTGCTCTCGCCCACCATCGCGGCGGCGGCGATGGCGCTGTCGTCGGTTAGTGTGGTGACCAATGCGCTGCGGCTGAACCGGGTGGCGATCTAGCGGGACGCTATCCCGCCTGATGCTCGATGGCGTAGAGGCCGACATCGATGATGCCGCTGCGGAAGCCGGCCTCGCAATAGCTGAGGTAATATTCCCAGAGGCGCTTGAACGAGGCATCGAAGCCCAGAGCCTCGATCCGGGGCCAGGCCGCGAGGAAGCGGCTGCGCCAGATGGCCAGCGTGCGGGCGTAGCTATCGGCGAAATGGTGGCTTTCCACCAGACGCAGGCCAGCCGCCGCGAGGCCATCGCGCAGGGCGGTGCGCGTGGGCAGGCAGCCGCCGGGGAAGATGTAGCGCTGGATGAAATCGGGCTGTTTGCGATAGGCCTCGAAACGGTCCTCGGCGATGGTGATGGCTTGCAGCACCGCACGGCCACCCGGTTTCAGCCGGTCGTGGAGCGTCTTGAAATAGCTTGGCCAATATTCCATCCCCACCGCCTCGATCATTTCGATGGAGGCGATGCGGTCGAATTGGCCGGTGGTGTCGCGGTAGTCCTCGATCCGCAGATTGGCGCGATCGGCGAGGCCCTCGCGCGCCAGCCGCTCTTGCGCGAAGGCGAGCTGGGCGGGCGAGAGGGTGATGCCGGTGACTAGCGCGCCCGCCTCCAGCGCCATCGCCTCGGCCAGCGCGCCCCAGCCGCAGCCGATCTCCAGCGCCGCCTGCCCCGGCTTGATGGCGAGGAGATCGAGAATCCAACGCAGCTTGTCTTGCTGGGCGTCCTCCAGCGACTGCCCGGCATGGGTGAAGATCGCGGAGGAATATTGCATCGAGCTATCGAGCCACTGGCGGTAGAATTCATTGCCGAGGTCGTAGTGGAAGGTGATGTTACGGCGGCTGCCCGCGCGGGTGTTGGCGCGGCGGCGGTGGGTTAGCCAGTTGAGGATGCGGAACAGGGTGTGGCCCTGAAGCTGATCGACAAAGCGGGCGCCATTGCTGGCGGCCAATTCGAGCAGGGCGGTGAGATCGGGGCTGGACCAATCGCCATCGGCATAGGCCTTGGCAAAGCCGACATCGCCACCCGACAGCAGCTTTCGCAAGGCGCGCCAGTGATGCACCACCAAATGCGCCTCGATGCCCGGCGTGGAGCCGCCCAGCTTGATCCGCTCGCCGGTGGGCAGGGTGATGGTGATGCGGCCCTGGGCCAGCAGCGGATGCAGGCGCTGCACCAGCCCGGCCACCACGCTGTGATGGGCGGCTGTGGGCTTGGTTTTGCGGGTCTGTGTCACAGGAGTGGTCTTCACCGGCAAGAACATTCTCCGTTACGCTGCTGGGCCATTATCCTGCCTTTCCGATGGGGAGGGACGCGGCGGGCCTTGCCACCAGCCGCACCCCTTTCCTCCACAGCCGCAAGGCCTGCCAGTGGATCGCGGCGGTGACCTTGAAGCTGGCGAAAGGCATGGCGAGCAGCAGGGCGAGCAACGCGCTATCGCTGAGCGGGCGGCGTTTGGCGGCGAGGAAGGCGATCAGCAGCAGTTGCTCGCCCCGGTGCGCGCGGATGGAGATGGCGAGGCTTTCGGCGGGCTGGCTGACGGTGAAATCATAGCGCAGGCCCATCTCCATAAAGGGCGAGACGTAGAAGGCCTTGGGGCAGGAGTGGTGGGTGGCGTGATCGCCGATTTGGGAGAGCACATAGCTGTGCCGCTCGCCAAAGGTGTTGTGGACTTCGTAGATGATCGCCGCCGGGGTGCCGTCGGGGTGGGTGCAGAAATAGAGGCTCAGCGGGTTGAAGCTGTAGCCGAGCAGGCGCGGCATGGTGAGCAGGCGGATGGTGCCGGCGGGAAAGGGGATGGCGGCCTCGGCCAGCTTGCGCTCGATCTGGACGCGCAGGGGGGTGGCGCTGGCATCGCCGTAATCGCTGGTGTGCAGGCTGAAGAGATTGCGGCGGTTGTGCGAGAACAGGCGGAGGCGGGCGGGGAGTTGCGCCAGCTCATCGAGATCGAGCAGCAGCCAGAAGCCGCGATAGCGGAAGCGATGGACGCAGGGGCTGAGCCGCCGGTGCATCACCGAGCCGAGATAGAGCGCCGAGCGGGCCTCGCTCATGGGGCATCCTGCAGGGCGGGGGCCTTATCGCGGCGGGCGAGGGTGATGCGGCCGGATTCATCGGCGACTTGCCACGGACGGCGCAGGCCGCCCAGTTCCTCGGCCACGGCCAGACCGGCCTGCAGCCCATCCTCGTGGAAGCCCGCGCCGAAATAGGCCCCGCAAAACCACGTGCGCCGCTGGCCCTGCAACTGCCACAGCTGGCCTTGCGCGGCGATGGCGGCGCGGTCGAACACGGGATGGTGGTAGGTTTCGCTGTGGTGCAGGGTTTCCGCCGCGGGGGGAGACGGCGGATTGAGCGTGACGAACAGCGGGAACTCCGCCGGAATATGCTGCAGCCGGTTCATCCAATAGGTGAAGGAGGTGGGGCTGCCTTCGCTGGAGGGGCCGCGCAGATAGTTCCAGCTGGCCCAGGCCGCCCGGCGTTTGGGCATGAAGCGCTTGTCGGAATGGAGCACGGTGAGGTTGCGCTGATAGCGGAAGGCCCCGAGCAGCGCGGTTTCATCCGGGGTGGGATCGGCGAGAGCGGCGAGCGCCTCGTCGGCATGGCTGGCCAGCACGACATGATCGAAGCTTTCGGTATCGCCGCGTGCATCGAGAAGCGCCACGCCGCTGGCGGAGCGGGTGATTTTGAGCACGCGGGCGTCGAGCTTCAGCCTTCCGGAGAAATCCGCGAGGATGGCGCGAACATAGGAGGCGCTGCCGCCGACCACCGTTTGCCACGGCACCCGCTCGCCCAATTCGAGCAGGGCGTGATTGGCCTGAAAGCGGATGAAGGCATCGGCGGGATAGGCCAGCATCTCCGAAGCTTTTGCCGACCAGATCGCGCTGGCCATCGGCAGCAGATGATCGTCGCGGAAGGTGGCGCTGTGGCCGCCTTGCTCGAGATAGTCGCCCAGCGTCAGGGTGGCGAGGCGGGGGTCGCCGTTGTCGCGCAGGGCCGCTGTGTAGAACTTGCGGATGCCGGCGAGCATGGCGAGGAAGCGCGGGCGGAAGAGATTGCGCTTTTGCGCCAGCAGCCCGCCAAGGCCGGTGCCCCCGGCATATTCGAATTTGCCGCCATCGAGCGAGGCGGCAAAGGACATATCGGACTGCTGCGTGGCCACCCCGAGATGCGCGAGCAGCGCGGTGAGATTGGGGTAGGTCTTGCGGTTGAACACGATGAAGCCGGTGTCGACAGGGATGGTCTGCCCGCCCATCCGCACCTCGACGGTATTTGCATGGCCGCCCACTCGCTCCGCCTGCTCGTATAGGGTAACGTCGTGCTGGCGGCTGAGCAGCCATGCCGCCGAAAGGCCGGAAATGCCGGTGCCGACAACAGCAATCTTGAGGCGTGGTTTTTCCGGCATGGCACTATTTCCCAGGGTTATATCTGCAGAACGGTGCGCGGGGGCGATTGGATCACCGGCCAATACCCTATTGGCCAGTAACCCAATGGCCAGTGATCCAATCCGGGCTGAGGGGCGTTTCCCCTTCCATGCAAGCCTTGTGCGACAGACCACCAGTGCCACGCCCCCCCCTTGCCGGGCGCGGGCGGCTGCGCGGGATGGGGCTATCGATGCTTGATAAACCCCCTGCCCCGCCCGCGCCAGCCGACTGGGAGCAGGCCATCGCGGCGGTGGCGCTGCATCGCGACCGGGAGGCTTTCGCCCGCCTCTATGGCCATTTCGCGCCGCGCGTGAAAACCTTCATGCGGCGTTCCGGGGCGAGCGAGGGTGAGGCCGAGAATTTGGCGCAGGAGACCATGCTGCGGCTGTGGCGCAAGGCGGAGAGTTTTAACCCCGCTACCGCCGGGTTCGAGGCGTGGCTGTTTACCATTGCCCGCAATCTGCGGATTGATGCCCTGCGCCGTCAGCGTCGCAATTTGCTGGAAGGCGCGGGCGATATCGACGCCGAGTTTGTGCTGGATGCGGCACCGCTGCCCGATGCGATGCTGGCATCGGCGCAGGGGGCGGAGCGGATCCGTCGGGCCCTCGCCAAGCTTTCCGCCGAGCAGCAGGGTGTGGTGGAAATGTCGTTTTATCAGGAAAGGGCCCATGCCGATATCGCCAGGGCGCTGGGCATTCCGCTGGGCACGGTGAAATCGCGTTTGCGGCTGGCGATGGCCCGGCTGCGCGCCTTGCTGGGCGATATGGCATGAGCATCGCGCACCACCCCGCCGACGATCTGCTGGTGGCCTATGCCGCGGGCACGCTGGATCAGGGGCAGCGGCTGGCGCTGGCCACCCACCTTGCCGCCTGCCCGGCGTGCCAGGGCTGGGTGGGCGCGCTGGAGGGACTGGGCGGCACGCTGCTGAGCGCCCTGCCCCCGAGCCGCATGACGGGTGATGCGCTGGGGCTGCTGGAGGCCCGGGCGGAGGAGGCGGTGCCTGCCCGGCCCGCCGCGACGGGCGCTATGCTGGGTGGCGATCTGGCCGGGCTGCCGCCCTTTGTGCGCCAGCTTGCCGCCGGGAAATGGCGCTGGCTGGCCCCGCAGGTGCAGCTGCGCCATCTGACCCTGACCGAGCCGGGGGAAACGCGGCTGTTCCTGCTGCGCGCGAAGCCGGGGGTGCGGCTGATGCCGCATGACCACACCGGCAGCGAAATGACCTGCGTGTTGAGCGGTGGCTTCAGCCATGATGGCCTGCACTATGGCCCCGGCGATTTCGACTGGGGCGAGAGCGGGGTCGGCCATGAAATCGCCATTGGCGAGGAGGGCGAGTGCGTCTGCCTCATCGCCATGCGGGGCAAGCTGCGGCTGAAGGGCCTGCTTGGCCGGCTGATCCAGCCGTTGATCGCGATCTGAGCGGTGGGGATTGGGCTGCTGGTGGCGGCGATTGCGCTATCGGCCGGCATGAGCGGGGCGTGGTGGGTGCAGCGGGCGAGCGGCCATTCCGGCTGGATCGATGTGATCTGGACTTTCAGCACCGGGGCGGTGGCCTGTGGGCTGGCCTTGCTGCCCCATGGCGCGGGGTTGGGGCGGCAGTGGCTGGTGGCGGGGTTTGTGGGGGTGTGGTCGCTCAGGCTCGGCTGGCATATTCTGCTGCGCACCCGCGCCTGTGGCGATGATCCGCGCTATCGGGCGATGATCGATGCATGGGGCGCGCGGGCCCCGGCGCAGCTCTTCTGGCATTTGCAGATACAGGCGCTGGTGGGGCTGCTGCTGGGCGGATGCGTGATGCTGGCTTCGCGCAATCCACTGGCTTTGGGGCGATGGCAGGATGGCGTGGCGGAGGTGGTGTTCCTCGCCGGGATCGCCGGGGAGGCGCTGGCCGATGGCCAGTTACGCCGCTTTAAGGCTGAGCCCGCCAATCGGGGCGGGATTTGTGATGTCGGGCTGTGGCGCTGGTCGCGGCATCCCAATTATTTTTGCGAGTGGCTGTGCTGGCTGGTCTATCCGCTGCTGGCGGTGGATTTTGGTGGGGGCTATCGTGTTGGGTTCCTCGCGGTGCTGGCGCCCTTGTGCATCTATGGGCTGCTGACGCGCGTTTCGGGCATTCCCCCGCTGGAAGAGCATATGGCGCGGACGCGGGGGGAGGCGTTTGAACGCTATCGGGCGCGCACTTCGGCGTTTTTCCCACGGCCGCCCAAGCCTTGATTTAACCTGCCAGACGGCGCGTTAGCCAAAAGGCGAAGGTGGCGGTGAGCGCGCCCAGCACGCCGCCCCAGGCCATGTCGATCAGCGTGAGGCCGGTGGTCCAATTACGCAAGGTGGCCTGATTGGTGAGGTCGTAGGTGCCATAGGTGAACAGGCCAAAGCCCGCGCCGAGCAGCGCGGCGTGGGTCAGGCTGCCCGTTCTCAGCGCGGGGTTGATGGCAAAGATTACCAAGCCCAGCGGATAGAGCAGATAGAACGCAAGCGCCGGCAGCAGGGCCGGGCCGGGCAGCAGGATATTGCCGAGGATCGGCTTGTAGAAGCGGCTCGACATGGTGCCCAGCCACACCATGTCGGCCAGAAAAAACACCGCCAGCGCGGAGAGATAGGGGATCAGCAGGGGCATGGCGGGTTCCTTCGGGGGCTATTGTTGGGTGACCCGAACCAGCGACCAGTCATAGCCCAGCGCCTTGACGCGGGCTTCGAGGGTGGCGAAGGCCTCGGGGGTGAGGTGGGGCTGGCGGCTGAGGAACCAGAGATAGCGGCCAGAGGGCTCGCCAACGATGGACCAGCTGTAGTCGTCGGCGTGATCGAGCACCCAGTAATCGCCATAAAACGGGCCGAAGAACGAGACCTTGAGCTTGGTGTTGGCCGGGGCGTTGGTTGCCGCGTCGGCGACTTTGGCCTTGCCGGTGGCGGATCTGGGCTTGCCGGTGATGCTACCCTCGCGGCAGGCGTTGACCACGCGGATGGTGCCATCCTGGTTCAGCGCGTAATCCGCCGTGACGCTCTCGCAGCCGCGCTGAAACCACGCCTCGTAGCGGGCGATTTCGTACCAGCGGCCAAGATAGCGGGCGAGATCGACCGGCTTGGCCGGCTGGGGCACGGCGCGGTTGCCGACCGGGCCGCCCGACATTCTGGCGCAGCCCCCCAGCGCGAGGGCGCCCAAGGCAAGCAGGGTGAGCCCAAAGGCAAGGGGGGCGATTATGGCGGGCTTCATAAGCTGTCCTACGAATTTAGCGGGGGTTTGGATCAGGATGGCGGCGCTTTTGGCCATCCTGCGTCACCACGGTGAGGCTTTCGGGCGGGAGGGTGATGGCGAGGCTGGCGTTGATCAGGTGCGAGCGGCGGGGGGGATCGCTGCGCGTGGGGTGGCTGGCGGGGCCATCATCGGCCCAGGCATATTGCGCGGGGCCATAGTGGAGGAGGCTGGCGGGGCCTTGCAGCGGGGTGATCTTGCCGGCTTGGCCGCGCGTCATCAGCCGCAGGGTGAGCGGCGTGGTGGGGCTGCGGTTGATCAGTAGCAGCGCGAGGCGATGATCGGGGCGGCGGACGGCGTAGCTTTTCAGCCAAGCGCCGGGGATGCCCCGCACCGCGCTGGGCAGGAGTTCGTGCTGGCCTCCGCCCGGCATCAGCCAGCCCTGGGTGAGCAGACGGGCGGCATAGAGGCTGGGCATGGGCTGGGCGACCTGCCCTTTGTCGTCGGCCATATAGAGCATCATATTGCCGAAGCCGTTGCAGGGCAGGCTGCCGTTCATCGGCGTATCGGGGCCATAGCCATACATATAGACCGCGCCATGCCGCGCGCCGAGGAACTGGCCGACGATATCCGCCATCAGCAGGGCGCTGGGCATTTGCGACATGGCCCGCCCGGCAAAGGCCGAGAAGCCATATTCGGAAATAACCCAGGGGATATGGCGCGGCACCCCCTCGTCCGAGAGCCGGGTGATGGCGCTTTGCATCAGCTGGTTTTCCGCCAGCAGCTTGGCGGGGATATCGCCGCAGATGTCGTCGAAGGGGAAGTGCTCGAAGGAGAAGAAGCCGAGATCGCGCAGCCGCCCGCGCGCCTTGAGATAGCGCAGGAAGTGGCTGTTCCACGAGTGATCGGGGCCTTCCTCCAGCTCGACATCGGTGAAGGCGCTTTGCAGGCTGGGGCCGCCGAAGCTGATGCCGGGATTGGCGGGCTTTAGCCGATCGACAAGGGCGAGATAGAGCGCGCCGTAATCGGCGGCCTCGCCATATTGGCCGTCGGGCTCCTCGCCGAGCTCGACCTGACGGATTGGGTAGTGGCGGCGGCGGAGATAGCGCAATTCCGCCGCCGCGTTGTCGGGGGTGTCGTAGAGCAGGCCGAGGGGCAGCAGGATCGCTTGGCCATTGCCCAATCCTTGCGTGAAGACGCGGTCGAGGCCGGGCTGTTCGGTATCGGGGTCGCGGTCTTGCGCGCGGTGCCAGGGATCGGTGGAGGAGACGCGGGTGAAGCTTTGCGAGTCGCCCGAGGGGAAATGGTGGAGGAGATCGGTGAACTGGCCATCGGCGCTGCTGACGCCGAGGGAGACCTCGCGCACGGCGAAGCCTGCCCGGTCGCGCCAGTCGCTGGAGCCGGAAGGGGCGGTGTGCGAGCTTTGCAGGAGCAGGACGCGCACGAATTTGGCGGTGATCGGCTGGGTGGCGAGGCGCAGGGTGGTGGTGCCGCCGGTGCCGTGGGTTTGCTGGCCCAGCGGGAAGGGCCGCCATTGCGCCGAGGCGTTATATTCATCGTCGCTGGTCCAATACTGCACCTCATAGGCCACGGCATAGGGATCGGCCCAAGCAATACGGATGGTATCGACCGGCACCATCGCATCAAGCCGCACCACCAGCCATTGCGGATGGGGCTGGCCATCGTGGAGGATGCTGGCATCGAGATAGGGGTTTGATTTCCAGAAGCTGGTCTCGTCGCCATCGGTGAGGCGGGAATAGTCCTCGTCGTTGGCCTGATCGACGGAATTGCCGCGCCGGGGCAGGCGATAGCCCCACGACAGCTGGATCGGCGCGCGGGGCTTATCGCTCGATGTCCAGTAGCCCTGCTGGTGGGCGGGGTCGCTCCACTCGCCCGCCGGGTTCCAGTGCCATGTCTCGATGCCCAATTCCGTGCGGAGGCGATAGATCGAGGCGCGCAGGCCCGAGGCTTTGACCGCCGCGATATTGCCTTGCGTCAGCAACCGGTCGCTTTCGCCCGCGCGCAGGCCATCGATGCCGAGCCCCAGCGCGCTGGCCGGATTAAAGCTGCGATGCCGGAGCGGCGCCACATCGACGATCACCTGTGCGGGCGTCTTGGGGTTGCTGTCCGCCCGGGCCGCCATCGAGAGTAGCGACAGGGCAAGGGCGGCGGCACCGGCCAACCCGCGCCTCAATTGGGCGGCGGGGCGGCGGCGGTGGGCCGGGCGTGGGGCCAGTTCTTCGCTTTGGGCGCTGGCTGGGGCGGCGCGGTGCGGGGGGCGGGTTCGGCCTTGGGCACCGGGGGAGCGACATTGGCGTGCGGGACAGGCGGAGCGGGGGCGGGGGCGACGGTGTGCTGCCAGTTTCTCGGGGCTTGCGGGGATTCAACTACGGAGCGGGCCGGAAGAGCCCGCTGGATGGGTCTGATGGCGACAGGGCCATAGGGTTGCGCCAGAACGCGCCTTGGCGCGGCAGGGGCGAGAGGCTGGGGGCTGACGTAAGCGGGAGGCCGAGGGGCGGGAGAGACCGGCCGGGCGATAGAAGGCTGGCGGATGGGGGCCGGTGGCGGCGCTATGGCCCGAGCGGATGGGCCCTGAGGATGGGGTTGCGGCTGGTGTTGGGGGTGATTGGCCCAGCCACCGGGCAATGGCGGCACAACCGGCGCGGCTTGCGGCTGGGGGCGCGCGGGCTGGGCGTTGCCGAAAGGCTGGGGATTGGCATTGGGGCGCGGGGCATTGTTCTGGGGTGCCTGCGGGGGAGTGGGGCGGTTCTGGCCGTTGTTGTATTGGCCGTTGTTGTATTGGTTGCCGCGATCCTGATTGCCGTCATTACGGTTGTCGTTGCCGTGGTTGCCCGAGCCCAGCACTGCCCCGCCGATTACGGCGGCGCCGATGGCCACGGCATAGGCGGCGCGCCGATCCTGCTCGCCCTGCCATGCCTGCTGCTCGTCCGATGCGTGCTGATCGTGCCAGGCCTGCCAATCATTGTCGCGGGCGCGGGACTCGTCCCAGCGCTGCTGCTGCTCGGCGAGATGGGCGCGGCGGGCGCGCCAGTTGTCGGCGTAGGCGGCCTGACGCTGGCTGTATTGCGCGGCGCGATAGAGCGCGGCGGAGCGGGCGTAATAGCGCGCGGCGTTGCTGGCGCGCTGCTCGGCGTAGCTGTCGGCCAGCGGGGTGCCGTTGAGGTCGTAGAGGCCGACCAGATTGTCGCCCTCATAGGCATAACCGCCTTGGGGATCGGTGATGTAGAAGGGGTGATCGGCACCGCGCGCGTAGTAATAGGTGCGCTGGCCATCCGGCAATTGCTCGACCACGCGATAGCCGCCGTTATCCGAGCGCCAGACCCATGGGCGGGTGCCGTCGTAATCGACGGTGTAATCGGGTGGGGTGTCGCCAAAGGCGCGGCTCATGGCATAGGCGCGGTCGGTGTAGCCATAGCGCTCGCGGCCATGGCTGAGGCGGACGCGGTTGGCGCCTGCCGGCAGGGCGGCGGCGGATGGCGCATAGGCCATCGGCGCGGATGGCGCGGCAGTGGCCAGCGGCAGGGCGGCGATGGGCGGGGCCGTGGCGGGCTGGCCATCGGAGGCGCTGCCGCTGGGGGCGGATTGCTGGCAGCCGCTTAAGCTGAGGGCGAGCAGGCAGGCGGCCAGCGCCAGGCTGGAGATGGCTGGGCGCGCGAGGGGGGGGCGGGAAGTGGGCATCGGGTTTCCAATCTCTGCGGAACGGGCCTTGCGGGCCAGACCCGGGCAAGCACGCAAGCGCTAGTGCCGGGAAAATATTTTGGGAAAGTGAGCTGATCTTCCCCGCAGACGGGAGATCTAACGACGCCAGCGGGCGCTCGGCAGCCTCGGAATATACGCAGCGAGTAGCGCCGAAATTCAGGCCGGTATCAGGGGATATCCTCGCGCAGTTCCTTGATCGCCTCGAGCACCGCGTCGGTATCGGAAGGGGTGGACATCGCCGCCGCCTGATCGTCGATGCGGTTGGTGATGTTGGGATTGTCGCGGCGGCTTTCCTCCAGCAATTCTATGATCTTGGCGGTCTTCTGATCGTTGGCGATGGAGAGTTCGAGGATCAGCTGGGCGCGGTGATCGGCCAGCTTGTCTTCGCGGCGCTGGGTGGTGAGGATCAGCGTGGCCACCAGCAGCGCGCCAATCGCGCTCGCGGCCTCGAGCCCGCCAAAGGGTGGCGGATCGAGGGGGCTCAGCCCTGCCGCCGCCGCCGCCAGATTGGCGCAAATCCACACCAGAATAGCCAGAGTGAGCAGCGCCACGAACCCCGGCCAGCCGATTATCGCCGTGATACGATCCACCGCCTGCTGCAGCACGCTGGCTTCGTGCTGGTGCATCGCGCGCAAGCGGGCGGTGGTGGGGGCCAGAGCGAGCGGGGGCCCGCACACCAACACGCCTTGGCTATCACCTTCGCAACAGACCCAGCACGAACAGCACCACGGCAATGACCAGCACGAGGTGGATCAGCGCGCCCGCGACATGAAATACCGTGAACCCCAATAACCACAAGATGACCAGAATGACGGCGATAGCGAAAAGCATGGCAGTTCTCCTTCAGCGAATGAGGCGCTCATCGTGAGCGGCCATCGGTGTCGTCGTCGCGCGAGACATTCTCGGCCCGGAAAGGGCCACCGCGATACTCGAAAAGAATCCCCAGTATCACCGCGCTGACGAGGACGAGCGAAATGGCGTCGGCGATCATGGCCCCCCGGCTCATGGCCTATTCCTTCAGCGCATCGCGCAAGCCACCGAGGGCGTTCTGCAGCTTGCCGCTGGCCTTTTCGGTCACGCCTTCGGCTTGCAGCTTGGCATCCCCGGTCACTTTGCCGATTGCCTCTTTAACGGTGCCCCTGGCTTGGGCGACGGAACCTTCGATCCTGTCCTTGTCCATGGTCTTGCTCTCCCAACGGGGCGGGGACCGAATGTGGCCCGGATAGTCGCCCGGCGATGCATGTCTAAAGGACTGGGTGCGGTGGGGGGACTATCGGAATATACTCAGACGGCGGGGGCCGAGGCGAATGGTGCTGGCCGTGGGGGAGATTTGCGGTCAGAAAGCGGGGGGTGGCTGGCCATTAGGGAGGGCGCGGTGAGCAGCGATAAGCGCGTGGAGAGCGACAGCCTTGGCGAGGTGGCGGTGCCGGCGGGGGCCTATTGGGGCGCGCAGACGGAGCGCAGCTGTATGAACTTCCCCTTCCCCCCGGCCGAGCGGATGCCACTGGCGATTATCCATGCCCTCGCCCGGATCAAGCGGGTGGCGGCGCAGATTAACCGGCGGCATGGGCTGGATGGCGCGCTGGCTGATGCCATCGAGGCGGCGGCGGGGGATATTATCGCGGGGAAGTTGGACGATCAGTTTCCGCTGGCGATCTGGCAGACGGGATCGGGCACGCAGAGCAATATGAACGTCAACGAGGTGATCGCGGGGCGGGCCAATGAGCTGCTGACCGGGGTGCGGGGCGGGAAAGTGCCGGTGCATCCCAACGATCACGTCAACCGGGGGCAATCCTCGAACGACAGCTTTCCCACCGCGCTGCATATTGCCGCCGCGCAAGGCGTGATCGGGCGGCTCGATCCGGCTTTGGCGGAAATGCAGGGGGTGCTGGCGGAGAAGCAGGCGGCCTGGGCGGATATCGTGAAGATCGGGCGCACCCATCTGCAGGATGCCACGCCCTTGACGCTGGGGCAGGAGTTTTCCGGCTATGCGGCGCAGATTGCCGGGGCGCGGGGGCGGATTGGCCATGCTTTGGACGAGGTGTTGGCGCTGGCGCAGGGCGGGACGGCGGTGGGCACCGGGCTCAATGCGCCGCCGGGCTTTGCCGGGGATTTCGTGGCGGAAATCAGCGCGCAGACCGGGATTGGTTTTCGCGTGGCCGGGAATAGCTTTGAGGCGCTGGCCAGCAACGACGCGCTGGTGGCGCTGTCTTCCGCGCTGGCGACGCTGGCGGGGGCGCTCAGCAAGATCGCCAGTGACATCCGCCTGCTGGCATCGGGGCCGCGCGCGGGGATTGGCGAATTGCTGCTGCCCGAGAACGAGCCGGGCAGCTCGATCATGCCGGGCAAGATCAACCCCACCCAGTGCGAGATGCTGACGATGGTGGCGGCGCAGGTGATCGGCAATCACGCCGCTGTGACGATTGGCGGGATGCAGGGGCAGCTGGAGCTGAATGTGTTCAAGCCGCTGATCGGGGCCAATGTGCTGCGCTCGATTGATCTGCTGGCGATTGGCATCGAGGGCTTTACCCGGCGGGCGCTGGTGGGGCTGGAGCCGAACCGGGCGCGGATCGCCGAGCTGGTGGAGCGCTCGCTGATGCTGGTGACGGCGCTGGTGCCCGAAATTGGCTATGAGCGCGCGGCAAAGATTGCCGCCACCGCGCAGGCCAGGGGGCTGACGCTGCGGCAGGCGGCGCTGGAGAGCGGGCTGGTGAGCGCGGCGACCTTCGACCGGCTGGTGCGGGCGGAGACGATGGTGGGACCGTTTTGAGGCTTTAGAGCTTGGCTTTGGGCTTGCGCATCAGCGTGTTGACCGGGGAATTCTCCAGCGCGGAGATGGCCGCGCCGGGCTTGGCTTTTTCGGCCTTGGGCTTGCGGATTTCCTTGCTGGTGCGTTTTTGCGATTTGGCCATGGGGGTGGCTCCTGTGTGGGGGCCATGATGAATTTGCTGGCCCACACCGGCACTACCACCAATCGCGGCGTGGGCGGCATCAATTCGCCCCCTATCCCGCACGGGACAGGGGGCGGGGAGGAGACTCAGCGCTGTTTGCGCTCATCCAGCCCGAGGCCGCGACCGATGATCTCCAGCATGATCTCGCTGGTGCCGGCGAAGATACGGGAAACGCGGGCGTCGGTATACATGCGGGAGATGCGGTATTCCTCCATGAAGCCCGCGCCGCCGTGGAATTGGACGCATTGATCCATCACCCGCGCCTCCAGCTCGGAGGTGAGGTATTTGGCGGCGGAGGCGTCCTCGGCGCTCAGCTGGCGGGTATTGAGCAGCAGCACGCATTGATCGACATAGGTTTGCGCCATGTCGAGCTCGGCGCGGAGCTGGGCCATCTTGAAGCGGGTGTTCTGGAAGCTGCCGATCGGCTTGCCGAAGGCGTGGCGCTCTTTCACATAGTCCAGCGTCAGGTCGAAGGCGGTCTGCGCGGTGGCGAGGAAGCCGATCGAGCCAACCAGCCGCTCCTGCGCCAGCAGCATGGCGAGATATTTGAAGCCTTGGCCTTCCTCACCCAGCAGATTGGCGCGGGGCACCTTCACATCATTGAAGAACAGCTCGGCGGTGTCCTGGCTTTTGAGGCCCATTTTCTCGAGCTTGCGGCCGCGCTCGAAGCCTTCCATGCCGCGCTCGACGAGGAACAGGCTGATGCCGTGGGGCCGCTCGGGATCGGTGCGGGCAGCGACCACGACGAGATCGGAGAGGATGCCGTTGGAGATATAGGTCTTCGCGCCATTCAGCACCCAGGAATCGCCCTCCAGCACCGCGCGGGTTTTCATGCCGGCAAGGTCGCTGCCGGTGGAGGGCTCGGTCATGGCGACGGCGAGGATGGTTTCGCCCGCGATGATGCCGGGCAGGAAGCGCGCCTTCTGCTCCTCGTTGCCAAGCTTGTGGATATAGGGGGCGACGAGATCGCTGTGCAGATTGATGTAGAAGCCGATGTCGCCGTGGCGCATGTTCTCTTCGATAATGATCTGATCGAAGCGGAAATCATCGATGCCCGCGCCGCCGAAGCGCTCCTCGGCATAGACGCAGAGCAGGCCCTGCGCGCCCGCTTTCAGATAGGCCTCGCGGTCGACGATGCCTTCCTTGCGCCAGCGTTCGGCGTTGGGGCCGATTTCGGTCTGCATGAAGCGGCGGACATTATCGCGGAACTGCTCGTGCTCCGCCTCGAAGATAATCCGTTGCATTATGCTACCTCCTTGCCGGGGGCGGGTGTGGGGTAGAAGCCCTCGCCCTTTTTGGCCTTCTCGCGCAGCCAGGCCGAGGGGGCGAAGCGCGAGCCATAAAGCTGCGCCAGCCGGTCGGCCTCGGCGACGAAGGCGGCGATGCCGACGGTGTCGATGAAGCTGAGCGTGCCGCCGGTCCACGCCGGGAAGCCCCAGCCATAGAGCGCGCCGAGATCGCCATCCTCGGCGGTTTCGATCACGCCTTCCTCGAAGCAGCGGGCGGTCTCGTTGGCCTGGCCATAGAGGAAGCGGGCCTTGAGTTCGTCCTGGCTCGGCTGATGCGCGGCGAGGGGGAACTCGGTGGCGAGGCCTTGCCACAGGTGCTTGGGCGCGCCTTCGGGATACTCATAAAAGCCGCCGCCCGCCTTGCGGCTGCTGCGGCCCAGCGCGATCATCCGCTGGAACACGCTCATGCCGCGCTCGATGGTGTAGATGTTGGGTTCGTCGCTGGCGGCGGCTTCGAGGATGCGGACGGGCAGATCCAGCGTCACCTCATCGAGCAGCGCCAGCGGGCCGACCGGGAAACCGGCGGATTTGGCGGCGTTCTCGATGCGGGCGGGGGCGATGCCCTCTTCCACCATGGCGACGCCCTCGAAGATCATCATGCGGAACACGCGGCTGGTGTAGAAGCCACGGCTATCATTCACCACGATGGGCGTCTTGCGGACCTGCGCCACGAAATCGAGCGCTTTCGCCAGGGTTTCGGGGGCGGTTTGCTGGCCCATGATGATCTCCACCAGACCCATGCGATCGACCGGCGAGAAGAAATGGGTGCCGATGAACTGCGCGGGATTAGCGGCAGCCTGCGCCAGCTGGGTGATCGGCAGGGTGGAGGTGTTGGTGGCGAAGATGGCATCGGGGGCTAGCACGGCTTGCGCCTTTTTCAGCGTTTCGGCCTTGATCGCCACATCCTCGAACACCGCCTCGATCACCATCTGGCAGCCTGCGAGCAGCGCGAAATCGGTGGTGGGGGTGATGCGGGCGAGGATTGCGTCGGCCTTGGCTTGGGCGAGCGTGCCGCGCGCGACCTGCTTGGCGAAGACGCCCTCGCTATAGGCCTTGCCCTTTTGCGCGGTGGCGGTGTCGCGATCGATCAGCACTACCTCGATGCCAGCCTGCGCGGCGATGAGGGCGATGCCAGCGCCCATCATGCCCGCGCCCAGCACGCCCACTTTGGTGAAGGTGGTTTTGGGGATGCCGGCGGGGCGGCGCGCGCCCTTTTCGGCGGCGAGCTTGGAGAGGAAGGTGGTGCGGATGATGTTGCGCGCCACGGGGTTGGTGAGCAGCGTGGCGAAATATTTGCTCTCGATCGAGAGCGCCTTGTCGATCGGCAGCTGGATGCCCTCGAACACCGCCGAGAGGATCGCGGCGGGGGCGGGGAGATTGTAGCCCGCGCTGTCGGCCACCTTGGCGGCGGCGATCATGAAGCTCGCCGAAAGCTCGGGGATCAGCATCATGCGCTGCTCGGGCGCGGCATAGCCTTTCACATCCCACGCGGCGATGGGGCTGGGGTTGGTGGCGAGCCACGCCTTAGCGGCGGCGACAACTTCGCCTGCGGGGGCGATGGCGTGCACCAGCTTGGCTTTGAGCGCCGCCTCTGGCCCGAGCGGCTTGCCCGAGAGCAGCAGGTCGAGCGCCGCCTTGGTGCCGATCAGGCGCGGCAGGCGCTGCGTGCCGCCCGCGCCGGGCAGCAGGCCGACGTTGACCTCGGGCAGGCCGACCACCGCCTTGGGATCATCGGCCAGCACGCGATAGTGGCAGGCGAGCGCCAGCTCGAAACCACCGCCGAGCGCCAAGCCATTCATCGCGCAGGCCACCGGCTTGCCCAGCGTTTCGATGGCGCGATAGCAGGCGGTGATGCTTTGGCTGAGGGCATAGGCTTGGGCTTTGGTGAGCGTGCCATAGGCGGCGACCATTGCCTTCAGATCAGCCCCGGCCATGAAGGCCTGCTTGCCCGAGGTGATGATCACGCCGGTGACCGCCGCATCCTCGCGCAATTGGGCGAGGGCGGCGTTCATTTCGGCCAGCCACTCCTCGGTGATGACATTCATGCTCTCGGTGGCATGGTTCAGGGTGAGGATGGCGATGCCGTCGGTGCCGGTTTCAATCTTGATATGTCGCATCTGCTCAGACCCGTTCGATGATGGCGGCGGTGCCCATGCCATTGGCGGCGCAGAGCAGCGCCATGGCGGTGTTTTGGTTGGTGCGCTCCAGCTCGTCGAGCGCGGTGCCGAGGATCATGCCCCCGGTGGCCCCCAGCGGATGACCCATGGCGATGGAGCCGCCGTTGACGTTCATTTTGGCGTGATCCACGCCCATATAATCCATGAAGCGCAGCACCACGCTGGCGAAGGCCTCGTTCAGCTCCCACAAATCGATGTCGGCGGTGGTCATGCCGGCGCGTTGCAGCGCCTTTTGCGCCACGGCGACGGGGGCGGTGAGCATGATCGTCTGCTCGGAGCCGATGGCGGCCCAGCCACGGATTTTGGCGCGGGGTTTCAGGCCCGCCGCCTTGCCATATTCGGCGCTGCCCAGCAGCACCGCGCTGGCCCCATCGACGATACCGCTGGAATTGCCGCCGGTGTGGACATGGCTCAGCTCCTCCACCTGCGGATAGCGCTCGCGCACGATGCGGCCAAAGCCGAGGGCGGTCATGCCGGCAAAGGCGGGCTTGAGGGTGGCGAGCGATTCAACCGTGGTGCCGGGGCGGCGTAGTTCGTCGTTATCCAGCACCACCTCGCCCAGCACATCGCGCACCGGCACGATCGAGCGGGCGAAGCGGCCTTCGTCCCACGCCTGGCCCGCGCGGCGCTGGCTTGTCGCGGCGTAGGCGTCGACATCGGCGCGGGTGTAGCCTTCGAGGGTGGCGATGAGATCGGCGCCGATGCCCTGCGGCGTGTAGTGATTATGCAGCGCCACGTGGGGGTCGGAAGTCCATGCGCCGCTGTCGTAGCCAAAGATGGTGCGGCTCATCGATTCGACGCCGCCGCTGATGCCCGCTTCCATCATGCCACAGCCGATCTGCGCGGCGATGGTGTTCACCGCATCGAGGCCTGAGCCGCAGAAGCGGTTGACCTGCAGGCCGGAGACCGATTCGGCATAGCCCGCGTTGAGCACCGCCGCGCGGGCCAGCACGCCGCCCTGCTCGCCGACCGGCTGGGCGCTGCCCATCACCACCTCGTCGAGGAGGGCGGTGTCGAGATTGTTGCGGGCCTGCACCGCCCGCAGCAGCTGGGTGACCAGCTCGACCGAGGGGATCTCGTGCAGCGAGCCATCGGGCCGGCCGCGTCCGCGCGGGGTGCGGACATGGTCATAGATGAAAACATCGCGCATCGCTGAAACATCTCCTCAGGCCCGCGCCCTGGCCCAGGGCCCTCGCGGCGGAGGGGCTGGGGCTGGCGGGGCTATCTTGCTGCAACCCGGTTTTGGGGCCTTGTTTTCGGCTCCGCAACTTTGCGAGTAATCGCTCGCTTAAATTCCATATCACGAGAAACGCGCAGAGCAAGCCCCCGCGATGCGCGAAACGCGCCCTGCCCTGTTTTGTCTGCGATTTAGCCTTGGGTCAGCGGGGCGCTGACCAGGACTCCAGCGCCTCGGCCACGGTGAGGTTGACGCTGGGCCAGACCTCGCCCGGTGTGGCCGAGAAGCGCGGCGCGGGAGCGGCCTGGCTCACCCCGCCGTGATCCAGAAACACGCCGCGCGCGGTGTTGGCGGGATGCGCCATCGCCTCGCGCATCGAAAGCACCGGGCTGAGGCAGGCGTCCGAGCCCGCAAAGCGCTGTTCCCATTCCTCGCGGGTGCGGGTGAGGAAGATCTGCGCGAAATCGGCCTCCATCGCGGGCCAGCAGGCCTTGTCGTATTGCTGGTAGCGATCTGCCGGGATGTCGAGGCCCGCCAGCAATTGCGCGAAGAACTGCGGCTCCAGCGGGCCGACCGCGACATAGCCCCCCACTGCCTCACCATTATCGCCCTTGCAGCCGTAACAGCGGTAGAACGGTGCCGAGCCATCGAGCAGATTAACCCCGCGCTGGTCCTGCCACAGGCCGGTGGAGAGGAAGGCGTGAAAAATGCCGAGCAGATTGGCGACGCCATCGACCATCGCCACATCCACCACCTGCCCCTTGCCGCTGGTCTTGGCGGACAGCAGCGCCGAAACCATGCCGAGCGCGAGGAACATCGTGCCGCCGGCGTAATCGCCCACCAGATTGAGCGGCACGGCGGGGGTCTCGCCAGCCTTGCCGATGGCGGAGAGCGCGCCGGTCATGGCGATGTAGTTGATGTCGTGACCGGCGGTGAGGCTGAGCGGGCCTTCCTGCCCCCAGCCGGTCATCCTTCCATAAACGAGGCGCGGATTGGCGGCGAGGCATTCGGCGGGGCCCAGCCCGAGACGCTCCATCACGCCGGGGCGCGCGCCTTCCATCAAGCCATCGGCCCCAGCCACCAGCGCCAGCACGGCGGCGCGATCTTCCGGCGATTTGAGATCGAGGCTGATGGTCTTGCGGCCGCGCATGATCACCGAGGTGCCGACATCGCTATAGGCCGCCTGCCCCCCTGCCCGCTCGATGCGGATAATCTCCGCGCCGAGGCCCGAGAGGATCATGCCGCACACCGGCACCGGGCCGATGGCGTCCATCTCGATGAGGCGTATGCCGGAAAGGGGGCCGCTGGCCATGGGTTTCTCCCGAGGTTGCAATCTGTTGTTGCCAGCCTGTGGCATAAAGGGGGCGCAGCGCGCCATACCGAAAATGGGCCTCCCCATGGAGACCGTGACTTCTTGGTCACATACTTGACACAGAATGACGGCTGGGCCGGCGTTTCAACGCCGCGTTTATTGACATGGATTCGGGGCAGATTTATAACCCCCCTGCAAACGAACGTTTGTTTCGTCACAGATCATGGGGATGAGAGATGCTGAATCAAGGCAAAGTCACGACCAATTTTAGCAAAGTAACGGCCGTTCTGAAGTATGGCGTATCGATCGGCGCGCTGCTGGGTTGCGCGGTTCCGGCCTTCGCCGATGACACCACCAGCGCGGCGGCCGCTGCGGCCAACGCCTCCGGCTCGGACATCGTCGTTACCGCCCGACGCACCGAGGAAAAGCTGCGCGACGTTCCCGTCGCCGTGACGGCGTTTAGCGCCAAGTCGCTGGAAGAGCGCGGCATCACCTCGGAAACCGACCTGCAGACCTCGACGCCCGGCCTGCTGGTGCGCGAGACCACCTCGTCGAACCAGCTGAACTACGCCATTCGCGGCCAGTCGGTGGACGCCTTCTCCTATTCCACCCCGGCGGTTGTGGCCTACTTCAACGAAGTGCAGACCTTCAACAACTCCTCCACCTCGTTCTTCGATCTGCAGGGCATTCAGGTGCTGAAGGGTCCGCAGGGCACGCTGTTTGGCCGCAACGCCACCGGCGGCGCGGTGCTCTACAGCTCGCAGAAGCCCACCGACGACTTCGGCGGCTACCTCAAGGCTGGCTATGGCAACTACAGCGACCGCGAAGTTCAGGGCGCGATCAACCTGCCGCTGGGCAATGGTATCGACCTGCGTATCGCCGGCAGCTCGCAGAACCGCGACGGCTTCCAGCACAACCTCCTCAGCGGGGCCTATCTCAACTCGATCGATGCCAATGTTGGCCGCGTGAGCCTGCTCATCAAGCCCGCCGGTTCGGGCTTCGAGAACGTCACCGTGGTGCAATATGGCGATTACGGCGGCAATAGCGCCGGCCTGAAGCTGTCGAACTTCTATCCCGTGGGCTCGCCGGGCGTGGCCACGACGATGGCGGCGCTTTATCCGGCGAACTTCGTCTCCACCAATCCGGCGGTTGACGCGCTGTTTGCCGGCACCCCCTATGCGCGCGGCATCGCTGGCTTCCTGCAAATGCAGAACGCCACCTATGGCTATTACGACGTGGCCCTCAACACCAACGACCAGCACCAGGCCTACCAGACCTTCGTCTCGAACACGACGAGCTATGATCTGGGCGGCGGCGCGAAGCTGAAGAACATTTTCGGCTACAACCGCGAATATTCCTACGACTGGACCGATCTCGACGGCAGCCCCTACTCCTATTTCAGCATCGGCTGGGGCACGGGGGCTAACACCCACTATACCAACGGCACCAAGCAATGGTCGGACGAGCTTCAGGTCTCGGGCGATGCCGCCGATGGCAAGCTGAAGTATATCGCCGGTGCCTTCATCTCGCAGGAGCGGACCCTGGTTCGCATTCCCTTCGCCGCGGCGCCGGAACATTTTGCCAGCCCGTTTGAAGGCCTCTATGCCTTCACCGATGTCGACAAGTCGGAAGCGCTCTACACCCAGCTCAGCTACAAACTGCTCGACAATCTGAACCTGACCGGCGGCTTCCGCTACACCTGGGAGGATGTCAGCATCCTGCAGGAGTCGGACAGCCTGTTTGCCGGCATCCCCAGCGGCGACCAGAAGAACGCCAAGCCGAGCTGGCTGATCGGGCTGGACTATAAGGTGACGCCAGACCTGATGGTCTACTTCAACCAGCGTGGCAGCTGGCGCGCGGGTGGGTTTAACGGCACCAGCCAGGTGGGCGGTGCCGCCGATCCGTTCCTGCCCGAGACCACCTACGACTTCGAGGTTGGCGCGAAATATGCCGGTCGCATTGGCGATGTGCCGACCACCCTCAACGTCGCGATCTACGATCAGTACGTGAAGAATGTGCAGCGCGTGGTCTATACCATCAGCGGCGGCAATGGAGCCGCTCTGGCGGGCAACGTGGGCGAAGCACGGGTGCGCGGCATCGAGCTCGACGGCTCGGTGCGGCCGACCGACTGGCTGGAGTTTGGCGGTGCCTTCGATTACACCGACGCGGTCTTCACCAACCCGGTGGGCTACGCTGGCGGCATTCCCTATACCTTCGGCCCCTATGGCGACGCGCCGAAATACTCGGGCTCGATCTATGCCCGCGCCAGCACCGAGCTTCCCGGCGACAAGGGGCAACTGGTGCTGCGTGGCGATTTCTACACGCAGAGCTCGTTCTTCTACACCAACCTTGCCAACACCATCGCGCCGGGCACCGAAATCGCGGGCCACAGCGTGATCAACGCGAAGCTGGAGTGGAACAAGCTGCTCGGCTCGAAGGTTGACGGCTCGCTCTTCGTCAACAACCTTACCGACAAGCACTATATGGCTGGCGGCAACGCGCTGGCGGGCGTTCAGGGCTCCAATGCCACCCTGCCCGGCGCGCCGCGGATGTATGGCTTCCAGCTGGGCATCAAGTTCTAAGCCACACTGCAACCTTGCTAATACCTCGGGGCATTCCACCAGTGGTGGGGTGCCCCGTTCTTTTTGGGCCCGCTGATATGGCCCCTCTGCGTTTAGCGGAGATTGCCAAATCGGCTGGAATGGGGGATGGCTGCGGCAAGCTTTCGCCCGCTGAAGCGCGGGCGGCGAATTGGTGCAGGAGGAGTCGCAGATCATGACCGAGCGTTATACAAAAGTGGCCGTGGTGCTGCACTGGCTGGTGGCCATCGGCCTATTCCTCAATCTCTATTCGGGCCTTGGCTTTGATGATCTGCCCAAGGGTCAGGTGGCTGCGGCGGTGGCGCTGCACAAATCGATCGGGATCAGCGTGCTGGGTCTGGTGGTGCTGCGCCTGCTGTGGCGGGTGGGGCACAAGCCGCCAGCACCGCTCGCCGGGCTGAAGCCGGTGGAGCAGAAACTCGCCACCGGTATTCATCATCTGCTCTATCTGCTGATGGTGCTGATCCCGCTTTCGGGCTGGGTGATGGATGCGGCGTGGAAGGGCGCGGCAACGCATCCCTTCGTGCTGTTTGGCGCGGTGCCGTTCTTCCATCTGCCGCTGTTTGGCGGGCTGGACGCGGCGGCAAGAGAGCACGCCGATCACCTGCTGGGCGCGGTGCACCAGTTTGCGGCCTGGGCAATAATGGGCGCGCTGGTGCTGCATGTGCTGGGGGCGCTCAAGCATCAGTTCCTCGGCCGCGAGAAGCTGTTCCAGCGGATGTGGTTTGGTAGCTGAGACCATGACGGGGGAAGCTCTGGCCCCCGTGCTGCGGATCAAGCTGCAGATCACTAGCGGGGATGAAATCGCCATGGGGCCCGGCAAGGCCGATCTGCTCGACGCCATAGCGCGCGAGGGATCGATATCGGGCGCGGGGCGGGCGATGGGCATGAGCTATCGCCGGGCCTGGCTGCTGGTGGATGTGATGAACCGCTGCTGGGAGATGCCGCTGGTGGTGGCCCATCCCGGTGGATCGGGGCGGGGTGGCGCGCGGCTTTCCGAACAGGGCCGCGCGGTGCTGGCGCTCTATCGCGCGCTGCAGGGCGAGGCGGGGGCCTTGCGATCTGGAGCGAACTGGGAGCAACTGGCGGGGGCGCTGCTGCCCCAGCCACGGGTGCATCAGCGGGATTAGGCTGGCCACCCGATAGTCTTGGGGCAACTCTGATATTGCGCGGTTGAAAAAGCCGGTGCAAGGAATCGGGCAAAGCATACCGCAATTGCGAAAGGTTTCCGGATGACTGCCACCCGCCCTGATGATGCCCTGCGTAACAAACTGGTGGTCGTGATTGGCGGGGGGGGCTTTCTCGGTCGCCACCTCGCGCAAGAGCTGCTGGCACGCGGCGCGCGGCTGCGGATTGCCAGCCGCCATGTCGAGCGGGCCTATGCGGTGAAGGCGCTGGGCAATCTGGGCCAGGTGCAATTCTCGCGGCTGGATGTGACCAAGGCTGACGAAGTCGGGTTGGCGCGGGTGCTGCAGGGCGCGGATGCGGTGGTTAATCTCGTCGGCGGCTTTTCGGGTAATCTCGACGCGCTGCAGGGCAGTGGCGCGGGGGCCTTGGCCGCGGCGGCCAAGGCGGCGGGCGCGAGGGCCTTTGTGCATATCTCGGCGCTGGTGGGCGAGAGTGCCGCCAAGGTCGGCTATGCCAGCAGCAAGGCGGCGGGCGAAGCGGCGGTGCTGGCGGCCTTCCCGCAAGCGACGATCCTGCGGCCCTCGATCCTGCTCGGGCCCGATGATGGGCTGATTCCCCTGTTCGCCGGGCTGCTCTCCACCCTGCCGGTGGTGCCGGTGTTTGGCCCCGAGGCGAAGCTGGCGCCGGTGTTTGTGGACGATGTGGCGCTGGCCATCGCCGTGGCGCTGGCCGATCCCGCCGCGCATGGCGGCAAGACCTACGAGCTGGCCGGGCCCGAAGTGATCACCACGCTGGAGCTGAACCAACGCATCGCCAAAGCCGCCAAGCGCAAGCCGCTGCTGGTGCCGCTGCCCGATTGCGTCTCCGGGCTGATCGCCGGGCTGACCGGCTGGCTGCCGCTGGCACCGATTACGGCGTCGCAGTGGAAGCTGCTGCAGGCGGGCAATGTCGCCTCGGGGGCGCTGCCGGGGCTGGCCGAGATGGGTATTCGAGCGCGGCCGCTGGGGCTGTTTCTCGACCGCTGGCTGGTGCGGTTTCGCGAGCATGGGCGGTTTGGGGTGGCTTGAGGGCCGGGTTTTTTGGGTTTTTAGAGTTAGTCTTGGGGGTGTTACACCCCCAAACCCCCATTACTGTCAGCGTAGGGGCACTACATCGGCGTTGGGCGTTGCCGCGAAGCGGCGTTAATCGCCTGCGGCGCGGCGGGGTTGCGCTGTGGGTGAGCCGGGGCGCGACGATGACAGTATTGGGGTGCAGGGGGGTAACCCCCCTGCGATTATCCTTTTCCCCCTGCCCTTCCCCTAACCCCACTCAAGCATTCACATCCGCATAATGCGCGGGTGGCTGGATCACTTCCATCCGCTCCGCCAGCAGGGGCCGGAAGCTGGGGCGGCTTTTGAACACCGAATACCATGCGCGGGCCTGGTCGTGGCCGTTCCAGTCCACCCCGCCGAGGTAGTCCACCACCGAGAGGTGGGCGGCGGCGGCGAGGTCGGCGAGGCTCATGGTGGGGCCGGCGAGCCAGGCGCGGTTATCGACCAGATAGTCGATATAATAGAGGTGATCGTGGGCGAGGCGCATGGTTTCGCGCAGCATTTGCGAATCGGGGGATTGGCGCAGGATCAGGCGCTTTTTCATGCGCTCGTGCAGCAGGGGGGCGGTGACGTCGGCGTAGAACACCTCGTCGAACAGGGCGACGAGGCGGCGGATCTCGGCGCGCTGGGGGGCGGTGCCGGAGATCATCGGGGCTTTGTCGGTGGTTTCCTCGATATATTCGCAGATGGCGCGGCTATCGGCGAGGGTCAGGCCGCGTTCGGGGTCGGTGAGCACCGGGGTGCGGCCGGCGGGATTGAGCGCGAGGAAGGCGTCGCGGCCTTCCCAGGGGTATTCGCGGATCAGCTCGAAGCCGATGCCTTTTTCGCCCAGCAGCAGGCGCAGCTTGCGGCTGAAGGGGCAAAGCGGGAATTGATGGAGTTGCCACATGCCCGTGGCCATGCCCCGATGGGGGGGCCGAGTCTAGCGGGGTGGGCTACGGTGGCTGGCGATTTCAGGTGAAAAACGCGGGTGGGGTTAGCGCGTGGTGGCCCCATCGTGGACGCAGAGCACGCTGTCGTCGCGGGCCAGGGCCCAGAGGCTGAGGCCGGAGGTGCGGGCGCGATCCACCGCCAGCGACGTGGGTAGCGAGATGGTGACGAGGGTGGTGGCCCCGGCGCGCACGGCTTTTTCGACGATCTCGAAGCTGGCGCGGGCGGTGGAGAGGATAAAGCCGGGGGTGAGCGGGTGCGCCTCGTGGCTGAGGCCGCCGATCAGCTTGTCGAGGGCGTTGTGGCGGCCGACGTCCTCGCGGATCAGGGCGATGGTGCCGCTGGGATCGGCGAAGGCGGCGGCGTGGGCGGCGCGGGTGGCGCGGCCTAGCACTTGGCCAGCGGGGAGGGCTTTGAGCGCGGCGAAGATGGCCGAGGGGGCGATGGCGGGATGCGCGGCGACGGATGGCAGGGGGCGGGCGAGTTGTTCGAGGCTCTCGATGCCGCAGAGGCCGCAGCTGGATTCGGCGACGCGGCTGCGGACGCGCTCGGTGAGGCGATCCGGGCTGAGGGTGGCGATTTGAGCGCGGACGATCCAGCCGAGATCGACTTCGGCGATGGCGATGTCGGTGAGGTCTGCCGCGCGGGCGGCCAGCCCCTCGGTGAGCGCGAAGCCGGTGGCGAAATCGGCGAGATCGGCGGGAGTGGCCATCATCACCGCATAGGCGATGCCGTTATATTCCAGCGCCACCGGGGCCTCGCCGACCCATGGGCGGGCGGCGGGCTGGTGGCGGCCATCGGCGAAGTATTCGATCATCGCCCCGGCCCGCAAACCCTGCGCGCCGGGCCGGAACTGGCTGGCCCGGCGCGCAGTGGCCGCTCTATCATTTGGGCAGATGGTGCAGCGCGCACAGCTTGTGGCCATCGGGATCGCGCAGATAGGCGAGGTAGACGTTGAAGGCGGCGCGGGGGCCCGGAGGATCCTCGCAGGTGGCACCGCCATGCGAAACACCGGCGGCGTGCCAGGCATTCGTCTGCTCGGGGCTGGAGGTGGCGAAGCCGATGGTCTCGCCATTGCCCACGGTGGCGGGCTCGCCATTGCGCGGCGCGCCCAGAATGAGCATCCCGCCATTGTGCTGATAAAACACGCGGCCAAGATCGGGAACAAGATTGCCCGGCGCGACACCGAGCGCGCCGAGAGTGGCGTCGTAGAAGGTCTTGGAACGGGCAAGGTCGTTGCTGCCGATAAAGACATGGCTGAACATCGGGGGTCCTCTCTCTCTTTTGGTTGTGGCGAGAGATTAGCGGCTGGGCGCGCTTGGTCAATGCGGGGTTTGAGGCGCTAGAGCTTGGGCGCTAAAGTTTGGGAAGCGTGACGCCGCGCTGGCCCATGTATTTGCCCGCGCGGTCGGCATAGGAGACCTCGCAGGGCTCGTTGCCCTTCAGGAACAGGAACTGGCACGCGCCCTCGTTGGCGTAGATCTTCGCAGGAAGCGGCGTGGTGTTGCTGAATTCGAGGGTGACGTGCCCCTCCCAGCCGGGCTCCAGCGGGGTGACGTTCACGATGATGCCGCAGCGGGCGTAGGTGCTTTTGCCAAGGCAGATGACGAGGACGTCGCGCGGGACGCGGAAATATTCGACCGTGCGGGCAAGGGCGAAGCTGTTGGGCGGGATGATGCACACATCCGTCTTGCGATCGACGAAGCTGTTGGGGTCGAAGTTCTTGGGATCAACTACCGCGCTGTCAACGTTGGTGAAAATCTTGAAATCATCGGACACGCGGGCGTCGTAGCCATAGGACGAGAGGCCGTAGCTGATCACGCCGTCGCGGCGTTGGCTTTCCACGAAGGGCTCGATCATGGCGTGATCTTGAGCCTGCTGGCGGATCCATTTGTCGGAGAGAATAGACATCGGCGCTTCATGGCCGATGGAGGGGCTGCGGGCAAGAGGGCTGGGATCAGGAGGGTGTTAGGATCAGGAGGTAGGTGCGAGGGGCCGGGAGTATCGTGTGAAACACGATGCGACCCACAGGAACACCCCCTCGCGCTCCCATACCTGTCGGCGTGGTGCTTGTTCTGCGGCGGGGTGGATTGGGGCTTGGGGGTTTGTTGCCTGCGGCGCGGATGGGGCGGGCTGGGGGCGTGGGGG
>Ga0208507_1000416_pt1 | contig 28038 bp, 20 predicted proteins | sample CryBogCBH12Aug01_FD_184626 | JGI IMG/M metagenome (GOLD analysis project Ga0208507, IMG submission 184626) | Freshwater microbial communities from Crystal Bog, Wisconsin, USA - CBH12Aug09.1 (SPAdes) (version 2) | ecosystem: Environmental > Aquatic > Freshwater > Lake | place: Crystal Bog... | reverse complement strand
GCTCTATGAAGGCGTCAATGCTGTCAGCAAAATCCGCGACGTGCTGGGACCGACCGACCCCTCCAAGGCGCCGCCCGGCTCCATCCGCCGCGAATTCGGCTCCACCATCATGGTCAACGCCGCGCATGCCAGTGACTCGGCGGAAAACGCCAAGCGCGAATTCGGCATCGTCAAGCCCGGCGAAAATAATTTCAAGCAAGTGATCGAGGAAGCCTTCGGAAAGATTTAAAATTTAGAACCGGCGGTATTTTTTCAAGCCCACGCCACGCGTGGGCTTTTTAGTTTCGCCAGCAACTGCACATCAGCGGCGGGAAAGTCATGCAGATCCAGTTCTGAACGATCAATCCACTTTACCGCCGCGCAGTCGAGCGGTTGCGGTTCACCCGAAAGAAGCCGGCAGCGAAAAAATTTCAGGCGGACGGATTTTTCCGGATAATCGTGTGAAATTTCCCCAAACAGTGTGCCGACGGAAATTTCCACGCCGAGTTCCTCGCGGATTTCGCGGACCAGGCATTGCTCGAAAGTTTCGCCGGCTTCGCGTTTGCCCCCGGGAAATTCCCAAAGCCCACCAAGGTGAGATTTCAGATGGCGCTGCGTGATAAGAAGCTTGCCGGCACGAAAAACGAGCGCGGCGCTGACATTAATGCAGTTTTTAGTCAGACCGGAAGCGAAGTTGCACATCTCAACTAAAAAACAAAAACTATCTACCCACACTGTTGTAAACCCAGCCGAGCGATTTCATTTCTGCCGGGTCAAAGAGATTGCGCCCGTCAAACATGATCGGATGCGTCAGCCCCTTTTTCGCGCGGGCCAGATCAAGCTGCTTGAACTCGTCCCATTCCGTGGCCACCACGAGTGCGTCACAGCCTTCGGCCACAGCATTCATGTCGTCCACATAGGTCACATTCGGCAAAAGCGTTTTGGCTTTATCCATCGCCTTCGGGTCATGCACGCGCAGCGTCGCGCCGTCTTTCAACAGGCGCTGGCACAGGTCAATCGCGGGCGAGGACCGCACGTCGTCGGTGTTCTGTTTGAACGCCAAACCGAGCACGCCGATTTTCTTATCCTTCAGCACCCAGAGCGTGTCGGTGATTTTTTTGACGAAGCGCTCCATTTGATCGGCGTTGATGCGCTGGACCTCTTTCAACAATTTAAAATCATAGCCGATCTGCTCGGCAATCTTGATGAACGCGCTCAAGTCCTTGGGAAAACAACTACCACCGAAACCGATGCCAGCATTGAGGAAACGCCGACCAATGCGCTCGTCCAAGCCAATGCCGTTGGCGACTTCCTGCACATTCGCGCCGGCGGCCTCGCAGACGGTGGCGATGGCATTAATGTAGGAAATCTTCAGCGCGAGAAAGGAATTCGCCGCGTGCTTGATGAGTTCGGCGGAATTGATGTCCGTGACGATGATCGGCGCGTTGAACGGCGTGTAAATCTCCTTCATGGCCGCCGCCGGGCGCGGCGAAGCGACGCCAATAACCACGCGATCCGGCTTCATCAAATCGCCGACGGCAAAACCTTCGCGCAAAAATTCCGGGTTACTGACAACGTCGAACTCCACTTTCGCCGCGCAGTAGCGCTTGATGGTCTCGGCCACCTTTTCGCCGGTCTTCACCGGCACGGTGCTTTTGTCCACAACAATTTTGTAGCTGGTCATGGCCCCGGCAATATCGCGGGCCACGCGTTCGATGTAGCTCAGGTCCACGGAGCCATCCGGTTGGGGCGGCGTGGGCACGGCAATGAAAATCACATCAGAATTCCGCACGCCCTCGGAAGTGCTGGCGGTGAACTGGAGCCGGCCGGCGGCGACATTTTTTTTAACTAGTTCTTCGAGTCCCGGCTCGTAAATCGGGATGCCACCGGCTTGCAGCATTTTCACCTTGGCCGCGTCGTTGTCCACGCAGATGACCTGATGGCCGACTTCCGCAAAGCAGGTTCCGGTGACCAGACCGACGTAACCGGTGCCAATGATGGAGAGCTTCATTTCAAGACTTGGCCGCGGGCTTCGCCATACGGCTCAAGGCCTGCTTGGCGGACTCCGCCGCAGGAGCGGCCGGAAATTTAGAGACGACCCGTTGATACGCGGAGGCGGCCTCGGGTTTGTTCTGCGCCTCCAGACTGGCGGCACTGCCAAGTTGCGCGGTGGCCGCCAGCGGCCCGTCGGGCACGGCGGCGAGAAATTTTTGAAACTGCGCCTGCGCGTCGGCATAGCGGCCGGCACTAAACATCGCCGTCGCCGCCTGCAACAGAGCCCGCTGTCCCGCCGCCGTGCCGGAATATTTGGCGGCCAGCTGCGCAAAGGAATCGGCAATCTGGCTGGGATTGGCACCGGCCACCGGCGTCATTAACAATTGCGTCAGCGCCTGGCCGGCGGCAATTTCCTTCTGCTCATGCTGCGTGGCCACGAAGAAATAAATGCCCCAGAGCGCGAGCAAGGCCGCGATCACCGCAATGAGCCGTTTTTGGTTAGCCTCCAGCCAGGGCCAAAGTTTGATCAACAGTTCCGCCGGTGCGTCATTTGTTTGCATATATAGAATCAACAGTTTTTCCGCGCGGCAGGTGAAACGCAAGCCGAAATCCTTTGCCAAAGCGTTTCCGCTTGAAATGGAGAGTGGTTCCGCCGCACTTTGCGGAGATGTTCCGACGCCTGCGCCAACTGCGAGCCGCCGACGTGCAGCTTTACCGGCTGTGCGACGGGGCCGCCGGCTACGTCATATTCCTCATGACGATCTTCAGTCCGTGGGCGTTTGGCACCACCCAGTCATGGGCGGTCTGGACCATGAACTACGCCGCCGGCCTGCTTGGCGGGCTGCTGCTGGTCAAACTATTGATACGCAAAATCAAACAATATCCTGCGCCACGCTGGGATGCCGCCGGCCCGGCGGACAAAATAAATTCACATTCTTCCCGTGCCGCCACCGCCACGGCCGCGCTCGCATGGCTGACCGGCGCGCTGTTGTTGTTCTGCCTGACCAGCGCGCTCAACGCCGCCGCGACCTACGATCCGGAAAAGCATTTTTTCACTTACCAGCCGCATCTGGGCTGGCTGCCACACAGTCTGGACGCGAACCGGACGTGGTTTTACTTTTGGACCTACCTCGGCCATGCCGCCGCGTTCTGGAGCATCCGCGACTGGCTGCTGGGACGGACGGAGGCCGAGGAGAAAATTCTGCGCCAGCAAACCACACCCGCCGCGCCCGTGCTGCCGGCGCGGCTGCGACAACTGCTCGGGCTGCTCGTCGTGAGCGGGACGGCGCTCGGCATCGAGGCCATCGTCCAACGCGCCGCCGGTTCCAGCAAGCTGCTCTTCCTCGTCCAGCCCGTGGTCAATCCCGAAGGCGACACGCAATTCGGCCCTTACGCCTACCGCTCGAACGCGGCGCAGTATTTCAACCTACTCTGGCCGGTGTGCCTCGGCGCGTGGTGGCTACTCCGCCGCGAAGGCGGGTGGAAAACAAATTTTCTCCTGGCCGCCGCCGCCGTGATGGCGGCGTGTCCGGTTATCTCCACCAGCCGCGCCGGCGCGCTGACGGCGGCGGGATTGCTGGCGCTGACGGCCGTTTTATTTCTGGGAACGGAAATCAGCCTGTTGCTTCAACGCGGCGGCTCGTTGCGGCAATCGCGAAATTTAATTTTAACCGTTCTTTTTTTGGCGGCGACACTGGGACTGGGCTGGTACTTCGGCTGGTCAAAACTGTCGCCACGACTGGAACAAATCAGTGAAGGCCTGGCCGGCCGCGAACAGATGTATGCGGACGCGCGGCCGATGGCGGCGGATTATCCGGTTTTCGGCACCGGGCCGGGAACTTTCGGAACAGTGTTCCAGCTCTACCGGATTTCCAACGCGACCTACTGGCCGGAACAATTGCACAACGACTGGCTGGAAACGCTCATCACGTTTGGCTGGGCGGGATTTTTGCCCGCGCTGGCCGCACTCGGCTGCGTGGCGGCGGCGGGCAGCCGCGCGCCGCGAAGATTCGCCATGATGGCCGGACTGGCGCTGGCCGGCTGCCTGATTCAGGCACGGTATGATTTTCCGCTGCAAATCCATTCCGTGCTGTTTCTGTTCCTGCTGATCAGCGCGATGCTGCTGGCGCTAGGCGCGATGGCGCGGAAAAATTAAAGCACCGCAGCGCGGACGCCGCCGGCGCGCACCAGCGCGGCGGCGGGCAATTTGATCATCGTCTGCCGCCCGAGAAATTCCATGAGCACCGCCACGCGCTCGCGGCCGGACTGCACCGGCGCCACCACCGCCAGCAGGCCGCGCAGGCTGCCTTCGGCCACGCGCACGACATCGCCGGGCGACAGCGAGTCGTCCACGAAGTGTAACTCCTCCGCACCCAGCGAGGTCCGCAACCCGGCAATAACTTTGCCATCAATCCGCGGCCAGCGTTCGCCGAAATGGACGACGCCGCGCACGCCGCGCGCGTACTGCACGGCCCGCAAATCAGCCGGCCAGGCGAACCGCGCGAACAAATAGCCCGGAAACAACGCCTCGGTGGTCCACGCCGCCCCGCGCGCGGTCGCGCGTTTGAAACGGATGCGGGGCAGGAAGACTTCGAGGCCGGGAAGCTGCCGGAGATGCGCAGCGGCGATGTGCTCATGCTTGGGCTGCGCGCACAGGCAGAACCATTCGGTCACCGGTGGTTGGTCATGGGCGGCCTGCGACATACGGGAACAAGGCGGGGTTACTCTTTGTAGTAATCCTTGTATTGGTCGTAGTAATGGTAATCGCCGGTGTTGGGACGGACGGAGTTCAGCACGATGCCGAGCACGTTGGCATTGCGCTGGCGCAACAGGTCGAGCGCGGCGCGGGCAATGCGGGCGGAGGTGGCTTCGGCGCGGATGACAAAAATGACGCCGTCCACGCGGGGCGCGAGACTGGCCGCGTCATCCGCCGCCATCACCGGCGGGGTATCAATGATGATGTAATCGTATTCGTTGCCAGCCTCATTCAGGAAATTTTCCATGTCGGCAGCAAAAAAATACTCGGTGAAACTCTTGTCCGTCCGGCCACGGGGCAACAAACCGAGATGGGGGACGAGCGTTGGCAGAACGAGCGAATGCCAGTCCAGTTTTTCCACCAGCATCTGGCCGAGGCCCTTTTCCGCAGTAAGATTAAAGCGTTTGTGCAGCGAGCCTTTGCGCAGGTCGGCGTCCACCAACAACACGCGCGAACCACCCAAAGCAAGCGACACGGCCAAATTGGCAGCAGTAAGAGATTTGCCGTCGTTGGGCACGGAACTGGTGATGAGCAACTTGCGCGGCCGCCGGCCGGTCTGATTTAAATAAAGCACCGAGGAGCGCAGATTGCGGAAGGATTCCATGAACGACGTGCGCATATCGTCAGCAGCCAGCAAGGGCAGATCACCGGCACGCGAGGTGCTGACCTCGCGCGGAATCTGGCCGAGCACTTCCTCATCGAAAAACTCCTGCAACTCGGTAAAGGAATGCATCCGGTCATCCAGGCGATCACTGATGATTAGCAGGCCAAAACCGAGGCCGAGGCCAAGAAGTCCGGCCATGAAAAGATTGCGGAGGCGCAAGGCTTGCTCCGGCTGCGCGTCACTCGCGGCCTGATAGACAGTCACGCTTTCGGGACTAACCTCTTTGTTGACATCGAGCATTTCCAGAGAGGTCAGCAACTGGTCGCGCAGGGACTGGACACGCTCGGATTTTTTTTGAAAGCGCTCATATTCTGCGGTCTTGCGGGCGAGGGCAACATTCTCCCGGCCGAGTTGCTGGCATTGGTTTTGAAGATTGGTGATTTGCAAGGCAAGGGCGCTTTTTTGGGCTTCGAGCTGTTCGATGCTTTGGTCGCGATAAATGACGAGCAGGCGGCCCAAGCGATCAACAGTTTCGCCCATGCTCACCATGTGGGGATGGGCGGGCTTTAGAAATTCGGAAAAGCGTTCCTTGTCGGCCTGGAGGAGGAGAATCTGCTGTTTGATGGTGAGATATTCCATGCCGATGCTGTTGGCGGCGACGTTGAGACCAGATTGTCCACCGACACCGGCATTGACGAGGATGCTTCCGCCCGCGCCCGAATCGCCACCTAGGCCGCCGACACCGCCGGAGCGCAGCATGGCCGGCTGCTGCCCCTGTTCCAGAAGCAGGTTTTGATCGAGGGTCATGGAACTCAGAAGGTCATGCTGCGATTGCGCCTGGGCAAGCTGCTGGTAAAGCAGGGTGAGAAAACTATTCATCCCCGTGGCCTGCTGCAGCAGCGCCGCATCGTTGGTGCCTAAATACGCCGTGATCTGGTCATCAATCCGGTTCAACTCCACATCCAGTTTCTGAATCTGATCGCTAAGACCGGACACGGTGGTGTCGGAAGCATGGGAGGCCATCTCCTTTTTCATGTTGATGTACTCCACCATGCAGGCTTGTAGAAATTTCTGGGTATATTGCGGTTCCACGCCGGTGCCGCGCAGGATAAAGATGGTGGTCTTGGGCAACACGGAAACGTCCACCTTGATGGAACACGGCGGCAACCCGGGATTTTCCGACGCCACGCGCTCACGGGCGCGGCTCAAGACAGTCTGTCCCTGCATGAGCGCGGCCTGGGTGCCGAGGAAATTGCCCAGTTCCTCGGAGTAAAGCGAGCCGATGGCACCCGACTGGGTGTTAAGCTTGATGTTGACGATCATCTGGCCGACCGAGGCAAATTCCGGCGCGGCGATAGAGAGCCGCCATTGCTCGACGCCCAGAGCGAGCGGAATCGTTAGGAGAAACACCCACCAGCGCCGGAACAGCAGGTTCCGGTAGCGCTGCAGGCGTGCGTAAAATTTATTCATCCCCGCCGCCCGGTGCTGCTTGTCCACAGGTAAATTGTCGCTCATGGGTATTCGGGTTGGAAAAATCGACGTTAAAAATTCACCAGCCGCGTGGGCACGATGATGAGGTCATTGGGCTGGAGCACGATATCTTTTTCAATTTTTCCCTTTTCCAAAATGTCCGCCATGTTCAGGTCAAACGTCAGTTTTTCGCCATTCAGCCCGGTGGCCGCACGCACCACCTTCACCTTGGTTTTACTCGCAAAATCGCCAAAGCCGCCGGCGCGCAGAATGGCGTTACCGGCAGTGAGATTTTCATTGATCTGCATATCCAAAGGACCCTGGTTGCGCACCTGCCCCCAGATATAAACCCGGCCGAGAATCCGCGTGGCCACGTTGAGGGACAACACCACGGTCGCCTTCTTATAATAATCCTTCTCCAGCGCGGCCGTGATATCGGCGGCCAGTTCCTTGGACGTTTTGCCAACGGCCATCACGCGGCCGATGTAAGTCACGTCAAGTTCGCCGGAATCGGCCACCACGAGATTCACCGGCGTGTCCTGAAGGCCGAGCACCCGGTCCTCCAAAATCTGAAAACTCACCGCGTCGCCCACGCGCAGCTTGTAAGAATCATCCGCCACATAACCGTTGAGCAGCCCGGCCGCCGGCGCAGCGGGCGCGGCAACCGCCGGCACAACCGGGGCGGTTCCACTCCTGACGACAGGTGCGGGCGTGGGGAGTTGGGCCAGCGCCAATGTCAGATTTCCACAGGCCAACAGCAACAAACACGGCAGAATTTTTTTCATAGGAACCGGCAAAGTATTCAAAACTGGTAGGTCAGACTCAAGCCTACAATGTTGGCGGTGTAATTGGCATTATTGCCGGCCTGCGCCTGATCCGTGGTTTCCATCACAAATTGATAATAAACCGACCCGGAAAGCTTTTGCGAGAGAGCGTGACTGACTGTAAGACCCGCGCCAAACTGATTGTAATGCAAGGCGTTCGCGGCGATCTGCGTCCCTTGTTCCCACCAGACCGGCGTGCTGATGGAATATTTCCAAAGGATGTTCCAGTTCGGGTTCAGCCGCACAAACAGGCGTTCATATGGCTGGCCATTGTAAGCAAAATCCACGCTGTGCCCAGCAGACAATGAATAATCAACATGCTGGGTGAGTTGGTGAGAAACGGAAAATTGAAAATACAACGCCGTCATCTCGCCACCCCCGGCCGCCCGGGAATTCTCCGGCAGATAAACGGTGTAACCGCCGTCCAGCCGGGCGCTCAAATGTTCGCTGATCTGCACGCTGGAAAACGCGCCAGCGTTCCATTGGAGCGCGTCCGAAACAAGCCCGGCGTTTGTCGAATAAGATTGGGCATAACGCACCAAACCAAGGCCGCCTTCCAGTCCCACCATGACTTCCGGTTGCAACCGGAAACCGGCGTTCAGGAAGAAATTTTCCGAAGTCGAGTCCGGCTGGCTGCTCTGGTTGTTCACACCAAGATAATCCATATGGTCAAAACCGAGGTTGACCACCAACTTGTTCAAATCCCACAATCCCGAAACCCCCGCGTCATTTTGCAAAAACGTATTGTTCTGGCCGCCGCCGGTCGTTGGATTCTGGTAGGAATATTCCGTCATCGTCGCGCGGTCGTGAAGATTGATCTTCCAGTCTTTGATGAAAATGTCGAAGGACACCCCCGATCCCGGATTCAGATAAAACTGGTTCAAGTCACTGTGCTGCGCATAAAAAGAATAGCCAGCGTCCACGGAAAGATTCAGTGTGTTCCACTCCGTCACCGGCCAGTTCAACTGCAAGTCTGCGGAGGGATGAACAACCTCATCACTCTCGGCATGGCTGGAATTGCGGACGTTGTCGGTGAATTCCGCACCCATTGCGGCGCTGCACCGCAATGCAACCGGCCCCCAGAGCAAGTTGTAATAACCCACCGAATTTCGCGCCTGCTTCTGGGTCTCTGCCGCCACATCGCCCGCCAGGGAAATCCGCAGCGCTTCCTGCGCCACCAGCGGGAATGCCAGCGACAACATCATCATCGCCAGGCAGAAAAGCCGGCGGAAAATGGATGCGCAATGTTTTGTCCGCAATCGCACGGGAAAAAAACATTATGCCTCCCACCAAGCCACGCGTCAGCAAAAATGGCATTGGCTCATTTGGCGGTTTCCCCTTTCACCGGAAGAAAAAACCCAACCGGAAAACATCCCCATAACAACAGCAAACGGGCAATAAAACTGATTGACTTGACCGGCAAAATAAATTAAGAGTTAAAAGCCTCCTAAACCTACACATGAAAACTCACAAAGTCATTTTAGCGCTGGTCATCGGCGCATTGCTGGCACCGGCCTTTTCTGGCCGGGCGGCAAACCCCGCCGCCAGCCCTTCCTTGAGCATTTTGAAATCCGTGCCGCTGGCTGAACTGCCCGGCAAGGCGGCGGCGCTGGTCGCTACTGCCGATGCAAAATCACAAGTCCAGACGGCGATGGACGTGATTAAATCCGCAATCGGGCTGAATCCCGCTGCCGCGCCGGCCATCGTCGGCTCGGTTGCGGCCCGTACTCCCGAGATTGCCGCCGTTGCCGCCGCGACCGCCGCCAGCTTGCTGCCCAGGCAGGCCGCCGCCTTGGCGCAGGTCGCCGCCGCGGCTGCGCCAAAGTTTGCCGGCAAAATTGTCGAGGCGGTTTGCGCCGTGGCACCAGACTCATACAAGGCCATTGCGCAGGCGGTCGCGGATGCGGTTCCTAGTGCCGCCAGGGAAATTCTGGCGGGCGTCGCCAGCGCAATTCCCAGCCTAAAGGATGCCATCAACAAGGCGCTGGCTCTCTACAAAACACCCTCGGTAAATCTGGTGCTCTCCCAAATCGCAGGGACCACCATCCTGGCAGCTTCATCACCCGGTTTGACCGTGACACCCCGTGTCAATCCCACTCCGGCGCCGACACCGTCTCTCCCGCTTCCGCCGGTGAATTTGGATCCGCAAAATTACACTCAAGTCCCCTCCGGCGGACGTAATTATTCGAATGCTAACCCACCACCTCCAAGTGGTCCATTGTGACATTTTTCAATTTGGTTTCGCCCGTCTTTGGAATCAAAGGCGGGCTTTTTTTTGACTTATTTTTTTGTAACTACCGCCTTTTTCCCCTAGTTTTATCAAATGATTGAAGCTACAACGCCCCGGAAAAAATGGCTACTTTTGACGATGGGCGTCGCAATCGGCCTTGGCCTGTTCTTTGGTCCGGCCAGAGCTTTTTATCACCGGCAAAAAGAACAGCGCAGCCTCTCGCTAGCACGGCAATTTTTTTCCAAGGGCGATTATCCCAATGCCAGCCTCAGCGCACGGCAGGTGCTGCTCCTGAACCCCGCGAATGTCCCAGCCTGCCGCATGATGGCGGAAATTGCCGACCGCCTGCAATTGCCCATGGCGCTAGACTGGCGGCGGCGGCTGGCGGAACTCGTCCCCACGGCAGAAACCAAACTGCAACTCGCCGAGGCCGGCCTGCGCTATCAAAGCCGGCCCTTCCCACTGACGGAACAAATTTTGCAGGAACTCGCCACCACCGCGACCAATCTAGCCTACTATCACGCCGTCGCCGCCGAACTCGCACTGAACCTCCGCCAACTGGACGCGGCGGGCAGCCAGTTTGCCAGCGCGGTCCAGCTTGCACCCGCCAACCAGATTTATCAGCTCAACCTTGCCATGGTGCAGTTGAGCTCCCGCAACCCAGCCACGCTGGCGGCAGCACGCGACCGATTGAATGCCTTCGCGGCGGACACCAACTTCGCGCCTAATGCGTTGCGAGCGCTCATCGCCGACCGACTTGCCCACGACGACGCGGCAGCAGCGCAAAATTTGTCCGACAAACTGTTGCGCTCGCCGCAGGCGGCCATGCCCGACCGGCTGCAACATCTTACGATTTTGAAAAAAAAACACAGCGCGGACTTTCCCGCACAGTTGAACGCGCTGCAACAATTCGCCGCCACCAACGCACCGAACGCGGCCCAGACGGCGCTGTGGATGCGGGGAAATGGTTTGGTTGCCAACGCCCGACGCTGGCTGGCCGGCCTACCAAAACATTTGCAAAACCAGCCGCCGGTGCAACTGGCCCAGGCGACCACCATCGAGACGGAACTAGACTGGCCGGCGCTGCGGCAATTCTGCGCACATGGCAACTGGGGGGAACTGGATTTTATGCGACTCGCGTTTCTCGCCCACGCCTGGGCGCAGCTCGGCGAAATGTCGGTGGCCAAGAGCCAATGGCATTCGGCGGTGGACGCCGCCGGCAACCGGCTTGGCGCGCTGGCCAGCCTGCTGGAGTTCACGGCACGCTGGCAACTGGCCGACGAACGGTTGGACTTGTTCTGGCTGCTGTTCCAGAAATTTCCCCGCGACCAGTGGATTGCCACCTCGTTGGAACAGTATTGCCAAACCACCGGCAACACCGCCGGGCTGCGGCGGATTTTTCAGCAACAATCGGTGACTTTTCCCGCCAGCTTGGAGATAAAAAATAACCTAGCCTATCTCAACCTGCTCTTGCGGACGGATCAGGCTGAAGCCGAAACCGTCGCCGCCAAACTGCATGCGCAAAAACCGGAAAACCCAGCCTTCGCCTCGACGTATGCCTTTGCCCTGCATTTGAAGGGACGAGATGCCGACGGTTTGGCCGTCATGCAAAAATTGCCCGCCGCCGCGCTGGCGCAACCGGCCATCGCATTGCACTATGGCATCCTGCTTGCGGCCACCGGCAACGCGGCGGCGGCGCAGCCCCAGCTCGCCATTGCGCGGAGTGAAACGAGCTTGCTGCCGGAAGAAAAACAGCTCTGCAAGCAGGCCGCCGGCGGACAGTGAACCCTTGATTAAACGGCCACAGGAGTTACTTTGTTTTAATTATCCCATCCGGCCGACCCGATGCGAAACCAATGTTTTCATAGCATGTCGACTGCTGCTTGTTTTTCAACGGCGGCCGCTTTTTTCTTTTTTGCCAGCCCGGTCCGGGGAAATACCTATTCCGTCACCAACACAAGTGACAGCGGCAGCGGCTCGCTCCGACAGGCGATTCTTAACGCGAATACAAATCCGGGTGCGAACACAATCACTTTTGGCCTGACGGGAACACCGCCGTTCACCATCAATCTCGCAAGCATGCTCCCAGCGGTAACCAACGCGCTGACGATTAGCGGCACGACACAATCCGGCTACTCGAACGCGCCGGTGGTGGAGTTGAATGGTGCGGGTGCCGGCACCAACGCGGTGGGCCTGCAACTGAATTCAGGTTCGAGTCCGAGTTCCATCTTGGGACTGGCCATCAACCGCTTTAGCGCGGAAGGCATTCTGCTGAACAGCGCTTCCAATATCATTCAGGGAAACTTTATTGGCACGGACACCTCCGGCACAATCGCACGCGCCAATACCAATTATGGCATCGTCATATTCACGGAAGGCAACACCATCGGCCCTAGCAATGTGATTTCTGGAAACGCCTATTCGGGCATTCTGTTGTCCGGCAACAATGCGACCGCCAACAAAATCACGGGCAACCTCATTGGCACGGATGCGACTGGAAAAGCCGCCTTACCTAACGGGGCCGGCGGACTGTACCTGACCAACGCCAGCGCCAATCAAATCGGCGGCACAACCCCGGGGGCTGGCAATGTCATCTCCGGCAATTTCCAAAATGGACTTTTTCTCTTCGCTGGGAGCAATAGCAATTTAATTCAAGGTAATGTGATCGGGCTAGCCGTTGGCGGAACTAATGCTTTGCACAATCAAAATGACGGGATTCATATCAGCGGCAGTTCGGCAAATACCATCGGTGGATTGAAAGGCGGCACCAAAAATATTATTTCAGGCAATGGCACCAACGGCGTGTTTATCGCGCAAACCAATGATTGTTTTAATGTTATCGTCGGCAACTATATTGGCACCGATATCACCGGCCAATATTCCATATCCAATACAGGGGCAGGTGTGGTGATTCAAGCTTGCACCAACACAGTTGCCACAAATGTCATTTCCGGCAACGGCCAAGAAGGTGTTTTACTGGCCGGCATCAATGGCAATGCCGTCGGCAACTTCATTGAGGGTAATTACATAGGTCTGGATGCCACCGGCTCTAAAAGCCTGGGTAACGGTAGCGCTGGCATTATTCTTTCCAGCACATCTGGCAACACGATTGGCGGCACAAATTCCTCCATGCGCAATGTTATCTCCGCCAATGGCGATGCTGGCATCTACGTTACCGGCGTGGGCACATCAGGTAATTGGATTGCGGGCAATTATCTCGGGACGGATTCTTCCGGCACCAGTGCCCTCCCCAATTCGCAAGAGGGTATTTATGCGATATCAGTAACGGGATTAAGCAACGTCATCGGCCCCAGCAACGTCATTTCCGGCAATAAACTACAGGGCATTTCACTCACCAATTCAACTGGTTTTTCCATCATTGGAAATTACATTGGCCTTAACGCTGCCGGCACGGCGGCATTAGCAAACTCGGGAGAAGGAATCCTCATCAATCAAGCCAGCCTCACCAACTGGATTGGCGGCACATCCGTGTCGGCGAGGAATATCATTTCAGGGAATGGCACCTACGGCATCTCTCTGCTTGGATGTGCAGCGCAAGTCGTGCGGGGAAATTACATCGGCTTGGATGCGAACGGCGCTTATGCCATCGGAAACGGAAGCGTGGGTATCTGGCTGCAAAATTCGCCAAGCAATACCATAGGCGGATCTTTGAGTGGTGCGGGCAATGTCGTTTCCGGCAATGGCAACAGCGGCCTCTTGTTGACCAATTCCGCTGGGAACATCCTCCAGGGTAACTTTATCGGACTCAACGCCGCCGGCACCACAGCGATAGGCAACACCTACGATGGAATCACCCTTTGGAGCGCAGGAAACAACCTCATCGGTGGCCCGGCCACGGGGGCGGGCAATGTCATTTCTGGAAATGGCTGGCGTGGAATTTTCCTGACCAACGCCTCCCAAAATACCATTCAGGGCAACTTTATCGGCCTCGCCGCGAATGGAATTTCACCTATGGGCAACTCTTGGCACAACATTGATTTTTACGCGAATTCAACCAACAACATCGTCGGTGGCATCGCCATTGGTGCCGGCAATAAAATCGCATTTGCCCAAACAATTTATTGCGGTGTGCGCGTGCGCACAAACGCTTTCAACAATCTGATCAGCGGCAATTGCATCTACAGCAACGGGCCTTCGGGCTATTCCCCGCCCACTTCCAGCGGTTTGGGCATTGATCTTGGCGATGTCGGTGTGAATGGCATTATCCACCTCGAAAACGGCGTCGCCGCCACGAATGCCAACCGTCTGCAAAATTTCCCGACGCTTTCCAACTCCGTTTCCGGCACCGCCACCTTGATTCGCGGCTCTTTTGACAGCGCACTGGGCAAAACTTATTCGCTGGAATTTTTTTCCAGCCCTGCCACCGATCCTTCCGGCTACGGCGAAGGGCAGGTTTTTCTCGGACAGACCAGCATCACCATCGGCTCCATCAGCCCGACCAATTTCGCAGTGGTCATTCCCGCGACCGTTGCCGCCGGCTGGGTGGTCACGGCAACCGCGACGGATCCGGCAAATAATACATCAGAATTCTCACATTGCGTCACGAACTGGGTGATGCCCAACCTTCAATTCGGAACCAACTTAGCCTCCGGTCAATTCAAGCTTTCGTGGACCAACAGCAACGGCAGTTTCAGTCTGGTGCAAAGCACCAATTTGAACCCACCCGTGCAATGGACAGCCTCCAACCTCACCCTCTCCACCAACAATAACATAATTTATTCGCCGCTGCTCAACCCCACCAACCGGACCACTTTTTTCAGGCTCATGGCGCAGTAGCAAAAAACAAACCCTCCACTGCGGGGAGGGTTGGTTGAAAGAATAGACCGAGGATTACTTTCGGCGTCTGATCAAATGGGCCATCAGAACCATGCCTAACGCTCCCAACCCCAGCACCGAAGGTTCAGGTGTCGTCTCAAAGGTCATCCCGAATGACACCGGGCTCGCGTTGTTGGTAACTACAGACCAAGCGCTTCCATTTTGAACCCAGTAATCACTGTAATTGGTGCCTACGGTTGGTGGGGTATAGATTGGCAAAGCAAGAGAATCGCCACTTGCAAGTCCAGTAACGGTGAATACCACTGTGAAATCTGAAGGCAGACCAAGGTTGGCACCCATTGGCGTCAGTGCGCCGCCGAGACTCAATGATGAATAAATATCAGACAAACCAAAGGTCACAGCCAAAGCATTGGTACTGTAAGATTGAGGAAGAGCAAGATTCCAAAAGCCAGAATCGTAAAAAATACCTCCGGGTGAGGCATACCCGTTGGTGAGAGGCCCATTATTGTAGTAAAATTGGATATCGCCAGAGACTGGACCAGACCAGCTTGTATTCGTGCTGTAATATGCAAATGTAAAACTCACCAAATGGTTGGATTGCACAAGCATGTCATTTTGCATGGTGATTTCCTGTCCAATGGCAACACCGTTGGACATGGGGAATACAACTTGATTGCCACCGCTCGAAACGGGCGTGGTTAAACCGTTATAAACAGTATTTTGTCCGCGGGCTAAACCGGCAACGGCAAACACCAGTAAAACGACAATGCTTTTAAAAAGGGTTTTCATTCTTATTTAATCGGTGAAATCTGTTTTTTACAGAGGCTGGATAATTTTAAAAAGTATCGTAGTTGCTTGCCAAATGTCAAGTGTTTTACTATTTATCGTGCTCATTCCTACTTTTGTGTTAAATTTGTGTTAATTAATATATTTTGCCTAGCAGTTGCATTATAAAAATGACTGGATTCATTTTATATTTATTTTTCGGCGTTTTAGGACTGGGGATAACGGCGGGCTCAATTTCGTTGATTCTACGCTCTTCCCACTCAGGCAAGCCGAGTGGGCGAGAGCGGGAGTTGCATCATACCCACCAATTAACCATCTCCCGACTTGGCGGGGTTGGTTTGGCGCTTAGCTTCGTGGTCGCAGTTTTGATTTACCGGTATGGCGGCGTTTTTCTCAAATATCACCCCGAAGAATGCTGGAACATTTTGGCCGCCGCCATGGCTATGTTTGCGCTAGGCCTTTGGGACGATCTGCAACCTATTGGCGCCAGGCGTAAACTGGCGGGGCAACTGGTTGTCGCCAGCGCCGCCTATTACTCGGGCATCAGCATTAACGCCGCTTCGGTCCCATTTGCCCATGCTTCGATAGACTTGGGATTTTGGGCCTGGCCAGCGACCGTGCTCTGGCTCGTGGCCATGACTAATTTGATCAACTTGATTGACGGCGTGGACGGACTGGCCGGTGGAATCAGCCTGATGTTGATGATACTTTTGGCCTGCTTCGGCACCCTAGGCAACAGCGTGAGCCTTCTGGCAGCGAGCATGATCGGCTCGTTGCTAGCATTTTTATGGTTCAACTTCCCGCCCGCCCGGATTTACATGGGTGACGGCGGCGCCTATTTCCTGGGTTTTTTAATCGGCTGCCTGACCATTATCAGTTCGCATAAGGGAACCATCTTTTCAGCACTGATCGCCCCGCTTTTTGTTCTAGCCCTGCCCATTCTGGATACGAGCATCGCCATCCTGCGACGCGGATTGCAAGGGCTGCCCCTCTTTCGCCCGGACCGCAAACATATCCATCACCGGTTGCTGGACGCCGGTCTTTCCCGTCGCCATGTGGTGTTGGGAGCTTATATCTTCACCGCTTTCTTTGTCATCTTGGGCTTCGCCGCACTTTGGACCCACGGCGACCAACTGCCCGTGCTGATTGGTTTTGGAGCGCTTTTCATCCTGTTGGCGGCGGGAAAATTCAGTTTCAGCCGCGAATGGCTCGGCGTCGGCCATGTGCTGGGCAATTCCCTGTCCGCTCGCGCCGAAATCCAATACGCCCTCGCGCAAACTCACTGGCTCATCCTCGAAGCCGCACGCTGTCAAAATCTTGACAGCCTGTGTGAGGACACCCTGTTTGCCGCCCGCAAAATCGGCTTTACCAGCGTGCACATCAAACTGGCCGGCCTTGAAAAAAAATGGCAGCTCTCAACAACTGACAATGAAAAAGACTGCTGGATTCTGCGGCAAAACCTGCCCGACCGGCCTGACAATTACATTGAAATCGCCGCATCGGTACTCACCACCGACGACGGTGGAACCATCTCCAACAAACACAACTTTGAGATTTTGAGCGACCTGCTGGCAGAAGGCTGGATAAAAGCCGTCATCAAATGGGAAAAATTTCACGCCCCCCCATGAGCAAATAAAGTGTTTTCCCTATAAATTCACTTTTGACCACCGGCACGCCAGAGCCAGCGCATCGTGTCGGGAAAGATTGATGCCCCATGCTTTGGGTTATGGGTGCCTTCGCCAAATTTGAAATCGTAATCCCACCCGGCAAACTTCAGCGCGGCAGCCATTTCCTGATTGGCGAGCGGCCAGTTGCCAAACTGGTTGTCGAGATCGTTCTTTCCGTCCTGTAAAAACACACGGATTTTCCGGCGCGACTCCAGCAGCTTTTTCAAGTCGGGCGTGTTGTAGGTTTCGCTGGAATTCTCCAATTTCGTCTTGCGGATAGCCGGCGGATAACCGTAGCCGCCACGGATGTTGGTGAAACTACCGATGTGGCTCACCACCTTGCAGAACGCATCCGGCCGCTCCCACGCCACGGTGAAGGCACAGATACCGCCGCTGCTGCCGCCGCAGATGGCGCGCTGCCCGGGGTCGTCGGTGAGCTTATAGGTCTTGCCAACTTCGGGAAGAATTTCCTCCAGCAAAAAACGCGCGTAGGTGTCATTCGGCGTGTCATACTCGATGCTGCGATTACGACGCGGCGAGGTCTTCGGATCGGCGGCGGGGAAAACCCCCGGACTGATGAAGATGCCAATCGTCACCGGCATCTGCCTGGCTTGAATCAGATTGTCAAAGACGAACACCGCGTTGTTCGGCCCCGCGAAATTCTTGTCCTCCGGTTTCGCCTTGCCACCGTCCTGAAAAACCATGACGGCAGCGGGCTTGGACGCTTCATACTGTGCCGGCACATAAATCCACCAGTCGCGCACCGTGCCGTCAAAAATCTTCGAATGCCATGGTTCCATAGCAATCACCTTGCCATGCGGCACCCCATCCTTTGGCAGCGAATCAGATCCGAGGATATATTGGTCATCCTGCGGAGCCGCGATGGCGGCGGTGGCAAGAACGAACGGGAGTAGAATGCGGAGGTTCATGGTTAAGCCGAGTGTTGCCCCAGACGAGGGGGTATGTCAATGACGGCATAGAATAACGCGGTTAAAAATGAGAAGCTAAGGTGCGTGCAACCCGGTGTGATCGGGCGAGGCGATTATTGACCAGATGAGCCAAGGGAATGACGTGTCCGCAAGCGATACTGGCCAGGAGTTTCGCCGGTAATGCGTGAGAAGGCACGGGCGAAGTAGTGCAAAGAGCCGAAGCCACTCAAACTGCTGATCCGCTTCGTGGGATAATTATTCTGGGTCAGCAGCATTTTGGCATGGTTGATTTTGACGCGCAGGATTTCTTCGTTCAATGTGCGGTTCAGGCTGGCCCGGAAACGACGCTCCAGCGTACGCCGGGAAAGAACGAGATGATCCGCGATATGCCCCACATTGATACCCTTGCAGGCAAACAGGCGGATGAAGCGCGCCGCTTGGACGACGAGGGGATCCTCGATCGCCAGAACATCCGTTGATGCCCGCACCGCAACCCGACTGGGCGGGATCAGCAAGGGCTTCCGGGGCTTACTCCGACCGGCCATCATCCGCGCCAGCAAGGAGGCAGCTTCGTAGCCAACCCGCTGCGCATCCAGGTCAATACTCGAAAGCTGCGGCCAAGTGACCGAACAGATGACGGAGTCGTTGTCAACGCCCAGCACCGCAATTTGATCCGGAACGCCCAGCTCATTCTGGCGGCAGATTTCAAGCAGAAGCTGCGCGTCGAAATCCGTGGCGCAGAGTATCCCGCACGGCTTGGGCAAAGAGTTCAACCAGGAAAGGATTCCCGCCGGGAAAGCGGCGGGAATTCCGCCCCCGGTTGACATTGGACGGGCCGGCTGAAAGCTGTCGCAAAAGTGTTTCCGGCGTCGAATCTCCGCGACAAATGCCTGGCGACGAGATTGCAGCCACCAGTCATTACGCTGGGCAAAAAATCCAAAGCAAGCAAGTCCCCGGCCCATCAGATGATCGGCCGCCAAACCGGCCAGCGCCGCTTCATCAATGGTAATGTCGATTTCCTGGGTGGCCGAATTACCATGCAGTTCAACCAACGGGAGCCCCGTCGCCCGCAGTCGGCGAGCGACCACCGGATCCCGAACCCGCGAGATAACGCCATCGATTTGCTGCAAGTCGAGTTGCTGCACGGATAAATCGTGGACCCCACGCTCCTCAAAGCGGAATGACCAAGGACCGCGCTCACGGGCATAGCGGCCAATGCCCTTGACGAGTTGCCGGCCATAGGCCCGCGAGGTTTCAATCAAAAGCAGGATATGCGGAATGTGCAGCCGGCGCTTCATGGTTTCGGTTCATACTGACAATGTCGCAAAAAGTCAAAAGAAAGACGCATAATGAAAAAGGCGATGCGTTAGTCTTCCGCGACAAAAATCACCATGCCAATGCCAACAGAGCCGCCATCGGTGGCGAATTCTCAAATTGACGAGTCGCATATCAACAGCCGCTTCGTCTGGAAGGTGGCATTTATTGCCGCCATGGGAGGGCTGCTATTCGGGTATGATTTCATGGTCATTGGCGGCGCGACGATTTTTTATGAGAAGTGTTTTGACCTGGTAGGGCGGCCTGATCTGCTGGGGTTCAGTGTCGCCTCCGCGCCCATCGGCTGCGTGCTGGGCGCTATTTTTTCAATGTTTTTCTCCGACCTTTTTGGGCGAAAAAAACTGCTGATTCTGTCAGCGGTTCTGTTCGGCATCTCGGCCGTGGGGACGGCGGCGGCCTGGAGTTTTGTCACCTTCAATGTATTCCGCATCATTGGCGGAATGGGTATCGGGCTGGCCGCAAACCTGTCCCCCATGTATATTGCGGAAATATCCCCCACAAGCTATCGCGGACGGGTGGTCACAACCAACCAATTGACCATCATGATTGGCATCTTGATTTCACAAGTCGTGAATTTATGCATCCAGCAGCACGGCGAGAAGATTGGCATGACCCCATCCGGTCTGACTTGGAATGAAACATCGGGCTGGCGCTGGATGTTTGGGGCCATGGCAATTCCAGCCGCGGGCTTTTTTTCACTAGTTTTCATCTTGCCGGAAAGTCCCAGATGGCTGATCAAAAAGGGGCGAAAACAGGAAGCCGAGGCTGTTCTCGCCAAGATCGGTGGTGAAACTTATGCCAAAGCCGAGTCGGCGGACATATCCTCCACCATCTCGGACTCCGAAGTAGGGCGGGTAAATTTCAGGGAACTATTCGAGCCAAAGCTCTTCAAGATCATATTGCTCGGCATGTTCCTAACGCTGGTCCAGCAATGGAGCGGCCTAAACAGCATTTTTGCATATTCGCACCAGATTTTTAAGGAAGCCGGCTTCGGGGTGTCGGGGGCGATGCTATCATTGGTGTTTCAGGGAGTAACGCTGCTGGTTTTCTGCATCGTGGCCATGTTCGTGGTCGATCTGGTCGGGCGCAAAAAACTAATGCTCATCGGTACGCTAGGCATTTCGATTATCCATCTGCTCATCGGCCTAAGTTTTCACTATCATATGACCGGCATCATGGTGGTGATTCTCGTGATGCTGGCCATCGCAGTCTATTCCATGACGCTTGCTCCGATCATGTGGGTTCTGCTTTCCGAACTTTTCCCAAACCGGGTAAGAGGGCTCGCCCTAGGGATTTCCGTTGTAACCTGTTGGGTCGCCTATCTTGTCCTAACTTACACATTTCCCATCATGCACAACACGATGGGGACGGCCAAGACTTTTTGGATTTATTCGGCGTTCCTATTGGTGGCGTTCATCATCCTGTATTTTGCCCTGCCTGAGACAAAGGGCAAGTCGCTCGAACAAATCGAGAGGGATCTTATCGGCAAGCGAAATTGAATCCGCGAGATCCAGCCGGATTAAAGGAAAAACACATATGACAAAGACAAGAATCATCAAGAATGCATTTGATCAAGGATTAGGGATTGTCCGCCTGGCACCTACCTGGGTGCCACGGTCGTTCTGCGTGCCGGGCCGGCGAATCAAGCTTCATCCGGACGACTATTATGCGTTTGGCGGGGTGCGAGGCGGTATTGACGAGCGGTGGTTTTCCTCGACCACCCCGGCGGACAATGGGCCACTGACATCCGAGAACGAGGGACTCAGCTTCATCGTTTTTGAACATGGGAACGAGAAGGGACGCGTCCTGTTGCGCGATGCCGTCAAGGAGTTGAAAGGTGCTCTACTTGGCGACCGACTCTGGAAAAAACACCAGTCCTGGCCGATGTATTCCAAATTTTTTGACAATAAGGGCGCACTTCCGCATCACGTTCACCATCGCGATAAACACGCGGCATTGACCGGCAAGCAAGGCAAGCCGGAGGCTTATTATTTTCCACCCCAAGTCAACAATCATGGTGGAGATTATCCCTATACATTTTTGGGTTTTGCCCCCGGAATTACAAAAAAAGAAGTTCGCAGCTGCCTAGAGGCGTTTACCCACGGTGATAATAAAATCACCAGCATCTCGCAGGCTTATCGTCTGGACCCCGGAACAGGATGGGATGTGCCTCCGGGACTGCTGCATGCACCCGGCAGCTTGTGCACCTACGAGCCACAGAAGGCTTCGGATGTGTTTTCCATGTATCAATCCCTGACCGGTGACCAGATTGTCCCGAAAGAGCTACTATGGAAAGATACGCCCAAAAACCGCATGTATGACATAGACTGGCTGATGGAGGTGCTCGACTGGGAGTTGAATGTGGATCCAAACATCCGGCAGAACCGGTTCATGGCCCCGCGACCGGTAAAAGCCGTACAAGAAATGAAAGCTGAAGGGTACATTGAAAACTGGATCTGCTATAAATCAGATGCCTTCAGCGCCAAAGAGTTGACAGTTCTGCCCGGAGCCACCGTGACCATTAAGGATGCGGCTGCCTATGGCATGATCATGATGCAGGGACATGGCCGGATGGGGGTATGGGATGTTGAGACTCCAAGCCTGATACGATTTGGAGAACTTACCAGCGACGAATTCTTCGTGAGTGAAGCCGCCGCCAAAACTGGTGTTAAAATCGTGAACAACTCCAAAACCGAGCCGATGGTGATGTTGAAACATTTCGGCCCCGAAAATCCGGATTTGACGTAGGACGCAACCCAAACAAAAGAGTGCAGCCCAATATAAATCAAACAGGCGAGCGAAGCGGGATTCTTTCCGGCGGAAATTGGATCGTGGATCACGTTAAGATCGTTGACACGTTTCCGGCGGAGGAAACCCTGGCCAGCATTTTGAATCAATACCGGGGAACTGGCGGAGCTCCCTATAACGTGCTGATTGACCTGGCGAAACTGGGGGCCGGATTCCCGCTGGCAGGGGTCGGCCTGGTGGGTGACGATGAGAACGGAAGTTCCATCATCCATGACGGCAAGCAACACGGCATTGAAATGTCGCAGGTGCAAATCACAAAAGAGGCACCAACTTCCTTTACCGATGTGATTACAGTCCGGTCAACCGGCAAACGCACCTTTTTCCATATGCGCGGGGCAAACAGACTTCTCAATGAAGCTCATTTCAACCTGACAGCCTCTCGGTCCCGGATTTTCCAACTGGGGTATCTATTGTTACTGGATACCCTTGACACGGTGTCGGAAGTCGGCACCACCGGCGCTTCGCGCTTGCTCAAGCAAGCATGCGAACTGGGGTTCAAAACATCCGTTGACGTCGTCAGTGAAAACAGCAACCGCTTTGTCAAAATCGTGACTCCGACACTCCCATTTGTGGATTACCTGATCATCAATGAATTCGAGGCCTCGAAGATTAGCGGAATTGACGTCTGCGAAACCGGCGCGATCAACTTGGCCCGGCTTTCCGAAGCCGCCCGGGTAATTTTCACGAAAGGTGTTCGTGAATGGGTCATCATCCATTTTGCACAGGGGGCTTTGGCACGTAACCGAGCCGGCGCGGAGGCACATATTGGCAGCGTGCGCGTGCCGCGAGACAAGATTGCCGGAACCGCCGGTGCCGGGGACGCGTTTGCAGCAGGCGCGCTTTACGGCCTGCATGATGGCCGCGATATCGCGGATTGCCTGAAGATGGCGGCCTGCGCCGCGGCCAGCACGCTTTTTGACCCCACCTGCACCGGAAGCATCAGGCCGCTACATGAATGCATGGAAATGGGGGCTGAATTTGGCTATTTCAAATAAAGCCGATTGCTACTGAACCTTAAACAGCATATTTGCGGTATAATTAATCGAACCAATTAGAAAATAAAGGAACACGATGGTTAAAATAGAATTCCAAACAATGTTGATGGCTGGCGTGCTGGCGGTCTGCGCGCTAACCACACAAGCGGCTAACGATTTTTATCCAGAAGCTCATCCGCCAGCCGGCATCCAACCCAAGCGTCCGGCCAATTACAAACCATACAAGTATCCATTATCCGCACAGGAACTTTTGGCGAAAGATGGTCCGACCATGGAGAAGTTGTCGCAAGCGGCCTGGGCAGACATTGAGCAGTTGAATGGCCAGAGAAAATTCAATAATACGCGCGAATCGCTGGCCAAGCATCAATGCCCAGAATGGTTCAAGGATGCAAAGATGGGCATGTTCATCGACTGGGGTCCGTGGTCCGTCGGTGCTTATTCCGTTACCAACAGCAAGGCGTCTTACCCGGACTGGTATGAAAAGCGCATCCATGAAAAAGAGCAGTTGAAACAATATCACGCTCAAACTTGGGGCGCTGACATCGGCAATGATGACCTCATTAATCTTTTAAGCGACAGCCGATTCGATTCTCGCAGTTTCGCCAAGCTGGCGAAGGCCTGCGGTTTCCGGTATGTGGTCCCATTCCTCAAACATCACGGCGGATTTTGCTTGTGGGACAGCTCCTACACCCGCCGGGATTCGATGGATTGGGCATTTCATCGCGATTTTGCCACGGAATTGAGCAAGGCATGCAAACAGGAAGGTTTGAAATTTGGCGCTTATGTTTCCGTGGGCGAATGGGATTATCCCGCCATTCTGCCTGATGGCCAAATCGGTTCTTTCGGATTTGACGCAAAATTGCGACAAACCAATAATCTTAACGATTGTTTCTTTATGTCGGGCAAGATTCCGGTGAAAGATTACGCAAAGGATTATTTTGTCCCCGCCACAAAGGAACTAATCGACAAGACAAGACCCGATCTAATCTGGTGGGACGGGGAATGGGAAAATAATTCCGATTTTTACCACACACGCGATCTCAACGCCTATTATTACAATCAGGCGCTTCAAAACCATCAAGAGGTGTGCATAAACGACCGTTCCGGGAATGACTATCGGGCAAGTTTAAAATCAAAGAATATTCCTGTTTTCAAATCCGACTTCATCACTAGCGAATATGGGGGCGGATCCGCCCACGACAATGCCGCGTGGGAGGAATGCCGATCTTTCAGCCATAACTTCGGCTACAATTGGACCGAAGAATCAGACCCCACCGCCATCTTGAGCGACAAGGCATGCATCGATTTAGTCGTCGACATCATTGGGCGCGGTGGAAATCTACTATTGATTGTTTCACCGACTGGCACTGGAGAGATACCGGCCAGACAACTTCACGCGATTAGCAACCTTGGCGACTGGCTTAAAAAACATGGCGAGGCCATCTACAATACCCGGGCCTACCACCTTGCGGAACAACCCAAATGGGGCCGCATAACACACTCAAAGGACAACCATAAAGTTTATTTGCATATCACCCAATGGCCGGCGGATGGGCGCATCGAAGTCCCGAATATTCCGGTAAATTCCATTGAAGCCGCCACGGTAATGAACGGCCACGGAATGCCCGGATTTACCCAGCCCGGCAAAGACGGATTCACAGTCGATCTATCAGGTTGCATATCGGTTGACCCAAGGGTTTCGGTGATTGTCTTGAATACAAAGTAAAACCGGTAACTATGTAGTAAATCATGAATTCAAGCCTCCACCGGGTGGCTATGAGCGTACTGACACTTGTCACCGCCGTTGCCTCAGCCACCGATTTCTACATAGCACCCAATGGCAACGATGCGAATCCCGGCAATCAAGCCAAACCTTTCGCCACGCTAGAGCACGCTCGCGACGCCATCCGTGAGTTGAAAAAATCCGGCCCACTCAAAGAGCCGGTGAACGTGCGACTGCTGGGCGGAACTTATCCCTTGGGGCGAGAAGTGAGGTTCGGTCCGGAGGATTCCGGCACAACTGCCTATCCCATTACTTACACGGCGGCGGGAACGGGGCCGGCGGTTTTGGATGGCGGCCGCCGCATCACCGGCTGGATACAGCATGACGCCAAATTATGGGTCGCCACCTTGCCGGAAGTGATCAGCGGCCAATGGCGGTTTCGCCAATTATATGTAAACGGCCAGCAGCGCGTCCGCGCCCGCACACCGAACGAGGGTTTCCTGCGCGTGGCCGGTTGCCCGGAAGGCACACCCAAGACGGCCGACTATCACAAGGCGTGCCAAAGTTTTCAGTTCAAGCCGGGCGACATCCGGGCGAACTGGACCAACCTTCAGGATATCGAAGTCATTGTCTACCACTTCTGGACCGATTCGCATCTGCCCATCCAAAGCGTGGACACTTTGTCCAATGTCGTCACCTTCGCGCACAAGGCGGATAAGACGTTTACCGATGACTTCACCGAGGACGGTGCCCGCTACATCGTGGAGAATGTGTTTGAAGGATTGGACTCGCCGGGCGAGTGGTATTTGAATCGCCGCACCGGCCAGCTCTTTTACTACCCGAAGCCCGGCGAAGACATGGCGAAGGTCGAGGTCATTGCGCCATTTGCACCCGCGCTTCTGAATCTGGAGGGCGTTCCCGCCGAGCGCCGTTACGTCGAGCATCTGCGTTTCCGGAACCTTTCATTTACTTATTGCCGTTTTGAACTTCCTCCCGGCGACTCGAATGGCCGGCAGGGTTCCGCCGCTGTCGCCGCCGCCATCAAACTGCGCAGCGCCCGCGCTTGCGCGTTTGAGCAATGCCGCCTGTTCAACCTCGGCACTTTTGCCTTCGATGTGATGGGGGGCTGTTCGGACAACCAATTTTTCGGCAATGAAATATCTCAGGTCGCGGCAGGCGGATTCCGCATCAACGGCGGCACCGAAAAAGCTCCACCGTGGGAGCGCACCCTCAATAATCGCATCACCGACAACTGGCTGCACCACTACGGGCTGGATTATCCGTCGGCCGTCGGCATATTCCTAATGAACGCGGAGGGCAACACTGTATCCCACAATCAAATTGACCATGGTGGTTACACGGGGATATCCGTGGGTTTGATGTATGGTTATGCCCGCAGCGTGAGCCAGAACAACCTGATTGAGTTCAATCATATTCACCATATCGGCGGCGTGCTTTCGGATATGGGTGGTATTTACACCCTTGGCGTTTCGCCCGGCACCATCATCCGCAATAACCTAATCCATGATGTGGACGCCAACAATTACGGTGGCTGGGGTATCTACCTTGACGAAGGTTCCACGCATCTGCTGGTAGAAAACAACGTGGTTTATCATACCAAGTTTGCCCCCTTCAACATTCACTTCGCCAAAGAAGCCACCGTGCGCAACAATATCTTTGCCCTGGGCAAGTTGGAACAATTAAGTCGGACCAGAGTCGAACCGCACAAAAGCGTCTTCTTTGAAAACAACATTGTCTATTGGCGCGAAGGCGAGTTATTCAGCAAGAACTGGAAAGATGTGCCTTACACCTTTTACTCCACTCCGCCCAAGGGCAAACAGAAAGGCACGAACACCGTGACCAGCACTTTCGATTGCGATTGGAATCTCTATTTTAACCCCACTAAAAAACTCGAAGAAGTGAAATTCACCACAGAAAACACCTGGACCGAATGGCGCAAGCGCGGCAAGGACACACACTCGCGTTATGCCGATCCGCTGTTCGTGGCCCCGGAACAAGGCGACTTCACGCTCAAACCTGAATCCCCCGCCTTCGCACTGGGTTTCCAACCCATTGACCCCAGCCAGACCGGTCCCCGCATCAAAACTGGGCCACAATAGCTGTTGTCTTGCTACAATGGCGTTTTAAGTCCTCGGCGATGAATTGAACTCAATTATTATCGAACGACGGGCAAGATAAGCTTTGAGGGGTGAGCCGCGTCACAATAGATAGTATTTCTTTGCACCACCTTTGTGCCAGAGTCGGCCCACGGCTGGCCGGTGCCAGGGTTCACATCAAAGCGAGGATAGTTGCCGGAGGTAATGGTGGCACGGATGCAATGTCCCCGGTTGAAAATGATGCTCGTTGACCAGCAATCCACGGTGACTTCCTCAATTTTTCCCGGCGTGAGCAATTCGGGCTTCTCGAATGAATTGCGATAGCGCAGGCGGAGGATGCCTTCGGCAATAAGATAGCTTTTCCCGTCAGGATGCACGTCGCACAGGCGGACCGAGAGATCGGTGTCCACCGCGGAGGAGGCAACAAACACCTTTGCATTCACGCGACCGGTTACTTCAATCGGTTCGGTGAGCGGCGCGCTGGTAAACAGGACGACGTCGCTCCGCGTCTCAATTTTGTTTTGGTTCATCGGGCCACGCGCGATGGTGAGATTATTGCCACCGACAGTGGGACAAGGATTCATGGGGTCGAACGTAAATTCGACATGAGCGTCATCGCTGGCAGCAGTTTTTTCAAAGGCAAGTTTTCCATCACGCGTAAAGTAAGCCGCCGTTTCTTTGGCGGAAACGGGCCAGTCGGCGGCGTAACGCCATTCATTGCCGGGGGCTCCCAGCGTGCTCGTGTCGCCCATGACATAATAGGCAACGGCCGGCTCTTTTTCGACGCCATTGTCTGTGCCGCTCAAATAGTGCTCAAACCAACGGCCCGAACTGTATTGTTCAGGAACCTTGTTGGCCTGGGGAAAAGTCATTTCGCCCGCAGGCATTTTCCCGATGCCATGAGTCCACGGCCCCATGATGAGCTTTTGCGCGCCGCGCGCGCCATTGGCACCGGAATGCTGGCGTCCGACAAACTCGTTGATCGTCGCCTGCGCAAACATGTCGAACCAGCCGCCGATATGCA
>Ga0208507_1000412_pt1 | contig 28215 bp, 26 predicted proteins | sample CryBogCBH12Aug01_FD_184626 | JGI IMG/M metagenome (GOLD analysis project Ga0208507, IMG submission 184626) | Freshwater microbial communities from Crystal Bog, Wisconsin, USA - CBH12Aug09.1 (SPAdes) (version 2) | ecosystem: Environmental > Aquatic > Freshwater > Lake | place: Crystal Bog... | reverse complement strand
AAGTCTTGCAAGGCTGAAATCATTTTGGGGTCTGTTATCATGTCGCTCATTTTTTCCTCCTTTAGTGCCATATTTTATGGCATTCAAAAATAAGCGGTTACACGGTTTTATTTACACCCTCCTAACCGTCTGTGGTTTCTTGCTGAGTATCCATCTCATAGACGCTAAGTGCTTCTATAGGTCGGTTTAGCACAACAGCGCAGCAATAACAACCCGTTATAGCCGGCATTGTAACAGACCATTGTGAAGCGTCGCCAAATTGACAGGGTATTCTCAAAAAACCACAGCCTTCTCCAGTATCAAGCACACACTGTGCCAAGCCCAAGCCAATTCCACGCCCCGTGGCTTTGACAAAAGCCTCTTTTTTAGTCCATAACTCATAAAATCCGGCCAGCTTTTCATCCTCAGCGAGATTGTGCCAATAAAGACGCTCCTCTTCAGCAAAACACCGGTTGACCAGTGCGGTAAAATTATTTCTAGGTCGGCAATATTCAATATCCACACCCAAAAGCCCCGCACGGCTAACTGCCATGACCCACTGCTTACCGGAATGGGAAATATTGAAGGCCAGATTAGGGTGATCTGCTAAATAGGGCTTACCATAGGCGTGGCGTTTGATAATTATACGCAAGGGCGGCTCATCTAAATAGTACGATAATACTTGCCTCAACCGGCCTTGAGATTCTAAATAGTAGCTTTTACGAGGCTCTGCTAGCTGTTCAACCTTGGTCAATTCGCTTGCATCAAGTAAAGTGCAAAAATCCAGTATAGGTGCTGAGCCAACTTCTAAGTTAATCTCAGCGTGCCAAATATGCAGGGAATTACTGTCAAGGGGTAACAACAGCGTATCCTTCCCCCCTTGGGTCGCTGGCGGCAAACAAATCTCCTGTAGACTTTTGCCATAACACCGCTTGCATATTGCCATAAAGTACAGGGGTTTCTTTTAGCACATGCCCCATTGCCCTCAATTGACTAGCTTCATCGGTAGTCAAGGCGGCCTTTTCGTAGTCGACTACATCCGGCATAAATTGATGATGGAAGCGAGGCAGTTTTACCCAGGCATCGGGTTTGTGGTTTTCTGCAAAATCCAGCACAGCCAATAACACCATAGAAATAATACGGCTGCCGCCCGGTGTGCCTAAAGCGGCAAGTTGCCACGGTGTTTCCAAAAAAGTCGGGGTCATGCTCGACAACGGGCGTTTGCCCGGGGCAATCGCGTTGGCCTGTCCTCCTACGAGGCCATAACCATTCATAACACCCGGTTGGCTAGAAAAATCATCCATTTCATCATTTAATAGAACGCCCGTGCCCTGCGCCACTAAGCCAGAACCAAAAGCCTGGTTAATGCTAAGCGTTGCCGCTACGGCATTGCCGTGATCATCTATGATAGAGAAATGACTGGTATTGTTGCCTTGTGCTTGGTCTTGGTTTTCGCCTGACAATAGTCGGCTGGGTAAGGCAGAATGGCTATTTATGCTGGCACGTAATCCCGCTGCATAATCGGCATTGAGTAATCGGCTTACAGGGATGGTGTTAAAAGCAGGGTCGCCCAAATACAGCGCACGGTCATGATAAGCACGGCGCATGGCTTCGATGATGAGATGTTTACGGGTCACCGAAGAAATTTTGGTTAAATCATAGCCAGCAAGAATGTTAAGCATTTCCAGTAAAACGACGCCACCAGAAGATGAGGGGGCGGCACTGGTGATGGTGATACCCTGATAGCTACCGTGGATAGCTTGGCGTTCAATAATATGGTAGCTGTCCAAATCTTGTTGCGTCCAGATACCACCGTTGGCGGTAACGCTTTTTAATAATAGCTCGGCAGTCCTGCCTTTATAAAAACCATCATGCCCTGAAGCTGCCAAGCGCGATAAGGTGTCAGCCAAATCAGTTTGTTTTAAAATGCTGAAACGCTCAGGCAGGGCATTTTGACCCTTCAAAAAAATATGCGTGCTAGCCGGAAAGCGGCTAATGATCTCGGCACGTTGTTGCAAGTTTCTTAGGTAATGGTCGTTAATGGCAAAGCCGTACTTGGCATAGCGGATAGCCGGTGCAAGGCTTTGTGCCAACGGTAGCAAGCCATAATGGGCGGATAAATGCACTAAAGCGGCAGGAAGCCCGGGAATGGCGGCTGCCAAAGCACCATTGAGGGATGGTTGCGGGTTGTTGTTGCCTTTATTATCAAGGTACATAGTGGCATGGGCCAATAATGGGGCGGTTTCCCGTCCGTCTATCAGGGTTTCAAAAGTGCCTTGGCTATGGGGACTGGGCGTAGCCCCGCGCAACAACCAATAACCACCACCACCCAGCCCAGAGCCGGATGGTTCGACCACTGCTAACGCGGCAGTGACCGCAACCGCTGCATCGTAAACATTACCACCTTGTTTAATGATTTCCAGTCCGGCTTGAGTGGCCAAAGGATGCGCGCTGGCAATGGCGACTTTAACATCTTGGGCAAAAGATACAGAATGCCAAGACCATAACAAAATGAACAAATGTAGGTGTTTTCTGAAGACCATGGCAACTTACCTAAAGTGATTGGCGAACAGTAGGATCAAGAGCCTAGGTCGAATGCATGAGACAAATCGCCTACTGACTCCCTGACACCGGACAGTGGTTGTAAGTCAAAACGTCGCGTGATAAATTTAATGATGGAGGTGGTGTCGTAAGCGGTATGGTCGACATAGCCCCGTTTGGCAAATGGCGAAATCACCAAGGCAGGAATACGGCTACCGGGCCCCCAACGGTCGCCTTTGGGTGGGGCGGCATGGTCCCAAAAACCACCATTTTCATCATAAGTGACGATAATGGCAGTGTTTGCCCACACAGGGCTGCGTCTGATACGTTCAACCAGTTGGGCAATATGGGCATCACCTGACATTACGTCGGTATAGCCAGGGTGTTCGTTCACGTTACCGGCGGGTTTATAGAAAGCAACCTGCGGCAGTTCGCCCTTGTCAAGACCCTGCAAAAAAGCATCGGCATCCAGCAAATGTTGCGCGCGGTCAGCTGTACCAGGTGCGAAACGTTGGTAATAATTGAACGGTTGGTGATGCGCCTGAAAGTTAATGGCTCTGTCCTCGCTATTGTAAATGACCGTCCGTTTGACTGCGGGCGATTGGATGCCGTCAGCATTGGCGGCATGCCAACCTTCTGCGTACCAGCCCCAAGATATGTTTTTTTCCGACAAGGTATCACCGATGGTTTTGACCGTTTGAGCGGGCAAAGGATGTAACGTAGGGTCTACCAAGTGCCGGTCGCCAGTCAAAGCCGGTTTGATGCCTGATGGCTGATAAGGCGGCTGGCGTGTGTTGACCGCGTAGCCATCTGGCGTAAAAGGGCCATCTAGCAATTGTGGAGGCCCTTGCATGGCGGAAGCAGGGGAGCTGGCTTTTCGTTTTAACCGGCCATTAGCATCGATTTGTGCCCTCAAATTATCAGGGGCTTGGCTGTCCTGCAAGGTGCAGGCACAGACCAGCCATTGGTGGTTGATATAGGAACCACCATAGGCCGCCATAAAAAAATTGTCTGCCAACACATACTCTTTGGCCAGTTGCCATAGAGGCAGTTTAGAACCGTCGTAATAGCCCATGGTCAGGCCACCCGCATCAGAAATGGCAGCAAATTTATTGTTTTTGCCGCCATTGATTTGTTCTTGGTTTTGGTAAAAGCTATGTACCAAATCACGCGACGGGGTCGTTAACGGCAAGTTGACCGGTGGCGCGTCAAGCTGGAACGGTCGGTTAGGCAACTTGGCCCCAATAGCTGGGCTAGTGCCTTTAGCGGCAATCGGCGGCAGAATGTGGAATGGCTTGCCGTCATGGTCAAGCTGGGTAGTTTGCTCGGGCGCGGCTTGGGTTATGCCGTTGGCATGGGGGAACAAGCCATAAAGATTGTCAAAGCTGCGGTTTTCCGCATAAATCACAATAATATGTTCAATTTTACTGAGCGGTTCCTGTGCTGGCACTGCCAAGCGGGTGGCATTGCTGCAAGCCGGTAACAGTGTGCCGGACAAGATAATAGGCAATAACAGCAGCACTGTTTTCAGCAAGCGTGGCTGGCTGTTGGCAGTTAGATAGTAAATAGGCATGTGAATATTCTCTGTAAGGCGGCTGTGGAGGTTGGCAAACAAAGTGAAAAAGGCTGGCAGGCACACCAAAACAGCAAGTGCGGCTAAAGATTGAATAGTAGCTTAAATTGTGTTTCAAGCCGATAGCTAGCCAGTAAAATTATCCGGCTGAACGGATTCGCTTATAATATCAGCCAAACGTTTAACCCCTCGCCCTGGGCAATCAGCATTGGCTAAGATCAGGTAGAGAGGTGCCTCGCGCATACTGCCTGCCTGCAGGGGCAGTTGCTTTAATAACCCTGATTGTAATTCTTCGCGGATATGCCCTTCAGGCAGCCAAGCAAAGCCGTAGCCCATGCAGACCGCTTGGATGGATGTGGCTAGTTGGCTGACTGTCCAACGCTGGTCAACTTCGACCGAAACGGAACGCCGGTCGCGGTTGCTGCCGGAATCACGCACCACCACATGACGGTAAGCGCGTAAATCAGTATGGCTCAATTGCCGACCCAAGTGATGCAGCGGGTGATCGCAATGGGCAACTGCCCGTAACCGGATCCGCATCAACAGATCACCCATAAATCCTACCGGCAATTGCGGCGAAATTACAATATCAACCTGTTGCTGCAACAGTGCATCGGCAGTGCCTCCCAGCACCGATTCGACCAATTCCAAACGGGTGCCGGGGCTTTCCTGTCCGAACCGTTCCAGACAAGCCAACAGTAACCGCGACGGGAACAGCACCTCGGCGACAACCGTTATCTCCGCTTCCCAACCTGCCGACAAGGCATGGGCGGCACGTTCCAGTTTATTGGCTTCGTCTAATAATGCCAGCGCCCGTCGGTAGAGCATTTGCCCGGTCGGTGTCAGCACCGCCTTGCGCCCTTGGATGTCGAATGCATTGACCCCCAGTTGGGATTCAATTTTCTGCACCGCATAAGTGACCGCCGATTGGCTCTTATGCAAGGACACGGCGGCTTGGGCATAGCCTCCCGCATCCACCACAGCGATTAATGACCGCCATTGTTCAAGTGTTATGTGTGGCATAAGCCAACCTATCTATAATTTATATTAAAAATAGCAGATTATTGTACTTTTTAATCTTAAAAATAAATAGTTTAATAAGGTCACTTTCCAACAACCAGAGACTAGGCCATGAAAACTTTACTACAGTTAAACACCAGTATTTTCTCCTCAGGCGGGCAGTCCAGCCAACTTGCCGACCAATTTGTCGCCGCTTGGCGCAAAAAAAATCCAGATGCACGTGTGATCAGCAAAGACCTGGCTCAACATCCGTTGCCACATTTAGATGCCCAGCGGGTAATGGCGTTCTTTGCAGCAGCAGAAACGCGCAGCCAAGAGCAACAAGCCTTGGTTGATGAATCGGATGCTTTGATTGCAGAGCTAAAGCAAGCCGATATTATAGTATTGGGCTTACCGATGTATAACTTTGGCATCCCTTCAACATTAAAAGCGTATTTTGACCAGATTGCCCGTGCAGGGCTGACTTTCCGCTATACCGAAAATGGCCCTGAAGGTCTGTTGACCGGCAAACAAGCCTATGTTTTCGCAACACGGGGTGGTTTATATGCTGGAACGCCTTTGGATAGCCAGACTCAATATCTACGCGACTTCTTGGCTTTTCTGGGCATCACCCAAGTTGAATTTGTTTATGCCGAAGGGCTTAATATGGGCGATACCGCCAAAGAAACGGGCTTAGCCGAAGCTACACAACGGCTTATTGAGTTGGTAGCTTAATAAAAAGGCTGTCACCTTAATATTTACTCCCCCCAAAACAAAGGAACATTACCATGAAACGCACACTGCTTTTAGCCCTGACCACACTGATGTCCGCATCTGTTTTAGCCGCACCAGAAACCTATGTGATAGACAATAGCCATACCTACCCACGCTTCTCCTACAGCCATTTTGGCTTTTCGACACAATTAAGCCGTTTCGACAAAACGTCTGGTAACATCACCTTAGATTTTGCCGCGAAAACCGGTTCTGTCAATGTGACTATCGACACCCCTTCGGTTGACACCGGACATGTCGTATTTAACGAACATATTCAAGGCGCAGATTTTCTGGACACCGCCAAATACCCGACAGCTACTTTCATATCTGACAAAGTCAACTTTGCTGGCGATAAAGTCGACTCTGTCGAAGGTGTGCTAACCCTTAAAGGCATCAGCAAACCGGTCACGCTAACAGTCACTTCTTTCCAGTGTATGCCGCATCCAATGTTGAAGAAAGATGCCTGCGGGGCCAATGCGACAGCAACCGTCAAGCGGACAGATTTCAACATGGGCAAATACGCCCCTCATGTCGGTGATGAGGTGACCTTGTCCATTGCCGTGGAAGCGGTCAAACAATAACAACCCGTCATATCATCCGCAAGTGGGGGAGGCTCAATCGCCTTCTCCACACAGTCGTCCCATCTTATGAACAGCCGCACAAGTAGCCCGACCGGCAGCGTCATTTACCTTTCCCATGGTGGCGGCCCATTGCCCTTGCTGGGCGGCACAGGCCACCAAGGCATGTTGGATTTTATTAAAGCCGCATTGCCTCAGCTTATCGAACCCACGGCAATAGTTGTGATAAGTGCACATTGGGAATGCCCTGTGCCAACAATCACTAGCACTGCAGTACCCGCCCTGATTTATGATTACTACGGTTTTCCTGAAGCAGCCTACCAAATCCAATATCCTGCATCGGGTAGCCCGGCACTGGCGGATAAGATTTTCCAGCGGTTAGAAAACGCCGGTATCACCGCCAAGCTAAATGGTCAGCGTGGCTTTGATCATGGCGTATTTGTACCGCTGAAGCTGATGTACCCACAAGCCAACATCCCCTGTGTGCAATTGTCTTTAGTCAATGGCCTACAGCCAGAATTGCACATCCGCTTGGGACAGGCTTTGGCAGGACTAAAAGATGAGCTGGTGTTGATAATAGGTTCTGGCCTATCGTTTCATAATATCAATGCTTTTTTTACAGCGTCAACACCGGCAACCAAAGCGATGAATGCATCTTTTGAGCAATGGTTGCTAGAGACCTGCAGCAGTACCCAACTGACTGAAAATGAACGCACACAACGCTTGCTCAATTGGCACAAAGCGCCAGCAGCAGATTACTGCCATCCGCGTGCCGAACACCTGTTGCCGATCCATGTCTGTTACGGAGCAGCGGGTACGGCAGCAAGACAGGCGTTTGCTTTTGAAATATTGGGCAAAAAGACCAGTGCTTATGTTTGGTGAGTGGGGGAGTTAAAGTAACCCGCACCAATCTTGTGAAGCGTGAATAACACGCACAATGGACATGTGTCGTCATGGCGCGGTATATAAAAAATCTCCCAAGCTTCATCTGGCTACCTTTGGCTACCTTGCTATTTGTTCCAACGTCTTACGTGAGCGCACCGCTAATTCTGCCCGAATAAAGTCATCGCCCAAGGTACTGGGATCAGCCTGATAACCCACCGCCAATACACTCATTGGGGTGCAATCAGCCGGTAGCATAAATAGCCCTTTGGCTTTTTCGGCATCAAAACCCCCCATCTGATGCACCACTAGACCCAATGCGTTGGCTTGCAAACTCAGGCTTAAACAGGCTGCGCCGGTATCGTACTGGGCATGGCGGTTAGGTTTGCCGTTGTGGGCAAAATTGTCCATCGCTGCTGCCACTATCAGCAAAGGGGCATTTTTTGCCCATTGCTGATTTTTTTCTGCAAGGATAGAAAACGCTTGCTGCCAATTCAAGGCATCGGTCGCTTTGGCGCAGACCACAAAGCGCCAAGGTTGGTCATTAAAACACGATGGTGTCCAGCGGGCGGCTTCCAACAGCGCAGTCAGATCACCCTGATCAATGGCTTTATCAGGGTCAAACGCGCGTGGACTCCAACGTGTTTGCATAAGTTGATGAATCTCAACGCTAGTGATGGCGGGTTTTTCTAGCATGGGGCATTATCTCCCTATTAAAATTACAGTGGTCAATTATAAGGCATTTTCTTCGGGTTGCCTTAACGGATTGCCATAGCAACTGGGCAAGCTTGGTCAACAAATGAAAATGCGCAGAAAGAAAAACGGATGCGCAAGGCATCCGTTTTTTTAGTGAGGTGTCACAATAAGAGCAGACGGGATTAATGGCTTTCCCGTGCTTTTTGACAGCCGTTACCGACTAGAGTGAAAAATGCCACGGAGTGGCAACATGGCCCCGCGTTGCGCTAAGCCCAATCATGAGACCCAATCAATAGTGGTAAGCGGATTCGCCATGTTCGGCAATATCCAAGCCTTCGCGTTCAGCATCTTCAGGCACACGTAGCCCGATCAGCATATCGACCAGCTTAAAGGCAATGAACGAAACCAGACCCGACCAAACCAGGGCCACCGCTACTCCCCATGCTTGGCTAGTCAATTGCGCGACAAAATTATATTCAGCTACTCCATTGGTCACATAATCCCAAACGCCGGTGCCGCCTAATGCGGGGTTGGCAACCACCGCAGTACCCAATGCGCCGATGATACCGCCTACACCGTGTACGCCGAAGGCATCCAATGAGTCATCGTAACCCAATAGGCTTTTCAGGCCCGTCACCGACCAGAAACACACTGCACCGACTACTAGACCTAAGAAAATAGAGCCCATAGGGCCGGCCCAACCGCAAGCAGGGGTAATCGCAACCAGACCGGCAATGGCGCCGGATGCAGCGCCTAACATGCTAGGTTTGCCGCGTATCAGCCATTCGGCACCCATCCAAGATAAGGTTGCCGCTGCACTGGCCAATAAAGTGTTGACGAAAACCAATGCAGCCAAGCCGTTGGCTTCCAAGTTGGAGCCGACGTTAAAGCCGAACCAGCCCACCCACAGCAACGACGCGCCGACCATGGTCATGGTGACGCTGTGCGGAGCCAACGATTCTTTATTGAAGCCGATGCGTTTGCCCACCATCAAACAGCCAATCAAACCGGCAATACCAGCATTAATATGTACCACTGTACCGCCAGCAAAATCCAACGCGCCTTTTTGGAATAAGAAACCGGCAGTGGCCAAGGCTTTTTCGCCAGCCGCCGCATCGGTATAAGCATCTGGGCCAGCCCAATACCAGACCATGTGTGCCATAGGCAAATAAGCAAAAGTGAACCAAATAAGCATGAATAGCAAAATGGCTGAGAATTTGACCCGTTCCGCAAAAGAACCAATGATCAATGCCGGTGTAATGGCGGCAAAAGTCAGCTGGAAAGCCACATAAATGTATTCCGGCACATACGCGCCTTTGCTGAAGGTGGCGGCAAGCGAATCAGGCGTAATGCCCACCAAGAACAGCTTACTGAAACCGCCAAAGAATGGCGTGCCTTCGGTAAATGCCACGCTATATCCATAAACTGCCCATAGCACTGCCATCATTGAGAAAATGACAAACACCTGCATTAAAATGGACAACATGTTTTTGCTGCGCACCATGCCGCCGTAAAACAATGCCAGGCCAGGGATCACCATCAGGATGACCAGCACAGTGGCGACGATCATCCAAGCCATGTCACCTTTGTTCATGGTCATGACCGGTGCAGGGGCGGGTGCTTCCGCCACGGCAGGAGCGGTTACGGCAGTGACAGTTTCCGTCACGGTGGTGACAGTTTCTTCTGCCGACGAAAAACCGGAAAAACACAATAAGGTAGTCAGTGCAAAAATAGTGATAAGTTGTTTCATGAAGTCCCCCTGAATGATTACAGCGCTTCGTCGCCGGTTTCGCCGGTACGGATGCGCACGACCTGTTCCAATGTGGTGACGAATATTTTCCCGTCACCTATTTTGCCTGTGTTGGCGGCTTTGGTGATAGCCTCAACAGCCTGGTCAACCAAAGCTTCGCCAACAGCCACCTCAATTTTGGCTTTCGGTAAAAAATCGACTACATATTCGGCGCCACGGTAAAGCTCAGTATGGCCTTTCTGGCGACCGAAGCCTTTCACTTCGGTGACGGTCACGCCCGATACACCCACTTCTGAAAGCGCCTCGCGGACATCATCCAGCTTAAAGGGTTTGATAATTGCGGTTATTAGTTTCATTGGTTCCTCTTTGGTGAATTAATGACTCAAAGAATACTTAAGCATGGAATGTGCCAATATTTATTGTGTGCCTAATGGCTTTCACTGACCCCATAAAAGTGGCCTGGGTGCTTATGTTTGCACCAAGATTGAATTGATGGTGATATTATTGATCCATTGTGGTGCGTTTTTTATTTACTTTCGGGTCAAAACTATATAGTATGCCAATGCTGTTTTTGGTTATTATTCTAGGAGGGTTGTATGACTGTGTTGGCTGTCCAATGGAAAAAATTGTCTAGGTGTATGGTTGGGGGAGTGATGGCATCAGCTTGCGGCTGTTCGTTACCTGCCGTTGCCCAGCCTATTATTGCCCATGCACACGAAGTGGTGACCTGCAGGTTTGTGGGTGATATACAGGCGGATTCAGGCTACGGAAAAAACGCGGATTGGCGTTCGAAAGCTTATTATGCGGCGATGGCGCGAGGGAATGAGTTGAAAGCCACGCATTTGCTGGTTGTGCGCTTGGAGCCGGTGGGGGCGTTTAACGGGGTGGTGTTTGCCAAGGCATTTAAATGTGGGTCTTAGGATTTGGCTAAATACAAAAATGCGCCCGTAGGCGCATTTTCGTTGTTGTGCAAGCCGTGAGGGTTAGCCGCTTAGAAAGTTACTGTGAAATCATTTGAGAAAGTGATTTGGTCGTTAACCGTTGTTGCCGTGGCAGAACCGGGATTGCCATGGATTACATAAGGCGAATAACCATGCGCGTCACCTACCACGTCATAACGCACGTTAGGACGCAGTCTTAGCCAAGGCAAAGGTTTCCAAGTCACGCCGGCGGTAAATTCATAATAAGTTGCGCCCACGCCTGGGGCAGCCCCGCAGCTGGATACAAATTGGTTGTTGGCTGCATAGCTATTGCCAGAGTTATCGGTGGCGGCACTGACACGACCAGGGGCGCATACCCTTAGGCCGTTTTGATCGCGGAACCACTCGGCACGGATACCAGCGGTCAGCTTGTCATTGACATCATAGTACAAATGCGAGTTGATACCGTACCATTCAGCGTCTTTATTGATGCCAGTGGTGGAGCTAGTGGCAAAAAAAGCATTATCAGCAAAACCATGGTCGTGTTGTAAGACCAAATGGGTTTTATCGTTGATGTTATGCTTCAAAACAACGCTGTATATAGCCCAGGGAGAAGGCTTGGTGTATTTGCTGGATTCGGTGCTATTGCCGTAAGTACCGGCAATGTTCAAAGAGGTAGCTTTGTCGGTGGTGGTGTAAGTGGCCCCCATTATCCCAGACCAGTTGCCCATTTGCCGGTCAAAGCCACCATCCCAGCCACCGGTGCCGCTGCCGGTCAGCAAGCCGCCCATAGCCGCCCAGTTAGAATCAATATTATAGTTGCCTAAAATGCCGGTGTGCGTGAAAGGCTCCCCGTATTGCATGGTATAAGCATGGGTGTAGAAGAAGTTGTCCGGCGCGGGTACTGATTCATAACCAATCGGCGTATAAAAGTGGCCCACTTTCAGGTTTAAGCCCGTACCAACCGGCACGTATGTTTCTAAATAAGCCTGCGGCAAGGCAATGTCGTAAAAGCGGTTGTTGCCACTGCCCAAGAAGTTTAAGTCCCAGTTGCTGCGCTGCATGGAATTGCCGGTATTGACATCGTAGGAAGGCACGCCATAAGCTTGAGTGAAAATGGAATCGGAACCGTACATAAAGTCAAAACGGCCACCAAAATCCCATGCTTTGCCCTCTGCGGCCACTGCTTTTTGGATGAACAAGTTTAACTGGTTGACCTGAAACTCACTGGAACGGTCACCAAAAGTCACTGGGCCGTTAAAGCCGTCTGAGGGTTGGTTGCCGTTGTAAGTGATGCCGGCGTTTGCCCAGCCGCCTACCACAACGCCATAATGGTCAAACACATTTTCAGCTTGTTTGAAAAAACCGTCTGCTATGGCGTTAGTTGCCATGCCTGTAAATAGGATGCTTCCGACGGCCACTCTTAAAAGATGGCTTTTGCGTGTTGCGTTAATTTTCATTTTCAGGTTCCCCTTGCTTAGGATTGAATAGTGTGTGTTGTTAAAATGCAACCATTAGTTAAAGTGTGCGAGATGGCTTTAAAAACAACTGCAATGATTGATGCATAAATCGTACCAATTATTTTTTTCGTTATAAAGCAGTTGGTTGTTGTTTTTATGGGGGCGGACTGTGATGTTGGGTTGCACTTTAGTGGTGCGTTTTATGGGGATTAATGCAAAAATGAGTGCAAGCCTTGTTGTGTGTCGGCAACGGGCTGTAAAGCTTGGCGGGGTGACGGCTAGGCAGTTTTGCCGCCAATGTTCGCTGTGGCGAAGATTTTTTATTGGCTAACGCTACAAAAAAATGTATTGTTACGGATGTTGGACATAACATTGACTTTTAAAAAAACAGGAGATAATAACAATGTCAGTTGAGAACGTACTAAGAATGATTGAGGAAAACGATGTAAAATTCGTCGATTTCCGTTTTTGCGATACCCGTGGCAAAGAACAGCACGTCACTTTCCCCGCTCATACCATTGATGAAGACACCTTTGAAGAAGGCAATATGTTTGATGGTTCTTCAATTGCCGGCTGGAAGCACATCAACGAATCCGACATGATCTTGATGCCTGATCCTGAAACGGCCGTGATGGACCCTTTCTATGATGAAAACACCCTGATTATCCGCTGCGACATTATCGAACCCAAAAACATGCAAGGCTACGAACGTGACCCGCGTTCTTTGGCAAAACGTGCCGAAGCCTATCTGCAATCAACCGGCCTTGCCGACACTGCATTTTTTGGCCCAGAAAACGAATTTTTCATCTTTGACGACATCCGTTGGGGTGTCGATATGAGTGGCAGCTTCTATAAAATAGATTCTGAAGAAGCGGGCTGGAACTCAGAAAAAGTCTATGAAGATGGCAACATTGGTCACCGTCCTGGCGTAAAAGGCGGTTACTTCCCTGTGCCGCCAGTTGATTCATTGCAAGACATGCGTTCCGCCATGTGTTTGACTCTGGAACAAATGGGCATGAAAACTGAAGTCCACCACCATGAAGTGGCGACTGCCGGTCAGTGTGAGATCGGTGTACGGTTCAACACGCTGGTAAAAAAAGCTGACGAGGTGCTGACGCTTAAGTATGTGGTGGCCAACATTGCCCATGCTTATGGCAAAACAGCCACTTTCATGCCAAAACCAATGGTTGGCGACAACGGCAGCGGTATGCATGTGCACCAATCATTGGCTAAAGATGGTGCCAATCTGTTCACCGGTGACTTGTACGGTGGCCTGTCCGAAACGGCTTTGTACTATATCGGCGGCATCATCAAACACGCCAAAGCCATCAACGCCTTCACCAATGCCTCGACCAACAGCTACAAACGCTTGGTGCCAGGTTTCGAAGCCCCCGTTATGTTGGCCTATTCCGCCCGTAACCGCTCCGCTTCAATCCGTATTCCTTTTGTCAACAACCCGAAAGGCCGTCGTATTGAAGTGCGTTTCCCGGATTCAACCGCCAACCCTTATCTGGCATTCTCAGCCATGCTAATGGCTGGTTTGGATGGCATCCAAAACAAAATCCATCCAGGCGAAGCAATGGACAAAGATTTGTATGATTTGCCGCCTGAAGAAGAAAAAGCAATCCCGCAAGTCTGCCATGCCCTTGACCAAGCTTTGGAAGCTTTGGATAAAGACCGTGACTTTTTGACCCGTGGCGGCGTGTTCACCGATGACGTGATTGATGGCTATATTGCCCTCAAAATGGAAGAAGTGACCCGTCTGCGTATGAGCACACACCCGGTCGAATACGACATGTACTATAGCTTATAAGGCTTAAGCCTGCCCTAAGCAGGCAATGGCTGGTAACAAGACCCCGCAAGCCACAAGGCTTGGCGGGGTTTTGTCCATTTAGACCCATTGGCCGACAGCAGTTTTTTTATGTAATATTCCTTCACATATCAGAAATTTCGCGTAGAATAGGCGGATTAATAATTATTGAAAGTTTTTGAGGATCATAGATGGTAACCATTCGTCTTTCCAGAGGTGGTGCAAAAAATCGCCCTTTTTACCAAGTTGTTGTCACTGACAGCCGCAGCAGCCGTGATGGCCGTTATATCGAACGCGTAGGTTTTTTTAACCCACTGGCGCGTGGCAACGAAGAACGCTTGCGTTTGGACAATGAACGTATCCAGTACTGGCAATCGCAAGGTGCCCAACCTTCTGAACGCGTCGCCAAATTGATCAAAGATTCCTTAAAGGCTGCCGCTTAAGCTGTTTTGCCAAAACAAGGGCTTATCAAAGCCGGAAAAATTTCCGGTGTGTTCGGCATTAAAGGCTGGGTTAAGGTTTATTCTTTTACCGACACCCGCGAAGATATCATCCGTTATTCACCTTGGTTGTTGTGCAAAACCGATACCAGCCAGTCGGTTGAAGTGCTTGAGGGTGGCTTGCAAGGCAAGGCACTGATAGTGTCATTAAAAGGCATCAGCAGCAGGACAGAAGCGGAGGCATTGATTGGCTGGGAAATTTTTATTCGCCAAGAGCAATTGCCTGCGCCCGCGCAAGGCGAATATTATTGGTCTGATTTGATTGGCCTCAGTGTCGAGACCAGCCAAGGGGCTAAATTAGGTGTTGTGGAAGACTTGTTGGAAACCGGTGCCAACGATGTGGTGATTGTGAAAGGCGAGCGGGATCGTGCCATTCCTTTTCTGCAAGGCCAGACCATACTCAGCATTGATCTTGTGGTCGGTAAAATGATTGTCGATTGGGATCCAGAATTTTGATTGGCCCTTATGCGCTTTGATGTTGTCACCTTATTTCCTGAAATGATCAAGGCCGCCGTTGCTTTCGGCGTGACCGGCAAAGCGTTGGAACGTAATTTGGTGCAGTTGTCGGTCTGGAATCCCCGTGATTACACCCAAGACCGGCATAGGACGGTGGATGACCGCCCTTATGGCGGTGGCCCAGGTATGGTGATGAAATATCAGCCGCTGCACGATGCGCTGATGGATGCCAAACAAAGCGGCGGTGAATGCGTAAAAATGGATGCTGTAAAGGTGGTGTATTTAAGCCCCCAAGGCAAGCCAGTAAACCAAGCCCTGCTCAATGAAGCGGCGCAACTGTCGCAATTGGTTTTGGTGGCTGGACGCTATGAAGGTGTTGATGAGCGGTTCATCCAATGGGATTGTGACGAAGAATGGTCAATTGGTGATTACGTCATTAGCGGCGGTGAATTGGCGGCACTGGTTATCATGGATGGCATTACTCGGCTGTTGCCCCATGTATTGGGTGATGACCAGTCGGCAAACCAAGATTCGTACAACGATGGCCTATTGGAATACCCGCATTTTACCCGGCCCGAACACTTGGCGGGCTGGTCAGTGCCCAAGGTGTTGACCGGTGGCAACCATGCCGACATAGCACGCTGGCGTTTAAAACAGGCACTAGGAAGAACTTGGCAAAAAAGGCCAGATTTGTTAAAAAATAAACAATTGGATGCAGAACAGGCAAATCTGTTGCAACAATTTAAAAATGAACTTGATGTTAAAGGGTGTAGTGATGAGTAATATAATTGATGAATTGGAAGCGCTTCAACTGAAGCAAATTCCTGAGTTTAACCCAGGCGACACAGTAGTTGTGCAAGTTAGGGTAAAAGAAGGCGAACGCGAAAGGATCCAGGCGTTTGAAGGCATTGTCATTGCCATTCGTAACCGTGGCTTAAATTCAGCTTTCACGGTCAGAAAAATTTCCCATGGCACGGGTGTGGAACGTGTGTTCCAAACACACAGCCCCATGATCAGCGAAATTGTGGTCAAACGTCGTGGTGCCGTCCGTCGTGCCAAATTGTATTACCTGCGTAATTTGACTGGTAAGGCCGCACGTATCAAAGAAAAACTGTAAGTTTTTCCCGTGACCGCATAAAAGAAAGCAGCTTAAGGCTGCTTTTTTTATGCCGGACGCTTGCATGTTTTTGCACAGTTATTGCTAAAATGCTAGCCCTGCAATCCATAACAAGACCTTGGACAAAATCAACCACCATGATTTTTCAAAACGAATTCATTAATTGGTTTAGGTCGTCCTCCCCCTATATCCACGCGCACCGCAACAAAACTTTTGTGGTTTGTTTTGGCGGCGAAGCGGTGTTGGCAGAAGATTTTTACCATCACGTCCATGATTTCGCCCTGCTGGACAGTTTGGGGGTCAGGTTGGTGTTGGTGCATGGCATCCGTCCGCAGATTGATTTAAGACTCGCCAAATTGGGGGTTGAGCCTAACTACCATCATCATTTGCGGGTCACTGATGACACTGCCTTGCAATGCGCTAAAGAAGCTGCCGGCTTGGTACGGGTGGAAATAGAAGCCTTGTTGTCCATGGGGCTGGCCAATTCGCCTATGGCTGGCGCGAAAATTAAAGTCGCTTCAGGCAACTTTGTCATAGCTAAGCCCTTAGGTGTTATTGATGGCGTTGATTATGGCCACACCGGCGAAGTGCGCCGCATTGACAGTGCCGCCATTCATCAACTATTGGATCAGGATAGCGTTGTCCTTATGTCACCGGTCGGGTACTCGCCCAGCGGCGAAGTGTTCAATTTATCAGCGGAGCAAGTTGCCACCGCCGTTGCCATTGCTTTAAAAGCGGAAAAGCTGATATTCCTGACCGAAGGCAAATGCATCAGTCCAGAGACTGGCGAAACGGTTGCCCAAATGACCGCCGAAGAAGCTCATACCTTCTTGCTGCAACACAACAACAGCATTCCAGATACTAGCCGTTTGCCGCTGTTGGCAGCTATCCAGGCCTGCCAAGCGGGTGTGCTGCGTACCCATTTGGTGTGCCGCAAGCAGAGCGGGGCATTGTTGCTGGAGTTGTTCACCCGCGATGGGGTCGGCACACTGGTCAGCTCGACACCGTTTGAAGAACTCAGAACGGCAGCCTTAAATGATATCGGCGGCATTCTCGAGCTGATCAGGCCATTGGAACAACAAGGTATTTTGGCAAAACGGGCACGCGAGAAAATAGAAACAGAAATTGCCGATTATATTGTTTTGGAGCGTGACGGCTTAATCATTGCCTGTATGGCATTACATGCCAACCGGCAATGCCGTGTAGGCGTAATCGCCTGTCTGGCAGTGCATCCAAACTACCGTGGCAGCGCCCGTGGCGAGCGGATGCTCAACTTTGCTTACCGCAAGGCTTGGCAAATGGAGCTGCAAAGGCTACTGGTGCTGTCCACCCGCACCGTGCAATGGTTTATAGAGCGCGGTTTTGCGCCTACCGCACTGGACAATCTACCCGAGGCACTAAAAACGCTTTATAATCCGGAAAGGAACTCCAAATTATTGGCCAAGGACATTGATTTAAGCCGCCATCATGACAAAAATAGCTAGCTGTTTGTCCATTTTGCAAATTTCTGATTTGCATATCTTAGAGCGGCCTGAGCAGAATTTGCAGGGTATGAACACCGCCTATTATTTCCAAGCGGTGTTAAGGCAAGCGTTTGCTGAGCTTGATGCAGTGGATTTGTTGTTACTGACCGGTGACCTGACCCAATACGGCAGCATGCAAGGTTACCAATTTATCTTGGACGTGCTGCAAGCCTATCAAGTGCCAGCCGTGTGCCTGCCCGGCAACCACGACCATTATCCCTACATGCAGCAAGTTTTTGCGACCGAATGGGTGGGCTGCCAAAAGCACCGGCTGTTTGATAAATGGCAGCTGATCTGCCTGAACAGCCAAATACCCGGCGAAGACCATGGCACATTGGACGCGGACGAGTTGCAATTCTTGGAGGCCTGTTTGCAAACTCACCCCGACCATTATGCCTTGATAGCGGTGCACCATCCCTGTTTTAAAACGCAAAGTGCGTGGCTTGATACTATGATCATCAACAATAGCCACGACTTGCAAGCCATTGTCAGTCGTCACCCAAACGTCCGTGCCATCACCTGTGGGCACATCCATCAACAGGCGGATGTGCAACAATGGGGCATCCAGTTACTAGGGGCGCCGTCAACCTGCTTCCAGTTCAAGCCCGATAGCCAGTTGTTTGCTTTGGACAACACCATGCCTGGCTACCGGCTAATCCGGCTGTATGCGGATGGCTCCCTGCAAACAGAAGTCAACCGCTTGCCTGGCAAGTTGCCAACGGGGGTTTATCGCGACGTTTATGGCCATTAATCTTAGCTGCAGGCATTTTCTTGTCTTGTTTCAAATAGCCGGTCAAATTAACCGGAATACCATTGTCAGGCAGCACCGCCCCCAATTCGCGCATGGCTTTTTGGTAAACCTTGCGTTTGAAATACACCACATCATTTAACGGCTCCCAATAGTCCACCCAACGCCAGCTGTCAAATTCAGGCTTGGCACAATGGTCAAAATGGACGTGCGTGTCCACCGTCAACATGCGTAACAAAAACCAAATCTGCTTTTGGCCTATGCACACCGGCAGAGAATTTTTCCGTATATAACGTTCAGGCAATTGGTATCTTAACCAATAGCGGGTACGTCCCAATATTTGCACATGTTGCTGCTGTAGTCCGGTTTCTTCCCACAATTCTCGATACATCGCTGTTTCAGGGTCTTCATCGTCATTAATGCCGCCTTGCGGAAATTGCCAGGCATTGACGCCCATCCGTTTTGCCCAGAACACGCGACCCTCGTCATTGCAAAGGATGATCCCGACATTAGGCCGGTATCCTTTAGAGTCTATCATGTTAAAACCTGTCATTTTTCCTGCCCCGTATCCTATAGCCAGTTATGGTAAACTTAGCACTGATCGGGGCGATTGGTAATTTTCATCATTGTTCCATAAAAATGAACCGGATGCCATAGGGCAAGCCTTTTTAATTGGTTATGACAGGTCAACTATGAGTTTAGCGATTTTTGATTTGGACAACACTTTAATTGCCGACGACAGCGATTATTTATGGGGGCAATTTTTGGTTGACCAAGGCGTGGTGGACAAAAATGAATATGAGGCGGCTAACGCCAAGTTTTATGAACAATATAAACAAGGTTGTCTGGACATTGCCGAGTTTTTAAGCTTCTCCTTACGTCCCTTGGCGGCACACAGCACCGTCACCTTACTGCAATGGCGCGAGCAATTTGTCAGGGAAATCATCACCCCCATTTTGCTGGAACCGGCCCGACAACTGGTTGACCAACATAAAACCCGTGGCGACACGTTGTTGGTTATCACCGCAACCAACCGTTTTGTCACCGAACCCATTGTCGAGCATTATGGTATCGGCACTCTCTTGGCGACCACCCCCGAATTTATAGCGGGCCGTTATACTGGGCGCTATGTGGGCGAGCCTTGTTTTCAGGAAGGCAAGGTTTTGCAATTGCAAGCGTGGATGCAACAATCCGGTGCATCCCTGCAAGGCAGCTGTTTTTACAGCGATTCCCACAATGATTTGCCGTTGCTCAAGTTGGTCGATCATCCGGTGGCGGTTGATCCTGATGACAAGCTTAGGCAGCACGCCGAACAGGCAGACTGGCCGATTATCAGTCTAAGGGGCAGTGAATGCCCGAGTATTGTCTAGCCTAAAGCCAGCAAGCTAAGGCAGGGGCTAGGCGGGCCGCTTGTCCATTTCCGGCCAGGCTGTCAACACTGCTTTGACCACTGTTGCCAAAGGAATGGCAAAAAACACCCCCCAAAAACCCCATAAGCCGCCAAAAAACAAAATGGCGATAATTATGGCAACGGGGTGCAAATTGACCGCTTCGGAAAACAAAAAAGGGATCAGGAACACCGCGTCCAACGCCTGCACCACCAAATAAGCAACCAGCAAATAAGTGAAGTCGTCACCGTCAAAGCCCCACTGCAAATAAGCCACAATTAGCACCGGAAAAGTCACTAATGTGCTGCCAATATAAGGAATGATCACTGAAAAGCCCATCAATACCGATAGCAACATGGCATAGTTCAAGCCAAAAGCGGCAAAGGTGACTAAGCTGGCTAACCATAAGATAAGCATTTCAGAAATCTTGCCGCGCACATAATTGCCAATCTGTATGTCCACCTCTTCCCATACACGCACCGTCAGATTGCGCTCCTTAGGCATAAAACGCATTCCCCATGCCAGGAACACGCGCTTGTCCTTCAAGAAAAAAAACACCATCATCGGCACCAAAAACAAATAGATCAAGGCGCTTGCCAACCCCACCACTGAAGCGGCGGAAACCGACAAAAAACGTTGCCCATACGTCAGCAGTTCCAGTTGCGCGGCGGTCATCAATTGATAAATTTTTTGCTCGTTAATCAACTTGGGGTAAAGCTGTGGCAAACGCAAAATGCTTTTTTGCGCACGGTTAAAAATGTTCGGAACATTGAGCACCAATTCAATCGACTGTTCGTAAATGATAGGCAGTAAATACAGCAAAACAAAACTTAAGCTGGCCAAAAACACCGCAAATACCATTAACACCGCCAAGGTGCGTGGAATGTGCAAGCGTTCCAAGTTGACCACCAAGCCCTCCAGCAGATAAGCCAACACCACCGAGACAAAAACCGGCATCAGCAGCCCGCCCAAGCTATAGATCAACAAAAAGCAAGCCACTAAAAAAAGTGCGAGGGAAAATGCCTGTTCATTGGGGAGAAAACGCTTAAAAAGTGTGGCTAAAGTGCCTCTATTGATTGGTTGGCTGTGGTTTGTCATTATTACGTTAAATTTCGGTATCGGCTGTTTGCTGTGATAAGCCAATTGACATAAGCCTTCGGCTAAAAACACTATTTTAACAGGCTTTGCCAAAGGGGCGGGTTGTCATTAAACCTGGCGCACTGGCTCGCTTAGGTTTCCTGGGCATCAACACTAACGTTGCCTTGGAGAATGTTTGGCACCAGGTGGGTGGTCTGGATGGGGCGTGCTGGTATGCTGCATACCGACAAACACACACTTTAACGGAAGTTGCGCAATACGTTGGCGGGGAGAAATGGCTTTTCCTTCTTTAGCTGTCAACATTTAGCGGGGTGGCAATAAAGATTGACAGCCAATAATAGCTGTATTAGTATTAGGGTTATTAACAGAAATACAGCTAGCTAGAATGACAATCCGCTTGCCAAGCTGACAGCCTTATTTTGGTTTTGGTAGGTTTCCCCGCAACTTAATGTTATTTAAGGATATCCGCCATGATTACGCCTGTTATTTTGACTGCTTCAGCTGCTATGGCTTATGCCAAAACCCACGCCACCCCGATTGCCGTCGAGGACAACGGCGGCAATATTGCCAGTAACCTCAGCGTGCTGCTTGCTTTGGGCAGCAAGCTGGTGTCGGTGCAGGACACTTCCAGCATCAATCCCTTCTATTGGCCTATCAGCGTTGCCGAGGTATTGGCGCTGGGGCCCAAGATGACCGATGGCTGGGGCAATCCCGATACCTTCAATAACATCATCGGTTCGGCGGCGCATATAGCGGCCAATGCCAGCAAGCTGTTGGCTTTGGGGGAAAGGATCACTACTGGTGGCATCCATGTCAGCGACAGCGTCGCCAATATTGTCGCCAACGCTACCGTGCTTGCCACGTTGGGCAGCGAGCTGGCCTTGACAGTCATTGACAGTGCCATTGCCATCAACGCCAACCAAGCCGTGCTGCTGTCTTTGGCGCATACATTCGGTGGCGGGTTTAAGGGTTTCACCCTGCCCGATGGCTCCAACATCAGCATCCAGTCCTCCGACGGTGCGTCGCTGACACTGACAGCTGCCAATGCCGTCGCCTTTGTTGCCGAAGGCCTGACCGCGCCCCTACATATCGTGGACACTGGCAGCAACTTTGCCAGCTATCTCGACGCGCTTGCGGCAATGGGCGGGCAGCTGTTGTCGGTGCAGGACACCGATGGTCAGTGGTATTGGAACGGCTGGGAATCTTACTACGGCCCTGTCCCGATCGGCACGGCTATCAGCGTCGCCGATGTGTTGGCGCTCGCCCCTAAAATGGTCGATTTCCAAGGTGACCCGGCACAGTTCACCACCATTCTTGACACCGCCGCCAACATCAACGCCAACCTGGTGGCCATTCTGTCGGTCAAAGGGCTGCAAACGTTTGTGCTGCCAGACGGTATCAGCATCAGCATTCAGTCCTACGACGGCGTGTCGCTGACGCTGACCGCCGCCAACGCAGTTGCCTTTATTGCCGAAGGTCTAACTGCGCCCCTGCATATCGTGGATACTGGTAGCGACATTGCCAGCTACCTTGACACGCTGGCGACCATGGGCGGGCAGCTACTGTCGGTGCAAGACACCGACAGCCAGCAGTATTGGAACGGTTGGGGCTACAACAATGGCCCCATTCCTTTTGGTTCTGCTATCAGCGTCGCCGATGTGCTGGCACTCGCCCCTAAAATGGTCGATTTCCAAGGTAACCCCGAACAGTTCACCAATATCTTTGACACCGCTGCCAACATCAACGCCAACCAGGCCGCGTTGCTGTCCTTGGGCAACGCGCTCTGTGGCTTCACCTTGCCCGACGGTAGCCGCATTGGCATTGAGTCGTCCGACGGCGTGTCGCTGACACTGACCGCCACCAACGCGGTTTCCCTTGTTGCCGAAGGCTTGACCATGCCCATGCATATCGTGGACACCGGCAGCGACATTGCTGGTTATCTCGATACGCTGGCGGCAATGGGCGGGCAGCTGCTGTTGGTGCAAGACACCGACACCCAGCAGTATTGGGACGGTTGGAACTACTACAATCAGCCCATTCCTTTCGGTTCTGCCATCAGCGTTGCCGATGTGCTGGCACTTGCCCCCAAGACGGTTGATTTCCAAGGTAACCCCGAACAGTTCACCAACATCATTGATAGCACCGCCGTTGTCGCCGCCAACGTAGTGCAACTACTGGCACTAGGCGGACAGATACCCGTCGGGGCCATTCATGTCACTGACAGTGCCGCCAATGTTGCCGCCAATGCCTCTGCGCTTGCTACCTTAGGCAGCGAACTGACTTTGACCGTCACCGACAGTGCCGCCAACATCAACGCCAACCAATCCGCCATCTTGTCGGTCGGCGGGCTGAAGGCGTTCGTTTTGCCCGATGGTACCAGCATCAGCATCCAGTCCTCCGATGGCGCATTGTTGACCCTGACGGCCGCCAGTGCCGTTGCCCTTGTCGCCGAAGGCCTGACTGCGCCTCTGCATATCGTGGACACTGGCGGCAATATTGCCGGCTGCAATCTCGACGCGCTGGTTGCCATGGGCGGGCAGCTGTTGTCGGTGCAGGACACCGATGGTCAGTGGTATTGGAACGGCTGGGAATCTTACTACTCCCCCATCCCTTTCGGCTCGCCTATCAGCGTCGCCGATGCGCTTGCACTCGCCCCCAAGACGGTCGATTTCCTAGGCAACCCCGAACAGTTCACCCACATTGTCGACAGTGCCGCCGATGTTGCCGCCCATGCCGCCCAACTACTGGCACTGGGCGTACAGATACCCGTCGGTGCTGTCCACGTCATTGACAGTGCCGCCAACGGCGTTGCCAACGCCACTGCGCTAGCCACTTTGGGTAACGAGGTGAACGTAAGCGTCACCGACAATGCCGCTAATATTGTCGCCAACGCCACTGCGCTGACCACCTTGGGTAGCGAGCTGACGCTGACGTTGAACGTCAGCGACCGGGCTGCCAATATACAAGCCAATCTCGACAGTTTACAGGTCGTCGCGGGGCAAATTGGCAGCCTGACCTTGACCCTCACCAATGCCGGAATCCCTCGGCTGGCTATTACCGCCGCACAATTGTCCGGCGATGCAGCTGTATTGGACTTGATCGTTGGTGCCTATACCTTGGCTGTCAGTGATGTGGCGGTGAGCAACTTGACCAGTGTGTTTGCCAACCTCCAAGTGCAAGCAGTGTCCGTGTCCGACAGTGCCAGCAAAATCCAAGCGGCACTCAACACCCTACAAGCCGACTACGCTAAAATCTCCAGCATCAGCTTGACCAACAGTGGCACGCCGGCACTGACCATGTTCGCCAGCCACTTCTTGGCGGATGCACGCACGTTGGGTAAGATTGTCACGCCTTATAGCATTGCCTTGGCTGACAAAGGCACGCCTACCCTATCCATTGCAGCCAGCCAATTCGCGATTGACGCTCCTGCCATGTCCAAGATAATCACCCCCTACAATCTGGCTTTGAGCGACAATGGCATTATCGCCCTTACTGCCAGCCAGTACAGCCAAGATGGTGCAGTCTTGGGTAAGCTCAGCAGTGCTTATAGTATCAGTATCAGCGGCGAACTGGTTGCCAACGTGGCGACCGATGTCAAGAACAGCCATGTCACCGCCATCGGCATCACCGACACCGTCGCCCACATTAGTGCCGGCCTCAGCAGTTTGGCAAGTAACCTTGGTAAGCTGTCCGGTATTGCCCTGACCGATTCGGGCATCCCCACACTGTCCTTGGCTGCAACACAAGTGACCAGCACTCTCGGTGTGCTGAATGCCATCACCACGCCCTATCTGTTGTCGGTTAAGGACACCGTTGCCAACCTGAACAAGCTGGCCTTGGGCGGTGTGCATGACAGCCTGATTGAAATTATGCCTACGTTAATACTGGCCACCCTCACCGAAAACACCCAAGTTGCCGACCTCAACCTGTCACAGATCAAACTGACCGGCGATTCCATCACCGAAAAGGCTTATCAAGGCACTGGCACCGAAGTGGACATTGTTGGCAGCAACAACACCGTGTTGCACCAACTGTTCTTCACCCATGACAGCGAAGCCCAGCTGCATTTGTTGGGTATTGGCAGCACCGTGGTGCATGTGATGTAAGTGGGGCGGGTTGTTAACCGACAACATCCTTTGCCGTGACGTTGTCGCTTTATGGTCAAAATCTGGTGCGAATTCATTCGCACCTACAGGTTATGCGCAGCCCAAACATTTAAAACAACCACCTTGTGATCGTGTCTTTGGGCTGCGCCCTTAATATCATTGACACAATTTTGTATAGACACCCGCAATCCTTTACAATGCCCATTACAGGTTATTTTCTACGGTAAATCTATGCAAATTGATGTTTTTAACGGCGATGCCGATGGCCTTTGTGCATTGGTGCAACTTCGCCTTGCCCGGCCCACAGAGTCACACCTGGTGACCGGCATCAAACGGGACATCCAACTTTTGGAAAAAATTTCCGTCCAGCCAGGCGACCAACTTACCGTACTGGACATTTCCTTGGAAAAAAACCGCACCGCACTCGACCAAATTTTGGCCATTGGTGCCAGTATCTTCTACGTTGACCACCATCAAGCGGGTGACATCCCAGAACATCCTAACCTGATTACCCTGATAGACACCGACCCTAATATCTGCACCAGCTTGTTGGTCAACCAATATTTGCAAGGCAAATACCTGGCATGGGCCGTTACCGCCGCGTATGGTGACAACTTATTGGCGGTGGCGGAAAAAGCCGCGCAACCTTTAGGCTTATCTGAACGGCAGCTCAACCAGCTTAAAACTTTAGGCACCTGCATCAATTATAATGGTTATGGCGGCAGTATTTCTGACTTGCATTTTGCCCCCGATTCGCTGTATCGTGAATTGGCCTCTTATGTGTCGCCGTTTGACTTTATGGATGACAATACCGCCATCCACCAACAACTGTTGGGTGGCTACGCCGAAGATATGGCTTTGGCCCTGCAAATAAAGCCCGAATACATGACCGCGCGAATCGCCGTGTACATCCTGCCGGATGTGGCGTGGTCGCGCCGTATCAGTGGCGTTTTTGGCAATGAATTGGCCAATTTGCATCCCGGCCGTGCCCACGCTGTGCTGAGCGTCACCGGACGGGGCGATTACCAAATCAGTGTGCGAGCACCTTTAACCAACAATACCGGCGCTGATGAATTATGTTCGGCCTTCCCTACAGGGGGCGGGCGTAAAAGTGCAGCCGGTATCAATCATCTGCCAGTTGACCAGCTGGCAACCTTCATTAAGGCATTTGAACAAAAATACCCGTAATTTTTCTTATCCCCGATCAGGTGTAAACTTACTATATGACCAAAAGCTCCAATACCGTCTGGCATCACGCCACTGTCACCCGTGCCGATAGGGAAAGATTGCATCAGCACAAAAGCGCTATCTTATGGTTTACTGGCTTGTCCGGTTCAGGAAAGTCAACCTTGGCTCATGCCGTGGAAGATTATCTGCACAAAGCCAGTTGCACCACCTTTGTGCTGGATGGTGACAACGTGCGCCATGGTTTATGCAGTGATTTGGGCTTCAGCGATAACGACCGAGTTGAGAATATCAGGCGTATTGGCGAGTTGGCCAAATTGATGGTGGAAGCGGGCATTATCACCTTGACCGCCTTTATATCCCCTTTCAGGTCAGACCGGAATGCTGCCAGAAACTTGGTGCCGCATGGTGATTTTTTGGAAATTTATTGCCAGTGCCCTATCGAAACCTGCGAACAGCGTGATGTCAAAGGGCTGTACAAAAAAGCCCGCGCCGGTCATATTCCGCACTTCACCGGCATTGGTTCCCCCTATGAAGCGCCGGAGCATCCAGAGCTAATTATTGACACCCATGAGCAATCTTTGGCAGAAAGCGTCGATAAGGTCATCAATCTGCTGGTTGAGCGTGGCATGTTGGCAAGCCAGCCAAAATAAGCCGATAAGGGCGGCAAGCCCATGTTGCCAAAATGTTTTTAGCTGTTAAACCGGTCTTTCAAATGCCGGATAGCGGCAAACACCTCCACTGCTGGCTTGCCCTCCCTAGCACAGCTTTTTTGTACAGACGGGCTATTGGTACGTAAAAAAGGATTGCTTGCCCGCTCTTCAGCCAAGGTGCTGGGTACTGTGGGCAGTCCGTTTGTTCGGCATTGGTCGACCCAGCGCATTTTTTCTTGTAGCGCCTGGTTGTCGGGTTCTAGTGTCAAAGCGAATCGTCCGTTGCTTTGGCTATATTCATGGCTGCAATAAATGCGCGTTTCTGATGGTAACCCCTTAAGCTTTTGCAAAGAAGCCCAAAGCTGTCCGGCCGTCCCTTCAAACAGACGGCCACAGCCCATCACAAATAAAGTGTCACCACAAAACAACAGCCCGTCTTCAGCAAAATAATACACAATATGTCCGCTGGTATGCCCGGGCGTGGCAATCACTTGGGCTTTGTGCTGGCCAATGGCAACCACGTCGTTCTCCATTACGCCTCGGTCAACGTCGGGTATACGATGCTGGTCGGCGGCAGCGGCAATCACCATGCAGCTGGTTTGGGCTTTTAGTGCGGTAATGCCGCCGATGTGGTCGCTATGGTGGTGGGTTATCAGTATCTGGCTTAATTGCCAGCCATATTGGCTTAAAGCTGCCAAAACAGGTGCTGCAACGGCGGGGTCTATAGCCGCTGTTTGCCCCGATTCGCCATCATGCAGCAAATAAATATAATTGTCGTTTAATACGGGCAACTGGATAATAGTCAACATATTAGTGGCTTATCGAAATAAAAGTGGGGGTTAATCAATAGTGCTAGGATTCCAAAAAGCTTGCGTGACTGATGATTGAGCCATCAATTTTTCCACAATGGCATCTAATACGTCCGAGTCCACTGACGTGGACAATAGTGTGGCAAAAATTTGCACCTCATTCTGTACAAAAGGATGCACATCAAAATCACCAACCGGATAGTTGGCTTCATCCAACAATAATTCCAACTGGTCCATGGTGGATTTCTGAAATTGCCGGTCACAGATCACACAAACACAATAGGTGACTTCGCTGGCGGTGTCATCAATCGGCTGGCGATTAATGATGTTGACCAACGGCCTTAACAACGTGTTCCCCGCCAATACAAAACCAGCCGCCAGCGTTGCTTCCAGTATCAAATCCGCACCGGCACAAGCACCGACCGCAGCTGCCGCCCACAGCGTGGCAGCCGTGTTTAGCCCGCGTATGTTGCCGTCACCTTTCATTATCACACCTGCACCCAAAAAACCAATGCCGGACACCACATAAGCCGCCACATGCACCGCTCCGGCATGACCATCCAAACGGTTCGCCATATCGACAAACACCGCCGCCCCCACCGCAACCAGCACATTTGTCCTTAGCCCCGCCGTCCGTTGCCGGTATTGGCGTTCCAAACCGATCAAGCCA
>Ga0208507_1000405_pt1 | contig 28439 bp, 30 predicted proteins | sample CryBogCBH12Aug01_FD_184626 | JGI IMG/M metagenome (GOLD analysis project Ga0208507, IMG submission 184626) | Freshwater microbial communities from Crystal Bog, Wisconsin, USA - CBH12Aug09.1 (SPAdes) (version 2) | ecosystem: Environmental > Aquatic > Freshwater > Lake | place: Crystal Bog... | reverse complement strand
AGAAATGATGGGTTTTAACTGGTTTGATGTGCAAAACGCAGGACTGAAATTAAATGTCACCAAATACAAGGTCGGGGTCGCTAATATGTGGAAACTCCCCGGTGAGTAAACTTAAATCACTTGTAGGAGAGAACTGCATAGCTTCCATGATTGATTTGGCAAAAACGACCCCTGAAGGTTGTTTTATTGAGGTCGGTGTTTATAAAGGTGGTACGGCTCAATATCTGGAAAACTTGGCGGCTAATCAAAACCGTCTTTTTTATGCTTACGATACTTTTACAGGAATACCGTATCAGGATTTAAATAAAGATATTTTGTCTCCCGGTCATTTTGGCGACACTTCTTATGAGCAAGTAAAAGCGAACCTTCCTGACACGATTCTGATTAAGGGAATTTTTCCGCAATGCGCTGTTCCGATGCCAAAAGTAGCATTTGTGAATTTGGACTGTGACCAATACCAATCTTACATTGATTCGGTGAAATACATTGAGCCAATGATGGTTAAAGGCGGGGTGATGTGGTTTGATGACTACGAACACCTTGTGGGGGCAAAAATTGCCATAGACGAACTGTTTGGCGACAGGTTGCTTCGTGACCTTGAACGCCCTTATGTGAGGTTTTAAATATGTGGAGTAAAGATGACCCGATGTGCAACGAAGCAAAGAAAATCGTTTGGGAAGTTGCGCCTTATTTGAAAGGACGGGGAATAGACATTGGAGCAGGAATGTTCAAGATTCTGCCCCAAGCCATATCGGTGGACAACTGTGCCGATAAAGAGATTTTTGGACACCCGATAATACCTGATGTAAGAGTGCAATCAGGGGAAAAACTGGATATTTTTGCCACGCAGTCTATGGACTTCGTGTTTTCATCGCACCTTTTAGAACATATTGTAGATTACAAAGCCGCCCTTCAAGAATGGTGGAGAGTCATCAAGTTTGACGGTATTTTAGCTTTATACCTTCCGCATAAAGACTTTTACCCCAATGTTGGAACGGAATACGCCAATAATGACCATAAGCACGACTTCCTGCCAAAAGACATCATTGATGCTATGGAAAGCGTTACGGGTGGCGGTTGGGACTTATTGGAATGTCAGGAACGAAACGAAGACAAAGAATATTCGTTTCTTCTGGTCTTTAAGAAACAACATGGGAAATTTCACAATAAAAGTTACCTGAAACCAAAGCATGAGAAACGGATTTTGATATGCAGGTTTGGAGCCTTTGGAGACTTGATGCAAGCGTCTTCTGTTTTTGCAGGGCTTAAAAAGCAAGGTTGGCATATCACTTTAATGACTTCGCCACCAGGTATTGATGTGGTTCTTACTGACCCTAACATTGACGAGTTTATGATTCTGGATAAAGACCAGATACCCAATGGAGACTTAGGTTCATTCTGGAGACACCAAGCAAAGAACTATGACAAATTCATCAACCTTTCTGAATCAGTAGAAGGGACATTTCTCGCCTTGCAAGGAAGGTCTACACACGCCTTCGCACCTGCCGCACGACACGCTGTTATGAATTACAACTACCTTGAGTTCCAGCATTTGCTTGCGGGGGTTCCGCACGACCCTCAAGTAAAATTCTATCCCAAACCAGAAGAAAAAGAATGGGCAAGAAAAACCAGAGCCAAAATGGGCAAGTATGTAATCCTGTGGAGTCTTGCGGGTTCGTCAGTTCATAAGACATGGGCGGGACTTGACGCAATCTTGGCAGCACTCATGCTCAACTACAAGGACGTAGATGTTGTTTTATGTGGTGGTCCTGAAGCCGTCATTCTTGAAGCGGGTTGGGAAAAAGAACCTCGCGTCCATCTGACTTGCGGAAAATGGTCAATTCGCCAGACGTTATCGTTTATTACAGAAGCGGATTTGGTCATGGGTCCTGAAACCGGAGTTCTTAATGCAGCCTCCCATGAGGAGGTTCCAAAACTTATATTCCTGTCTCATTCTACGGAAGAAAACTTGACACGCGATTGGGTGAATACAATTTCTCTTTCTTCAAAAGAAACCAAGTGTAAAGGGCGTGGAAACAATGAAGCCCCTACTTGCCACCAATTACATTATGGGTGGGACTATTGCACAAAAGATGAAGGTAGCGGAACCGCTCAATGCCAAGCCGACATCACTATTGATGAATGTTATTACCATCTTGAATTATTTATTGACCGTAAACTGAAAGAGGTTGCGTAATGGCTACTTCAGGTACATATTCGTTCACCGTTTCGCGTGATGATATTATCCGTACCGCAATGCTGTTTCTTGGCAAATTAGATGACACTGAGGTTCCAACACCCACAGAGACTAACGACCTTTCACGAATATTAAACATGATTGTGAAGCAATGGTCGGGAAAAGGTGATGGGTCAGCAAGTCTTAAAACATGGACAAGAAAAAGAGGCTACTGCTTCTTGCAAGGCAATCAGTATAGTTATGTATTAAGCCCTTCTACTGGTCAATGGGCAAACAGCTTTGTCTCCACGACAACCACTGCTACCAACGCAGGCGGAAGCCCCACGGTTACAGTAACAAGCTCAACGGGCATGACCAACGGAGACAATTTTGGTATTGAACTGGATTCTGGCGTAATCTTTTGGACAAAGATTCTTTTGGTTGCAGGAACCACCCTTACCTTAAATGCCAATGTCCCGACACAAGCCTCTACAGGGGCAACGTGCTACGACTATACTTCTAATGCTCAACAACCTGATGTCATTGAAACCGCGCTGTTAAGAGACAACCAGAACAACGACACGCCTTTGAAAATGATGAATGTCCAAGAGTATGACGCGCTACCAACTAAAACTCAGGCTACTTATATATCCGACCCAACCGCTATTTATTGGGAAACTCAACTTGGTCAGACAACTCTCTATACAGACTGTGCAGGGGCTTCGGACACTTCCAAGTACATTGTCTTAACTTATTTGGAACAAATCCAAGACTTTAACTACGCAACAGATAATCCTGAATATCCTGCTGAATGGTATTTGGCTCTTTGTTGGGAAACGGCTAAACAAGGCAATTCTATGTTTAGAGCCATTTGGACAACCGATATGGAAGATAACTACAAAAAAGCCATTGCCATTGCCCATATGAAAGAACCAGAAAGACGGTCGGAATACTTTTTGTGCGGAGATGATTGATGTTACCCATGTCCCTATTTGGTACTGGGATAAAATCTTATTCCCAAGTTGCTTGTAGCCAAAGAAGGCTAAATTGTTATTACGACCTTCGTTCTGACGGGGATAAAAGCGAAGTTGTAGTACGGGGAACTCCGGGTCTTGTTTTGTGGTTTACTTTACCAACTTATCCAATAAGAGGTTGGAGAGTTGTAGCTAATATCCTTTATGTCGTAGCAGGGAATACCTTATATTCGGTTACAACAGCAGGTGTTTATACTGCGCTTGGAACCATTGCTACCACTACGGGAAATGTCTCAATCTCAGATAATTATGTCCAAGTAATGATTGTAGACAGTGTGAACGGGTATATTTTTACCATTCTCACTTCTGTATTAACGATTATCAGTGATGGAAATTTTCCCTCTACCGGACCTGCTTCAGTAACCTTTATTGATGGTCGGTTCATTGTTAATGACCCCCAAACACGGCAATTCTTTGTGAGCGCATCTTTTGACGGAACAACATGGACTCCTGTGATGTTTGGCACAAAAGAAACTTATTCCGACCTTTTGCAAGCGGTAGACAACAACAACGGCACTATTATCATGTGGGGGACTTCTTCCGTTGAGTTTTGGCAAGATGTAGGTGCAGTAGGTCTTCCATACACGTTGATTCCCGGCACTGTTCAAAATATCGGTTTAGTCGCTTTATGGTCAAGAGCCTATATGGGTTCTTCCGTTCTATTTTTAGGCGTTAGTCAGGAAGGTGGTATTCAAATTTATGCTATTGATGGATATACACCAAAAATTGTAAGCAATCCAGATATTGAGCAATTGATAGACTATTTTACAGACAATTTTACTATAACCGATGCGGTGGCTTTAACTTACGCAATAGGTTCTCATAACTTCTATCAACTGACTTTTCCATCGGCTAACCGTACTTTGCTCTATGACATGACCTCTAACATTTGGCAGGAAGTCCAAACAGGCGTTGCGGTATATAACCGACATAACGGCAATCTTGGGGTGTCATTTAATTATCGGAACCTTATCAGCGATTACTCAAACGGAAACATTTATTACATGAGTGATGAGGCTTACACCGATAACGGAATTGCCATCAAAAGACAGATAGCCACTCGTCATTTAAGGTCAAATGGCAATGAATTTACTTTAGATGAAGTCTTCTTGGACATGGAAACAGGAAACGCCTTGCAAACAGGACAAGGGTCTAATCCTCAAATTGTTCTTCAAAAGTCTAAAGATGGAGGAAGAACATTTGGTTATGAGCGGTGGAAAACGCTTGGATTGGTAGGGCAATATCTCGCTCCCCGTGTTATATGGAGAAGAAACGGTAGAGCAAGAGACTTTGTATTCCAATTTACCATGACTGACCCAGTTCAATTTGTAATAGCGGGGTCTGCTCTAACTGCCGATGGAAGTTCGGAGGATTCTAAATGAGTATCCAACTAGGACCCCCTCCAACATTGTCTCCTTGTGACTATAAATTACAAGCGGGCATGAAACTTACTGAAATTTGGACTAAGTGGTTTAATGTTCTGTTTCAGTATTTATCGTCTTTTCCGGTTGCGTCTTTGGTTAATAAAATTTCACCTGTAACGGCAAGCACTTATTCCGTAGGTACAACAGATGCAACAATTGTTGTGAATTACGCAGGCACTTCTACCCTGACATTTCCTTTAGCATCGGTCTATATGGGAAGAAGTATCTTAATTAAGACTGTGACAGCAAATACAGTTGTGTCTGCAACCGCGAACATTATTCCTTTAATTGGAGGGTCTGCAAGTACCGCAATTCTTGCAGGAACAGCGGGAAAATGGGCTATTGTGCAATCAGATGGCACAAGTTGGCAAATCATGGCGAGTAACTGATAAAATGCTGATTATTAGGAGGAAAATGTGAGCGTTCCGGTAACAGGCACTGTTCAGTTAGCCAGCCAAAGCGTAGGTGACATTCAATCTAATCCTTATTGGGATTCGATAATGAACGCCATTAACACTGGGTCGGCAACTATCGTCCCAATTACAGCTTCTGGTGTTGCTGCTCCAGCAGGTTCTAAAATTATAAGTAACCCTAATGGTTATAACCCTATGTCTTCAGGAAGTGGTGGGCAAGGGTACATGGCAACCGTTACCAGTATAGACGACAACGGGAACCCCGTTACTTCCCAAGTTTATACGCCGATTAGTGGATTTGGCATACAAGATAGCAGTGGAAAGTTAATACCGGGTTCATTGCCAACATATAATCCAATGAGCACAACCCAAACTCCACCCGACATTGCAATTTCCCCTAACGCCAGTCAGCCGGGTGTTTACAATATTCAATTTGATAATCCTTCAAGCGAAGGCTCTATATCCGGGGTTGTTGCTACAAATTCCAGTGGCGTAATTCAACCCATCAATAATTTAGCACAACAATTTACTTATACCCCCGGAAGCCCCGGAGGATTCTTCCAAAGCGGGCTTGGGCAGTTTCTTGAAATGGCTATTCCTATGGCTTTAAGCGCAGGTGGGGCTGCCGCAGGATTATTGGGGTCTTTATCATCTGGGGTAGAAAGCGTCACTGGACTGACCGTAGGCAGCGTTGCCAATGCTGCTGTTACAGGAACGGTTACAGGTGCTTTGAAAACCGCCGTTACAGGTGGGAATATTCTCACTGGTGCTGCTACTGGTGCTATTTCTTCTGGTGTAGGAGCTGAAGTTGCCCAAAATGCCCCTGCTATAAACTCAATTACAGGCTCTCCCATTATTACTTCTGGGCTTGTAGGGGCAGGAGTAGGCGCTTTAACTGGCGCTGTAACAGGTGGCAATGTAGGGACAAGTGCTTTAACAGGCGGTATATCTGGGACAGTAAGCGGAGCGGTTAATTCCGCAACCTCCGGCTCTGGAATACCGAGCATGGTCACTAACCCTATAACGGGGGCTATAACTAATGCCATAGTTGGAACAACCGCTCCCACTTCTATGTCAACAAACGCAACTAACACTCCCGCTTCAACAAGTGGAACAACCGCTCCCGCTTCAACAAATTCAACCACAGGTGGGACAAGTACCACTGGAGGAACCCCTATGACTACCGTCACGCCATCTTCCATGAATACAGCGCCAGGTACCGGAGCCGATCTAGTATCGGCAGCAGCCGCCGCAGGGCAAACCATAGACCCTGCAACAGCCGCAAGCATGGCAGCAATAGGTTGGACTGCTTCTTTAATCAGTGGCATTGCATCACAAGCGACTTCTAACGGTCAGTCAATGGCTTCAACCGATTGGTCGGCTTTATCAAGTGTTAATCCCACCGTTGCCGCCGCAGATGTTGCAAGTGGAAACTTTAGTGCATTAGGGACGATGCTTAGTGGTTTACTAACTAGCCCCAATGTGACTGCAACTTTAATCGGAGCAGGATTAGTTACAGCGGCAGATGTATATGCCATGAACAATGCAGCATCTGCGGGCAATTTAATTGCTAACGCGGCAACCACGGCAGGGCAAAATCTATCTGCGGCTGATATAGCACAAGGAAACATTCTTAGTAATGCGGCAACACAATCTGCCGGAGTCATTTCAGCGGCTGACATTGCTGCCGCACAGACCCAAGCTGCCGCAGCTACGGCTGGCGGTCAGGCTATGTCAGGTGCTTATACGTTAGGTGGTCAGCAAACCATTCAAGGTCTTAATCAAGCGCAAACAGCAATAAATAATACCGTTCCTGCTATTACGCAAGCCCAAGCACCTTATACAGCGCTTGGCACAAAAGCGGCAACAGAACTTGCAGCAGGGCTTGCCCCTGGAGGACAGTTTAATACTCCCTTCTCAATGGCTGACATGGGAAATGTCATGCCTGCTTATCAGTTCGCGTTACAACAAGGACTTCAAACCACTAACAACGCTGCCGCTGTTGGAGGAACTCAACTTTCATCTGCGAACATTCAAAACTTGGATACTTTTGCACAAAATACGGCAAATCAATGGGAAGTTAACGCTTTCAATCAATGGCTCCAACAAAACAATCTCACTTTGTCTGGGTTACAAAACGCTATTGCCACTGGTCAAGCCTCTGCAAATACTATTTCTAACGCTCTCCAAAACGCAGGAATTAACACAGCAACTATACAAGAAGCTATCGGAAGCGCTGCCGCCACCGCAACCACCAACGCCGCTGCCGCAACGTCAAATGCCAATAATGCCGCCGCAGGTTTTACAGCAGCAGGTACTACAGGAGCCGCAAACGCAACAGCGGCTGGTATTCAAGGTTCTGCAAATGCTTTAGGAAACGCAACAATAGGTTCGGCAAACGCAATCAACACAGGGAACACTACCGCAGCCCAAGCCAATGCGAACGCTATGGTATCGCAAGGGAACATAGCTACCGCTGGTGCTACAAACATAATGAACGACCTCTCGTATGTAGCGGGAAAATCAGGAACTACTGTTCCGCAAAGTATGAGCAGCGCCCAACCTGTTAATCCAAGTTCTATAATTTCCAAATCTCTTGGGTCTTCTGGTGCTCCTGCGTCTACAAGCACCAGTTCTTATGCCGCATCCGCGCCTACAAGCACCAGTTCTTATGCCGCATCCGCGCCACCTGTCGGAGGTACTACCGACCCTGTAACCGGGCAATACACGGTAACTGACCCTTCAACGGGAGGCAGTACGACTTATGTTTCACAAAATAACGGTACTATTTTAAGTTCATCGCCTTCTGCTGGTGCGCCTGCATTAAATACCACTACAACAGGCTTAACCAGCACAGATAATGTAGCCATCACTAACAACGCAGGGGTGACTACTGCGGTTCCCGGTGGCGGCTTTACAGCAGATAGTCCATCTCTTACAGGAACCACCTCAACAGATAATTTAACTTTGAACGCGGGAAATGTGGCTACACCAACCCTTTCAGCACCAACCATTGACCCAAGCATTACAACCGATTTTACTTCAAACATTGTCCCTGACTATTCATTAGGACCATAAAAATGGCTTCTTTCGACATTCCAATGGAAAATTCGGTGGCTCCTCAAGAAGCCAACTCAAACCTTATTACCCAAAACCTTGATACCTATGCCCCTATGCGCGTAAAGCCAATGGGTGATGTTAATGTAGCGGCTAAAATGAGCGAAGGTCTAGCAGATCAGACTAATGACCAAAAAAACAAAGTTGCCCTTAATGAAAGCGTAACTCAACAACGAGATAAACAATGGCTCATTGGTGGCGGTTTTGATTTGACCACCTCTGAAGGCATACAAGACGCTATAAAGGCTGGCAAAGGAGTTCTTGATCCATTAACAATGCAGGGTCTTAAAGCCAATCAAGATGCGATGGCACTTTCCCACGCCCAAGCGGTAAAAGCGATGGCTGGAGCCAACAAAGATGAAACTGAGGCTGATTTAAAAGCGGCTGAGGGTTTGAGCGATGCCGCTGATGGTATTGCTTCAAAATATTATGATGACATTAAAAATAAAGACCCTAACGCCATGACAAACTTTCAGGCTGGAAGGGATTTATTCCTTAAAATGCACTCTAACATTCCTCATATAGATCAGTTGGCACAAGCAACTCCGGATGCGTTTGATTCTCTTGCCAGAGCATCAAAAAATTATGTAACCAGACAAAAATCGCTTTTAACTGAAGCAAATAAAACCAAAATATACCAAGACCCAAAAGACGGAACCGCTTATTCGGTTAACGAAATCACTAAAACCGCTACAAGGCAAAATCCTGACGGTACGGAGGTTAGTATTCCTCTGACACAAGTTCCTACCACAGTAAAGGAAATTGGTCACGGTGGAAGCGCAGGAGGCGGAACTATGTACCAAGACCCGTCATCTGGTCAAAAATACATGATTAGCAAAGACCAAAAAGAAGCATGGATTTCCGATGATTCTGGAAATTGGACACCAATTCCCCCTAATTCGATTCCGAAAGAAGTAATGAAAATGGGCGCGTCTCAAAGAAACTCTAATGTTTCATTACTTGATGAAAATGGTATTGATTATGTAGCCCAAGATTATCGCCGGAATGGTTCATCTGTTCTGTCTCGATTTTCAGCAACAGATAAAGCTAAAGTTATTAACAAAGCCAGTGAATTGGCAAAAGCTGATGGAAATACATCAGAAGCAGAGTCTTTACAAAGATTCTCTATTCATGCCAACCAAATAGCTTTAAATCAACTTACTAAACAAGAACAACTTGTTGTGGCTTATGAAAAAACAGCAGACAAACAGCTTAACCTTCTTGTTGAATTGGGAAGAAAAGTTCCAAAAACAGATTGGCCAATTATCAATAGCAAACTAATCAAGGGCGAAAAAACTATTGCTGGCAGTCCAGCGGCCAATAACTTCCTGAGTTCCGCAATAGCAACGCAAGGCGAATTTGCCAAGATATTATCAGGTTCCACTTCTGCGGCAGGCGCAACAGATGCTTCAAGACGAGAAGCTGCGGAAATGATTTCACCTTATCTGTCAGAAGAAGGATTAGAAAGCCTTGTTCCTAATTTGAAACGAGAAATGGAATTTAGAAAGCAAGGTTATGCTGAACAAAAAGCAGAATTGCTAAAGGCGTCTGTTCAACCTAAAAACACTCCTTCTTCTACCCCTGAAAAAGATATTGCGTCTGACCCCGCCGCCATTTCTATTGGAAAAGACTTACAAAACGGTAAAATTACCCCAGATGAAGCAAAATCTAAACTTAAAGCATTGGGGTATTGATGAACGATATTGATACATTTCTCCAGTCATACTTACCGATAAGCGATGCTAGGGCAGAAGCTAAGAAGCTGATGCCTGCATTGATTAACGCTGAAAGTAATGGAAAAAATGTCCCTTCCTATAAAGGCGATCAAGTCGCTACTGGACCCGCTCAATTATCTCCTGCCGCCGCAAAAGATGTTGGTTTAACAGAAGAAGAACGCCATGAACCGGTTAAAAATGCCCAAGGTGGTGAAGATTATTTAAATATATTGATTGACAAATACAAAGATCGCCGTACTGCCTTGATAGCTTATAATTGGGGGCAGAATAAAGTAGATAAATTTGGCGTGGAGAAAGCGCCAAAATCAAGCAAAGACTATGCAGAAAAAATCCTTTCAGCAAAACCGCAAGAAGATAAAAAACCAAAAATAACTTCTGTTGATGATTTTCTTGCAGCATATACACCAAAAAATACTGCGGAGAAGGTTAAAGGTATTCCTTTACCCATTGGCGGCAAGGAATTTGCACCGGAGATCGAGAAAGAGCATACATTGGGCGAAAAGGTTGTGGGTGGACTTGAAGCGGGTCTATCTACCGTTTCCGCTATCCCGGCAACGATTGCCGCACCTGTTCAGGCACTTGTTAATAAAGCGCGTGGTGAAAAAGGTACTGCTGAAGAGCTTTACACAAAAGCATTGGAATCGAACATTTATCAACCTCACAGCGAAGCAGGAAAAGAATATCTTGGAAAAATTGCTGAAGGTGTTGCAAAAAGCGGGATTGTTGGTCTTGGCCCTGTTGGGGCTGAAGTTGGGGAAATAGGTAGAGCCGTAGGTGCTGCGAGTAAGCAAGTTGGAATGATCGCCAAAGAAGAAGGCGCAGGACTGAAGAATCTATATCAACAAGGCTCCCCTGAAGGCACTGTATTCCCTAAGATTCCTCCAAAAACCCCTGTTGATTACACTAAAACTGTTGCCTCTGTCGAGCAGCAACGATTGGCGAAAGCGCGAGAACTTGGAATAACCCTGCCGGTTTCACAAACCAATCCAACTATATACAACAAAATTTTAGAAGGTATTTCAGGGAAAATTAAGACTGCTCAAGCTGGCTCTGAAAAAAATACAGAAATAGTTGATGACGTTGTCAGAAAAAACTTAGGTATTAAAGATGGTGTTATGTTAGGTCATGATACTTATGAGGCTATTCGTGATACTGAGGGTGATTCTTATGCTGCCATAAAAGCACTTCCAGATACTTGGAAGTCTACTCAACAATGGTTTGATGCCATTGACAATATTGGTGACTCAACAACGCGATTAATGAAAAAAGTAGCGCCTTTGGAATCTTCGTCAGAAGAAGTTGAAAATTTAAAAAATGTATTAAAAGCCAACAGTTGGTCGCCCGAAGAAAGTGTTGAGTTATCAAAATGGTTAAGAAAAAAACAACGTGATTTTTTTTCTGAGAATAGCGCCAAAGGCAAAGCCTTGGGTAGAGCGTATAGGCAAGCAGATAAAGCATTATCAGACATGATTGATGCAAACCTTGAGGCTACTGGTCAAAAAGAACTAGGCACACAATGGAGGAATAGCAGAGAAGTAATAGCCACGACTTACGCCCTTGAAAAAGCCACTAATCTGGCAGGTCATGTGGATGCTAGACAGCTTGCTGCTCAATTAAAAAGAGGCGTTCCATTAAAAGGTGATATTAAATTTGTTGCGGAAGTAGCTGGCACAACACCAAAGTATTTTCAAACTCCTCAACAAATAGGAAGCGTATTGCCAATAGATGCGCTCGATGCTTTGGCAGCCATTTCTTCTGGAATAGTTACAGGTCATTTAACCGGAGGGCTTGCCATTGCCGCTAGGCCAATGATACGCGCTGGTATTCTTTCTGGTCGATATCAAAGAACATTAGGAAAGGCACCAAAACTAGATGTCATGCCTACATACCCCAAAGGTATGGATATGACACCGAAACCTGTTGAGATGCCAAAACAGTCCCCACGTTCCAAAAGAATTGTTGTAGAACCAGAAGAAACTAAGAAAGCATCTTATATAACAGGTACTCCTTATCGCATGGACGAAACCACAGGTAGGTTGGTATCAGAAAGCAAAGGTCTTTCAGGTGCTACGCCTGATGTTATATATTCTGCTGACAAAGACTTGAAATCGGCACAACAAAAATTGTACACAGGACGCAAATTTGACCTTACCGCAGAAGAACGTATTGCGCTTGCTAAATATGACGCTGAAGTATTACAAGCTGGTCCTAGCAAGAATAAAGTCGTTGAAGGTGGGAAAATTCCCAATGAACAACCAAAAACAAGTTTAACTTCTGGTATTCCATACACCATGAGCGGGGAAAAACTTGTTCAAGAAACACCCAAAGGCACTACGTTAACTGAACCAGTAAGTGATTTACAAAACGCAGCCAAAAAGATTCAGGAAGGACGCGCTCACGAATTAACGCCAGAAGAAAAGATTTCTTGGGCTAAAAAACAGATTGAAATTTTAAGACCCGGTGCTGCGTACAAACAAAAGAAAATTTATCCACCAGAAGAACAGGTTAAATATAATAAAGAAAATAAAAAAGACGCTCGCAGAATCAAACCGATTGAAGATGTACGTTTGAAAAACCCAGAAGTACAAACAGAATTAAAAGCAATGGCAGAAGAATCTGGGTGGGCTGAAATAGGTGGCAAAGGTATATGGGACGAAGAAAAAGGAGCTTATAAAGAAGAACGTACAACTTGGCTAAAAAACAATCCCCGTTCTAAATGGTATGGCGCAGGCTTAGGAAGCAGGGAATTTATTATTGAAGCTGTGCGTAAAGCCATAGCGGGTGAACCCATGTATGCCCCAGAAAAGTACGTTGTAAAACACATGATTAACTATATAGATGAAGAAGTATTCCCTTTAATAACAGAATTTACACCAGAAGAATTGGATTCTGTTGGAGCTTTTGAATATGAAAATGCTGAAACGGACGCTTTGGATCGTGCTTTAGGGACTACTTTAGAAAAAAATGAGGCTGATTGGGCGGATATGGGTGGAAAAACAACAACAGACACCAAAAATTTAAACACTGAACAAATAGACGAACTTTTGGGCAAAAAGGTAAAAAAATGAAAACCATACCAAAAAAACAAAAGGCTGAACTTTCAGAAGAAAGTAAGAAAAAGGTATTGTGGGCGGCTATCCAACTTCAAAGAATGAAACTAGCGCGTAAGCATAAAAAACCAAATTTAACATTGGTAAAAAAATGAAATTCCTACTTATTGACCAAGACGGTTTATCTCTTAGCCTAGCTTGGCGAGCAGCGCAGGCAGGGCATGAAGTGCGCTGGTTTGTAAAGCCTAACAAAGAGGTTAACAAAGATACTGGTAAAGGCTTTAAAGGCATTACCAAGATAGATAACTGGGTTCCCTCGGTGATGTGGGCAGACCTTGTTTTGCCTACCGGAAACGCTGATTTCTTGGAAAGGCTGGATTTCTTCAAGAAAAAAGGCGCTCATATATTTGGACCATCAGTTGCTTCTGCCGAACTTGAAATAGACCGTGGTAAAGGCATGGAGTTTATGGAGGCGCATGGGATAAAACTTGCCCCTTACGAGACTTTTAATAACCTTAACGAAGCCATTAAACACCTTCAAAAAACTGCCGGAAGGTTTGTTTTTAAGACAATGGGAGACGAAGAAGATAAGTCCATGACCTATGTTTCAAAGTCTTCAGCCGACCTCTTGGGTTGGATAAACAGGCTTAAAAAACAACCAAAAGGTGAGGTTATGCTTCAAACCTTCATTGACGGTATTGAGATGGGGGTTTCCCGTTGGATGGGAAGTGCAGGCTTTATTGGTCCTTATAATGAATCTTTTGAACATAAGAAACTTATGAGCGGAAACTACGGGCCTAATACTGGGGAAATGGGGACGGTAGCCGCCTATACCGATGATTCCGCTTTAGGTGATGATACTTTAGCCAATATGGAAAAAGACTTGTTGCAACTAGGTCACCTAGGAGATACCGCCATTGGCTTTATGATTGCGGAAGATGGAACACCCTATCCTACTGAATTTACCATGCGAAATGGTTGGCCTATCATGCACTTGATGATTGCCGCTTGCAAAGATGACCCTATCCTATGGATGAAAGATGCCCTTGAAGGTAATGATGGGACGAACTTTAATCAAGAAATTGGTACTTGTCTTGTTCTTGCTCATGGGAATTTTCCCAGTAAACCAGATTCACTGGACGATGTAACGGGAATTCCGGTCTTTGGCGTAACCCGTGGCAACAAAAAATACCTTCATCCGCAAGACATCAAGATTGATATAATGCCTGATATGGACGGGGAAAAGCTGGTAGAAAGACCCATGTGGAACACTACGGGGCAGATAGCAGCGGTAATAACAGGCTTTGGCAAGGACGTTAAGCAATCCACAGAGAGGGCTTATAACACCGCTAAACAGCTTCATGTAGCAAACCCTATACTACGAGATGATGTAGGCGAGAAACTAGAAGAAACTCTACCAAAACTGCATAAACACGGTTATGCCACGCATTTTAATTTTGAACTGGGTAAAAAGACATGAGTGCATTTTTAGCCCCACTTTTCGGAGCCGGTTGGCAAGGATTCGATAACCAAGGAAACGTCTTGGCAGGGGGTAAACTTTACACTTACCAAGCAGGAACAACAGCCCCTTATGTTACTTGGTCAGACTATGGGCTTACGATTCCTAACAGCAATCCCATAATCCTAAACTCTGCTGGACGACCTTCCAATGAAATCTGGTTTGATTCTTCCTCTTACAAAGTAGTCTTAACCGATGCTAATAACAATGTTATTGGCACTTGGGATAATTTGGTGGGCATGGGTTCTGGTGCGCCGGGACCGCAAGGATTCAGCGGTTACTCTGGTTATTCTGGAATTTCCGGTTACTCTGGTTATTCTGGAATTTCCGGTTACTCTGGTTATTCTGGAATTTCCGGTTACTCTAGTATATCTGGATATAGTGGGTTAAGTGGATATAGTGGACGGTCTGGTATATCCGGCTATTCTGGCATTAGCGGTTATAGCGGATCGGGCATATCCGGCTATTCAGGTTTCTCCGGCTATAGTGGATTTGGACTTTCCGGTTATTCTGGCTTATCAGGATATTCCGGCATTAGCGGTTATAGCGGCAGCGGTATCAGTGGTTATAGTGGGGCTGGGCTATCTGGCTATAGTGGCATTTCAGGATACAGTGGTATTTCAGGTTATAGCGGTTACTCAGGCATCAGCGGGTTTAGCGGTTATTCAGGCATCAGCGGCTATAGCGGTAGCGGTATTAGCGGATATAGTGGTTCCGGTATTAGTGGTTATTCCGGCGTTAGCGGATATAGCGGTTTCTCAGGCATTAGTGGTTATAGTGGCTTCTCAGGTATTAGCGGCTATAGTGGCTTCTCAGGTATTAGTGGCTATAGCGGTTTCTCAGGTATTAGTGGCTATAGCGGATTCTCAGGTATTAGTGGCTATAGTGGCTTCTCAGGCATTAGCGGTTATAGCGGGTTCTCCGGCATTAGCGGTTATAGCGGGTTCTCCGGCATTAGCGGCTATAGTGGCAGTGGTATTAGCGGGTTCTCCGGCATTAGCGGCTATAGTGGCAGTGGTATTAGCGGGTTCTCCGGCATTAGCGGTTACAGTGGCAGTGGCATCAGCGGCTATAGTGGACGGTCTGGTATATCCGGCTATTCCGGCATTAGCGGCTACAGTGGCAGTGGCATCAGCGGTTATTCTGGATATAGCGGTTCAGGAGTTAGCGGCTACTCTGGATATAGCGGTTCAGGAGTTAGCGGCTACTCTGGATATAGCGGCGGTGGCGGTGGGGGCATCTACAAGAATGCAGCATTCACTGCCGCAGCTGCTGAAAGTTATCTCGTAGATACGTCTGCTGGGGCAGTCACTGCCACCCTTTCCGCATCTCCTACAACGGGTGACACGATCTGGTTTCAGGATGCCAATAACCAATGGGCACAGAATATTTTTACGATCAACCCCAACGGGAACACCATCGCGGGGCAATCAGGGAATAAAGTCTTAAATACGTCTGATTTGAATTTCGGTCTCTGGTATAACGGGACGACTTGGTGGGTGATTCGCAACCCTTTTTCGCCCACCATTCAGTATTCTGCGTTAGCCACAACACTTCCATCATCAACCACCTGGCAGTCCGTCACCTACGGTAATGGTGTATTTGTTGCGGTGACGTATGGCTCATCTGCTGCAACTTCTCCTGATGGTATTACCTGGACTGCTCGGACACTTCCATCAGCAAACTACTGGTACTCCGTCACTTACGGTAATGGTGTATTTGTTGCGGTGACGTCTGGCTCATCCGCTGCTGCAACTTCTCCTGATGGTATTACCTGGACTGCCAGAACACTTCCATCATCAGCCAGCTGGTACTCCGTCACCTACGGCAACGGTGTGTTTGTTACGGTGGCGAATGGCTCAACCGCTGCTGCAACTTCTCCTGATGGTATTACCTGGACTGCTCGGACACTTTCATCATCAGGCAACTGGCAGTCCGTCACCTACGGTAATGGTGTGTTTGTTACGGTGGCGAATGGCTCAACCGCTGCTGCAACTTCTCCTGATGGTATTACCTGGACTGCCAGAACACTTCCATCATCAGCCAGCTGGTACTCCGTCACCTACGGTAATGGTGTGTTTGTTACGGTGGTGTATAACTCAACCAAATCTGCAACTTCTCCTGATGGTATTACCTGGACTGCTCGGACACTTCCATCATCATCCAACTGGCAGTCCGTCACCTACGGTAATGGTGTGTTTGTTGCTGTAGCCAATTCTTCAACCGCTGCTGCAACTTCTCCTGATGGTATTACCTGGACTGCCAGAACACTTCCATCATCAGCCAGCTGGTACTCCGTCACCTACGGCAACGGTGTATTTGTTACGGTGGCGAATGGCTCAACCGCTGCTGCCCAATTGGAGATTTTCTAATGCAAATATTTAAGTTCATTTCCAACAACATAGTAATTTGTACGGATCAGGCAGCGGTATTAGACGCAACAGGACTGCGTGGCAGAGATTGGTTCAATCCAACGGTAGCGGGGTTAGTGACACAAGATTCCTGCACGGCTCTACCAGCGAACTACATTGACAACGCCTATTCCTACGCAAACGGGACATGGACAGTTGTGGATCAAGCCGCTGTAACGAAGTACACGAATCAGCAGATAGTCTACCAATGGCAAGCCTACCAATCCCAAGCCAGCCAAGCCCTAAGCGAATCAGATTCCACCATGCAACGAGTAATTGAAGGCGTAGCCCTAGGGACTTGTGCTCTAACAAATGCAGATGTTGTTGCTTACATTAATATGCGGAAAGCCTTACGAGTAATATTATCGGAGGCACAGCCTGCAACGATACCAACAACTTTACCAACAGCACCGTTCCCAGTGGGGACATAGGAGCACACATGGCTTTCACTTGGCGCAAAGAAACTGATCCACGTTTACCGAACTGGCTAAACACGGTACTTAACCTGCCCCCGTTCTTGTTGCCGACAGAAGTGATTATCCCTCTCGTCTGCGTTGTGCTTGGCTTCAAACGTGCAGGAGCTTGGGTACTCGGCAAGATCGGGCGCGGTCCGGGAGTACCTGGACAAGGTACGATGTTCTGGAATGGCATCTTTGAGATACGGCTGATGTTCCCGTTCTATGTGAATTTCATGCTGCGATGGAGTGCTACCCAGTCACCGTCCTACTTTCAATTTCAGTTTGGTTGGAAGCTGAACGGACGCTTTGCCATTGCTTTCAGGTTCTTGGATGATGCTTCTGCCGCTGCCGGGGTTTTGAATCCTAACACCGACCAGGCAGGTGGTTTTAACGAAGGCACAGCGTAATATAAGGCTTATGAAATATAGCATCGTAATACCAACCTATAACAATTGCGATAAATACTTAAAACCCTGTATTGATTCAATTGTTAAATACACCGAAATGACCGACATCGAGTTGGTCGTTTCTGCTAATGGATGCACTGATAATACAAGGGCTTATCTGGCCTATCTTGAAACTGCCATTCCTAATTTGGAAATAGTATGGGATAGCGCCCCTTTGGGTTATGCTAAAGCTACTAATAAAGGCATAAAAGTCTGCAATTCAGATAAGATTGTGCTGCTCAATAATGACACAGTTTTGCTTGAACAGCCCAAGAATCAATGGCTGGAAATGCTGGATAAACCCTTTAGCGACAATGATAAGTGCGGCATTTCCTGCATCATCAAGGGGCATTCCGAACCAGCAGGGCGCGATTTTGCGGTATTCTTTTGCGTTATGGTGCATCGCAAGGTGTTTGATGCCATAGGGCTTCTCAATGAAGAATATGGTGTTGGTGGCGGAGAAGATACAGAGTTCTGCATTGAATCTGAAAAAGCCGGATTTGAAGTCTGTGAAGTGTTTGAAAAAAAATGGGCTGATAATACCTATACAGGTGTCTTTCCTATCTATCATGCGGGTGAGGGAACAATGCACGATACTGAGTTAGTCAAAGATTGGAGCAATATATTCCTGCTCAATTCCCTTCGTCTGGCTAAGAAATACAATCGTGATTGGTACAGATGGCGGCTTTCAAATTATTGGGAGCGCGCTGTATTTCTTAAAGGCGATCCGGTGTTTCCAAGAGAAGTCACGCGCTATGAATGGGCCAATAAGAATCGCATTGGCAATAAAATTTTAGAGATTGGCTGTACTGATGGCTATGGTATTCAATTCTTCCCAAAAGATATTGAGTACACCGGAGTGGACTATGACCCTATCATTATAGAAGTAGCCAAAGAACAGGAGTGGAGCTATAACGCTGAATTTATCAGCGCGGACATAAATGATTTCCCGCTTGGACAATACGATACCATAGTTGCTTTTGAAGTCATTGAGCACCTTGATACCGGACTGAAAATAGTCAGAAAATTGCAGAACCATTGCAAGCGTCTGTTAATTACAGTGCCCATGAATGAACCTGTGGGTTTCTGGGGGCCGCATCACAAGCTGCATGGTCTTAATGAATCACACTTCCCCGGATTTGAATTTAACTACATCAATGAAGCCGGTGAAATATCGGATAAAGCTATGCCCATTGATGACAAGAATCGTCTTAATCTGATGATATGCCGGTGGACTAATGGCTAAAATTCTATGTTCAGTGGCTACGCGAGGCAGGTATTTCACTACGCTGCCCTTGGTGCTGAACGCCATTATCAATCAGACGCGCCTGCCTGATAAGTTAATCATCTTTGATGATAACGATGCGCCTTTTGATATGCGGAAGGAAATGATCTATCAATATTTCTTCCAAATGTTAGATATTAAAGGTGTGAAGTGGGAATGGCTTTTTGCTGAAAAGAAAGGCCAAAACTACATTCATCAATCGGCTAACACTATGGGTTATGATTTTGTCTGGCGTGTAGATGATGATGCAATACCAGAACCTAATGTCCTAGAAACTCTGTTTTCTCATATCAATAAATTTGTTGGTGCAGTAGGAGGTGCAATCCTAACGCCCCCGCTTAAATTTGAACAATTCGCACCTACAGGAAAAATTGAAAACATTGATACTGAACCTAACATCCAATGGAGTCCTATAACTTTTGTCAAAGAAGTTGAACATCTCCATTGCTCATTTCTCTATAGAGCCGGAGTCCATGACTATAATCTAGGTCTATCTCGCGTTGCACATCGGGAAGAAACGCTCTTTACCTATGGATTATTCCTCAAAGGTTACAAACTTTTAGCGGTTCCCAATGCAGCTATATGGCATTTAAGGAATTTTGAAGGTGGTATTCGCAGTGAAAATAAAGAAGAAATGTACCATCACGACGAGCAGATTTTCAGGAACATGGTTAATTTTAAGGATAAGACTGTAGTGGTGCTTAATAGTGGCCTTGGCGATCATTTAGTATTTAGCAAAATTCTACCTGAGATTAAGAATCCAGCGATCTTTACCTGTTATCCCGAAGTCGTCCCCGGAAAATCTATAGCCGAAGCTGAGTCCCTATTCGGAAATCTGGATCAATGGAACATCTATAAAAAGATGGATGAATGGAAGTGGAAAGACTCGCTAGAAAAAGCCTATCGGAAGTTATACCTATGATTATAATTTCCCCATATTCCAAAAAATTGGAACGTGAAAATCCAAAAAGCCCCTCCGCTTCTTATTGGCGAGAACTTATATCCCGAATTGACGAGCCTATAATTCAAATCGGGATAGATGGCGAAGAACAATTGGTTTCAGACTTTCGTAAAAACTTGCCAATTTTAGAACTTAAAGCGCTTCTTAAAGAATGTAGAACGTGGATTGGTTGTGATAGCTTTTTTCAACACTTGGCATGGCTTGAAGGTAAACCGGGTATAGTATTATGGTCTGTATCTGATCCATTGATATTCGGACATTCAGAAAATATTAATCTCTTGAAAAATAAGGATGTTTTAGTGGATAATCAATTTTTATGGTGGTGTTTTGTAGAACATAAAGACGAGCGATTTGTAACTCCTGATGTAGTCTTGGAGCACATTAAATGACAACAGCGTATATAGCTCCTTCATTCGGTGCCGGTTGGCAAGCCTTCAGCAACCAAGGAACCGTATTGTCTGGCGGATTACTTTACACCTATCTGGCAGGGGGTACTACTCCTTACTCGACTTGGACAGATTCATCTTTGTCTGTAGCAAACGCCAATCCAATTATCTTGAATTCCGCAGGTCGTCCGCCGAATGAAATTTGGTTTGATTCCAGCAGCTATAAATTTGTCCTCATGGACTCCGCTTTTAATACTTTGGGAACATGGGATGGGTTAGTGGGTACAGCAGGACCTGCGGGTTCTACGCCTGTTATATCAGGAACAAGCCTTACCAGTCGGACTATTGGTACGGGGTCTTTTACCTTTGTGACACAAGCCAATATCGCTTGGGTAGTTGGGCAATGGGTTACAGTTTCTTATTCTACAACGCCTTCCAATTATTTCTACGGTCAGATTACGGCATATTCAGGAACTTCTCTCACCGTTAATGTAACCGTTATAGGTGGGTCTGGTACTTATGCGTCATGGGTTATTTCTATTTCTGGAGTTAGGGGGGCTACAGGCTCTCCGGGGGCAGGTTCGGGTACTGTAACTTCAGTTGCTGTTGCCACGGCAAACGGGTTTGCAGGGTCTGTTGCGACATCAACTACAACACCCAATATCACTATCTCATGTAACGCCATTGGAATTCTTCAAGGTAACGGAACCGCAATCAGCGCCATAACTGTTGGCAGCGGGTTAAGTTTCTCAGGTGGAACCCTTACCGCTAGTTCAAGCGCGGGAGGAACGGTTACTTCGGTATCAGGTTCTGGAGGTGGAACAGGTCTTACTTTAACGGGTGGACCAATTACTACCAGTGGTAGTTTGGCTCTTGGCGGAATCCTTAACATTTCCAATGGGGGTACGGGCGCATCTACCGCATCTGGAGCTATTAACGCCTTATTGCCCTCACAAACAGGAAATAGCGGAAATATTTTAACAACTAACGGCACTTCAAGTAGTTGGGTGGCTCCTGGATCATCAGGGACAGTAACCTCTGTATCTGGTACTGGTACGGTTAACGGAATAACTCTCACTGGTACTGTTACTGCGGCAGGATCATTAACTTTAGGTGGTACCCTTAGCGGCGTGAACCTTAGCACGCAAGTTACCGGCACTCTGCCAGTAGCTAACGGAGGAACTGGAAACGCCTCACTTACTACTGGTTATGCACTAATAGGAAACGGTACGAGTTCGGTAGCAGGTCTGGCACCCTCTACGTCAGGTAATATTATGGTGTCCAATGGTACAACATGGACATCAGGAACCACTCTTGCAGGGAACTATCTTTACACTGGTTCAAATTATTTTCAAAATTCAACTTATATTGGCGCAACCTCAACTACTTCGTTAGCATTAGGTACTGCGTCAATTAACTTTTATAGTTCTACAGTAGGATCCAATGTAAATACTTCACTTTACTTTTCAGCAACCGGATCTGCACTAGCAAACCAAGCTTATGTGCTTACATTTAATAACGGGGGTTCACCTGCTTATGCTTATTCTTTCGCCGGTGATGGAACAGCACTTAAGACCGGAGGTGGTTCATGGGGATCTATTTCAGATTCACGTCTAAAAATAAATATTACCCCACTTGTCGGCGCTCTCGAAAAAATCAATTCACTTAATCCAGTGTCTTACAACTGGAAGATCGTAAAAGAAAACGAACCTACAGTGGGATTTATAGCGCAAGATGTGCAAAAAATACTTCCCAATGCGGTAACTTCTCACATACCAACTGCGGAAGAATCAGAATTTATAGTTGATGAAACAATGACTATCGGCTGGCAGAATGATATGTTTGCTTATCTTGTCGGAGCTATAAAAGAACTTACCGCTGAAATAGCTGAGTTAAAGAAAACATGACCGATTATGATGCCCTTGCCAAATCAGCATATAACAAGCAGCAAGCTATTAAACATTTGACTGCAACCGATTGGGTAGAATTACCTTCAATCAGACAAGTTAATATATCACCATTTTTATGCAACTTTGCTGAGTTTTCTGCTTATCGTAGAGGTTTGAGAAGAATAGCAATAGACCCTCCAGATGAAGATATTGTCTGGCCCATAAAACCAAAAGCCGCGTGGAGTTAATCATGGATTGGCATTATCTGGCGGAAGGCGCTTTAAGTTTACTCATGTTAGTCATTGGGTGGGTATCACGGGAACTATGGGACGCAATTAAAGACTTGCGGAAAGACTTGGCTAAGTTACGCGAAGAAATACCGGGAGAATATGTGCGAAAAGATGATTACAGGGAAGATTTGCAACGTCTTTACGACAAAATAGAAAACGGCTTTAGCCAACTTTTAGCTCGGATAGACAATCAATCGGATCGGTGGGATGAAAGAAATAGGAAAGGATAATGAGAACCTATCTTAATCATGGCATTTATATAGACCTTTTACTGGTAATTGCTTTTATAGTCCTACTAGCTGTGATGGTATCTATTGCCAACGCAGGAGAGCTTCCTGACCCCAAATTAACACCCGGAAACACGCGCACCGTCACTCTGCACGATCTTTGTACTACTTCCACCAATCTAGTGAGAAATGTACCTGAATCCGAGAAGAAAGCGGTTTATAAAGAATACGGCATGAAAGGTGATGACCGCAGTAAGTGTAAGGAAGGTTTTGAAATCGACCATTTGGTAAGTCTTGAAATTGGCGGCAGTAATGACATTAAGAACTTATGGTTACAGAGTTTCTGCGGAAATAATAACGCCCACATCAAAGACGTATGCGAAAACCTATCCCATAAACGAGTTTGTGATGGAACCGTTAAATTAGAAGATGCCCAAAATGGTATCGCGTCTAACTGGATTAAATGGTGCGAGGGTTTGAAATGATCGCGTCTCAAAACTGCTTTAACTTAATCAAAAACTTTGAGGGTTTTAGATCGGGGGCTTATCTTGACCAAGCTGGAATACCCACTATTGGGTACGGGTTTACCCATTACCCTAATGGGGTTCAAGTGAAAATGGGCGATTCCAGTATGAGCGAGCAACAAGGCGATTATTATTTAACATTGGTTATTCAACCTTACGAGCAAGCAATAAATGATTTTGTGACCGTTACTTTGAACCAGAACCAATTTGATGCGTTGGTTGATTTTTGCTACAACTTAGGACAAAATGCCTTAAAAACCAGCACCTTATTGGATATTTTGAATAAAGGTGACTACAAAGGCGCAAGCGAGCAGTTTCCTTTATGGTGTCATTGTGACGGGGTTAAGAACCAGGGGCTTTTGAATCGCAGATTAGCCGAACAGTCTTTGTTCAATACGGAGGTAAGCAATGTTTAGTAAATTAGGATTATTTTGGGACTTGTTACAAGAAGGCAGGAGTGTTGCTAACCCGGCTACATGGAAGAATATTGACCAATTAACCAATGTCCTGATTCTTCTCATTACAAGTATTGGCAGCGTCATAGCCATGAAATATCCGGAGTTTAAGATTGACTCTGCGACTGCCGCTCAAATTGCAGGCGGGGTCATCGGTTTGCTGACTGTTAAGAGCCACTTGGTAAATGCTATGACCTCTGACAAGGTGGGAATTATCCCAGACCTAGCGGCGGCTAAGGTATCTGATTCAGTAACACAAGCCATCAAACCCCAAGTGGAAGAATTACCCCAAATGGTTCAAGGGTTTAAGTGAAATGGGGTATATTATTTTTGGTTTTGACGGCTTGCACCACACAATGTAAACCGTGGGCAAGTCTAGCGATTCCTGACGGTGTTGATAGTAACGATACAAAGGCAGTTGAAGATGCTTTATCAAAAGAAAATGGCGGTATCCCACCGTGGGTTGCCGGTTTTAAGTGCAAATATTAGGAGATTAAAATGACTGAATTTTTATCAATTATGACATTCATTATTAACGTATTGCCCATGTTGGAAAAACTGGTAGCCTCAGCAGAAGCCATGTTCCCTCAATCTGGGCAAGGTGCTGCTAAGTTGCAAATGGTAGTGGGTGCTTTAGAGCAAGCTAGTAATGTTGCTGGAAACATCGGGATTGCGGTTAATCAAATTGCGCCTATTGTTACCCCGTTAATCAATGGCATTGTAGCAATCAAAAACGCTACAAGCACGATGCCAACGCCTTCAGCGGTTTGATTTAAAGATAATGAAAAGCTGGATTGTATTATCAATCTTGCTTGCAGGGTGCGGGGGAGAATGAGCGATAAAAAATGCCACATAAAAGAAAAACCCGCATGGAGGAAAGGCGATGGCGCTCAAGTAATTGCCCCAACTTACTACGCCCCAACTCAAGAATGGTATCCGCTTTACATTAGCGCGGCTATAGGAAATTTATGGGAAGCAGCTAACAACACTGATGCAAAAGCTATTAAACATCTTGAAACCGCTATAGCTTTTATTCAGCGTGATATTCACCAAAGAAAGCTAAGATGAGTAACACGCTATTAGTTATTGTTACCCTCATTTATGGAGGGATTGCTTTAAGTTCATTTTTTGAGGGCAAACCAAGCATGGCTATTATTTTCACAGGATACGCTTTTGCAAACATTGGTTTACTAATGGCTGATTTTAAATGACCACGATAGCAGCGTCTTTTGCCCATAAGCAGATTGCAGCCGACTCTCGGTGTGATGCAGACAATGCCCATTTTGAACTTAACAAACTAAGAGAATTACCGTCAGGGTCAATCATTGGTGCTGCCGGAGACTTAGGGTTAATTCTAAAACTCTATAATTTTGTATTAGAAGGCGGGGATAAAGTAGGAAAAAAGGCTGAAATTGAAGCTATCCAACTTTCCCACGCTGGTTTACTCCTTTTTGATACCCGCACATCATCTTGGTATTCTATTAAAAATAAATATTTTGCCATCGGTTCTGGTAGCGCGTATGCGATGGGAGCTATGGCTAAAGGCGCATCACCCCAAGAAGCGGTTGAGATTGCGTCCAATTTTGATAGTGGAACTGGTTGCCCGATTGATGTGATGACATTAAAAAGGCGCAAAAATGTCAACTCCGCGTGAAGAACTAATAGAAGCTCTTAACCTCGTTGAGGAATACGGATCACCTCATAAAGCCATTAAAAACGGGGGCATTAAAATCCCACGCAAGACTTTAGAAGGTCGTGTAACACGCGCCACAATTTTAGGTCTTGAACCGACGTTTAAGAAGATTAAAGAGCGCATTTATACCAAACAAAGGCTTGGTAAGATGCACCTAATCATTCCCGATACTCAATGCAAGCCTAACGTCAATTTAGACCATCTCGAACATATCGGCAATTTCATTGTAGACAAAAAACCAGACAACATTATTCACATTGGCGATCATTGGGATATGCCCTCTCTATCCTCTTACGATAGGGGCAAATTGGCTTTTGAGGGTCGTAGATACGTTGACGACATTAAGGCAGGGCGTAGGGGTATGGAACGCCTGTTGAAGCCCTTAGACGATTTTAACCGCACTGCTAAAGAGAAGTATTTGCCCAAAAAAGACTTTACGATGGGCAACCATGAACACCGAATCGTGCGTTTTGTGGATGAAAACCCTGAGCTGCTTGGAAAGTTGGACTATGGCGACATGGGAATTCAGGACTACGGATGGGACGTTCACGATTTTTTAAAACCCATCACCCTAGATGGGGTTAGTTATTGCCATTTTTTTACTTCGGGCGTGATGGGTAGACCCGTAAGTTCTGCCGCAGCCTTACTCAGAGAACGTCAAGCATCTGCCGTGATGGGTCATGTCCAAGTTTGTGATGTTGCTATTCATAAAAAAACCCAACAAACCGCCATCTTTTGCGGTATCTGCTACACCCATAAAGAAGAATATCTAGGTTATCAAGGCAACACCACCCGCAGGCAGATCATTGTTTTGCACGAAGTCCAGAACGGACTTTTTGACATTATGATGGTCAGCCTTAAGTTCTTAGCCAAGGCGTATTCGTGAAAAAACTAACCTTATTTATGTTCATTTTGGCATACGGCACAGCCGTATATGCTGACACCATCGGCAAAGCCATCCCTGACGAAGGGCTGCAAGAGGTCTGCACTAAAGTGTGGATTGGGGGCAACAAAGACGTTTCGCAGATCATAAATATGCGCTGGGCGTTCTGTTCAATCAAAGTGCATGAAACCTGCATAGCTCTTTATCGCAAAGGTTCTTCCAAAGCCAAAGCAGACGCGCTGGTAGCCTGTAATGACATTAAGGGTGATGGGGTTACAGATCAAGAGGCAGAGGCGCTTGGGGCCACCCTCAACCAGTATGGGATACCCGTAGGTGGATCGCCAGATGACATTAGGGGTATGGGAGCGGAACTGACCGAACAGAGCAGCTTTTAGCGGAGAATAATCGGCTTAATGTCCGCATGATATTTTGGGTATGATCGTTCCCATTATGTATTCTGAAACCACTGTTTTTTGATTGATTCAGAATATGCTGACAATTCAGTTGTCAAACAGCGTCCAATAGTTTCCACCCCTAATCTGGAAAGTGTTGCACGCTGTTTAACAGACAATTCAGTCTTTAAAAGTAATCTACGGGCATTAACCTGTAATACCTAGAGGGGTCGGATACAAACTCTATCCGATACCCCTGCCTTCTTAGTCTTTCAATTTGAACAGGTAGGTGTGAAATTCCCTTGCTCTTTGCCATAACATTATCCACCCTCCCATAAAACTGTAATAAGCGAAGGGTTTTCTCCTAAGCCGAAAGGTTCCATAAAAAAGACCAAATCTAATTTTTAGAATTAGGTTTGGTCATGGATTCATTGATTTACAATTTTAAATTATCGAATTTTCTTACGATAATTTTCAGCTTTTTCGAAAGCTGTCCACATTTGCTTCGCCACCGCTTGAATCACACTAACGCAAACAGAGTTTCCGAATTGCTTGTAAATCTGTCCTCTTGAAACGGCATCAACCACAAACTTTTCAGGAAACCCCTGTAATCTTGCGCACTCCCTTGGCGTCAATTTTCGAGGATTTTTCCCATACTCAGATTGATCAATTAGGATTTCGGAACCATCTTTATAATATCGAGCACTGAGTGTATTTGTATATGCACTATCCTCATTATATAAAGTGTAGCCAAATCCGTTACCTTTGTTAACATGCTGTTCTTTGCGACGTTTATGACCGTTCCATAATTTGTCTGAAATCGTGTAAAAGTCGCCCAATTTCTGAATATCATGGTAACTTTCTAATATCTCACCAACGCGAGTCTCCCCTTTTGGTGGCATAGGCCATTTGAAATAGTCTTCAAATAAACATTCAGGGCCAAAGTAATCGCGATCAAAACCGACTAGAAATATTCGCTCACGATTTTGTGGCGCGCCAAAATCAGCAGCTCGAAGCACCCTCACATCAACCCAATAGTTTAACTTTTTTGAAAGAGCCATACGTGCATCCTCGCTCATTGGAATATCATTGGGAATGTCTTGTTGTTGATTTCCCCTCAAAATATCCAAGATTGTTGCGAGTGTTCGGCCTTTGTCGTGACCTTGAAGCTGTTTCACATTTTCAAGAAGAAATGCCTTAGGTCGCTTTTCAGCCAATATTCGTTGTATTTCAAAAAACATAGTGCCACGAGTGTCATTAAATCCTTTTTTTAACCCCGCTTGGGAAAAGGACTGACAAGGAAAACCAGCTAAAAGAATATCATGATCATCAATTGAACTTGCTGTGATCTTGGTAATATCACCGCTTGGCATTTCACCGAAGTTTGCAGCATAAGTTTTTTGTGAAAATTTATCCCATTCCGAAGTAAAGACGCATCGCCCTCCTAATGCTTGAAACGGCAATCTTATTCCACCGATACCTGCGAATAAATCAATAAAAGTAAATTTCGCGGCTTTTTTTTGGGAGTTAAATATATAATTCCCTTTCATTTCATCCTTCGCAGGTTATCCACAAACACTGGAGCCGGAACATAATCTTTGAGAAACGGGTATTTCTTTTCACGCGCTACTTTGTTAGCCGCAGCTAACTCTGCAATAACTTCGGGCGTG
>Ga0208507_1000400_pt1 | contig 28660 bp, 20 predicted proteins | sample CryBogCBH12Aug01_FD_184626 | JGI IMG/M metagenome (GOLD analysis project Ga0208507, IMG submission 184626) | Freshwater microbial communities from Crystal Bog, Wisconsin, USA - CBH12Aug09.1 (SPAdes) (version 2) | ecosystem: Environmental > Aquatic > Freshwater > Lake | place: Crystal Bog... | reverse complement strand
CGGTCAACGCGCAAGGCCATCCAAATCCCCCGGTTTATAGCACGGTTGTTTCTCCGGTCCCGGTGACCCATCGGCCACTGGAATATTTGCCGCTGTCCTTAAATTATAGCGCCAGCTGGCATATACCTTGGTCAACGCTTACCTGGGGGCTGGGCATTAGTGGAAATCCGTGGTATTCAGGTTCGCTCAAAAACCTACGAAACATCACGGGATCCACCAAATCCTCCGGCCATTGGGTAACACTTAATCCCAGTTTCTCCTGGCAGATTCCGATTCATACAAACTGGTTGACCACGCTGCGGGCCGACGGGCAATGGGCCAGCGAACCTCTAATCAGCAACGAGCAATTTGGCGCGGGCGGCGTCAACAGCGTGAGAGGCTATCACGAAGGTGAAGTCTTCGGCGACTCCGGCTGGCATGTGACGCTGGAAGAACAGACGCCTCCCCATATGGTGGGCATTATTTTTGGCAAAACCCCCCTTGTCATCCGTGGCTCGGTTTACATGGATTACGCCCAAACATATTTGCTGGATCCGCAAGGGCGTCCGGATGGGGTTGCCTTGTGGGGGGCCGGATTGGGCGGGGTGGCATCCATCGGCTCGCACTTGGAAACCCGGCTGCTGTTCTCCCTGCCGCTGTCAAAAACCACGATCACCGACGCTTACCGGCCATTTTTTAATTTTGCGCTAACCGCCCAATTTTAATTTGCTGCAAAAAATGTCATTCAATAATTCATATACCAGGTCAATTTGCTACAGGAGGCTTGTTCTTATGGCGAAAGCGTCACTCTATTCAATCCGTGCCGGATTAATCGTTGGCTGGTCTCTTTTGACTGTGTGGTTTGGCGGGCTGCCGGCCCATGCCAATCCCCTAGGCGGCACCGTTACTCAAGGCGCGGCTTCCTTCAGCACCTCGGGTTCGCAATTCACTATCAATCAAACTTCTGCCAACGCCCTCATCAACTGGCAAAGTTTTAACATCGGTGTCAGCGAAATCACGACGTTCGTCCAGCCTTCCGCTTCCTCCGTGGTGTGGAATCAAATCAATGACCCCAGCGTCAGCGGCTCGCAAATTCTTGGCCATCTCAACGCCAACGGCTATGTGGTTCTGCAGAACCTGAACGGATTTACCATCGGCGGTCAGGCGGCCATCAGCGCTCATGGTCTCATCATGACCACCACACCCACGCCCGCGCCTAATCTTTCCAGCGGCGGAGCCTGGCAGTTCAATACGCCGCCGCCGCTGGCCAAAATCATCAATTACGGCCAGATCAACATAGTCGGGGGGGGCGCCGCCTTTTTAATCGCCAATACCATAGAAAATGACGGCACCATTTCAAATCCCAACGGACAAATCGGCCTCTACGCCGGCCAGCAGGTGCTGGTTTCCATGAGTCCGGATGGCCGCGGGTTAAGCACCCAGGTCACCCTCCCCGCAGGATCGGTAGATAATGAAGGCAGATTGATCGCTGATGGCGGCACGATCATGGCCCAAGCCATCGCCGTAAACCAGAACGGCCTGGTTCAGGCCAATTCGGTTGGATATGTCAACGGGACGATTGAACTGCTTGCCGGTGACAGCCTGACCCTAGGTGCCAATTCCGTCATCTCCGCCAAGGGGGGGCCGACGGCCGTCAGTCCGGGCGGCTCCGTTCTAATTCAATCCGGCAATAGCTTCGCAGATCAGGCAACCTCAACCATTGACGTCTCCGGCGCCGGGCAAGGCGGCAATGGCGGCAAGCTCGCGATCACTGCCCCGCAAATATCTTCCTTTCAATCCAGCGTTGCTGCCCAGGCATCGGCCGGCTATGCGGGCGGCAGCCTTTCTATCAATACCGAGAGCATTCTATTGAACACCGTTGGCAGTCCCACGCCCGGCACACTCACGCTCAACCTAAACACTTTGCCCGGCGGCCTCTCTCTGATTAACCTGCAGGCGGCCAATAATATCGAACTGAATTCAATTTGGAATCTGGCGGATTCCAGTTTCCCCGCCAATTTGAACTTGAATGCCGGAAGCGCCTTGGTCCTGGATAATGGCTGGGGCATCACGGCCGGAAAGAATTGGAATGTCAACCTGTCGGCCGGCAGCGACCTTGCCTTGGGCGCCAATGCTGTCATTTCCGCTTATGGACAGGTAAACTTACAATCGGCCAATAACATCGAACTGAATTCCATCCTGACCTTGTCGGATTCCAGTTCCGTCGCCACCTTAAACTTAAATGCCGGAAACAATATCACTTTGGATGGCGGCTCGGCAATCACGGCCGGGAAAAATTGGGGAATTAATCTTACCGCCGGTAACGTACTCGGTTTGGCTGCGCTTTCCAGCATTTCAGCCCCGGGCGGCAATATTGCCCTGCACGCCAAAACCATTAACCAGAATGGGACAATCCAGGCTGATTCGGCCGGCAATATCAACGGAAGCATTGAATTGGTTGCGAGCGACAGCCTTAACCTGGAAGCCAATTCCCTCATTTCCGCCAGCGGTGATGCGACATCCGCCAGTGCCAGTCCCGGAGGTTTCGTCGTTTTGCAATCGGGTAACACTTATGCCGACACCCCGACATCGCAGATAAATGTTTCCGGTTGGAACGGCGGCCAGGATGGCATCGTTGAGATATTCGGCGCCAGTCCTGTGGTTCAATCGAGCCTGGGCAACAATTTTGCCTGTCTAATAAATCCCTACGATATCACGCTGTCTTCCGATTCCACCGACACTTCGTCTTCCAGCCCGAATTTTAACATCACGGATCTGGCCAGCTATTTACATATCAACCTTCACGCATTAAATAACATTGAACTAAGCTCCGAGTGGTTTCTATCTGATCCGGGTGCACCGGCAGCTTTGACCCTGAAGGCCGGGAACAGCATTATTTTGGATGATGGCACCGGCATCAATGCCGATAACAACTGGGGCGTCAATCTGGTCGCCGGCACCGGATTCGTTCCCACCCTCGCCCACCCAAAACCAGCTTCGGGCAGCGACGGGATTTATTTGAACGGCACCGCTTACATCCAAACCCAGGACGGTGATATCAATCTATGGGCGGCCAATGAAGTGCGGGTTGCGACCGGTAGCAGTCTCGTGGTTGGGAACAACGGGATCCGGACCCGGAATGGAGGCAATATTACCGTCAATGCGCAATACGGTGATGTGAATGCCGGATCCAATCCGAACGGGTATGTTTATAATTATGACGACGGGAGCGGGAATATCACACCTTATGTCGTGGCCACTGAAAATACCAGCCCAGACAGTCAGGGCATTGTCGGCGGCATCAGCACGGCCGCCGGCGGCAATGTGACCATCCACGCCGGGGGCAATGTCACCAGTTACCTGCCAACGGGCAACTCCAGCGTGAGCGCGAATGACGCCGGTTCGGGAGCTTTCGGACCGGAACCGGGAAATGTCACTATCACTGCCGGCGGCAGCGTCTATGGGAATTATGTGTTGGCCAATGGCGTCGGTTCCATCACCGCCGGCCATAATGTCGGTGCGGCGACGGGCAATCCATTTGCCCTAAGCCTCATCGCCGGCAGCTGGAGCGTCAACGCGCCCAATGGGAATATTTATTTGCAGGAAGTCCGGAATCCAAACGGTGTTTTTAATAACGGCCTCGGATTCAGCTCCGCAAAGAATTTGTTCGATTATAGCCCGCAGGCTTCGGTGGACTTGACCGCTTACGGGGTATATCTGACCGGCCAAAGTTCAACGGTGCCGCGCCCCAGCGGTGCCGTGCCGATTCTCTACCCGCCCATTCTGGACATCACGGCCGGAGCCGGCGGCGTAACGCTGGCCGCAGGCGTGACTTTGTTTCCATCACCCTATCAAAGCCTTGACATTGTCACCACGGATGGCGGGAATCTGGTTGCCCTGTCAACCGCGCCTTTGTTGATGTCAGACAGCTCGCATACGCAATGGCTTTCCACCGGCAATTTTGGCAGCAATGACCATGGGAGCACGCCCGGAGATATAAACGACCCCAACCCAGTGCTCGTTAATATTTCCGGCAGCATGGAAAACTTGAATCTCATCACCTCCAAAGCCACCCAGATCACCGTGGGCGGCGATATGATTAATTGCGGTTTTTCCGGACAGAACCTGCATGCCAGCGATGCCACCACCATCACCGTAGCCGGCCAGATTGACATTCCCAGCGCCTATTCGTTTGTCACTTTACCCCAGGCCATTCCCAGCGTGCCAGCCAGTGACCTGCCCGCCGGCGTGGCCAATTTATGGGATAATGTTTTCACTCTGGCCTTAGATCCGGCAGCCATTGCCAGCTTAACGGTGCCGGCAAACTACCTCCCCTCCCAGTGGTATTCCTATATCATGCAGAGTGCGACTTACTTTCAACACAAACTCATAAACGGGCAGTGGGTTGGCATCAATCCTGGGTTTACATATAATCCGGCCACCGGGCAGCTCGGTTATGGTGGCCCCATGCTGCAATCCATCGAGTCGTTTCTGACACAATCAATCACCATCTTGCACCTGGTCAACGGTTTGCCGGTGATCAACCCGGCCACGGGCCATTTTGAAACAGACACCATCTCCTGGGCTGATTTTTCAGCGGTCCAAGCCCTCTACAATGCCAGCATGGGCAATTCCGATCCCACTCTTCCCCAAATGGGGTATCGGCTTGGAGGCCCCGGCCAGTTTAATATCAATGCCAACTCAATCTCGCTTGGCAATAGCTATGGCATTCTCTCCTGTGGCGTGTTAGACCCGCAAGGCGGCTTCTCTCGTTATGCCAATCTGGCCTCGATCACCCCGGTCGGAGCCACGGTGAATGTCACGGTGGCGGATGGTTTAGATATGTTAACCTCGACCATTGCGGCAATCGGCGGCGGCGATGTCAACGTAAACAGCACCGGCGGCTCAATCGAGCTGGGCTCGCAAGTATTATTCAACGGCACATCCCGGCAGATTGGTTTTGGAATTCTTAATTCCGGGCCGGGCAATGTCAATGTGACGGCTTACGGGGACATCAACATCGCTGGTTCCCGAATTGCGGCTTATGATGGGGGGAATATCCTAGTTGAATCCCGGCAGGGGTCGGTCAATATCGGCAGCGGTGGTGATACCTATACCGGCGTGCTGGTTTCGTTTGTCAATCCGGCTACGGGTCTGGCCAGTTCGTATTTTGAAAATGCGTTTGGCAGCGGCATTGTGGCCAATACGCTGCTGGCGCCCGCTGCTGGGGTCGCCTTTCCGCCCGACGCCGCCAGTCTTCCCGGTAATATTATAGTGGAAACTCCGCAGGGTAACATCACCGCCAGTCTGGGCGGCATCACGCAGGAGTCGCCCGGGAGGACCACGAGTACTGGTCCAACGATTACTTTGGTGGCTGGCACGCTTCCAACAGGCACTTTGGGACAACCAGATTACTCGCCTGGCTACGCTGGCAATATTGATCTGGGTCAATCCGGTGTGATAGGCGGCACGGTCAACATATCTGCCAACGGGAATATATCCGGGCTGGTGATTTCCCGCCAGAACTCCAACATCAGTGCCTCGCAAAACTTCAGCGGCTCGGTACTTTCTGGCGGCTCCGCCGATGTATCCGGGGGCGGCACCGTTTCCGGTGTGATTATCGGGGTCGGCGGCGCCAGTGTTTCCGGCGGCAGCGTGTCGGCGGATGTGATCAGCCAGAATGCTTCCGTCAACGGTGGGTCATCCCAGTCCACGCTCGGGACTTCGGCCAGCGCCACCAGCGCCAGCCAGTCCGCCGCCCAGCAGTCTAGCAGTGATGCCAAGCATGAACTGGCCAGCACGGACGACGGCTCCGATGATGACAAGAAAAAGAAAAAACTTCAGCCGCTGTTGCAGCGTTTTATCAAGCGGGTCACGGTCATTCTACCGAAAATATAACGGCGGCCGCTGCTAGATTTGGTTTTGGCACCAGCCGGTCGCAAGCGAGATGAGGCGCAGCTTTCCGTAAAAAATAAAGATTTTCGCCGCTGACACGGTGGCGATAAATGAGTTACCAGTCCAAGCCATCCATGAGCCGCCGCTTAAAAGTCAAATCCACCTGCAACGGCAGCTCGCCGCCGCGTGCCCGATCAAGCGGCAACCCCTTCCCGCCGCGCACCACGCCGCGCCCCCGCTGGTTGACGATTGTCATATGCCTTTTCCTGGCCGCAGCGGTGTGGGCCGTTTTTGGCCAGACCCGGCACCATGAATTCGTCAACTATGACGATGACCGATATGTTTACGAGAACCCCGCCATCACCCAAGGGCTGACTGGGAACGGAATCGTCTGGGCGTTCACCCATAGCCATGGCCATAACTGGCATCCTTTGACCACCCTTTCGCACATGTTGGATTGCCAGCTATGGGGGCTGGATCCGGGCGGACATCATCTGACCAATGTCCTGTTACATGCCGCAACAGCCATCCTCCTGTTCCTGATGCTGCGGAATTTGACCGGCGCATTTTGGCCGAGCGCGATTTTGGCCGCCGTGTTTTCCATCCATCCATTGCGGGTGGAATCGGTGGCCTGGGTAGCGGAACGAAAGGATGTGTTGAGCGGGGTATTTTTCATGCTAACCCTAGGGGCGTATGGGTGCTATGTGCGACAATTTCAGGCCCAAAGTTCAAAGGCCAAAGTCTGGTATGGCCTGGCCCTGGGATTCTTCACGCTGGGACTGCTAAGCAAGCCCACGCTAGTGACCACGCCATTCATCCTGCTGCTGCTGGACTATTGGCCATTGCAACGGATTGAAAGAGATGGCTTCCGGATGGCGGCCGGGTGGCGGTTGGTGGTGGAAAAGATTCCCTTTTTCGCGCTGGCGGCCGGTGATTGTGCCGCCACCATTTGGGCACAAAATGAGGTCATTAAATCCGCCGAAAGTCTTGGCTTTTTCTCCCGGATTGGCGAGGCGGTGGTGGCCTATACCGATTATCTGATCCAAATGTTTTATCCAGTGGGTCTGGCCGTATTTTATCCGCATCCGGAAAACCAGCTGTCGATCTGGAAGGTCATTCTGTCACTGCTGGTCTTAATCATCATTTCTGCCGGCGTTCTGGCGGGGCGGCGCCGACAACCTTATCTGCTGGTGGGATGGCTATGGTATCTGGGGATGTTGGTGCCAGTCATCGGTATCCTGCAGGTGGGCGGGCAGGCCCGGGCTGACCGCTACACTTATCTGCCGCAAATCGGATTGTATCTTCTGGTAATCTGGTGGGTGGTGGATTTTTTTGGTAACTGGCGCCACCGCCGCGCCGCGCTGGGATCCGGGGCGGTGGCCATGCTCGCCAGCCTGCTGGTGCTGGCCCAGATGCAAACGACGTATTGGAAAGACAATGTGACCCTCTGGCTGCATACGCTCGCATGCACATCCGGAAATTATCTGGCCCATAACAATTTTGGCTTAACGCTGGCCGCCCAGGGAAAGTTGGACGAAGCGATCCAACAATATCAGCTGGCGTTACAATTTAAACCGTATTATGCCGACGCCCACAATAACCTAGGGCTGGCACTAGCTGCCCAAGGAAAGTTGCCGGAGGCCACCCGAGCTTACGACCAAGCGCTCCAACTCAAACCGGATCGTGCCGAGTTCCACAATAATCTGGCCAATGCGCTCACCACTCAGGGCAAGCCGGATGAGGCCATCCAGCATTACGAACAGGCACTCCAACTTAAGCCGGATTATGCCGATGCCCACTATAATTTGGGTCTGGCGCTGGCCAACCGGGGAAAGTGGGACGCGGCGATTCAACATTACCAGCTGGCCCTGCAACTCAAGCCTGACTATGTTGAAGTCCAAAACAGTCTGGGCAACGCCCTCGCCGCTCAAGGGAAGTTGCCGGAGGCCACCCGAGCTTACGACCGGGCGCTCCAACTTAAGCCGGATTATGTCAGCGCCCACAACAACCTGGCTATCGTGCTGGCCGACCGAGGCAAGCTGGACGAAGCCGTTTTACATTACTCCCGGGCGCTCCAACTAAAACCGGATCATGCCAATGCCCACTACAACTTGGGTATCGCGCTGGCCAGACAGGGCCGGTTGGATGAATCGCTAGTGCAATTCCAACAAGCCTTAACCCTGGCCACCGCCCAGAATAACCCAGCCCTGGAAGAAGCTGTCCGCACCCGCCTCAAGGCTTATGAATCGGCTTTAACTCAACCTAAAACCAAATAACGGGTTTTGTTGCTGTCAGCGAGGTTTACAACCACCTGACATCATTAGCGCCAAATAGCAGCGGGCATTGGGGCAAAGCGCTTTAGCTTGATGCCACTCTCAATTAGCGCCCGGGTTGGCCCTAGCCGCAATACATGGCTGTAAAATATTAGGAATAATCCTGACCGCGTGTGGTAGCCAGCCACTAATCATTTTCAATGACCTCACCCTAAAATCCCGGAATCTGAAATAATCAAGTTAAGTCACCGTCAGTTTGAAAAAAGGCTTGCTGCCACCAGGGCAGCAAGCCGGTGAAATCCTTAATATTTCAAGGAAAGCTCAATATAAAGTAACCGGTGGAATTTGTTAAATTGGTCACGGAGCAGGAGAAACTGCCATTGGCCGAAACAGTGTTGGTAAACACTGGCGTCCAATTTATTTTGGGCAGCAATAAGTTGGTGGAGTTCAAAATCCTAAATGTCGCACCCGGCGGAAGGTTGGTGCCGCTGAATCCAAGACCACCCGCTGAACCGCCACCACTGCTGGATAAACCCGCACTGACGACCGGCGGAACGGCGGCATAAATGTAATTAATGATTCTATTCGTGCTGAATCCCCCAGGCCCGTTCACGATCAGCGCGACCGTATAATTGCCAGCCGTCACAAAAGTATTGGTCACATTGGCCGCCGTGGTATTGGTGATACTGGTGCCGTTGCCAAGATTCCAAACATTGGTAATGCTGCCGGAGGCGATTGAATTGTTGGTAAAGACCACCGTCAACGGCGCAAATCCGTTGGTGGGCGTTCCCGTAAAACTCGCGGACGGCGCGACAGTGATGTAATTTGCATTCGAAATCAGGCTTGAGCCGCCAGGTCCGTTGACGGTCAAACTAACCGGATAAATGCCGTTGGTGGCATAGGTGTTGGTCACACTGGCGCCGGTGGTGTTGGTGATACTGGTGCCGTTGCCAAAGTTCCAGACGTTGGTGATGCTGCCGTATGCGGTGGAAGTGTTGGTAAAGATTATCTTCAATGGCGCAAATCCGTTGGTGGGTGTTCCCGTAAAACCGGCGGACGGGGTGACCACGATATAATTAGTCTGGTTGGTTGAGCTTGAACCGCCCGCACCATTTACCGTAAGACCGACCGTATAGATGCCATTGGTGGTATAAACGTTGGTCACATTGCCACTCGTAAGATTTGTGATCATGGTGCCGTTGCCAAAGTTCCATACGTTAGTGATGCTGCCGGAGGTTGTTGATGTGTTGGTAAAGACGACGGTCAGCGGCACCGAGCCGTTGGTGGGCGTGGCCGTAAAACCGGCGACCGGCGGCACCACACCCGCGGCGACCACAATATAATTTGCGTAGGTAATGGTGCTGGATCCGTTTGGCCCGTTTAACGTGAGGATGACCGTGTAACTGCCCGCCGCCGCATAGGTATTGGTCACATTGGCACCGGTGGTGTTGGTAATAATGGTGCCGTTGCCAAAGTTCCAAACCCAGTTGGTGATGTTGCCGGAGGCCGTGTTGGTAAAGACCACCTTCAGGGGCGAAGCGCCATTGGTCACGGTGGCGGTCATGGCATAACCCCGGGTAAAGGTCATGGTGCCATTGGCATTGAAGGCAAAGGAACCCACCCAATAGTCCGACCCGCCATTCTGACTGGTGATGGGATCAGTGAAGGTGCCATTAAGGGGGGAACTGGCGGGCACGTCCTGGAAGAAATCGGATACGGTGGTGGAAGTGAAAGAACCCGGCGTGATATTTTCCACATTAAAAGTAATATCATTTCCACCAAAATTACCGGCGCTGCCTACCCAATGGGTAAGCATATCATTGCCGTCATTTATTGACCAAGGCTCCAACACTATATTTGTGTTATTATAGGCACCGGTGGTTTTTACATAATTTGCACCGATGTTGTAGGCTGAATCGCTCACCGATAGTATCTTTTGTGATAAAATTGGCTCCAGATTGTAATTGGAGCGCGCAGGTGCCGTTCTCTGGACATTCACGTTGGTGCGCCCGTAGGTATACCAGCAGGTCGGGTAAGGAAAGTCACCGAAGGCGGTTGATAACGGATCACTGCTAAAAGAGGAAAAAACCGACCACTGCAGGTTGGCCAAGTTGTCCGGGCACATATTCGTCAGTGCCTTATAGGTTAAATTGGTGATGTTGATGGTGGAACCGGCAGGAATATTCAGAAAATTGGTGATGTTGCCAAGATACACAATCATCTCATATGGTTCCTGATAGGTTCCCGTTTTACGAAAACCAGCCACCACGTCCCCATTTTGAGTGTCGGTGAAGTATTGAGCACCGGCGAGTTCGGGCAAGACCAGAAATACCAGCAGAAGCAGTTTCAGCCCCAGACGGTTAAATGTATTTTTTCCCATAAAATGGACGTCATAATAGTGAGCAAGCATGACTCGGACTACCTTATTTCGGACATCAATAGCAATATTACGGACATTTCATGTGATTTATAAATGTCTGTTGTAAAGCAAGTTAAATACATTACAGTCTTAAGATTGTAATATTTATGGTCTGTTGCCAAATTGTCACCTAAATCAGTCCATTCCGTAACGGAATACTGAAAAATGGCTGAAAACTGATAATCCTGATTTTCCTGATCGATGGTTGTAAAATGACGCTGTTTTTGTTGGCAAGGTTAAAGCCAATTTCTTGAAAGTGCGGGCGAAGAGTCTGCCTGGCGGGATGCGGTATTCCACATCACCGAAGGCGATGTTGTTGCGAATCAATTTATTGTGCAGAGTTTTGGGACTGAGCAATTATTCTCGTGAAACGCGGCGGCCGCAAGTTTGTCGAGCCCTGTCACGATTTTGTAACTTGGCCGAACACAATATGACCGATAAGTTATGCAAGAAACTATGCCTATTATAATATGAAATTGAATCAAAACAGATTTTTTCAGGCGACCCTCCGGCTGGCGGCTTCTGGACTATTAGTTTGGAGTCTGGTTTGGCGCATGCAGGCGCAGGACACGAACTTTAATCTTCATGCCATCCAGACGGCGGCGGACAAGGGCGACGCCAAGGCCCAGTTTGAGTTGTCCCGCTGCTATGCGAAGGGAAATGGAGTCCCTCAAAACTATGACCAGGCGGCCAGATATGTGCGCCAGGCGGCGGATCAGGGTTATGCCGCCGCCCAGACACAACTTGGCTATTTTTACGGCGTGGGCCTGGGCGTCGGCAAAGACACTGCGGAATCGCTGAAGTGGTATCAAAAGGCCGCCGAACAAGGCGACGCCGTGGCTCAATTTACCTTGGGAAATTTCTATTTCACCGGTCGCGAAGTGCCCACGGATGCGATTCAAGCTGTTCAGTGGTGGCAAAAGGCCGCCGATCAAAATCTGCCGGAAGCACAGAATGCGCTCGGTCAGCTTTATTTCCAGCAGGGCGCTACAAATCATGGCAACTATACGAATGCCCTGCTTTGGCTGTGTAAAGCGGCCGGGCAAGGTTACATCGGCTCCATGAATAATCTGGGAGTGATGTATGAATACGGCAAGGGGGTGGGGATAAACTGGCCGGAGGCGGCCAAGTGGTATCGTCTGGCCGCCGAGCAGGGAAATGCTGAAGCCCAGATCAATTTGGGAAACTTATACCTGGGTGGCCGGGGAGTTCCAGCGGATTTGGTACAAGCTTATAAATGGCTGGAGTTGAGTTATGAACAGGGAAATTCCAAATCCCGGTCTTCCCTTTTTGAAATTATGCACAGCCGGAACTTCACCACCAACCAATTGGCGGAAGCGGATCAAATGATCAGGGATTTCCACGCCCGGCAGGCTCAAAGAAATCCGTAAGCAAGAAAAAAACATTCCGCCAACTGAGCATCCCACCGCAAAATATCACCATTTCTATGGTTGGTGGTTTTGGGCGGTTTGCAACTGATATTCAAAATATTTGGGTCTTCCCAGAACATAGAGCAATTGATTGTCAATCAAAGGCTGGTTCTGCTGCCAGACCGCAAGGTAGGCGGGATCGCTGGGATTCTGCTCCGTGCCTCCCACCTTTTCCACAAAACTCTTTCGCATATCTTCAATCGTTTGCTTCTGCGCTTCGGGCAGACCCAGTGCAGCCAGATTGACCGATTGAAAAACCAGCGGCATCACCACGGGCTGCTCCGGCTGCAATTCTTCGCTATCGCCCGGCAGCGGCGAGGGTGAAGCTGCGGCCGCGGCGGCCATTTGAACCGGAGCGGAATTCAAGTCGAGGTTGTCAGCTGTCACTAACGCCGACGAAGACGCCCCGATGGCGGCCAGTTGAACGGGAGCCGACGTTAAACCTAAATAATCAGCAATTTTTACGGCCTCCAAGCCGGGCAAATCTGACCTTCCTTTTTCCAAGTCATTAATCATAGCATGGTATACCGCATGGACATCGGCCGTGACAATCGCCCGCACTGCGGGTTCCGGACACCCAATAGCCCGCAGGTTCTTCACATAAATATGATAATCCGGAGCATCCAACTGGCTCCAACGAAACGGTACCGACTCCTGCCGCGGCCGCACCTGGACAGCGGGCGCGAGAATTTCCTTGGCTGGTGACGGGATGACGGCACGGGTCGACGGAATGGATTCAGTATCAACTTTCTGCCGGTCTAATCTGGAAAAAATCAGTCCGCCCAACAACCCCAGGTTTAATATCATTGAAATGATCAATGGTTTTTTCATGGACTTCAGTTTTTAATACTTACTTTCATCATTCCAACCAATCTGGCATCTCAACCCAAGTGATAAACCGGCGCGGATTTTTAATCCGCGCCGGTGTGCGCCTGCAATAAACTGACTTCAAACCGAATTAGTAACGGCCCAAGAAACCGTAATCCGCACCGGAGGGACGTTCGCAGTGCATGAGCGCCGGATCAATAAAGAGGCTGCGAGCACTGGGAGTGGCACCACCAAGCCCGGCGTGGGCTTCGAAGGCAGAGGACGCGGCAAAACCGGCACATGAAGTATAGATGGTCGTTCCGGCGAGCGCGTTGGCCACAGCGGTGACGGTGGTATCGCTGGCGGTGGCTGCATTCCCATACAGATATTCATGACCCCACATATGATAGGCACCGCTGGTGACGTTGCCGTCGTTTTCCGGCACCCCGTCAACGGCCAACAACTGGCCGCTGCCACCGATTGTGGCATAAGTGTTATTCCTCAAGCTGGTGGCGTCGCCCAAACCGGAATAACCAAGGGTATACAAGCCCGCGCCGGCGGTATCCGTATAGAGCGTGGCAATGACACCGGCGCCGGAGTCAAAACCATCGCCATTCACAGCCAGCAAATGCACGCCGGCGGTGCCATTCACAGTCCGGTTGGTCACAATGGCAGCAGTCTTATCGCCAACGGTGAGAACCCCATTGGTATAACCAGCCGTGCTGGCGGCATATTGTTTTACCACCCCATAGGCGTTTTGAATGAATTGATCCGCCAGGGTGTTCACGCGAGTTCCGGAACCTTCGTTGCGACCGATCAGATACACCTTGTTCGTGTGGGTGGCAATACCGGTGAAAAACGCGAGATTCTGCGCGCTGCCGAATTCAACCGGCAAGGTTTGGGAGGTCACATTGAGAAAATTGGTCCAGCCATCATCCGGAGCCGAACTATAACCCTTGGCCCAGACGAATGGAATAACGGCGACTAGCCCATGGCTGACCACATTGGCATTCGGAAACAGCGAAACCGCAACGGACGTGTCGGTGAAAGCCAAGTCCGGAGTGGCGACGCCGCTGTTGGCCACGGCCAGCGGATCTTTGTAACCATTCGGCGAGGGCGTTCCCGGGAGAGTGACATTGCCGGTGGAGGGCCGATGGAGATCCGTATTTGCCGGCGGATTATACTGGACAGTGTTGGCAGTCAGCGAAGCCACGCCGGCTTCCGATCCGGTAAGGGCAACACTGATCATCACGTAACTGCTGCTGATCTGGCCCACAACATAATAGGCACTCGTGCTGGAGCTTGCACCCAAGGGATTGCTTACGGGAGTGCCCACGTCAAACACGGAAGGTGTGGAGGAGTTATTGGTCAATGCCTGAAATAATCCAGCGCGGAAAGCCGTGGACCCGGTGATATAGACAACGTTCGTGGAACCAAAGGAGGCGACAGCGCGAGCCGAGGAAACCAGTCCCAAGGCGAGCATCGCTCCGGTTATTAATTTGATCATTTTCATATTTTAGTTTGTTTAGGTTTTTGTATGGGTTGTTAATTGGATTGTTTTTTATACAGGAACAAAGGTTCAGCTGATTTGGGGTTGGATTTTACGGCGACGCAGGAGTGACAGCATGCCCAGACCACCACCCGCGGACATCATGGCGTAAGTGGAAGGTTCCGGCGCATCATAGACCATTAATCCGGTGCTCAAGTTCATGGAGATGTTGCCGGCATAGGTCCAGTTGTTCAGGCCGTTTTGATCGTTGGCCTGCCACAAGTCCAGAATAATGGTGCCGCCACTGTAGGCGGTCATGGGATTGGCGTAGGCTCCAAAATTTCCCGCATTGGACCCTCTGGAGGTGGGGCTTTGGGCAATGGCCGCATTCCATGAATTGATGTTGGCCGTTGGCACCGCGCCAAGGGCGAGTCCCAAAACATACGTCGACATGAGATCAATGCCGGACGCAGTTTGGTTTCCGGTAGGATGCGCTTCAGTTCCAGACAACCACCAGTTGTCACCCGCGACACCCGTGCGCAACGTTGTCGTGAAAACAGTCGTAGAAGTTCCGTCGCCCGTAATGATGCCAGATTGATCAGCGCCAACGACGCCCACATTCACGGGATTTGCGCCAAAAATCGCACTGAAGGTGGAGGCGTTAAATCCGCCAAGTACGGTGGTTCCAGCGCCCAGACCCGGATACGTACCGAGATTGATTACGTAATTTGTGTTAACTGATCCGGATTGGATGCCAAGCGCCAGACTGGTATCAACCAACTGGGCTTGCAGCGCCTGCGTGACCGTGGCGACGCCAAGCGCCAGCACGGATAGTTTTATGATTTTCTTCATATTTTTTTGAGTTTTACTTTTGTTTAAGCTGTCGCCAGCGTTTTTTATTGCCTGCACTACAAATTTTCTGACTTTCGACGTGCTGACTATAGTGATTGCACTGCTAAAAAACATCCTGCTACAGGACATGTTTAAACAGGATATGGACGCCCGCAGGATTTTTTTATAATGTTGATCTATAAAGACTTAAACGTATTAATTCCGACCGGAATGCAAATTTCATCCGTTTGTTGCAAGAAGGTCACACACCGGATTGGAGAAAAACCGGCATTTATGGGGAACGGCCAGCCTAAATTTAAGTTTGTCGAAACCAAATTCCAATTCAAACATTTCCAAACCGGAACCAAGACAGCTCAAATAAAATATCACCGCAACCCCTTAAAAACTGAACGAAATAGGATTATGCCTTTGACAGGTTTTTCTCCCTCTCTTCCTTGAAAGAAGAATAGCGCCGGAATGAGGAGGCCAAGTTGGATTCAGTCTCAACGATCCTTGCTCCAACCCCAAAGAGAACTATCTTGGGCCGCGGAAAAACTGTCTTGGAAAATCGTCAAATCAGGCTGAAACCAGCGTTTAGGCAAAAAAACACGAAAATGAGTATGCCAGACGCAATTCCAGCCTGCTGCCACCCGCCGCGCGCGAGGGGAAAGAGGATGGAACGACCGTTTTCACCCTAACCCTCTTTCCATTTGGGCGGGCAAAGGAAGTCAAAGCCGCCGTCATGATGAAAGCGGGTCAAAGACATAATCTCCGAGCAAACGGCATTTAGCGGGTGGAATTGTTGTCACCAAATTGTAACGTGCAAAGGCTTCGAAACCGTTTCATCCTGAAGTAGAATTGAAATCGCGGTCATGGAAATTCAAAGTTGCCGGTTATTATTACCGGGCTTCCACTTCGCCACCGGCGCTGGAAAGCGGCATTCAGGATGTTTCCATGCCCAAAACTGCCATGATTCATGTTGCGAATATTTTCAAAGACCGGTCTTTGAAAATTATTATCTTCACGTTCCTGCTGGTACTGCTGCCGGCTGTGCCGCCCGCCCTTGCCGGGAACCGGGTGGCGGCGTGGGGAGCGGGAATAATCACCAACACTTTAGATGGCAATGATTATGGACAGTCCGTCATTCCTGCCACATTGACGAATGCCGTTTTGGTAGCCGGGGGCTGGCGGCACAGTCTTGCCTTGAAAACCGATGGCACCCTGCGAAGTTGGGGTGATAATTCATTGGGACAGGCGGCTTTTCCGGCAGGGAGCAATTATGTTTCAATTGCCTGCGGGTATTTGCACAGCCTGGCGCTGCAATCCAACGGCAGCGTGGTCGCGTGGGGATATGATGCCTATGGCCAAACCGATGTTCCCTTCAATTTGAGCAATGTGGTGGCCATCGCGGGCGGATTTTACCACAGTCTGGCTCTGAAAGCCGATGGAACGGTGGTAACATGGGGGCCCAGCACCAACATTGCCAGCATTGGAATTGATCCTGATTACGGCCAGACGCTTATCCCGTCAGGACTATCCAACGTGGTGGCTGTTGCCGGTGGCGGTTGGCACAGCTTGGCGCTTAAGTCTGACGGCACGGTGACCGGATGGGGGCGCACGGATTATGGGCAGGCTTATATCCCCCCCGGCTTGTCCAACGTGGTGGCCATTGCCGCCGGGGCAGCCCACAGCCTGATACTTGAAGCCAATGGAAAGCTGGTTGCCTGGGGCGACAACACCTATGGGCAAACCAATATTCCAAACGGCCTGACCAATGTCATAGCAATTGTGGCTGGAGGGTGGCACAATCTAGCCTTAAAAGCTGATGGCAAGGTGGTCGCGTGGGGCGCCGGTATCGGTGCAGATACCTATGTGGATTATGGACAAAATATCGTCCCAACGGGCTTAACCAATGTGTTTAAAATTGCCGCCGGTTCGCTTAACAGCTTTGCTTTGGCGGGAAGCAGTCCGCCAACCATCCAGGTTCCACTGACCATCACCGGCTTCGGAACCAATGGTTTTACCTTTAGATTACCCACCCTTAATGGCCGGGTCTATCGACTGGAATACAAGAACTCTCTGACCGACCCGAATTGGAGCGCATTTCCATTGCAGGCCGGGCTAGGAAGCCCAACCCGATTTACTGATCCCCCGCCGGCGGTTGCAAAACGATTTTATCGGGTATCCCAGTGGTGACAAGCCTCTGTGGGTGAACGACCGAGGTCTGGTTTTCACGGTTTGGTCTGATTCCATGAAAAGTTGAAGAGCGGCAACCCCGCTTTTCCATTGAAATTCACGTTTTCATGAAAGAGTCCATTCCGAAAATGTCCGGCAGGGAAATTACTTCAAAGCAAATTTTTGGCACAAGACCGAAGCCCGTTCAACCGTTCGTAACCACAACGTAACCATACCGACATAGAATTGTAGCCTGTCATTCATACACTATTCCCCGATGAAAAGTTCAAAAACGAAATTTCATAGGCATAATCCATTCACCAAAAATGGCTTGCTGGGGATGACAGCCGTTACGGTCGCAGCTTGGGCAAGCTGTCCGGCATGGGACGCACTGGGAGGAGATGCCTCCAGCAATCTCCCTTCCGACCCAGTGCTTAACCTGATGTTGGAAAAAGGCATGATCACCGAAGCCGAGGCGGCCAAGGTTCAAGCTCAAGCGGATGCCCTGCGCACCAATCCGGTGGCACAATTTCCGCCGTCCAAGTGGAATATCAGTGAGGGGATCAAGAGCATTGAAGTGTTCGGGGATCTCCGTTTGCGTTACGAAGAGCGCTCGGAAACCGCCCCAGCCGGCCACATTAATTTAGACCGCTATCGTTACGCCCTGAGGGTGGGATTGCGGGGCGAGGCCTTTGATGATTTTGTTTATGGTTTCCGTTTGGAAACCTCTTCCAACCCGCGGTCGTCCTGGGTGACGATGGGCAGCTCGTCCAGCGGATACCCCTATCAAGGTCCTTACGGCAAAGCCACTGCGGGCATTACTGTCGGCCAGATTTATGCGGGCTGGCAGCCAACCTCATGGTTCGACCTCACGGTGGGCAAAATGCCCAATCCACTCTACACCACGCCCATGGTTTGGAGTTCCTCCATCAACCCCGAGGGTTTGGCCGAGCATTTAAAATATACCGTGGGCGATGCGGATTTTTTTGCCAACTTCGGCCAGTTTCTTTATCAGGACGAAAATCCCGCTTCGGCCACCGGCGGTCTGGGGTTCAACGGATTGTTCGGACAAACGGCGGATAACATTTTCCAGATCGCTTGGCAGGGCGGCGTGAATTACCACATCACGACCAATATTACCGCCAAGATTGGCGCCACGATTTACCAGTATTACGGGTTGAAGCCGAGCAGCCAGAATCAAGCGATACCTCCTTACTTTGGCGATGCTTATGTGGGTGAAGGTGCCTATACCGGGCCCGGCTCGGCCAATGCTATTAATGGTTACAGCGGATACGGAACGTCCAGTCCCCTTTATACCGGAGGTTATAACAGTTTAGGCTTCCCCAACAATCAAGTTGGCGTGAATAATCTATTGGTGCTGGAGGTTCCCTTTGAGCTCAACTTCAAATTTAAACGGTTCGATGCCCGTATTTTTGGGGATGTGGCCTATAATTTAGACGGGTACCAGCGCGCCGAGGCGGCGGCGGCTGGCTATGCGGCATATCTGGCCTATGGACCAAATTTCACGCCCGCAAATTTCCATGCATTTAGACCGCAGACCAGTGAATGCAAGGCTTATCAAGTCGGTCTGGCCATCGGGAGCAAGGACGGCTTGGGTCTGGTAAACGGGTCCACTTCTAAAAAGCATGCTTGGGAAGTAAAAACTTACTGGCAGCATGTGGAGCAATACGCATTGGATCCCAATCTAGTTGATCAGGACTTTTTCGCCGGGGCCTTAAACATGCAAGGGTTTTTTGCGGCTGTCGCTTATGGTTTCAGCGACAATTTTATCGGAACTTTCCGCTATGGACGAGCCAGCCGCATCAACCGCCTGTTAGGCACCGGCGGCACCGGCCAGGATATCCCACAAATCAATCCGATTGATAATTATGATTTATATCAATTGGATCTGACTTTCCGGTTTTGAGAAACCGATGCAAGCGCCCAGCCAGACTTTTTGCCAGGCGGCGCTTGGGTTGTTACAAAATTGTAACTTGTTAGAAACCTAAAAGACGCGGCATGTTGAAATCATTTATCCCGGTTGATGTCATCTAAACTCCATTTAATTTTGCAGGAATTGACCTTACCTCCATCTAATGAATGGAGGTTGGATGGCAACTGCTGGATGGTGGCACGCGTGGCCGATGGCATTGGCTATTGTCTGCATGACAACTCGGTTAAGGAATTAAAAAACGGCGATGTGATCATTGCCGGCCCCGCTGCCAACGGATCCCTGCGGGCGAGCCAGCTGGGCGAACTTAGATTCGAATATTATATCGTTGTGCCACAGCAACTCAATGATTTGATTACGGTCACAGAATGGCATAAGTTGGAACACATATCGAAGCAGCCTATCCCGCAGATCTTTCACCTCGCTGCCAGCGACGTTTTTGCGAAAAAATTTGCCCGGCTAGCTGGCCTATCGCAACGTGACAACCTCGTCATCCGTTCAGCGCTACTGCAATTATGGGCTTCGTATGTCACCCGGCTGATTTTCACCCCCGACGAGGACGGTGGCGAAAAAACCAACCTGCGTGACCGCTTTCGCCAGTTCTTTGGAAAAATGTCGGAAAAAGAACTTGCCGACGCTTCCTTGTCGGACATGGCATCGCAATTGAACTGTAGCGAACGGCATTTAAGCCGCCTGTTCCGTGACGCATTCGGGGTTCCACTGCGCACGCACCAGACTGAGTTGCGGCTGAATCGAGCGCACCAGTTACTTTCAGATTCCGACGACAAAATCAGCAGCGTCGCTAATGAAAGCGGCTACCGGCACATTGGTCTTTTTAACACGATGTTTAAAAAACGTTTTGGTTTAACCCCTAGAGAATGGCGCCAGCAAAGTTCTTCCTTGTCACAACCCAAAATGCCAAGCCGCGCCACTTCCAACTTGATGCAGGAAAAGCAAGCTGTAGCGCCAGCGCCGCATAAAAACTGATTTAATGGCTATAACCATTCCTGAAACTTACCAGCAAGAAACCAATTTATGATCACCACCATTCATCCCATTCTGGCGAACGCCGCCGTCTACGCCATCAAGAACGCGACGACCGAGGGCAAAATCACGTGCCTCGTTCTGCTACTGCTGTCGCTGTTCAGCTGGACCATCATCATCACCAAGTTCCGGCAGTTGATGATTGCACGACAGGCGGCGAAGAAATTTTTTACTGCCTACGCCAGCACACGCGACCCCCTGGACATCAAGAAAAAGGGCGAGGAGTTCGACGGCGCGCCAGCCTACGCGCTTTATGAGCGCGGCGCGGAGGAGGTGCTGTATCATCTAAAGAACAATCCGGTGACGATGAAAGGCACCGTGGCGGTCACCGGAGTTGGTGAAGGCAACACCGATCATCTCGCGCGGGCCAACACCACGAAGATCAGCAATTCGGCTTTTGAGGCAGTGAAAGTGGTGTTGGAAGAGGCGGCGGCGGCGCAGGCGATGTCGTTGGAGAAAGGCATGATCGTGCTTTCCACGGCGGTGGCGGGCGGGCCGTTCATCGGCTTGCTGGGCACGGTCTGGGGCGTCATGTCCACGTTCGCCGGCATTGCGGAAAAACAATCCGCCAGTCTCACCGCCATGGCACCCGGCGTGGCGGCCGCCCTGGTGGCCACCGTGACGGGCCTGCTCGTCGCCATTCCGGCGATGTTCGGCTACAACTTCATGGTGACGACCATCCGGCACATTACGCAGGAGTTGGATGGTTTCGCCACGCGTTACGCCAACCAGATTGAGCATGCCTACGTGGATAATCGCGACATCGAGGACAAGATCGCCGGCGCGTTGAAACGGCATGAGTCATAGACCCCAACGCAGCTATGAAATATAAAGTCGTTCCATGAAGAAGTGTTCGCAAAGCGCGCACGAGTCGCTGACGGAGCTGAACATCACACCCTTGCTGGATTTGGCGTTTGTGTTGCTGGTGATTTTCATCATCACGACCATCCCGCCGGTGAAGGACATGGACTTGAAGTTGCCCGTCGCGGCCAAGCACCAGAAAGACCCGCCGCACAAGGCGAAATACATCTCGGTGCAGGCGGACGGCCACCTGTTTGTTGACCGCGAAGAAATGAAAGCGGGCGACCTGCTGGGCCGGCTCATTAGCCTGCGCACGGACGATCCGGATTTGAGTGTCATCGTGCGGGGCGACGCCAAGACGAAATACCGGCAGATCCGCGCGGTGCTGGACATCTGTCAGCAGGCGAACATCGTGAAAGTGGATCTGGCCACGGAAATCAACAAATGATTCCGCAATCTCAACCCAAGAAACCGAAGAACTCATCGAAGGCGAACCTCGTCATTTCGGGGGTGTTTCACGCCATCCTGATCGGCGTGATGTTTTACTTCGCGGCGCGGGAAGGGTTGCTGGGCAAGAAGGTGCAGAAGATTGCGGTGGAGATGGTGAAGGAAAAAAAGCCCGAACCCGAGAAGCCCAAGCCGGAGCCGCCGAAGGTGGAGCCGCCCAAAATCGAGGTGCCCAAAGAGGCGCCGAAATATGTGGAACCCAAAGCAGCGGCGCCCACCGTGGCTCCGCCCGTGGTGGCACCGCCGGCGGCGGAGGTGCCGAGCTTTGAATTTGAAGGCGGCAAGGCGGTGAACTCGGAGAGCGACCCGGTGCAGCTTTACAAGGGCTACATGGAATACACGCTGCGCGCAAAATGGAACCGGCCTGAAAACATGGAGGACAGCGCGTTTGTCGCTGAGGTGGCGGTGAACGTGGACAAACAGGGCAACCTCAGCCGCCCGAACTGGCTCAAGGGCTCTGGCGACGCCAAGTGGGATCAGAGTGTCAAAGATGTTTTCAAGGTTGTGTCCAGCATTGACCGCCGCCCCCCAACCAATTTTCCGGCGAACGTGACCATCCGTTTTGACGTGCAGGAAGCAACCGAACCGGTGATGACGCAATGAGCCTGAAAAAGACATCCAAACGCGGGCACAGCACGATGAACGAGCTGAACATCACGCCATTGCTGGACCTGGTGTTCGTGCTGCTGGTGATTTTTATCATCACCACGCCGCAACTGGTGAACAATCTGGAAATCAACCTGCCCTCGGGCAAGCCGCCGCCGGTGGACCACAAGCCCAAGCCCAAACCCAGCCGCATTGTGGTGAGTGCGGCGGGACAAATCACGCTGAACGATCAGGTGGTTACGGTGCCGCAGTTGAAGGACCGGCTACAGGTGCTCAAGACGGACAACCCGGATTTGGGTGTGGTGCTGAAAGGTTCCGACGAGGTGGACTATCAGGTCATGGTCAACGTCATCGACACCCTCCGCCAGCTCGACATCACCAAGATGGGTCTCGCCACCGAGTAGCCATGAGCCACCTTAGGTGCACCCACCCGCCCCGTATCCTTGTCCATCGGCGACTGGCCGGGCCGTGTCTCCAAATGCCATAACGATTTGAGAGGCGGAACATGCGCGGGTCTGTGGCCGTCCGGGTTGCTGGCGATCCCATGTCGGGGAATAAATAGATTCATGTCCGTTTCTTTTTAGGGAACGGCGAGGCCGCGAGTTCCACGTGGGGAGACTTTTCTTTTGACTTCTCCACTGTCTGCGGCGTCGCGAGGGCCATAAACTCCAACTGGCAGCGGCGTGGCTTGCCGCCGGCCGGAACCTTTTCCCGGCGGTAAATTCCATCCGCACCAAGCATCCGCGCTTTGGTGTTATCGGCCAGCGTTACCCCAAGAATTTCACGGATGACCCGGTCGCACAAAATGCCATCCTCAATGGGAAACACGACCTCGATGCGGCGGAAAAGATTTCGCGGCATCCAATCGGCACTGCCGACGAACATTTCCGGCTGGCAGGCATTTTCAAAATAAAAAATCCGGCTGTGTTCCAGAAACCGGTCCACGATGCTGCTCACCGTGATGTTTTCACTCAAACCCGGCACGCCCGGACGGAGGCAGCAGATGCCGCGAACGATGAGTTCGACTTTCGCGCCCGCTTGGGACGCGGCGTAAAGCGCCTGGATCAACTCCGGTTCCACGAGCGAATTGAACTTGGCGATAATGCGCGCCGGCAGGCCCCGCTTCGCATTGGTCGCTTCACGCGCAATGAGCTGCAGTAGCCTGGTGTGCAGGTCAAACGGGGCCACGATGAGTTTTTTCATGCCTTGAAACTGGCAGATGCCAGTGAGCAGGTTAAACAGGTTCGTCGCGTCCTCGCCAAATTCCGGTCGGCACGTCAGCAGGCTGAGGTCAGTGTAAAGCTTCGCCGTGTTTGGATTGTAGTTGCCGGTGCCGAGGTGCACATAACGGCGGATTTCATACCCCTCGCGGCGGACCACCAGGGCGCACTTTGCATGAATCTTGTAGCCGACCAACCCGTAAACAACATGGACGCCATTCTCCTCCAGCTTCCGCGCCCACTCGATGTTGTTTGCCTCGTCAAACCGGGCGCGGAGTTCGACCACCACGGTAACCTGTTTGCCATTGTTTACCGCACTCATCAATGCGCCAAAAATGCGCGCATCGCCACCCGTGCGATAGAGCGTCATTTTGATGGCCAGCACATCCCGGTCGGTGGCGGCATTTTCAAGAAACTCCACCACGCTGGAATAATTTTCATAGGGATGATGTAGTAATATGTCGCGTTCGCGGATGGCGGCAAACACATCTTGCCGACCGCGTAAGGCTGGCCCGACCGGCGCAATAAACGGGGCGTCGCGTAAATCCGGCGAATGGCTGCCCTGATACAGTAGCATCAAACGCGACGGATTCATCGGGCCGTCCACCAGATAGCAATCCTGCTCGGTCAGGTTTAGTGTTTTGCGCAGCGCCTCTCGGATTTGTTCGGGGCAACTGGAGGGGATCTCCAGCCGCACGGCGTGGCCGCGCCGCCGCTTGTGCAATTCTTCCTCCACCGCTTTAAGCAGGTTGGGGGTGTCGCCTTCATCCACATAAAGCTCACTGTTGCGGGTCAGGCGGAACGGCCAGTAGCCGAGAATCTGCGTGCCAGGAAAAAGGTCGGCCAGAAAATGACCGATGAGCTGGTTAAGAAAAACGTAATCGCGCCGGTCGTCCTCGCGCGGAAGCTGGATGAGGCGCGGCAGAATCGCGGGACATTGCACGACCGCCAGATGTTTGAGCGATGTCCCGTTCTTCATCATTTCCAGCCGCACCATCAGATTAAGCGATTTGTTGAGCAGTTGCGGGAATGGATGCGCCGGGTCAATTGCCAGCGGCGTCAGCACCGGATGGACTTTACTGCCGTAAAAATCTTTGAGCCAGACCTGGTCGGCCGTTTTAAGTTCCTTGAATTCGAGGATGCGGATTTTGTGTTTGGCGAGAGCGGGTTCGAGTTCGTTATGCCAGCAGGCGAATTTGTCGGCCACCATCTGGCGCACCCGGCGCGTAATGCCCTGAAAAACTTCCAGCGGTGTCAATCCATCCACGGTGCGCGTGTGGTTACCGCTCTCAATCTGTTGTTTCAGACCCGCGACGCGCACTTCAAAAAACTCATCGAGGTTTGAGCTGGCGATGGTAAAAAACTTTAGCCGCTCCAGCAGGGGGTTGGTCGGATCCAGCGCCTCATCAAGAACCCGCTGGTTAAATTCCAGCCAACTCAATTCGCGATTCAAAAAATGCGCAGTTTTTGAGTTGTTTTTCATGGTGTTTGCCTAGCTAAGCGAAAAGATATTGTAAGTCTAGCGGCTTGAAATCAAAAGTTACAATTTAGATACAAATCAAAAGGGCGAAACCTTTCCACCATTCAGATGCTGCGTGGATTTTTCCGTTGGCTAAAGCGTCAAAGCGAAAGAAATAAAGCGAAATGGGCGAAACAGCTTAAACCACGACGCCGTTCGCCAGACAAATACCGAAATAAACTTCCGCCAGCGGCTTCATCGTACGCGGCAGATTTTTATCCTTAAAATCCACGGCGAGCAGGCCGAACTTTTTCGTGTAGCCGAACTGCCACTCGAAATTGTCCAGCAGCGACCAGTAAAAAAATCCGCGCACCTCGGATTATTCCTTCTTTCCTAGGGAGTTTGCGCCGCCGACCCGACAGGGACCAGCACAAACCGCAGCACAAAAAATAATTTGAGGGAAACCAAATTTACGTAAGTCGTTGATTAAAAATGGTGCACCCATCAGGAGTTGAACCCGACGAAACCACCAATAAACACAGCGATATTCCTCACAGTGGACACAAAGATGGACACACGGATTCCGACCTTCAACAAATAATCAATGCCTGGCCTTTGCTCTCCCGCCCTTTGAAAGCTGCTCTGCTTGCCCTCGTGCAAGCGGCGGCTGCCAAAGGGGGAGAACATGGACGCAGTTGAATTCAATCCTCCTGCCAGTCCACCCGTTGCACCCGCATTGACCGGGGAAGGCGTCGAGGCGGAGCGCGGCGAAGCCGCGCCCGCCTCGGCGCTTCCTAGTCAAGAGAGTAATAATGGCATTGGAAAGAATGAATCATCTGGTGATAGCCTTTCCCCTTACCGCCGGAAAAGTCGTCATCGGCTGATCATAGTGATTGAATGGATGGTTAAAAAACATGGTCTTAACAATGTCGGCCTGCTCACCCTGACCTTTGGTGTCCCAGGTAGTGGTCGTGGATCGCAAGCCACCAGGGAATTGCGGGAACTCGCCAAAGATTTGGAGTTTGTCCAGAAGCGCTGGCATTCGCTAAACACCAACATCATCCGCAATCGTTACTCTGATTGGATTTGCATCCCTGAACCGCACAAGGATGGCGTCTGGCACTTGCACGTCGTCGTGGCCCTCAAGATGGACATCCGCACCGGCACTGATGTGGAAACGCTGACCAACTACGATCTGCCTTACTGGATGCGTCGGGGAAAACACCTGCGGAATGAAGCTCTGGCGGCAGAGTGGCTGGCCTTACGGCAAATCGCCTGCAAATATCGCTTTGGGCGGATAGAACTGCTGCCCATCAAGAAAACCGGCGAGGCATTGGCTCGTTATCTAGCCGGTTATTTAAGCAAATCATTCAAGCTGGTGCCGGCGGGCAAGAAATCACGGCTGATCCGACTCTCGCGCAGTTTGAGCCGCGATTTTAACATGACGTTTTCCATCTGGAGCCTGGGCAATCTGATTTATCGGACGCGGCTTAAAATGGCGGCGTCAATGTTGCATTTTCAGGACTACGGCGATTTTGCCAATTATTTCGGCCCGCGCTGGAACTATTATTTGGGCGACTTGATTGCGGCCATCCCGGTGCCGATGGTGTTTGGCAAAGACGATTTTATGAGTGGAGTTGCGGTAAAAATCCTGGATGACTTTGCCGAAAATCCTTTTCCCTATCTGGACGAAGAAACGAAAAAGAAGCTGTTGGCGGTCAATTCGATGCTACTGCGGAAGTTCTCGGAACTGGCCTTTGACGACATGGCACAAATGCGCTGGCAGGAATCCGAGCAACGGGAAGCCGATAACATTGATGTCGGGCCGCTGACGGAAGCCGACTTGCAAGGCGAACTGCTGGCAGATTCAGACAATCCGTTTTGATGAACTGTCGGCGCTGACACCTAAAGATGACTTGAAAAACGAGATAATGGGGTGCATGGTGGAGCCAGAAGAAATGAAAACCTACGCGAATGGACAGACAAAGCATGTGGAGTTGCGAAATTACATCGTGACCGATGTGGATATTTTGGGCGGCGAGCCGGTGTTTCGTGGCACACGGGTTCCAGTGGCGTCCCTGTTTGAACATCTGGAAAGCGACTGTCCGCTGGATGAATTTCTTGAAAACTTTCCATCCGTCAGCCGTGAAGCTGCTGTGGCCGTTATCATGGGCGCACAGGAACTGACTTTGGAAAGGGCGGGCCGGTGAAGATTCTGGTGGATGAATGTGTGCCGGTAAAACTGGTGCGGCTGCTTGCGGGTCATACTTTCGTCACGGCCCAAGAAAAGGGGTGGGGAAGTTTCAAGAATGGGCAACTGCTGTCCCTGGCTGAGCCGGAATTTGATTTGTTTCTCACCTGTGACCGCAACTTGCAATATCAACAAAACCTCAAGGGACGCCGGATCGCCATCCTGCTGCTGTCCACGAACCACTGGCCGACCCTAAAGCGGCAGGCCAACTTGGTTCAAGCGGCTTTGGGAAAAATTCAGCCAGGACAATTTTTAACCGTGGAAATTCCGCTGGTGTAATCTGCGTTCCGCATCATCAGACCATATCGAGCGGACTTCTAACCCCAAGACCCGGCTTTTGCATGACGTGGGTATAAATTTGGGTCGTCGTCACATTCTGGTGGCCGAGTAAATCCTGCACCGTGCGGATGTCGTAACCGTTCTCCAGCAGGTGCGTGGCGAAGGAATGTCGCAGCGTGTGACAGGTCGCCGGCTTCGTCAGGCGGGCCAGCTTCACTGCCGATTGCATCACCCGCTGGATGCTCGTTTCGTGCAGGTGATACCGCTTGCGCTGGCCATCCATCGGGTCGCGCGAAATCATCACTCCCGGCCAGAACCACTGCCAAATCCATTCCCGTTCCGCCTTGGGATATTTAACCTTCAAAGCCCCCGGCAGCGGCACCGTCCCCAATCCCTCCGCCAAATCTTTTTTGTGTAACAATCGCACCCGCTCTAAATGTTCTTTTAAGCTGGCCCGCAAGGCCTCCGGCAACATCGTCACCCGATCTTTGTCCCCCTTGCCACCCCGCACGATGACTTGTCCGCGCTCAAAATCCACATCCTTGATCCGCAACCGCAACACCTCCATCAACCGCAACCCCGTGCCATACAAGAATTGAAAGAACAGCCGGTATTTGGGCGGCAAGGCCGCCAGCAACCGCTGCACCTCCGCTTTGCTCAACACCACCGGCACCCGCTGCGAACGCTTGGCCCGCTCCACCCCGTCCAAAACGAATTCCCGGCCCAACACATGCCGGTAAAGAAACAACAATGCGTTGAAAGCCTGATTCTGCGTCCCTGCCGACACATTGAACTTTACGGCCAGATGCGTTAGAAACGCCCGCACTTCCGGCTCGCCCATGTCCTTGGGATGGCGTTTTTGATGAAAGAAAATGAACCGCTTGATCCATTCCAGATACGCCTGTTCCGACCGCAAGGCCAGATGCCGGAACCGCATCACCTCCCGGCATTGCTCCATGAATTTGAGCTTGGGATTGGGGATAAACCGCTCCAGGGGCGGCTTCGGCCTTTGGTTAAGGAAAGCATTTGGATTCACGCTGCGTTAATAAGCTGGACAAATGGCATTTGCAACCCTAAACTTTCCTAAACCTTGCGACTATGATAGGCCGCAAAATTTCAGCACACTTAATAGTTAGGCATCATGGAGCACCAAACCAAAAAAGTTCCGACACCTTGGTGGCTCGGTTTGATGTATGCCACTGGAGCACTTTTGATACCTATAGGTGCAGTTCCGCCGACAGTTA
>Ga0208507_1000394_pt1 | contig 28992 bp, 7 predicted proteins | sample CryBogCBH12Aug01_FD_184626 | JGI IMG/M metagenome (GOLD analysis project Ga0208507, IMG submission 184626) | Freshwater microbial communities from Crystal Bog, Wisconsin, USA - CBH12Aug09.1 (SPAdes) (version 2) | ecosystem: Environmental > Aquatic > Freshwater > Lake | place: Crystal Bog... | reverse complement strand
CACCAAGAAATTCCGACCGATGATCATCGGCTCGTTCTCTGGGTGATTGATGTTCACCGGAATGATGGCACGGCCGGCGGCGACTTCGCTGCGCACGAACTCGGGCGTGATTTCCTTCGGGATGCGTTGCGGAAATTTTTTGAATACGGACGGCGTGAATTCGCTCTCGGCAAGTTGCTGCGAACCGGCGTGCTGCTTGTCGAGGTGATTGCGGACGATGTCGTTCGCCATATCCGAAATGCGCGCGCGGCCCATGTTCTCGCGGATGGCGATGAATTCCATCTCCGGCGTGATGATGCCGGCGCGGGCGTATTGCAATTGCGTGACGCATTTGCCTGCCTTGGCGCGAAGCGGCTTGCGGCGCTGACCGAGCAGTCCGGGAAATTCCACTAGGCGGTTCTTCTCCGCCGCGCTGGCGAACTCAGCGTGTTTGCCGGAGAGATAGCCGTTGTCCATCGGCTTCACTTCGCGCCCATCGTATTCTTCCACGTCGCCGCGCTTCAAAATCCATTCGCGGCGTAGCGCGGGCAGACCTTCGTCCGACTTGCCGGTGAACGCGGGGTCGCCCCACGGTCCGGAGCAATCATAGACGCGCACGGGTTTGTTCGGCCGCACGTCGCACTCGTTGATGGTGGTGGGCATGAGTTGAATCTGGCGCATCGGCACGCGGATGTCGGGATGCAACTGGCCTTCGACATAAACGCGTTTGGAGGCGGGCAACTGCTCGCTGCTGTGCGGTTCGAACGATTCTTTGGTCGCGATCATAATTTTATGGAAGGAAAGCCGGAGAGAGGTGAAATCCATGCGCCGGCATTATCCGGATCAAGTTCACGGGTCATTGGCGCTCGCGCGTCAAACTCTCAGCGTCGCCTTGCGGCGATTTGGCTCCCCGAACGGCTTTACAGTAGCTGATTCGCCGGAACCGTGCAAGCGCGCGACGGGAAAGAAAAACTTTCTCCGCAGGCTTGCCCGATTTATCCGGCACGAGCAAAATAACCACAGAATCGCCATTGCCGTTTCGTTGCGGTTCAGGAATTTTTAACACGTCAAAATCATGACCACTCCAAATCCATCGAACCCGCCGGCCGCCGGCGAAGCCATCAGCGCCGCTGCCACGCGGGACATCGCTGAAGTCCTGCAATCGCTCGGCACCTCGCCTGCCGGCTTGACGGAGGCTGAGGCCGAGGCGCGGTTGGCGCAATACGGCCCCAACGAAGTCGGCGTGGAGCGGCGGCACGAATGGCTGCACCGGCTGTGGACGGCCGTGCGCAATCCGCTGGTGATTTTGCTGACGGTGCTGGCGATTTTGTCCTTTGCCACCGACGACGTCCCCGGCGGCACGGTGATGCTGTCCATGGTGATTCTCGGCGTGGCGCTGCGCCTCGTGCAGGAGACGCGCGCCGGCAACGCGGCGGCGAAACTCAAGGCGATGATCAAGGTAACGGCAACGGTTTTGCGCGATGGGCAGCAAAAGGAAATTCCGCTGCAGCAGCTCGTCCCCGGCGACGTCATCAAGTTGTCCGCCGGCGACATGATTCCCGGCGACGTGCGGCTGCTGGCGGCGAAGGATTTGTTCATTATTCAGGCCACGCTCACCGGCGAATCACTGCCGGTGGAAAAATCCGACGCGAAGGATTTGCGCACGGGCATCACGGTCATCGAGCACAACAACCTCTGTTTCCTCGGCACAAGCGTGGAGAGCGGCGCGGCCACGGCGGTAATCGTCGCCACCGGCGCGAAGACGTATTTCGGCAAGATGGCCTGCAGCCTCGTCGGTCAGCAGCCGGACACGGCGTTCGACAAGGGCGTGAAGAAATTCGTCTGGCTCATGCTCAGCTTCATGCTGGTGATGGTGCCGATGGTGTTTCTCATCAACGGCCTGATGAAGCACAACTGGAAGGACGCGTTTTTCTTCGCGATGGCCGTCGCCGTCGGCCTCACGCCGGAAATGCTGCCGATGATCGTTTCCGTATGCCTTTCCAAGGGCGCGCTCGCGATGTCCAAGAAAAAGGTCATCGTCAAGCGGCTGAATTCCATCCAGAACTTCGGCGCGATGGACGTGCTCTGCACCGACAAGACCGGCACGCTGACGATTGACCACGTCATCCTCGAACTGCATGTGGACGTCTTCAAAAAGGAAAGCAGCGAGGTGCTGCGCGACGCCTATCTCATCAGCCATTTCCAGACCGGACTGAAAAACGTGCTCGACCGCGCCGTGTTGAAATACAAGGAACTGCACGGCGAACTTGGCGTGGAAAAATACAAGATGGTGGACGAAATCCCCTTCGACTTCTCGCGCCGCATGATGTCGGTGGCCATCGAACTGCCGAACGGCGAACGCCAGTTGCTCACCAAGGGTGCGCCGGAAGCCGTCTTCGCCAAGTGCTCGCACTTCGAGAGCGACGGCGAAATTTTGCCGATGGAACCAATCCTCGTCGGCGACCTCGTGCAACAGGTGAACGACTTGAGCGAGGACGGTTTTCGCGTGCTCGCCGTCGCCACGAAAAAACTCGGCGCGCAAAACACCTTCACCAAGGCCGATGAAAGCGATTTGGTTTTGACCGGTTATCTCGCGTTCCTCGATCCGCCGAAGGATTCCGCCGCCAAGGCCATCACCGCGCTGCGGCAGAACGGCGTGACGGTAAAAGTTTTGACCGGCGACAATGACCTCGTCACGCGCAAGGTGTGCAGCGAAGTCGGCATCCACGCGCAGAAAATCCTGCTCGGTAGCCAGGTCGAAAAACTGACCGATGAGGAACTCGCGAAAGAAGTGGAGACCGTGGACGTCTTCGCGCGCCTCTCGCCCGCGCACAAAAAGCGCGTCGTGCAGGCGTTGCAGAAAAACAAGCACGTCGTCGGCTTCATGGGCGACGGCATCAACGACGCGCCCGCCCTGCGCGCCGCCGACGTGGGCATCTCCGTGGACACCGCCGTGGACATCGCCAAGGAATCCGCCGACATGATTCTGCTCGAAAAGGATTTGATGGTGCTGGAAGAAGGCGTGCTCGAAGGCCGCAAGGTGTTCGTGAACATTTTGAAATACATCCGCATGGGCGCGAGCTCGAACTTCGGCAACATGTTCAGCGTGCTCGGCGCGAGCGCGTGGCTGAAATTTTTGCCGATGCAGCCGATTCAGGTTTTGACGAACAACCTGCTCTATGATTTCTCGCAGGTGCCGATCCCGACGGACAACGTCGGCACGGCGGTCATTTCCAAGCCGCGACCGTGGGCGATGGGTGACATCGCAAAATTCATCGTCTTCATCGGCCCGATCAGTTCCATCTTCGATTATACGACTTACGCGCTGATGTATTTCTATTTCAAATGCGGCAACCTCGGCCTCGTTCCGCCGTCGCCGGAACTCCTCGCGCGATTTGCCAACGCCAAGGACAGCGACCACACCTACGCCGCCGCGCTGTTCAGCACCGGCTGGTTTGTGGAATCGCTGATGACGCAGACGCTCATCGTCCACGTCATCCGCACGAATCAGATTCCGTTCATCCAGTCGCGCGCGAGCTGGCAACTCACGATGACGACCATCACCATCATGGGCATCGGCGCGATCTTGCCGTTCTCGCCGCTGGCGCGGTATCTGGGCTTCGTGCCGCTGCCGTGGCAGTTCTGGCCGCTGCTGGCGGTCACGCTCACCTGCTACGTTGGGCTGACACAATTGATCAAACAGTGGATGGTGAAGAAAAATTGGATTTGATTCCCGACAAAAAACCGCCGTTCCGCACCAACGAAACGGCGGTTTTTGTTTTTTAGTTTAATTTTTTACGGCGCTCAAAGCGGCTTTTTTCTTCTCCAACATTTCCTTCAACGCAGGAAAGAGCGTTTCCAAATCTTTGAAAAATTGGTCGGAATTGGTCACGCCGATTTTGTTCACCAAAACCAGCGCTTTCAACCCGGCCCTTTTTGCCCAGATGGCATCCTTCAAATCATCGGCGCGATACGCGTCCAGCACATCAAGATATTGGCCGCAAGCCTGCCGCCACAAGGCCACGGGCGCATCACCCGACGCCAACTCCGCTTTTTTTTCCAGCACGATGCCCAGCCCGACTTTTACGCGGCTGCGCAAATCCTCACTCGCCGGGCGGGCCGCGATCACCTGCGCGTAGGCATTGGTGGCCGCGTCGAACGCGCCCAGTTGCAAATCACAATCACCCAATTCGCTCAACGCCTGCGCGCCGGCTTCGTTGGTGGAATTCGCCAGAAAAATCTGCGTGAATACGTTGGTCGCCAGTTCAAAATTGGCGAACGGCCGGTTCGTGTCCGGCGAATCCATCCGCGTCAGCACGCCGCCGTAGGCGAACATCGCCTGCGTCGCCAGCGGCGGCGGACAGTTCGTGTCGTTGACGAGCTTGGTCAGATAATTCACCGCATCCGCAAAGCCCAGCCGCTGCGCCGCCGCGCGCCCGGCCATCAACTGCGCGCGGTAAAACAAGTCGGAGTTTTTCCATGCTGGCGTCTGGAAAATCAATTCGTAGTTCGTCTCCGCGCCGACAAAATTGCCGGCCCGGTAAAAATGATCCGCCACCCACCACTGCGCCAGCGGCGCGAGGCCATTCGTCGGAAACTGGGCCGCCAGCGCCGTGAACAACTGGAACGCATTCGTCTCCCACCCCGCCTGATCGTAGGCGCGGGCGAGCGAGTATTGCACCTGCGGAAACAATTCGTTCGTCGGATAATTTTTCAGCCAGGCCTCATAATTCGTGACCGCCGCCGGCCAGTTCTGCTCGCGCTCGAACGTCCGCGCCAGCGCCAGTTCCACCTGCGGCAGCAGCGGTGAACCGGGATACTGCCGCGCAAATGGCAGCAACACTTCGCGCGCTTTTTCCGGCCGGCCAAAATCCGAGAAGGCTTCACCGAGCAGCAACTGGCCGTTGTCTGCCAACTCGCTTGCGGGAAATTTTTCCAGCATCTGACGCATCGCCGCCGCCGCGCCGGCGGCATTGGTCATTTCAATGTTGGCGCGCAAAATCTGGTAGAGCGCGCGGTCGCCCAACGATTTTTCAACCTCGGGAAAATCCGCATAGCCATCCAGCACGGCCTGATAATTGGTGGTAGCGGCGGCAAAATACTTCAGCGCAAACAGGGCGTCGCCGGTCTTAAATTTCGCCACCGCCTGATCTTCCGAGACGGGCAGCCGCTGCGCCGCCGCGCGAAAATCCACCAGGCTGTTCGGGTATTGCTGCGCATTCCAGTTGCACCAGCCGCGATCCAGGCAAGCCTTGCCGATGAACGAGCTGTTGGTGAAGGTGCCGATAAACTGGTCGAAATTGGTCTGCGCAGCCGCCAGTTGATCCGATGACGCCGTGGTCAGAAATTGTTTCAGATGCAATTCCCCCAGCGTCACCAGCGCCAGTTCTGCCACCGGTGAATTCGAAAACTGCGCCAGATATTTTTCCAAGCTCGCCGCCGCATTGGTGACATCATTTTGCGCCGCCGCCAGCGCCGCGATTTTCAAGATGGCCTCGCGCTGCCGCGCCACCGGCACATCGCCGGTCAAATTTGCCGACCACGCGCCGACGGCGGCGGCGGGGAGATTTTTTTTCTCCAACACCGTGGCGTGCATCGCCACGCTTTCGGCCATTGGCCCGGCCGCTTTGGCGGACGCCATCAGGTTGGTCGTCACCGCCAGCGCCGCATCGAGGTCGTTCAAACCGAGCTTGACCTGATACCGCAGATTCAACCGCTGCCAGTCTTGTTCCGGCGCGAGCAGCTTGGGATTCAGCAAGTCCAAAAATTTTTCAGCCGCCATGAAATTGCCCTGGCTCAACTTCGATTGCGCCAGCGAAAGCCGGCCATTGCTGACCAGCGCATTGTCGGCATCCAGCTGCGCCGCGCGGGCAAAAATGCCGTTGGTGGCTTCCAGCAACGCATCGTGCCGCGCCCAGTCGGGAAACTGCGCATAGGCCGCCGCCGCCTCCACCACCGCCGTCAGGCGCAACGGCGAATCGGGAAATTTTTTGACCAGCGCGGCAAACGTCGTCGCCGCGTTAGTGTAATCCCCTTGCGCAAATTGCGCCTCGCCGAGCCAGTAAGTGAATTGATCGGCCAGACTGCCGACGCTGGGGGCGTGCGCCGTCAACAAATCAGCCGCAGCGGCGTATTTGCCCTGCTTGAACTGCGCCTGCGCCTGCGCCAGCAGCGCCGGCGGCACCTGTTCGGATTTGGGGAAATGCTGGATGAACTGCGCAAACTGCGTCTCGGCGCGGTCGTAAATTCCGTCCTGAAAAGCCGCCGCCGCCGCCGCAAACGCCCGGTCCTCGCGCGACGCAGCCAAAAGCTGCCCGCCGCCCAGAACGAGCGTGAACAAAATCAAAAGCCAGCACCGGAAAAAAGCCATGCGCCGAATCTAAACGACGCGGCGCAGTGACAAAAGCGGAAAGAAACGAAAGCCGGACGGCAGAAATTATTTTTTGGCCTTGGCCGCCTTCATTTCCTTGGCGGTTTCTTCCGTCATCTGCTGAATTTTTTGCATGATCGGCCCCATGCGCTGCTGCATGAGCGCCATGGTGTTTTTCATCAGCGCCGGCTGCTTGTCAATGAACGCCTGCCCGGCCGGCGACTGGTAAAAGGCGATGATGCCGTCAATTTCCTCCTGCGTAAATGTCTCGCGATAGACCTGAACGAAGCCATCTTTGATTTTGGCCCAGCTCAATTCGTCCTGCATGATGGCAATCATTTTGGCCTGCTGCTTGTCCATGATGGCCTGCTCGTCGGCGCTCACAGGTTTGCCTTTGGTCACCTGCTGCATACTTGTTTTCATGAAACCGTCCATCTGCGCCCAGACGGAATCCATGAGCTTGCCGGCTTTGGACAATTCCAACAGTTGATTGATGGAAGCATCCGTCGGCGGCGCGGCTTGGGTGGGAGTGGAAAAAGCCAATGCGGCGGCGATAAGAATAGCGGGGAGGAATTTCATAAGCGCGATTCTGCGCCGACCGCCCGAATTGTCAAAACTTTTCCAACCCGCCCGCTGGATTAGCCGAGGACGCTCTTCAAATAATGCCCGGTGTGGCTGCCGGCAACGTGGATGATTTTTTCCGGCGAGCCTTCGGCGACAATTTTTCCACCGCCGCTGCCGCCTTCCGGGCCGAGATCGAGAATCCAGTCCGCCGTTTTAATCACGTCCAGATTGTGCTCGATGATGACCAGCGTATTGCCGGCGTCGCGCAGACGGAACAGCACTTCCAGCAACTTCGCCACGTCGTGAAAATGCAAGCCGGTCGTCGGTTCGTCCAAAATGTAGAGCGTCTGGCCCGTCGCCTTGCGCGAAAGTTCCGTCGCCAGTTTCACGCGCTGCGCCTCGCCGCCACTCAATGTCGTCGCCTGCTGGCCAAGCCGGATGTAGCCGAGGCCCACTTCCGCCAAGGTTTGCAGCGGATCAAAAATTTTCGGCACCGCACGAAAAAATGTCACGCCCTCCTCGACCGTCATATCCAAGACATCCGCAATGTTTTTGCCTTTGTAGGAAATCTCCAGCGTCTCGCGGTTGTAGCGTTTGCCGTTGCACGCCTCGCACGTCACGTAAACCGCCGGCAGAAAATTCATTTCGATTTTGAGCACGCCGTCGCCCTCGCATTTTTCGCATCGCCCGCCCTTCACGTTGAAGCTGAAACGTCCCGGCTCATAGCCGCGCACTTTCGCCGCCGGCAGTTTGGCGAACAAATCGCGGATGTGATTGAACATGCCGGTGTAGGTCGCCGGATTGCTGCGCGGCGTGCGCCCAATCGGTGACTGGTCAATCACGATGACCTTGTCGAGCGATTCAAAACCGCGCAGCGCCTTGTGTTCGCCGGGCCGCTCCTTCGAGCCGTAAAACTTGCGGAACAGCGCGCGCTGCAGGATGTCGCTTACGAGCGTGCTCTTGCCGGAACCGCTCACGCCGGTGACGCAAGTGAACGTGCCGAGCGGAATCCGCACGTCAATGTTCTGCAAATTGTTTTCCGTCGCGCCGATGACTTCCAGCCAGCCCTTTTCTTCCGTCGGCTGGATTCTTTTTTTCGGAACCGGAATTTCCAGTTCGCCGGTGAGGTATTGGCCGGTGAGCGATTTTTTTACGGCCAGAATTTCCGGCAAAGTTCCGGCAGCCACCAATTCGCCGCCGTGAACGCCGGCGCCGGGGCCGAGATCCAAAATATAATCCGCCGCGCGAATCGTGTCCGCATCATGCTCAACGACCAAAACCGTGTTGCCCAAATCGCGCAAGCCTTTCAGCGTCGCGAGCAGCCGGTCGTTGTCGCGCTGGTGCAGGCCAATGCTCGGCTCGTCCAAAACATAAAGCACGCCGACGAGCGCCGCGCCGATTTGCGTCGCCAGCCGGATGCGCTGCGCCTCACCGCCGCTCAACGTGCCGCTTTCGCGGTCGAGCGTGAGATAATTCAGTCCAACATTGCGCAAGAAACCGAGCCGCGCGCGAATTTCCTTGATGACTTCGGCGGCAATTTTTAATTCAAATTCGGTTAGCTTCAACGCGGCAAAAAATTCGTCGGCCTTTTCCACGGACAACGCACAAACATCCATGATGGACAGGCCGGGAATTTTAATTTTCGATTTTTTATTTTTGAACTGCGATTTGTATTCCTCGCCACCGAGCGTGACGGCGAGAATTTCTGGTTTCAACCGCTTGCCGCCGCAGACATCGCAAAACTGCGGCGTCATGTATTGCTTGAGCCGGTTGCGCATGAATTCGCTTTCGCTCTCGGTCGCGAGGCGCTCCAGATTCACCAGCACGCCCTCGAACGGCCGGTCAATAGTGCTCACTTTGCCGCCGCGCCAGAATTTGAACGCCACGTTGTCCTCACCGGAGCCGTGCAGCAAAACGGTTTTGAAATTCTCCGGCAAATCCTTCCACGGCGTCTGCAAATCCACGTTGAAATGACCGGCGACACTGCGCAACATCGCCTTGTAATAAATGTTCATCCGCTTGCCCGCGCGGCGCCACGGCTGGATGGCGCTTTCCAACGGCTCGTCAAAATTCGGCACGACGAGCGCCTCGTCGAAAACCATTTTCTGACCGAGACCGTGGCAGACGGGACACGCACCGGCAGGCGCATTGAAGGAAAAATGTTTCGGCGTCGGTGGGTCGTAGCTTTTGCCGGTCGCGGGTGAACACATTTTGTTCGAGTGCAACGTTTCGATCCAATTTGTCGCGTCCGTCGCCGTCGGCAATTGATGCAACGTGAACATCACACCTTCGCCAAGGCGCAGCGCGGTCTGCACGGAATCGCCAAGGCGGACGCGGATTTTGTCGTCAATCACCAGACGGTCAACGACCGCTTCGATGTTGTGGAATTTCTTTTTGTCGAGTTTGATACGCGCGGCTTCCTCGCCCAGCTCCAGGATTTCGCCGTCCACGCGAACACGCACAAAACCTTCGCGCGCCAATCGTTCAAAAACGTCGCGGAACTCGCCTTTCTGCCGGCGCACGACCGGCGCGAGCAGCATGACTTTGGTTTTCGGCGGCAGCGCGAGGATTTTGTCCACGATGTCGCTGGTGCTTTGCGTGGAAATCGGCACGCCGGTTTCCGGGCAGTGCGCTTGGCCGATGTGCGCGAATAACAAACGCAGGTAGTCAAAAATTTCCGTGGTCGTCGCGATAATCGAGCGCGGGCTGCTGCCGGAACTTCTCTGTTCAATTGCGATCGCCGGCGAAAGTCCTTCTATGAAATCCACGTCGGGTTTCTGCAACTGGTCGAGGAACTGGCGCGCGTAGGCGGAAAGGCTCTCGACATATTTGCGCTGGCCTTCCGCGTAAATCGTGTCAAACGCCAGCGACGATTTGCCACTGCCGCTCAAGCCGGTGACGACCACCAGCTTGTCGCGCGGAATTGAGAGCGTGAGGTTTTTGAGGTTGTGTTCCCGCGCGCCGCCGATCTTGATGAATTCCTTGCTCATGTTGATGAATTTCCCGTCCACGGGAAAACTCACCCTACGCCACGCGGCGAAAAATGCAAAGCCGGAGTTGGTAAAAAATCCAAAATCCAAAATCCGAAAAGCACCACCTCGCCCCCGTTTCACGGCGGAGAGGGAGAAAAATTTTAGGGCAGCAGAATCAACTGATAGAACTTCGTAAGGAACGGCGTGTTGGTGTCGAGGAACGTGAACTGGCCGTTGGTCGAGGTGATATTTCCAAGGATCGCCGTCCAATTTGGCGGTGCGAGGTTAGTCGTCCACTGCACTTGGAACTGCTCGTTCGTCCAGCCGCTCCATTGCAAGGTCATGCCGTTGGTGCCCAGCACGACGCTGCCGAGAACGGGCAACGGATTGACAAACACGTTGATGCGGTTGGTTGCGCTCAACGGCGGTATACCGCTGTCGGTGACAATCGTGGTAATGGGGTTGGTCGTGCCGGCATTGACAAGCGACGTAATCCAAGTAATGACGCCGTTGGTGGCGTTGATGGTGACGCCGAGCGGCGGACTCACCAGCGCATAGGTCAATGTCTGCGGGGGCGAATCGCTATCCGTAGCGCTATTGGTCACGGTGAGCGTGGCGGTGGGCGTTACGAAATAATTCGTCGGTTGCGAACCGAAGACCGGCGCAGTGTTCGGCGCATTTGTCAACAGCAGCAGCCGGTAGAAACGGTTCGTGCCGAAGCTGCCGCCCGTCTGCGAGGCGTCGTCAAAGAAGTTGAACTGCGCGTTTGTTGGGTTCACCGGCACAATGGTGGGGTTGAAACTGATGCTCGGCGGATTCGTGAACGGCGTCCAGTTGACCGGCGCGAGCGATGGCGTCCATTGCACTTGGAACAAATCATTGCTCGGCGCGAACCACGTCAACAGGTAGCCGTTCGTGCCGAGGATGTTCGTTTGGACGATGCTGCTGATATTCACCAAATTAGTCGCGGACAAGATTAGATGGAAATTCACTTCTAGCGCGTTCGTCACCGCGAAACTATTAGTGTTCTGCACGCCGAGCCAATAGAGCGAGTTGGGGAATTGTAACGGCACATTGGCGGTGCCGATGACCGCCGAATTGCCGGTGCTGTTCGTGATGAGCAGCGAATCGTTGGTCGCGCCAACACTCGGCGAGGCATTGGTGGTGAGCCAGACATTCACGCCAGCGGGCGCGGCGAAGAGCAGCGTATTCGTGGCGAAGTCGGCGTTCGTCGGCACCTTGACCAGATAATAATTCACGCTGTTGCCCACGAGGACATTCGTTTGCGCTGCGCCGTTGGTGAGTGTGAGCGGCGGCAAGACGGTCACGGTGAAGGTATTCGTCGCGCTCAAGGTCTGACTGGTCAGCGCCCAGACGTTAGTGTCCATCACGGTGACAGTGACGGTGTAAGGATTGATGGAAGCCTGTTCCGGTGCCGGCGTCCAAGTGAAAATACCGTTGGTCGGGTTGACGAAGGCGTTCGTCACGCCGCCAGAAACCGACACGGAATAAGTCAGCACGTTCGTCGGCAAATCCGCGTCGCTCGCGGTGTCGGTGACGGTGAGCAAATTCGCGGCGTTGATGACGTAGTTGGTCTGGCTGGGAACATTCGCCGGCCAGAACGGCGGCGTGTTGATTTCATAGACCACCACGGTGACGGTGTTCGTGGCGCTCAAGACCGGATAGCCGTTGTCCGTAACAACCACGGTAAGCAGATTCGTGCCAAGTCCCTGCGGCTCGACGTTCGAGAACGTGATGACACCGGTGTATTGGCCGATGCTGGCCCAACTCGGCCGGTTCAACAATTTGTAGGACAAAATTTGCGCGGGAACATTCGTGTCCGACGCCGCGTTGGTGAACAGCACGTTCGCCGGTTGGTTGGTCAGGAGGAAAATCGTCACCGTCGGCGAATTCGTCCAGAACGGCGCGTTGTTGGTCTGGTTCAAGCCAAACAATGAAGTAAGCGCGAGGCTGTGGAAACCGCCGCCGCCGCTGCCGGCGATGGCAAAAGTATTGGACAAATTAGTGGTGGCAAAAACCGGATTCTGGCCGGCGCTGCTGTCGCCCCACTGTGTCACCGTGCCGTCGTTTCTCAAGGCGAGGCTGTGGAAACCGCCACAGGCAATGGCGATAAAATTGCTTCCGGTCTGGGTATTCGTCTGGCCGAGCGAATTGTCACCCCACGCGATAATCGTGCCGTCGTTCTTCAGCGCCACGCTGTGCGATTCGCCACCGGCAACCGCGACCACGTTACTCAAACCGGCGGGAACATTCGTCTGGCCGTAGGAATTGTCGCCCCAAGCGACCAAGGTGCCGTCATTCTTCAAGGCAAGACTGTGATAACCACCCGACGCGATGGAGACAATGTTGCTCAAGCCAGCCGGCAGATTGGTCTGGCCGGCCAGATTGTTGCCCCACGGCACCACGGTGCCATCATCGCGCAATGCTAGGCAATGCCAGTCGCCGCTGACCGCCAGCACGGCGTTGGTCAACGTCGCCGGCACATTCGTCTGATGGAACTGATTGGAACCCCAGACAATCACGCTGCGATCGCGGCGCAACGCGAGACCATCCTTGTAACCACCGCTAACGGACACGGCGTTGGTCAGGCCCGCCGGCACATTCGTCTGGCCGAAAATATCATCGCCCCACGCGACCACCGTGCCGTTATTGTTCAGCGCGATGCTGAAGTCGTAGCCCGCACCGATGGCGGTGACGAGATTGGTCAAACCGGTCGGAATCGGCACGGTCTGGCCGAGGAAGTCCGCGCCCCACGCGACGACGTTGCCCTGATCAAAAATCCGATCGAAGCCAAAGGTCACGCCGACGGCGTTGCTGGCGACGAGGCGATAATGGTAAGGCAGATTCACCGTCAAACCGGTGACGGTGCTGGCGGTATAAATCACGTTGAAATTAAAATTCGAGCCAACCACGGACGCCGGCGTGACGAGGCCGTAGTTGGTGCTGGTGCCCCATTGGAACCACGCGGTCGTTGGCAGACCGTTCGGCGTCACCATGCCGTCGAGCTGCGCGCTCTGGCCGTTGGCCGACTGCGCTGGCTCGGTATAGGCAAACGGCAACGACACTGGCGTAACGGTGATGGTGAAATAATTTGTCGCGGACAAAACCTGATTCGTCAGCGCGTAGGCATTGGTGTCCGTCACAATCGTCTCGAAGGTGTAAACGCCCGGCGTCTGCGCCAGCGTGGGCGTCCAGGTAATGATGCCATTCGTATCAATCACGGCATTGGTGATGGCGGGCGAATTCGTGATGATCAACTGATACGTCAGCGGATTCGTCGGCAAATCCGCATCCAGCGCGGTGTTGCTAACGACCAACGTGGTCAGGCCGGGGATGGTGTAGTTCGTCTGGCTCGGCGTGTTCGTCGGCCAATACGGCGGCGTGTTCACCTCGTTCACCGTCACGGTGAAACTATTGGTCGCGCTGGTCGGCGGCGCGTTGGTGTCCGTCGCGATGGTGGTGATGGTATAAACGCCCGGCCCCTGCGCCTCGCTCGGTATCCAAGTGATGACGCCGTTGGTGTCAATGGCAGGCGCGGTGTTGGTGGTGTTGGCAAAACTATTTGTCCAACCGAGAAGGTTCATCGCGTTGGTATTGACCGTGAGGAACACCGAATAATTTAACGCGTCGGCGGGATTCGGCGGCGTGGCATTGTTCGTCACGGTGAGCAGCGTCAGTTCGTTGAGGTTGGTGTCCGCCGGTGTGCCGACAAAGATCGGGCCGACCAGTTCCGTCACGAGGATGGTGTAGCTGACCGGCGCGCCGGAGGCGTTGGAAACCGCGAGATACCACCAGCCGTTCGTGAACGACACCGGCGCGGTGTTCGTGAGCACGAGAATCAGCTCGTTCGTGGTGCCGCCATTGGTGCTGGTGTCCGACGGCGTGCCGAGCATTGGCAGTGGCAAGCCATAACGCGCATACAAATTGACATCGCCGGACGGATTCAGGATTTCATATTTCACGCCGTAGCAATTGGTCGAAACATCGTAGCGATAATAGTCCAAGCCGGTCGTCACCGTCAGGTTGGTGTAAGGCACCAAGTTGGTCAGCGTGATGATGGTGCCGGTCGTCACCGGCACGCTGCTGACAACGACGCTCACTGTCACCGGGCCGAAGTAGGCCATCGTGTCGGTGTTCGTGATGTAATAATCAAACGACGCATACGGCGACGCGTTCGTCGGCGTGAAGATGGCGATGCTGTTGCTCAACGGCCCGGTGTTGGTGACGGAGCCGAGGACATTCGTGAGATACACCGTGCCATTGACCGCGTTGGTCACGAAGAAAGCCAGATGGCCGGTGTTGCCGGACAGTTTGTAAAGATCCACGGCCACGGGGCCGTTATTGGTCGTGACCGCGTGCGGCCCGGCCAGCCAGTTGAGGTATTCCTCCAAGTCCGAGTAACCGGGCGAATGGGTTGACGGCAAAAAGTCGCTCGCATTCGTCGGATCCTGACCAAAAGTAATTTCCCAATAATCAGGAATACCGTCCTGATCCGAATCCAGCGGCGGGGCCGTGGAAGCCAGCGCGGGCCAGCCGCCCACCTGAGTTTGCGAACTGATAATCGTGCCGGTCTGTGTGCGAACGCCGTTGACGATGTTTGTGTCCGCCGCATCGCGTGCCATCAGCGCGTTGCCGGCAAACGCCAGCACCCGCTCATAAGCCTTGAAAGCCTCGTCCGTGCCCACGCGCACCAGCGGCAGCGGCACGGTCAACTGGGTAATCTGGTTGGTAATCCGGTTGGTGAACATCTCCCACTGCGTGTAGCCGCCGTTCAGCACACCATCATAGTTCGTATCAATGAGGTTGTTTGTCTGGAACATCCAAGTGTTGGTGCTGCCGCTGTGAAACGCGATCCACGGCTGGAACGAATGCGGCCCGGCGATGAGATAATTGCAGGTGTAATTAAGCTGGTTGGTGGCCCCGTTGGGATTATTCGTGGGATCCACGGACGAGAAACCGGAGTTGGTGCCCCAGTTGTAAATCACGTTGTTCACGAAATCGAGACTCACGTTGTCGGCCAGATGCGGGCTGCCGGCGTTATTGTCCGCGTAAAGATTGTGATGAAAACTCAACGAGCCGTGGCCGAGGCGGAGTTGCGTGCCGTCGAATAAATCGCTGGCGCTGGTATCATACAACTGTTCCGCAATCACGGACCATTGCACCGTTAGGTTCGTCGAGTCCAAGGCAGATACCACCTGCCGAGGCGCCCACGTCGCGGAAACGTGGTCGGCAATCAAATTCGACGCCGTGATAAACCGGAGCGCGTCGAAGCCGTTCGTGTCGCCGGGCCGGAAGCGAAGATAGCGAATGATGACATCGTGCGCATTGGTCACCGACGTTTCCCAACCCGCCACCGTGATGCCGTCGCCCGGCGCGGTCTGGCCGGCGAGCGTCAGATATGAATTGGTGATGACCAGCCGCGACTGCAAATAAATCGTGCCGGAGACATCAAAAATCACCGTGCGATTGTTGGCGCTGACGGCATCACGCAAACTGCCGTAGCCAGAATCGTTCAAATTGAAAACGTGATAAACCGAGCCGATCACGCCAGCGTGACCCGCGCCCACCGCGCCGCCGCCGGAACCTTCCGCGCCGGGGAACGCCGGGAAATAACCGTTCGTGTCAATCGAGGCGACAATCGTGTAGCTGATGTTCGTAATCTCGTGGTTCGGCACGCCGAGATACCAGTCGGCGATGAGATTCGTCAGCGCCGCGTTGGTGTAAACCCAGATCATTTCCGCACTACGGCCAGGATTCTGGCTGCTCTGGTAAAACGGCGGAGACAGCGGCAACGCGTTGGTCTGCAAGGTCAGATCGCCGTTGCCGCTCAAGTCATAAAGCTCGAAGCGCAAACCCGACACCGCGTTGGTGACGTGGAAGCGGAAGAAATTGGTCAGCGCCGCGCCCGGCCCGGCGGTGAAGGTGAACGGCACGACGTTGGTCAGATCAATGATGGTCGGTGTGGGCGTGTCCAGTTCCTTCGCCAGCACGGTGTAGTTAACCGCGCCGCTGTCGCGCTTGATGACGCCGAGATACCACGTTCCTGCCGTGAGCGGCACCGGAAAGGAATTGGTCAGCACATAAATATTTTCATCCGCATTGGTCGCATTGAAGCTGCCGTAGTCGGTGTTCGTCAGCGTCGGCAATGGCACGCCCTTGCGAATGACGAGGTCGGCATTGCTGCTCATTTTCAGCAACTGGAACGTGGCCTCATACGCGTTGCTGGTGACGTTGAACGAGAAGTAGCGCAGCGCGTCGCTCGCGGCGAGCGTGCCGGAGTAAGGAATGCCGTTGGTGAGCGCCGTGATGTCGTAATCCACTTCCAACACCACCGAGGCGGCGTGGATTCCGGAATTGCGAACGCCAAGATAATACGTTGTGCCGGCCTGATTCGCCGCCGTGAACGGCAAGGGCGAATTGACCGCCAGCACCGGCAAGCCAACGCCGCCAGTGGAAGCCGTCAACAAAGTCTGGTCGCCGGGATTGCTGCCGGTCGGCAGATTGGTCGGATTGAAAAGTAAGTCCACCGCCACATCGGACGAGACGAGAATGTTCGTGGCCAACTTCGCCCACGCTGGCACGTTCACCTGATAATAAACCGTCTGGCCCGGTCCGACAGTGCTGGCCGTTGGCGTCTGCGGCATCAGCGTGGCCGAGATTTGCGCATTGGACACGAGGATGAAATTCAACTGCCAGTTCACCAGCGACGAGAAGTTGGTGACATACGCGCCGACGCGGTTGTCCCAAACCTGCAACTGCCAATCACCATTGGCTTGGGTGCCGGTGAGGGCATCGTTCAGCGATTGTTCCGGCAGGTAATAAAGATTCGTCAACGGAGCCTCGGAGACGGCGAAGTTATCCAACAGGATGCCCGGTTCCACGCCAGTGATGCGCAGCGGCATGGTGTTGGAAGTCGCCGTGAAAGTGTAACTGTTTTGTTCCCATTGATTGTTCACGCCAAAAATCAAATTGCTGGTGGTGCCAAAAACCACTTCCGCCTCGGCCAAGCCAGGTTCCGGCGTGACCGACGGATCAAACTTGCCGGTCAACCCGTTCGTGGCCGTCGCCGAAAGCCGGTAAATCGCGGCAATTTCCGCGCCAGACAAGGCGCGTTTGTAAATGCTCATTTCATCCATCTCGCCGCCGAAATAATTGTTCGTGCACAGCGTCATGTCGCGGCCCAGCAACACATCGCCGTCCGTCTTCGGCACAAACGGCGCGAACACACCGCCCGGCATAAAGAGATTCGTGGTGGCGACGTTGGTGCCGTTCAGATAAAGCATGGCGAGGCCGCTGTTGGTGTCGAAGGTCAGCGCGACGTGCTGGAAGACGTTGCTTTGGATCAGGCCGGGCGCGGAATAGACCTCGTGCCAGACATTGCTGGTGTCAATGAGGTTCGCGTAAAGGCAGCCGTTGGTGCTGACGAGCTGGTTCGTGCCGCCGGGCATGGAGTTGGTGACGGACACCCAAAACTGCACGCCGTTGGTCTGGATTTGATTCACCTCGACCACGCCATAGACGATGTTCGTCGCCGCCGAACCCTGAACGAAACCATTATTGTCCGCCAGCATCCAGAGGCTCGCAGGCAGATTGGTTTCGCCCCGCATAAAGGTGTAATGGCGCGTGCCACTCGTATTGTCAGGCTGGCCGCTCATCCAGTTTGTGTAGGCGATGTTCGTCAATCCGCTTGACCAGACGAACGTCGCGTCGGCTTTGTTCGTCAAACCAAGCCACAAATTACGGTTCACATCGCCATAATCGGCGAAATTATCGAAGACCCAGCTCTGTTCATTCGCAGTGTCCAGCGTCACCAGATGGCCGCCAAGTTCGGTGGCCCACAATTCGGAAGTCGTCCAGTTGGTCGCGCCGAGCAGGTAATAATAATGCTCGGTCGCGCGATCCAAATACGGGCCGGCGAGGATGACGATATTCGTCACCGCCGTGTTGGTCGGCACATGGGCGAGCCACTCGACGAGCGGCTGCGGATGCGCCACGTTGGTGGGATTAATCCAACCTTCGACGGTGAAGCCGCCGCCCTTGCCCACGTCCAGCGACGGATTCTGCGGAATCTGCACATAGGTGTTCGTGCCGGCGAACTCAAATTGTTCACCCGCATCCTGAAAGCCAAAGGCCTGCCCGACTTCGCCCGCCGGGAAATTAAACCGCCCGACCAGCGTGCCGTTGTTGGCGTTCTTTTCCGGGTCAGAACTATCGGTGGCATCGCCCTCGCCGCGCCACCAGCTCGCAATGCCGGGACCGCGATACCAGAAGGTCACGTTGTAAATCCGGCCCGGCACCGTGGCGATATCGCGCGTAATCGTGCCGTTGGCGAGCGCCAGCAGATTCGTGCCGACGTTGTCGCCAATGGAATCGGAGGGATCGGTGACAACGCTCACCTCGTTGCTGACCAGCGTCACCACGTTGGTCACTTGCACATACTGGTCGTTGGTGATGTTGAAAACGGTGCTGACCGTGACCAGATTGGTCGGCAGATTCCAGCCGCCGAACGCATCGTAAATGTTGGCCGGCGCAAAATAATTTCCGTTGGTCGCCAACTCGAAGTCACACAGCGTGTAGTTGGATGATACTTCATCAAAGCTGAACGGCGTCGGCGCAAACTTGATGGGCAGATTCGCAAGGTTGGTGTCGTCGGTGAATTCCAAATACTCGTAATTGGTCATCGGCGCGCCGGCGGTGTAGGTCCAATCATCACCATTGATGGCATACGGATTACCGAACTGGTTCATGATAATGGTAATGTTGGTGTAACCGGGCGGGACGCTGACGTTGATGCTTGTCGGCGTGTAAGGACCACCAGCCGGGCCGTTATTGGTAAATCCGGTATCGTAGATAAAATACGGCGAATTGGTATAAAAAGTAGTCGGGTCGCTGCCACCATAAACCGTCATTTCATCCACCACATGATAGAAGTCATAGGTAATCGGCACCGTCTCACCCAGAATCGAGACGCCCAGATAATTGGTGTTGGGCGCGGCGTGGCCGGAGGCGGTGGTGTTCAGAATGTTGGTATAAACAAACATCATCCCGGCGCCGTTGGTATCCGTGCCGCCGCGATTTTCCATCAACAGCACGCGCTGGCCGGTCGGGCTGACCAGCGTAAAAGTCAGATCCGAAATGCGCGGCGAATTCACCACCAAGCCGACGCTCACCGACGAGATGAGCTGCGTGACCGTATTCGGCACGGTGATGGTGGAAGTGGACACCGCATCGTCCAGCAACGGCGTGGACAACCCGCTGGCGTAGTCGAAATTATTATTCGCCCCGGAGTCATAGCCCAGCGTGTAGCTCAACCACACATTCGTCGAATCCGTCGCATCCGGATTATAGAGGCCGTAAAAATAGCGGCCCATGTTCAGCGGCGGCCCCACGGAAATATCCGTGCCGGGCAAAGTGCCGGTGGGATAGTTGCCGCTGATGCAGTGAATCAGGTCGGACTCCTGATCGTAATCGGTCAGCGTCGGATCATTGCCAAATTTTTCATACAACTGGAGCGGCAGCGGCACCGCCGTGGGCGGATGGTTTGTCGCGGCAATCGTCAGGTTGGTGTAGCCCGCCCCGACGTCCACATAATCGAAATACCAGCCGTGGGCCGGCACCGTCACGACAATGGTCTCCCCATTCTTGAGCACCCGATGCGGCTGAATAAACATAGTCCCCGCCAGCGAACCAATAAAAGCCGGGGCATTGTCCGCTGCGTGCAAAAGCCAGACACCATTCTCGGAAAAGGTTCGGAAATTATTCAGGCTGCCCGGCCCGTCGGATGGTTGCGAACCGGCCACGCCGCCCTGCGCGCTGTCGTCATAAATCTGCGTGTAAGTGCCGGGCGCATTGGGCGAATCGTGGTTCAACAGCACCGCCTGTTTGTTGCCGCCACCCGCCGAATGATCGAGGGCGATCACCAAGTCGCCGACATTTTGCTGGAAGAGAACATTGGTCACGATGAGCCGGTTGACCTTGCTGGTTCCGAGACAGATGCCCAGAAAATTCGTATAGCCGGGATGCACCGCGTCGCCATCGGGAATGGGGCCAGACATGAAGACAACCGGCATGGGGCCATTCGTCGGCGGCGGCAGGCCAACATTGCTGAAATCCACATAAAAATCGTATTCCGCCGCCATCTGATCCTCGGATTTTACACCGACATAATATACCTCGCCCGGCGTGGAATGGGTGAGATAGACGATTTCTGATCCGCCTCGCCCCAGCGACACGCCGCTGGAAACCGAGCCGGCCAGACAGTTGGCAATCGCCGCCGGATTCAGATTCGTCAGCGACGAATCCGTGGTCACATAAAGATCAATGTCCGCCTCCGGACGCGTGGCGTTGTCCGCCCCCAGCGGATTCAACACGCCTTCACGCGGCACCGACAGCGTCGGTGGCAGGAACGTGACGAACAAGGCATTCGTAAAATCCGCCGCCGCGCCGTTGTTCGTCACGACATAGAAATGCCATTGGTTCGTCATGCCCAGCGTGACCACGCCGTTGGGTCCCCAGCCGGTGTTGTTGCCGAGCGCTTCTTGAGCCGTGCCCAGCAACGGCGAACTGGCCCCGACGTGCTGGTGAATCAGCGGTGTGCCGGCGTTGGTCACAATCGTAATCCGCTGGTCGGAGGTGGGCTGAATCGTCGCCAGACTGGAGGTGAGCGTGAAGCCGTTGGTGTTGGCGCTGTCACCGCTGGAGATGACCAGCGCAAAATCCTGCACGATGTTCGGCGCGAAATTGCCCGTCACGTCATTGGTCTGCGCGGTGACGGCGTTCACATTCACGGCACGGCCGAAAACGGTGATGGAGAAATTCGTGCCGACATTCGGCGGCAGGAACACGTTTTCAATGTTGTTAATCTCGTCCAAGTTCGGCGGCAGGTTGGTGTCGGTCGGCGTGTTGTAAATATGGTTGGCCCCGATGTCATTGCCGTAGAACACCAGCGGATTCGCCGGGTCGTCGAGATTGGTGACGACCAAGTCGAGGTTGTTGACGAGCTTGATGGCGGCGGCGGGATTGCCCGGCGGATCCGTCCACGCCAGCGTCACGCGCAACGGCAGCGAGGCGGCAACGGAAGAAACCGCGAGGTTGTAAGTCACGGCGTCACCGGTCGCGAGCGCATTGGTCGGGCTTTGATCCAGAAAGAAAATGGCCTTGCCGCCGGGCGCAGAATTGGTGAGCGAGGCGGGAATCGAGTTGGGCAAATTGATCAAACCCCAGCCTTCGTAGTTGAGGTTGTTCTGCACTTGGAAATCATAGGTGCCGGTCGGCCGCGCGCCGTTGATGAGCATCGCCTTGAGCAAGGCCGGGCTGGGCGTCTGGTGCCGCGTGTTGATGAAATAATCCGCCATCAACGCCAGCACGCCGGAAGCATCCGCCGCCGCCATGCTCGTGCCGCCCGCGATGTTTTCAAGGTTCTCCATCCCTTCGTAGCAGTAATACGGCCCCAGCTTATCGTCCAAACCCAGCAACTGCTGGTAATAATCGCCCTGCACATTGGTGGTGAGCACCGTCACCCGCAAATTGTAATTCAACGTCGTCGTCCCGTTGTTACCCACGCCGAAATAAATCGTGTTGTCTAGGATGGCTTGAAGTCCACTGATCGCCCCGCCGTTGTCGGGCGGGATGGACACGCCGTCCACCGTCGTCAGGATGTCAAAATTATTCGTGTCCGGCGCGCCGTTCAAGGCCACATAGACCGGGATGTTCGCCGGAAACGGCGTGGCCGACTGCGCGTTTGGCAATACCTGAATGATCACGCCCAAGGCGTTTGGCGGAACATACAAACTGTAGGAAGCGTTCAACGAGCCGGCTCCGACAGTTTGTAAATCGTAAGTTACCGAGTCGTAATTGGTCGGGTTCAAGAAAGCATTCGTGTCCCACAGGCTCGAACGCGTCGAAACCACAAACGTCCCCGGGGCCACCACGTCCGGCTTGAAACGGCCATACGTTCCTTCCGTGCCGATGCCCACGTTGCCGCGCGATGAATAGCCTGGCACGAGATAGCTGGTGCTGGTCATGTCTTTCCAAGGCTGCGTCTGGTTAGTCACGCCGTCCACCACCACCGTCACGATGTTCGTGATGTTGCGCAACTGTTCCAGCGCGCCGACCGTGATGACGTTTTTGGCGGTGCCCGGCGATTCCACGCTGTCGGCATTGCCGCCCACGCCGGTGGCGTCGTCGCCCCCGCCGCTGTTGCCCGCTGAAAACACAAACAGCACGGGCTGCGACCCGGTCAACTCCGGCACGGCGTCGCGCGTGGCCGCATCGTAACTTGCCGCCGCCAAATCGTAGCCGGCGGCGCCGTTGTTCCAACTGTTGTTTGAGATGAGCGCGTTCGTCAACGCCGCCGTCTCCTGCAACACCGATTCCGAATACGCGCCGCGCCGCATCGAGAACAGCGTGGCCAGCGGCGCCTTGCCGCGAAAATCCGCGTTCGTGACCGAACCACGCGCTCCAGAACCCACTGTAAAACTCTTGCTGCCATTGCCCGCGATGATGCCCGCGACGTGGGTGCCGTGGCCGGTGGTGTCCAACAAATCGTTGGCCGCCAGCCCCAGCACGCGCACCGGCGGGTTGCCCGGCGTGGTCGGGTTGCCGCCCGTGGTGAAGTCAGGATGCGTCGCGTCCACGCCGGAATCCACCACGGCCACGGTGACATTGACCCCGGTCAGGCCAAGGTAATTGGTCGTCGTCAACGTGTCCGTCGCCACGCCCACCGTCACGCGCGACAAATCATTCGCCGGCTTGCGCTCGCGGGCTGGCTCGATGATTTGCACGCCCGGCAGTTGCCCCAGCGCAATCCAGTCCGTCGGCGGCTGCACCCGCACCACCGCGCCGAACGGCGAACGATCCCGTGCCAAAATTGCGCCGCCCATTTTTTCAATCTGCGCCTCTGTGTCCGCCGCGCCAGCGCTGAACAAACCCAGCGTCAATTGCGTTCCCGGCGGCAAGGGCTTTTGCGCCACCGCGAGGCCGAGCAGCGACGGCTGCAATTTGTAATACGGTTCATACGGCAGCACCGCCTGCACCAGCGGACTTGCCGCCAGCAAGCCGGCCTCGTTGGCGGTGGCCTTGACAAGATAGGCGTTGTTCGGAATGTAGGAAACCATCTGCGCACCCGCCGCCGTCAGCAGCGCGCGGAACGGCGCGTTCACCAAGCCGCGCGCTTGCACGATGTAGGCGCCGGGTTTGGCCCCGGCCTTGAGGTGCGCCGGGATGTTCAAAGCCAGCCGCGCGTCGGTGTCAATCAAGGCGTTCTCCAACAGAATCGCGTGGGGCTTCGTGGTCAACTGGCCCAGCGATTGAGTCGTGTTCGTCAACCGAAACGCCAGCGGGTTGGTGAGGTTGAGCGTGGAAACGTGCAGCGGCGCGGACAGTGCGGCGACCCCGGCGGCAGCAACCGCCGTTGCGCGGGGCGCGGCGGCTTTAGCCGTCCGCCCGGCGGGATTGTGCGCGGGCCAGAAAAACCAAGACGCTGCCAGCGACAGCAGGCATAACACTAAAATTACTTTACGCATAAATTGAACCGCCAAGACGCCAAGAACGCCAAGCCGGATTATTACTTTGTTAATTGCTCTTCAAATGATCCATTCGCCCGGGCGCACTTGGCACCTTGGCGTTTTGTTGATTCGTGCAAACCACGCGCTGCACACCGTCTTTCAAAAGCGGGACATTAAAATTTATCAGCAGCCCCAGCGACAAACCGGTAGCCTTCAAATAGGAAATGACCTGCGCCTTGTGGATGGCTGCCAGTTCCTCGACCGTTTTCAATTCAACCACCAACTGTTCGCCGACCAGTAAATCCAACCGGTGTTTGCCAATCACTCGGCCCTTGTAAACCACGCCGATTTCTTTTTGCCGCACGAACGCAAGCCCGGCATCGGCCAGCTCCAGAGTCAAAGCTTCTTCATAAATGCTTTCAAGAAAACCGGGGCCGAGCTGGCGATGCACTTCAATCGCCGCGCCAATCACGACGTGCGCCAGTTCATCCGCTCTTTTGTCCGGCTCGGCAAAGGTATTCATATGATAAACCGCCAGGTCGCCAAGAACGCCAAGGTTATTAAATAGAAACAAGCAGAATCCCGCTTCATCAGCTTGGCGCACTTGGCGGCTTGGCGGTTATTAAACTTGGCGTTCATGGCGGCTTGGCGGTTAAAAATTCTAGTTCGGCGGCAGCGGATTGAAACTTTCCACCACCGTCGAGTAATTCGTGCCGGTCGCCGTGACGTGGCGATCCACGCGGATGATCGCGCGGGCGGCGCTTTCCGCCGTGATCTGGTAATTGGTGCACAGGCCGAAATAATTTCCGCTGGCCGTCACCAGCGAGTTCGCCGCCGGGCGCAGCGTCTGGCCGTAGCAATACACCACATAGCGCGGCGTGCTGCCCGCGCGCAACAAGCCGAGCGCCTGTTGCGGCAGCCATTCATACAGCGCATCCGAGATGCCGTATTTGGCTTGGGCCGGATCCGCCAAGTTCAGGAACGGCGATTGTTCCGTGAGCAGCGGCGCGCTCAAGACATCGCCGATGTGTTCAAAGGTGCCGACCAAGCCGTCGCTGTTGGTATAAACCGACCGGGCCGCGTTGATGCTGTTGACGATTTGCCCCAGCGGCGAACTGCTGCCCGCCACCCCGGCGGGATCCATCGTGAAATAAGTGGGCACGGACCGGCTGCCGGTGGTCGGGTTGACGGTGCTGTTGGACAACACGACCATGCCGCCGAACACCGCGCTCCACGCCGCGAGGTGCGTCTGGTTGACGGGCAAGGTGCCGCGCGCAGAGTTGTCGTTGAAACGCGTGGTGAACAAATCAAACAACTGCCGGTCCTGCAACGGCCCGCTGTTGACGGCATCGAAGTTGTGGCCGAAAACGGTTTGGGCCGTGTCGCCTGTCCACTTCGTCCAAAGGTTGGTGCCGATGTTGTTGCCCAAATTGTCGGTCATATGCAGGATGTTGTGCGCCTTGAGATAAACGGTCTGCCACGGCGTGCCGCGATGGACGCGGCCCAGCCAGCCGAGGGCGGGATACTGGTTGCCCGGAAAATCCCAGTTATCCGAACCCCACGCCAGCGGGTCTTTGAGCATCAGATTGGTGGCGGTTTCCGTGAAGTAACTAACTTCACCGGGAGTGGGATTATTATTTAGGGGATAACCGCCCCACGGCTGATAATTCTTGTTCACATCGCCGATGGTGACCGGAGACATCAATGAACCAGCCGGCGGCGGCATATTGTATTTGGTGGTCACTCCCAAGTCGGCTGACGGCACCATATCGCTGACCAGATAATGCACCAACGGGTCATTGGCTTGCAAAGCTGTGTAATTGATCACATATCTCGTCGGCGCGTAAGGAGCCTGTATGACCGACAAATGATTTGAGCTTGTGGCTCCCAGATAAGTGTTCCAAGCAGCCACGCTGGCAGTGTCCGTCCATTTACGTCCCAGCATGAAGGCCTGAAAACTAGCCTGCTGCTGTGTTACGGTGCCGCCGAGCGACGCGGCATCAGGATCCCCATTCCATGCATCGTCCTCTTTCGGCGGTCCTAGCGGAAGTTTATTGCCCATGGAAATGCGGATTTGATTTTCAACGCCATAAGGCACATGCGTAATCGGATTAGTCTTCGCATTCCACACGCCCACATTGTTGCCACCCGAATCATCGCTGAAAATATCCTTTACCAAATCACGCGTGTATTCCTGTTTGTAATGGGCGTAGTCCACAACCCGGTAAACGCCATTGGTGTAGTCCAGCAAATACACCTGCAACCGGTTGGTGACCAACTCGCCGAAATGCGGGATGGTCAGATTCACATTGTTGGTTTCAAAATTCTGCGACACAAAACCGGGATAGAAATAGTTCGTCGCCACAAATCCCGGCGGAGTGCCTAAAGAGTTAACTTTAGAGTTAATCGGCGGCGCGAGAAAACCGGGTGGGTCATAAGTCGGCGGCGTGGCAGTGGGCGTGCGATACACCATGTTGGCTAGGAACGGAACCGCAAAGACATTGGTAACAAATGAGGCTGGTGCGGCGTGCCCATTCACCACATTCGCCCCCGGCCAGTTATTCTTGATGAAGGCAAATGGATTGTAGGCAAAATCGTAAGGGTTGGCATAAACCAGCGGCAGCGAGGTGTAGTTTTCATCGTTGGTAATCACCACCGACAGGTTCAACCGCACCTGCCCGTAAATCGTGCCGTTGTAATTCGAGTTGTAGGAATTCCAGAAATCGTAACCGACACCGTCGGAAACATCCATGACATACATCTGGTTCGTGCCGGTGACCTTATATGGCAGGTTGTTGGTATCGCGCGTAAACCGCAAACGCCGTGTCAGGCCGACGGAATTGGCGACGGTAAAATTATTGAAGTTCGGAAAACCTTTCTTGGCCCCGATGATCCACGGCACGCCATAGACATTCACCGCCAGATTGTTCACCACGCCATTGGTCAGGGCCAGCACCTGAATGTCCGTCGGCGGGGCGAGTTGCGGGTCGTCCGGCCCCGCCACCGTGTCCGGCCCGGACGCGCTCGCCAGAATGGTGAAGCCGGAAATATAGACGTTGGTGCCCAGGCCGCCGGCATCGCGCGAGAACAGCGGACGGAAGACGGAAGGATAATCGTGCGGCAGCGTGAGCGCGCGGTTGGTGGAGGCGTCGTAAATATTCGCCGCGAGCTGGAGCAGCCGGTTGACGGCGGGCGTGTAAACGAACTGGCCGTTGACATACACCGGGATGTTCGTGATGCCAAACGCCTGCGTGGTCAGGGCACCGTAGGTGTTGGTGTAATCGCCCCGATTCGCGGCCAGCCAGTTGGCGGTGTAATTGCGCAGCAACCGGTCGGCGGCGGCGTGGAAGAAATTCGTGGCCGCCCACGGCACCAAATTGGTTTCCGCGCCGTTGACGATGGCGATGTTCGTCACCATGCCGGTGCCATCATATTGCACGACGGCGTTGGAGTAATTCAGGTTCAGCTTGCCGTCATCCGCCGTCGAGTCGGTGCCAAGCTGGTCGAGCATCCGGTAAAGCGTGTAGCGGTCGTAGGTGGACGTGCCGTAGCCGGTGCCTTGCAAATGGGCGGGGAAATTGCCGAGGAAATTATTGCCGCCAAACACGTCGGACAGGATGGAATAGAAACGGTTGGTGTTGTCCGAACCGGCCCACGACCAAGTGGCGGCGTTGTTGTCGCCGCCCGCCGTCAACAGCGGAAAATCGGCATTGGTATCCACCGTCGTCTGCAGCGACCCGTCGCTGTAAGCATCAATGGTGTCGTAAGGAAAAACATTGGCGGCGTTGAAATTCAGCGACTGGTTGGCGGTGAACAGGCTGCCGTAATTGAAATTGTAGCGCCACGAAAGCACGGCGCGGGCATCTTCAAAAGCGTAGCCGGCGTTGGCGCTGCTGCCGGCCTGATTGTATTGATAAAAAAGACTCGGCGCACCAATCACCTGACCCCAAACGTTCGTATTCAAGTCGGCCAGAAACGACGCCAGATTCAATTCCCACGAGCCGACGCCTTGATTGCGAATGAAGCCGTCGCCGTAGCCGCCCGGCAGGGAACCACTCGGCAAATTCACCTTGAGCGTGGCGGCTTGGTTGTGAATGAAATTCAAGTCCAGCGAATTGCCGATGGGCTGCGCCAGAAAAGCGTAGCGCGCGACGAAATGATTGTTCGGCCCGTGCGGCTGGTCGGGCCGTTCCAACACACCCACCCATTCCGGATCGCCCACTTCAAAAATCAGCGGACTGCCGTTCGCATCCAAGATGGCGTTGCCCAAATTGTCCAGATTCGTCACCCAGCCATTCGCCTCAAACTTGCCATTGCGATTCACGTCGAGCCAGAACCGGAAATCCGTCAGGCCGTTGTTGGGATTGCGAACGAACACCGGCGCGCGCGGCAACAAATAGAGATTGGCAATGTTCAAGTTCCGGTCGGCCAACGTCGCAAACGCCGGCGAATGGGCGGCATCGTTGTAATAATCGTAGTTGACGTTCGTCGGGTTGCTGATGCCACCTGCAAAGCCCGCCGCATTGATATAATTCGTCGAGACGAGCAAATTAAAATCAAACGCGCCGAGGTTGGTGGTGGTGAGGATGTTCGCGGCGACCTGCGCCTGGGCCGCCGCCAGCGCGACGTCGGTGGCGAGCCGCGCGGTGGCCGTGTCGGTGGTGGTAGTCACGGCGTTGCGCTCGCGCCGCGCGATGGCTAAAAATGCCACCGCCATCACCAGCGTCACCGCCAGCATGATGAGCGTGATGATCAGCGCCATGCCCGCGCGGGCATTGCCAATGGCCAATTGCCGATTGTCAATTTGGCAACGGCACGGCGCGGACGAACGGCCGGCGCTCCGGGAAATTGGAAATTGGAAATTGGAAATTGGAAATTTCATGGTTGGTAGGCCGTGGGGTCAACGTTCGGGATGTTCACGCGCTGCCGGAACAGGTGGACGGCACCGGACTGCTGCGCCAGAAAATTGAGCTGCGCCGCCAAGCCGTGCGGCAGCGATTCCGCCCGCGCCAGCACCCGATCTTCCAACACGCCCACTTCCAGTTCCACCGCCGCCGGCACGGTGTTGCTGAACATATAAAGCTGCGCCTCGCCATAGCCGTAGCCGACGTTGGGCGGATAATACAGCGTGGTGTTCAGCGCGTTGGTGTAGGGATGATAATTGCCATTCACCCAACCGTCATTGATCCACCGGCCATTCGGATCCTGGGCGCGCACCGTGAGCTGCACCACGCCGTCAATCAGGTGGCTCATGTTCGTCCACTGCGAAAATTGAACCGCGTTGAAAAAATTATTGTAAAGCGTCAGCGGGCTGGTCTGAACATTGGTCTCGCCGTAAAAGCGGTAGAGCGGATACAGGTCGGTGGAATTGGTGTGATCCACGACGTAGCCGATGCCAATCCACTTGGTGTTCTGCCGGCTCAACACAAAGAAATAATTCAACAGGTTGGTGCGTTGCAACGTGCTGCCCGGCAGGTTTTGCAACAGCGGCGCGTAAGCCGCCGAATAAGAAGAGTTCGCCAGCACGCTCAAGTTCACCGGCCCGTTGCTCACCCCGCCGGACGGCGAGAGCGTGCGCAAA